>Ga0307374_10010977_pt1 | contig 12983 bp, 13 predicted proteins | sample OX3MG_FD_202532 | JGI IMG/M metagenome (GOLD analysis project Ga0307374, IMG submission 202532) | Soil microbial communities from Risofladan, Vaasa, Finland - OX-3 | ecosystem: Environmental > Terrestrial > Soil > Coastal area > Acid sulfate soil | place: Finland: Risofladan, Vaasa | collected...
GGGCACAGCAAGCGCATCGACTGCTCACCCCGGGCCCTACTATAGCAGACCAATTGTCCTCGGTCTCGCTCGGCGCGCGTGGAGAGCTGTTCGCGCGCGACCGGGTGGACCGTGTCGCCATGACCCGTGGCTCACGCCCTGCGGTTTTCATCGAAACGCTGCCGAAGAACGCTCAATCGTCGCTCGACGACCTCCGGCGTGTACCGCAACCACCCGCGCGGGCTCGCGCGGACTTCCTTCCAGGTGCTGTCGATGTCATCCCAGGAGACGGCGCCGGAGTTGATGAGGAATTCAATCAGCGTACTCCCGCATGCACTTTCCCCCACCGAGGATCGCCGAGCTCAGATAGAAGCAGGTCCATCAACGCCGTGTAGCCATTCCAGGCGTCGTAGCGGTAGGAATCCTCTTCTTGATTGCTGAGCGCCACGAGAGTCGCTCGCCCCGCGTCCTGATCCAGGGGAGGCAACGCGAGACGATCGAGATAGACCGGCTGAATCGGTCGGCGCGGTCCCAGGTCCGTTGCCAGCCGGGTCCGCCACGTGCGCTGTAACGCGCACGCCGCGACGTAGCGGTACAGCGCCTTCGTGCGAAGATCGCCGCCCAGGCGCTCAATCGCTTGGCGTGCGTCCGCATCCAGGTCTGGATGAGTGATCAACATCAGGATCATCGCTTGCCGGAGACGAACCGCGTGGGAGGTCGCGAGATGGAAGAAGAGCTCCTCACTCTTCGGCAACGGCCCCTTCGGTTTGGCTCCGGGCGCGACGTGCCGAATTCCGTACTGGTTCAGGGCCGTCGTCAGCAGGTCCCACTCGTCTGTATCGGCCGTCGGCGTCTGGAGGTGCATCACGCGCTTCCTCCTTACCAAATTACTGTTCTGTCAGGTGGGACGTGTTGGATGAGGGAGGTGAAACGTCGGCCCAGCAAGGTTTCTGCGCAGCAATGTTCGATGCTCGTTAACCACGTGGTCAAGCGCGACCAGGCGCGAACCCGGACCTGGCCGTCGTGTGGGTCGTCGCCGGTCTGTTCTGAGGTCAGCACGGGCAGGTCGTCGGGTCGGCACAAACGAACATGGTGCCGGGTCCGGCCCTCGCCCACAGAGAGGGGGCTTCGCATGGGAGTGGCGGGACCGAGGTCCGGGCCGGTCTCGGCGTCGACGCGGGATCCGATGCCCACGTCGACTGGTAGAGATTGGCTTACCCGCGCCAGCCAGCGGCTGGTTGTCAGCGCCGGTGAGAGTATAGGCACGTTCCACATCTTGACCACCTTTTGACCACCCGCCGACCGCTTTTCCGTTGCAATATGACAACTTGGCCCATAGACTACGCATTACGTACGAGATGATGTGGCGGAACGATGGCGATTCCGCTGGTTTTGTGCCCTCTCCAACCGCTTGGCGTGCAGAAAGGAAGGTGTCTTTGATGACTTCGTTTGATCGGTCACCATCCGATGCTCGGCGCGCGATCTCGCGCCGAGTCATCCTGAAGTTCACGGGTGCCGGGGCCGCTTTGGCAGCCGCGAGCCTGTTGCAAGCATGCGGGTCCACGGCCAGCACCTCGACGCCCGTGCCACTAGCGACGGCCGCGCCCGCTGCACCTGCGAAACCGACGACGGCGCCAACTACCGCGCCCAAGGCCACGCAAGCCGCGGTGATGACAACGACGCCACAGGCAGCCGCGCAGCCAACCGGGGAGCAAATCACCCTCAACATCGCGGCGGTGAAGGTCGCCCAGACGGTGTGGGTGGACTCGTTTCAGAAGATCTGGGGCGACTATCAGAAGCAAAATCCCAATGTCAAGCTGCAGATCGAAGAGGACCCATTCGGCGGCTTCGACGTCAAGATGCTCACGGCTGTCGCTGGCGGCGCGATCTTCGACCTGATCTATGGCTGGGGCCAGTGGCTGCCCACCTGGTCGGAACGCGACGTGATTCAGCCTCTCGACTCCTTTATGAAGCAGGATAAGAGCTTCGACATCACGAACTACCACCAGGACTACTTCGAGACCTGGAAGGGCAAGACCTATGGCATCCCCTGGTTCGTGTCACTGCTCTACATGTATTACAACAAGTCGGCACTTCACGACGCTGGCGCCGACGATCCGCAGGATCTCGAAAAGCAGGGTAAGTGGACCTGGGAAAATGCACGTGCCGTCGCGGCCAAGGCGTCGAAGGGAACCGGGGTCAACCGCGTGTATGGCATCCAGAACCTGATTGACAGTGGCAGCGGGGTGATCCTCGCGATCGCGGCCCCGTGGGCGTGGGGCACCGACCTTTACAGCTCGGACATGACCAAATCGCTCTTCGCTGACCAGAAGTGGATTGACGCGGTCCAGTTCCAGATGGACATGATCTACACCGATCACTCCGAGCCGCTCCCTTCGGAGACGAAACAGGAAGGGGGGCCATCGTTTCTCAACGGCAAGATGCTGATGGTGTTTCAGTACCCATCGTTCAACCGCACCGTCGTCGAAGGCAAACCGCAATTTACCGTTGCGGAAGTACCCCTTCCCAAGGGGCCCGGGGGACGATCCGCGCCGATTCTCGATAATTCCTGGTACTTTGGGGCACACACAAAGTATCCCGACCAGGTCTGGAAGCTGAACAGCTACCTGATTGGTCCGCACGGCCAGGAGCTCGTGGTCCCACTCGGGGAGCGCTACCCGGTCGACAAGCGAATCAAGCCGACTACCGAATATCCATTCGAGAGTGTCGACGTGATCAACTTCACCTCGACGATCGGCAAGCCGATTCCGCTGATCAAGCCCGAGGCGAAGTTCGAGACAGCGTTCACCACAGCGATGGATGCCATCGTCTTGAAGCAAAAGACCGTCCAACAGGGCCTGACTGACTTAGCCCGCCAGGCCGACGATCTGTTGAAAGGATAGGACCAGCGCATGCTCGGTAGCGACGGCATGCCGTCGGTCGGGGAGCGACGAAAGTCGGTGCTCCATCGCCGGGAGGCATGGGAGGGCCGACTTTGTATCCTTCCATGGTTAGTCGGCTTTGTCGTCTTTACCGCCGGACCGATGCTCGCGTCGGCGTACTTCGCCTTCACCAAATTCGATGCGCTGTCCGCACCGGAGTGGATCGGTCTGGGAAACTTCGTCGATATGGTCACCAAGGACGACTTGTTCTGGGTCTCGCTATACAACACGGCCTACTACACGTCCCTCTCGATCCCGCTGTATCTCCTGATCGCCCTCTGCGCAGCAATGGCGCTCAACGTCCGCTACCCCAGCGTCAGCATCTTCCGAACGGTCTTCTACCTCCCATCGATCACTCCCTCTGTCGCGAGCGCGATTCTCTGGTTGATGATCTTCCAGCCAGACTACGGCCTGCTGAACACGTTCCTCACGTGGATTCACCTTCCGACACGCCAGTGGCTGTTCGACCCACAGGTCGCCAAGCTCGTCTTCGTCATCATGGGAATCTGGGGAATTGGGAATTTCATGGTGATCTTCCTCGCCGGCCTGCAAAGCATCCCGGAGCATCTCTACGAAGCCGCGGCGATCGACGGCGCCGGCTGGTGGGCTCGCCTCCGCCACGTCACTCTGCCGATGCTGTCGCCAATCATCTTTTTCAACCTCGTGATCGGCATCATCGGATCGTTTCAGGTCTTTACCGCAGCGTACATCATTACCGATGGAGGTCCAGTCAACTCCACCCTGTTCTACGTGCTCTATCTCTGGAATAACGCGTTCCAGTTCTTCGAGATGGGTTACGCTTCGGCGCTTGCCTGGGTACTCTTTGTCGTCGTCCTCATCTTCACGTTCATCCAATTCAAGCTCGCCAATCGCTGGGTCTACTACGAGGGCGATCTGCGTTCGCTGGAGGGTACCTAAGCAATGTCGCGGGTGATGGAGCCACTGGTGGTCCAGGGCGACACCGAGGCGAGGCCACGCCCAGCCGGGCTGGGAAGCTATCGCCCACGGATCGAACCAACGGCCGTCCTATGGTTCGTCGTCGTCTGCGCTTTCGGCGTCATCGCCTTGATGCCTTTTCTCTGGATGATCTCGACGTCGATGAAGCTTCACGGCCACGAGTTCGACTACCCGCCCCAGTGGATCCCTCACCCGGTCCAATGGGTGAATTACTCCGACGGCCTGACCATCCTCCCTTTCGCGCTCTACTTCCGCAACACACTGGTCATCACGATTGCCTCGACGATTGGCGCAGTGCTGAGCGCATCGCTCGTCGCCTTCGGGTTCGCGCGCCTTCGTTTCCCGGAGCGTGACGCGCTGTTCGCTGTGCTCCTCGCGACGATGATGCTGCCAAGCGTCGTGACTCTGATCCCGACGTTCGTCCTGTTCAAGGCACTGGGCTGGGTGAATACGTTTCTGCCGCTGGTGATCCCACACTTCACCGGAGGCGCTTTCAACGTCTTCCTCATCCGACAGTACTATCAGACGGTTCCCTACGATCTCGACGAGTCCGCGCGCATCGATGGCGCCGGCACCTTTGCGATCTGGTGGAACATCATGATACCGCTCTCCGGCCCGGTGCTGGCAGCGGTCGCCATCTTCACGGCTCTATTCAGCTGGAACGACTTCATGGGACCCTTGATCTACCTGACGAATCCGTCCTTGAAAACCGTGTCCCTCGGCCTCCAGTTCTTTCTTGGACAGTACGGCGCCCAGTGGAATCAACTGATGGCGGTGTCCGTGGTGATGACCGCCCCGGTTGTTCTTCTGTTTTTCTTCGCCCAGCGCTACTTCATTCATGGCATTGTGATGACTGGTATGGGCGGACGATAGCAGGATGTGCCTGATCTTCGCGCATCGAGAGGTTCTCGACGGAGACGGAGCCATCGGCATGCACACCCTGGACGACATCTGGGTCAGAATGAACGCGGCAGCCTTACTGGCATACGACGACATTCGAAAGGCTGGCTGGGTCGACGGTACCTTCGCGCGGAGCCTCGAACCCACGGTTGCCAAGGCGAAGCAGTGGCTCCTCGACAATGCGACCGAGGAGATCATCGACCAGGGCGGCTACCGAAAAGTCACCGGGCGGACCACACTGACCCCGCCGGAGAATCTGATCTGGCTCCTGGCCTGGACCATTGAGGCACTCTTGCGCTTTGACGGGAACTAGTCATCGCGTCGACGCTCAAGTATTTTCGTGATGGGATGGGATAATGGCAAGAGATCCTCTCGATGTCGCTCGCTCGATCGGCGATCGGTTCGTCGCCTGGCAAGGTCCGTCCGGGCGCCCGGACCCCCAAAACTGCCCGTTTGCTTCGAAGGGGAAGTTCTATCCGACGGTTGGACAGAGCCCTCCCTTCATCGCGCGCGCGCTCTATCGCCTCTTCGATCGGACCGGCGACGTGCGTTACAAGGACTCGGCGGACCGATACGCCATCTTTTCGTTCTCCTACGCGCGTGATCCGGTTCCCCCGTGGGATGACCGGCAGCGCGACCTCTGGGTGCAGGACGCTCTGCAGCATCATCCGGAGCGATTAATCGACCCGGGTAAAGGCATTAACTTCGTCGCAAGGTCGTGGATTTACGGCGCGGCGCTCGATCCCGCCTGGCGCGAGTTCCGCCGGCACAACCCGGCGGAGGACTGCTACGACGCCCGGGCCGATTCCCTGTTTGACTGGATGCAGCGACACCGCACGGACCGGGGCCATGCTTACAATATCGGCTATCCGCCACTGGGCGCCGACAGCCTCGGAATCGCCGACGCCGCGTATACCGATGACCTGCGACTGGCCGGCACCGGGCTGGTGGGCTATTATGAGTTGACGAAGCGGCAGGATGCGCTCGACGCCGCGCTCCGTCTGTCCGACTTCTATCTCCGGGCCCATAAACCCGGCACCGCCGACGGATCCTTTGTCGAGTCCCTCGGCACTTGGTGTATCGGACCCTGGCCGATTACGATCTCGGTCGAGCATTTTGATAGCGTTCGCCTAGACCAGGTCGGCTGGGGCTTCTCGGCGCGGGGCGCCGTCGAGTACCTCGCGCGCCTTCACGCCTGCCTACCGCCGGATCATCCCCGTGCGCAACTCATGCGCGCGCGCTGCGTGCGGTCCGTCCAGTGGCAGTTCTCCTGCCAGTTCGATGACGGGGCTATCGGTATGCACACGCAGGACGATCATTGGCTGGGGATGAACGCGGCGGCATTATTGGCGTACGACGATCTTCGAACCATTGGCTGGGTCGACGACACACTCGCCGGTAGCCTGGAACCGAATGTCAGCAGGGCCAGGCGCTGGCTCCTTGACAACGCCACCGAAGAGATGATCGAACAGGGTGGGTATCGTAGGAGCACCGGTCGAACGAATACGTTTCCTCCGGAGAACCTGGCATGGCTGCTGGCGTGGACGGTCGAAGCTCTCTTGCGCCTCGAAGATCTGTAACGAGTTTGTCATGGGAGGACCGCAGAGCATGCATACGGCACGAGACCCTCTCGAAGTCGCGCGTTCCATCGCCGACCGTTTCGTCGCCTGGCAGGGCCCTTCCGGGCGTCCGGACCCGGCGAGGTGCCCGTTTGTCTCCGACCGAGGGCAGTTCTTTCCCCCTAACTCGCACTGCCCGCCGGCGATGGCAAAGGCGCTCTATCTGCTCTTCGATCGAACCGGAGAGACTCGCTACAAGGATGCCGCCGATCGTTACGCCATCTTCACCTTCACGTTCCCGCGTGATCCGATCGCCCCGTTTGACGATCACCAGCGTGCAATCTGGCGCTCTCGCACGCCCGACCGCCCGCTGGTCAACAACGCCGCGTCGTTCCAGTACGGAAACGCGCTCGATCCCGCTTATCGGCAGTTCCGTCGTCACAATCCCGACGAAGACTGTTTCGATGCCCGGGCCGATTCACTTTTCGACTGGCTCCAGACACGGCGTACTCACTGCGGACACGCCTACAATCTTGGCTACGCTCCCCAGGATCCCTCGATCCCGGATTGGGCCTTCACCGACGACCTGCGCATGGTCGGGACCGGCCTCGTTGGTTACTTCGAGTCGACACACCGCCCGGACGTTCTCGACTCGGCGCTTCGCCTCTCGGATTTCTATCTGCGATCCTATCGCCCGGGCGCACCGGATGGCGCCTTCGTGGAGAGTCTCGGTACCTGGTGCATCGGGCCATGGCCGACGACAGTTTCGGTCGAGCACTTCGAAGGGATTCAAATGGATCAGGCCGGCTGGGGATTCTCGGCGCGCGGCGCGGTGGAGTTCCTGACGCGCCTGCACGCGCTACTGCCAGCCGATCACCCGCGCGCGGCGTTGATGCATGACCGGTGCGTGCGGTCGGTACGGTGGCAGTTCTCGTGTCAATTCGAGAACGGTGCGGTGGGTATGCACGCTCGAGACGACGAATGGCTGGGGATGACGGCAGCCGCGCTGCTCGCGTACGACGACGTGCGTCAGGTAGGCTGGGTGGACGCGGAGTTGGCCAGTGTGCTGGAGCCGAAGGTCGAGCAGGCGACGATCTGGCTGCTGGATAATGCGACCGAGGAGATGATCGATGCCGGTGGGTACCGGAAAGTCACCGGAAGGTCGACGCCGTGGCCCGCGGAGAACTCCGTCTGGCTCCTCGCTTGGACGGTGGAAGGACTATTGCGCCTGCAGAAGCCCGTAGCCTAACCAAAGACGTCGGCTAACGAGAAACACGCAAGCGCAGATGCATGGGCTAAGGAGGGAACACCGTGACGATACCAGAAGTAGACAGAACGAGCGAGGTAACCGCGCCAATGCGAAAGCTCAATGACGAGGAGATGGTGCATTTTATCCGCGATGGCTACGTGATTGTTCAGACGGGATTGCCGCGAAGCTTCCACGAGGACCTGTGTCGTAAGCTGCAAGAGGTCATCGACACTGAGGGTAACTGGGGCAACAACATGCTGCCACGCGTGCCCGAGATTCAGGCCGCGTTTGACGATCCGGTGGTGCGCGGAGCGTTGGCAAGCATTCTGGGTTCGACGTTCGTTGTGCATCCGCATCGCTATTGTCACCGAAACGAACCGGGTAGCGCACCACAGCGCCTACACAAGGACTCACTGGAGTTCGAGGGTGATCGGCACATCCGCCACCACCGTCCCCGCTGGGCAATTGCCTTTTACTATCCGCAAGATGTAACCGAGGACATGGGACCGACCGGCATCGTGCCGGGCTCTCAATACTACCTGACCGAGCCCGAGGACCGGGCACGCAAAGAACGACCGGTGTGCGTTCGGGCGGGAACGGTGGTCATCGTGAACTTCGACATCTGGCATCGGGCGTTGGCCAACACGAGTGGCAAACAGCGCTACATGATCAAGTTCGAGTTCGGCCGGATGGACGATCCCGTGTTGGCGCCGTGGCCGTCCGGGGGCGATCACTTACCGGCGCCCGTTCGCCACGTGGATGTGGATCACCAGGAAGTGCTCTGGTCGCGCGTATGGAACTGGCTCCAGGGTCGGGAGTTCACGACGAGTAGGGCCATTGGGGCTGTGGCGGGCGATGTGGGTCAGTGGGTCGATATGCTACGAAACGGCGATACGCGGGCGCGACGACATGCGACCGGCCTGCTGGGCCAGGCTGGACAACTGGCTCAGGAGGACCTACCGGCGCTAGTCGCTGCTCTCCAGGACGAAGACGAACCGGTGCGACTCAACGCCGCGTATGCGCTCGGGGAAATTGGAGCGCCGTCGGTATCCTCGGTGATCGAGGTGCTGCGCACTGGGCGGGAGAGAACGCGACAGTACGCCGCGTACGCGCTCAGTGCAATCGGTGCGCAAGCGGTACCGGCGCTGGAGGATCTGGCGCGCGATGACGACGAGCAGTTGCGCGTCATCGCGGTTGATACGCTAGGGGACATTGGCCGACCAGCGACAACCGCGGTGCCGACGCTGACGGCAGCACTGCGAGACGAGAGCGAATGGGTACGTCGCTTTGCGGTCGAGGCGTTGGGAACGATGGGCGCTCCGGCGGCGAGCGCCGTGCCAGCCCTCACCGCGATGCTGCGCGATCAAAGCCACAACGTGCGGCTGAGCGCGGTGACGGCTCTGGCTCGGATCGGACCGGCGGCGGTGGAAGCCGTGCCGGAACTGGTTGAGACGCTAAACGGGCCAGATCGCTATCCCCGTGGATGGGCGGCGATCGCACTGCGGCGGATTGGAACGCCGGAGGCGACCGGGGCGCTGTTGGACCACCTGATCGCGGCGCGTTGGTGTCCTGTGACGACGATCAAGAATCGCTACTGACCTCGTTTCATGGCACAAACGCGACGATGGAGGGACCCAGGAGAAACGTGTCGCCGGTGCTGACGGACGTCGATTTCGAGGCGTCGGGCGGGCAGGGCTCGGCACTGGGCGTACGGTCGTTGTGATCAACGGCAGCTCTGGCCCCATTTTCCAGCGTCGCCCGCGCTGATGGAACTTGGGACGCGAGATCCACTACGAACCCGTGGCGTCCTCGAAGGACAGCGTATTCGACGGGAAGACTGAGGATGGGCGCCGCTGCGCTGGGATGGCTTCATCTAGAACGTCGGTCAAGTAGTCACAACATATCATGTACCTATGGTGTTTCTGACGAATTTGGCGGGCAAATCACCCAATCGGGCCACTTGATTCGCTTCGGCCGAGGCCGAATTTCGGCGATTTTGGAATACTTGACCGATGTTCTAGACCGAATCAGAGGGATTTGCTCATGTCACGCTTCATCGAGTTCCTCAGCGAGAGCGAGGGAATCACCGCCCGTGCAGAGCTCTGGGACGAGCGCGCCCCGCGAACCTGCTCGTCCGTCTGGAACATGCTGCCAGTCTCCGGCTATTTTCATCACGCGATTTACTCCGGGGCCGAGGTCGCGATGGTCCTTCCACGATACTGTGAATTGGGAGAAGAAAACGCAACCTGGGCGGTCCTGCCGTGGGAGATTGGTTTTGTCTCGCTCCGGCAGCAGGATTATTTCGACGCCCCGGAAGATTTCAGCGAGTTCTGCTTCTTCTACGATCGTGGGGCGAGACCGAGCATGCTCGAAGGCCCAGTCAAGGTTAATCTGTTCGCGCGGTTCGTCTCAGGACAAGAAGCGCTGTACGGGTTATGCTACCGCATGCGCAAAGAAGGCCAGAAGCCATTCGTCGTTCAGCGCGTGACGGTCTGAGGGAGATATGGCTCGCCTGTCCACCACTCAATCGCGCGCCCTGAGCTTCGTCGATACCCACCAGGAGGCATTGGTCAGCTTCGCGAGCAAACTCATCGCGACGCCCAGCTACAACCCGCCGGGGGACGAATATCGTGTTGCTCAGGTTGCCGCGGAGCATCTGCACGCGCTCGGCTTCGCCGACATTCGCATCGTCGGTCCGAGTAGCGAGCGCGCGAACCTTCTTTGTCGCTACGTTACCGGCCGACCCGGCCCCACGCTCCTGCTAAACGGCCACCTGGACACGAAGCCTGCAGAACCGCGGGATGCTTGGGAAACCGACCCATTCCAACCGGTTGTCAAAGCGGGACGTCTCTACGGCCTGGGCGCGGCCGACATGAAGGGGCCCGACGCGGCACTCGTCTATGGGCTCCTGGCGGCCGTCGAGGCCGACGCGGGTAACCTCTGCGGTCAGGTGCTCCTTGTTCTCTCGGCGGACGAAGAGGGACAAGCGACCGATGGCGCCCGCTACCTGGTGCAAGAAATGGGGGTCCGGGCCGACGCTGCCCTGATTGCCGAGCCCTGCGGGGTTCGCGAGCCCTGGGAGTCGCTGCCATTGATCTCCCGCGGTTTCTGTGGCATGCGTTTCTGCGTAAAGGGCACCCAGACGCACAGCAGCATCAGCGATCGACTGCCCGTCGTCAATGCGAGCCTGGCGGTAAGCCGCCTGCTGCTGTTCCTGGAAGAGAACCTGCACCTCACGTATCCCGCGACACCCCTCTGCTCAAACGGGCCGACGGTCAATCTTGGCACGACCCTGAAAGCTGGCCAAGCCCTGGCGATCGTGTCCGGCGATGCCGAGTTCACCGTGGACGTCCGGACCGTGCCTGGTATGTGCCAGGCGCAGGTCGCCACCGACGTCGACCGCGCGGTCGCGGCATTTCGCGAGGCTTACCCGAACGTCCCCGTCTCCTGGGAGTTCGTCCCGGGCACTCTCGCTTGGACGCAGCCCACCCAGATCAATCCGAGTGAGCCACTGGTCGGTGCGGTGCAGAGGGCAGCCGAGCGTGTGCTCGGCCATGCTCCTCCATTGGGTTACTTTCCCGGAGGAACCGATGCCATCTGGTGGCAGGGGGCGGGGAAGATTCCAACGATTCCCGGCTTCGGCCCGGGCCTGCTTCCCAATTGCCATCGGCCCAATGAGTCGATCGCCGTGGCCGAGATTGTCCAGGCGGCAAAGATCTACGCGCTCACCATCCTGGATTATCTCGGAGGATGACCATGGCACGTGATACTCTGCCAACGCTCAAAGCGATTGAGCAGATGGTATCCGCTCGCCTCCCCTGGGGAATCGAGGCGCTACGACGCTTGATCGCGGTCGACAGCTTGTCGCCGAACGAAAAGGCCTGTCAGGAAACGCTTGTCGACCTTTTGCGGATCGAGGGCCTACCTGCCCGGCTTGTCCCGATCGACGAAGGTGATCTGCGCGCGACCGATGGCTTCATCGACAGCGATTTGCCGTTGGGCAATCGCCCAAACCTGGTCGTTGCGATCGGGCGCGGTGATGAAGGGCACCGGTCGCTGATCCTGAACTCGCACATCGACGTCGTGTCGTGGCTCGAAGGGGTAAGTGGCTGGCAGTCGTATCCGCTGGCCGGCGCGGTTCGGGGCGGGAAGATATTCGGTCGCGGCGCGGTGGACGCCAAGGGACAGGTGATGACCGCGATCCTGGCCATCCTGGCGCTACGCGATCTCGGATACGAGCCGGGCGGTCGCCTGATCCTCGAAAGTGTCGTCGGCGAGGAACCAGATGGGAATGGCACGCTGGCACTCTGCAGCCAGGGATGGCTTGCCGACGCCGCTGTCGTCCTCGAGCCGACCGACAATCACATTGCCTACGGCCACCGCGGTATCGCCGGCTTGCGGCTCTTGGTCAAGGGGCAGGCTGGGCACGCAGCCGTTCTGACTAGCAGTGCCAACGCCATCCTCGCGGCCGGCCAATTGGCGCGTGTCCTGGATGGGGCGCTCGCTGGCTGGTCCGCGCCATCCGACAAGACCTACGGTCCTCCCTCGGTCAACGTCGGGCGAATCCAGGGTGGAGAAGGCATCTTCACGATTCCCGAGTCATGCACGCTCGAATGCGGAGTGCGCTATGCGCCCGGCACCTACGACTCCATCCTTCATCACATCCAAACGCACCTATCGGGTTCCGATGCACCGATAGCAACACCCACGTCCGGCATCTGGGAGTTATCGGTCTTCAGCCACTACGACGCCGCGGAAGTCGCCCCGGATTCCCCCCTCGCGCTGGAATTGCTCGCCTGCATGAATCAGGTCGCCCCGGATCGTCGACTCGTCACCTTCCCCGGTGGCTGCGATGCGCGCCACTTCGTCAACCGGTACGGCGTGCCGGCCGTGGTTTTCGGTCCGGGCCAACTGGCCGTCGCTCACGGCGTCGACGAATTTCTCTCGCTGGATCAGTGGGTGATCGCCATTCAAGCACTCGCTCTGTTTGTCACACGATGGTGTGGCTGATCTGGCCCAAAGCACCTACTACGTCGGGCCAATCGCCTCGAGGGCCGGCCCGGCCAGCAGACCTTCGGCCGTAAGAGCGATTGCCCAGACGACGTTATAGCCCGGGTCCGGAACGCTGGTCCCGGTGACCGGAACATAACCGTCCGGCGGAAACCGGGTTGGAGCACTCAGCTCACGCAGCCAGTGAAGCGCCTTGAGTGCTTTGGGGTAATAATGGTGGTGTGTGTCCGGATCTACCATGACTCGACGGTGCAACTCGACGTACTGCAAGATCGCACAGGCGGTCATTCCTAGAACGTCGGTCAAGTAGTCACAACATATCATGTACCTATGGTGTTTCTGACGAATTTGGCGGGCAAATCACCCAATCGGGCCACTTGATTCGCT
>Ga0307374_10010980_pt1 | contig 12981 bp, 19 predicted proteins | sample OX3MG_FD_202532 | JGI IMG/M metagenome (GOLD analysis project Ga0307374, IMG submission 202532) | Soil microbial communities from Risofladan, Vaasa, Finland - OX-3 | ecosystem: Environmental > Terrestrial > Soil > Coastal area > Acid sulfate soil | place: Finland: Risofladan, Vaasa | collected...
CCTGTTTGGGGCCCGCCGGCCAGGTTGGGAACCTGACGACGGCTCCTCGTCCAGTATCGGTCGGTTCGGCACCGGAGGTTAGATCAGCGAGGGGGGGAGGCCTTGGGCGCCGCTGCCCTCTATCAGCTCCTCCAGTCCCGGGGCTGGCCGCTGCCGCCGGGGGGGCGCCTCCGATCGGCGTCCCCATATGAGGCTCAGACCAGCCGTGATCAGGCAGAGAATCGACCCCACAGCCATGGCCGTGACGAATCCGGCCCGTTCTGGAAGGGCATGGCCCGTCGGCGTGTAGGCGGCCAGGAGCGAGGCGCTGAGGGCGCTGCCTCCGGCGAAGCCGATGTACCGGACGACCTGGTAGAAGCCCAGGGCGCTGCCCGTCTCCTCCGGCGGGACCGACCGGACGATGAGGCCGGGCATGGCCGCGAAGGTGAATCCGACCCCGACGCCGGCGAAGGCCATGGCCACGAAGCCCTGCCACAGGTCGTTGCCGGTGCGGTCGAAATACAACACGGCCCCGCCCAGCACGGTCGCTCCCAGAGGAATGACCCAGCGCTCCCCGAAGCGCACCGCGAACCAGGCCGCCACCCGGGACATGGAGACGCTCAATACCGAGAAGGGCAGGAGCATCAGCCCAGCCAGGACCACCGAGGCTCCGAAGCCGTAACCGGCCCGCCGGGGCGTCTGGACGAAGTCGGTCAGCAGGGGCAGGAACATGTACATGGCCGCAGCAATCAGGAAGGCGGCGAAATTGGCTCCTCTCACTACCCGGTGCCTCAACAGATCGAGCCTCACCAGGGGGAAAGGGGCCCGCCTTTCCCACCCCACCCAGCCCGCCCCGATCGCCAGCGCGGCCAACAGCAGCCCAACGGAGGCAGACGAGCCCCATCCCCAGACCTGGCCCTCGCTCAGATCGACCAGGAAGCACGTCAGGGCGCCGGCCAGCAGGAGGGCGCCGGGCAGGTCCAGGGCCCGGCGGGTGGTGGCCGGCGACGCCGGCAGGGTCGGAAGGCCGACCAACAGAGCCACCAGGGCCACGCCGGCGCCGAACCAGAAGGCCGAATGCAGGCCGAGGTACTCGTCGAAGAGCCCGGTGACCGGGTAGCCCAGTCCGACTCCGGCGGCCCCGGCGATGGACAGGATGGCGATGGCCGACCTGGACCGGGCCTCGGGCAGGTGGTCGCGGGCCACGGCCATGGTGAGAGGCATCAGGCCCAGGCCCACGCCCTGCAGGGCCCGGCCGCCCACCAGGAGGCCGAACCCGCCGGGGAGGCCGGCCATCACCCCTCCGCCGGCCACCACGGCCAAGCTGGCCAGGATGACCCGCCGGCGGTGCCGACCGTCGCCCAGGCGCCCCATGATCGGGGAGGCCACCGCCCCCACCAGCACGGCCACGGTCAGGGACCACTGAGCCTCGTCCAGGGACACGTGGTCCACCTTGGCGATGGTCGGCAACAGCGGCGCCCCCAAGCTGCTGACCAAGGAGGCGACCATCCCGATGAAGACCAGGATGGGGACCAGATGGCGGTGGGCGGCCCCGTGGTCTTCCGCGGCGTCCCGTCCGATCACTCCGGGATGCTAAGTCGTTAACCTCCGGGCTCATGACGGCATCTACCCCACCCGTCCCCCACCCGTGACGGCCCAACCCTCCGCCGAGCTGGCAGGCAAGGTGGCTGTGGTCACAGGGTCCTCCAGCGGCATCGGTGCCGCCACGGCCCGTCGCCTGGCCGGGTTGGGGGCAGGCGTCCTGGTCAACTCCCATTCCACCGTGACCGAAGGCGAAGCGGTGGCCGGCTCCCTGCCCGACTCGGTCTATGTCCAGGCCGACGTGTCCGAAGCCGACGGCTGCGCCGCCCTGGTGGCGGCGGCCATGGAGCGCTGGGGGCGCATCGACATCCTCATCAACAACGCCGGCACCACCAAGGTCATCCCCCACCACGACCTGGAGGCAGCTTCCCCCGACGTGTGGCGGCGCATCCTCGAGGTCAACGTCATCGGCACCTGGCAGATGACCACGGCCGCGGTGGACTCGCTGCGGGCCAGCGGCGCCGGCTGCGTGATCAACATCACCTCGGTGGCGGGCGTGCGCTGTACGGGTAGCTCCATCCCCTACGCCGTTTCCAAGGCTGCCCTCAACCACATGACGGCCCTGCTGGCCAACGTCTTGGGTCCGGAGGTTCGCGTCAACGCCGTCGCCCCCGGGTTGGTGGACACACCCTGGACGGCCGATTGGGAAGCCATCCGCCAACACGTCACCCGCACCGCTCCGCTGCGGCGGTCCGCCGAGCCCGAAGACATAGCCGAGGCCTGCCTGGGACTGGTCCGGAACCGCCACGTCACCGGCCAGGTTCTGGTGGTCGACGGAGGCATGCTCCTGCGCCAGGGGTGAGGACTCCGGGCTCCATCCACCCGCGCCCGGCGTGACCGGCCGCCGGCAGCATCCGGGCGAACCGCTCGACCCGGATCTCGACCCAGCCGATCCGGCCCAGCCCCATCCCGCCGGAGCCCTGGCCCCGGCCTGGTCCTGGCGGGAGAGGGCCAGGGCCGACACCTTGGCCTCGGTGGCCCTTGGGGGCGCGGCGGGGTCCGGGGCCAGGGACTGGATCGGCACGGCCTGGGCGGCCGGGCCGGCCGGATTCCCCTGGGCGATCCTGTGGGTCAATGTCAGCGGCGGCTTAGCCCTCGGGCTCGGCCTCATCCTCATGATCGAGCGGCTCCGGCCCGGCCGTCACCTCCGACCTTTGTTCGCCACCGGCTTCTGCGGAGGCTTCACCACCTTCTCCACCTTCGCCGCCCAATCCGACCTGCTGGTCCACCACGGCCGGCCCTTCCTGGCCGTGGCCTATGTGGTCCTCTCGACGGTGGCCGGCCTGGCCGCCACCGCCGCCGGCATGGCCATCGCCCGGCTCTTCCCACCTCGGGAAACTGCCTGATGCCCTTTCCCTATCTGGTCCCGGTCCTGATCTTCGGCGCCGGCGGGGCAGTGTCGCGGTACCTGCTGGATGCCTACATCGGCACCCGCTTCCCGGCCGCGTTCCCCCGGGGGACCTTCGTCATCAACATCACCGGCAGCCTCCTGCTCGGCCTCCTGACCGGCCTGGTGGTCTTCGGACGAGGACCGGCGTGGATCACCGCCATCCTGGGAACCGGCTTCTGCGGGGCCTACACCACCTTCTCCACCTTCACCTTCGAGTCCCTACGGCTGATCGAGAACGGTCACTACCGGCGGGCGGCTCTCAACATCGGCGGGAGCCTCGGCCTCGGCCTGGGGGCGGCGGCGGCCGGACTGGCACTCGGCGCCTGCTTCTGAAGCTTCGCTCGGCTGGATTAGCTCAGGCTGTCTGGGACCGGACCGCCGGTCCTGCCGAGAGCGCCGGAGCCTCGGGAGCATCGACCCGGGTGGCGGCCAGGTAGGCCACCAGGACCACGATCACCGCCCCCAGGCCAAGAGTGACCGGCCCGTCACCCCAGTTCAAGCCGCTCCTCGCCCTCGGCTTGCTCATGTAGTCGGCGAAGGAGGCCCCCAGGGGCCGGGTGACCACGTAGGCGGCCCAGAAGGCTGCCACCGAACTGAGCGCCTTGACCCGGAGAGCCAGAGCCGGCACCGCAATGACGACCAGGAACAGGACCCCGGAGTCGAAGTAGCCGAGCTTGAAGGTGATGGCGGTCAGGTCCCCGAGGGCCGTGCCCAGTGCAAAGGTGGCCAGCACCGTGGCCCAGTAGAAGAGCTCCCGACGGGCGTTGTAGATGCTGTGGATGGACAGCGTGTGCTCCGAGCGGTCCCAGATATAGAAGATCACGGCCAGCACCACGGCGTAGAAGGTGGCCGAGACCATGTAGGGGACGCCGAACTTGAGATGCAGCACGTCGGCGGCCTGCGTACCGAAGACCGCCACCATGGACACGGCCAACCAGTAGGTCCAGGCCAGGTAGCGACGCATCCGGAGCTGGATGACCAGGGCGAGGGAGAACACCGCGAAACCGGCCAGGACGGCCGGCACCGGCCCGAAGGCTTTCACCATGTAGTCCGAAGCCGCTTCGCCCATGGCCGTGGTCAGAGCCTTGACGGCCCAGAACCAGGGGGTGATGACGGCCGGGACCCTGACGGGGGCGGGTGGTCTCCGGGAGACGGTCGGCAGGCTCATGAAGCGGTAATACCTCGGGGCTCGGTCAAGGGAGCCGGATTATGGCCAACGGTCATGACGGGAGCGTGAAAGTCTGGCCGAGCTTGTTCGGGGGGGCACCAGTCGGCCCCGGCTGGATCCAAAGGAGGGCGGTCATGGCGATGGTGATCAGGGCCCTGGAATCGGCGGACCGTCCGGCGGTGCTCGGCCTGGTCAGGCTGGCCTTCGCCACCGACGGTCGGGACGGTGGAGAAGAGGCCGACATCGTCGGTCGCACCTGGGCCTTGAGTGGCGGAACCTCGCTCATCGACCTGGTGGCCGAGGTCGACGGGGACCTGGCTGGACACGTGATGGGGGCCGAGGGCGATCTGGCCGGCCAGGCCGTGCCCGGGATCGCGCCGGTATCGGTGGCGCCCGCGCACCAGGGCCGCGGCGTGGGGTCATCTCTGATGCGGGCCTGGCTGGACCTGGCTGAGTCCCGAGGCTGGCCCGCCGCGCTCATCCTGGGCGACCCGGCCTACTACGGGCGCTTCGGGTTCGTCCCCGCGGCCGAGCACGGAATCGTCTACGCCGCCTTCGGGCGGGAGGACCCTCACTTCCAGGTGCGCATCCTTGACCCGCCCCGACGGCTCATCGGGGGCGCCTTCCGGTACGGCTGGGAGTTGGAGCTGGCCTGATCGGGGTTCAGCCGCCCAAAGCCCGGCGCACCGCCGCCAGCCGACCGGGTACGGCACTCCACCAGGTCCACTTGCCCCGCTTCTCTCCGGAGATCAGTCCGGCCTCGGCCAGGACCCGGGTGTGATGGGAGACGGTGGGTTGGCTGCGCCCCAACGGCGCCTCCAGATCACATGAGCAGACTTCGCCCTGGGCCGCCACCAGGGATAACAACCGCAGTCGGACCGGGTCGGCCAGGGCGGCCAGAACCTGGGCCAACTCGCCCGCTTCAGTCTCCCCGAGAGGAGCTTCGGAGACCGAGGCGCAGCACAGGGCGTCATCCGGCACGTGCACCACAGGAACCTGCCTGGTAGTCACGGCATCCTCCTATTGACATTCATCGATGTGAGGTGGATACTCGCATCGATGAGCTTCGATCCTACAGGAGGCGACCCATGTCGCGAGTCCAGCTGGCCCTCAACGTTTCCGACCTCGACTCGGCCATCGAGTTCTACTCCAAGCTCTTCGCCACCGAACCGGCCAAAGTGCGGCCCGGATACGCCAACTTCGCCATAGCCGAGCCGGCTCTCAAGCTCGTACTGATCGAAGGCGGGGGTGAGCCGGGCACCCTCAACCACCTGGGCGTGGAAGTTGAAGGTCGTGAGCTGGTCGGCGCGGCCCAGACCCGGCTGGCCGCGGAAGGGCTGACCACGGCCACCGAAGAAGCAGTGGCCTGTTGCTATGCACTTCAGGACAAGGTCTGGGTGGACAGCCCGGACGGAACCCCCTGGGAGATCTACACGGTCCTGTCCGACGCCGAGATGCCGGCCGGCGGCCTCCGGGCGGCCGATCCGTCCGGAGCGGCGTGCTGCGGCGGGCCCGAACTAGCGGCCCAGACCACCGCCTGCTGCTGATGGACGAACCGGGCCTGCTCGCCCGGCGCATGCTGGGCGAGTTCCTGGGCACGGCTCTGCTGGTGGCCGCCGTGGTCGGCTCAGGGATCGCCGCGGCCAGACTCTCCCCAGGCAACGTGGGCCTGGAGCTGTTCGAGAACGCCACCGCCACCGCCGGGGCCCTGGTGGCCATCATTCTGGCCGTCGGCCCCGTGTCCGGAGCCCACCTGAACCCGGTCGTGACCCTCGCCGACCGCTACTTCGGCGGACTCTCGACCCGGTCGGCGGCCGGTTACATAGGCGCGCAGCTGGCCGGCAGCTGGATCGGCGCGGTCATCGCCAATCTCATGTTCTCCAAGGTCGCGCTCGAGCTCTCCACCAAGACCCGGTCCGGCGGGGGGTTGTGGCTGGCCGAGGCAGTGGCGACCTTCGGGCTGCTCCTCGTCATCTTCGGCGTGGTGCGCTCGGGCCGATCCTCGGCGGCACCCTTTGCGGTGGGTGCCTATATCGGCGGGGCCTACTTCTTCACCGCCTCTACCAGCTTCGCCAACCCGGCCGTGACCTTCGCTCGGATGTTCTCCGACACCTTCGCCGGCATCAGGCCGTCCTCGGCCCCGGCCTTCGTGGCCGCCCAGCTGGTGGGAATGTTGGCCGCCGTGGGGGCCGTCAGGCTTCTCTACCCCCGCGTGGGCGACGTCGCCCAGGAGGTGGTGGTCCCTCATCCCCAGGATCGCAAATGACCGACGTCCCCGAGGTCCTCTTCGTCTGCGTTCACAATGCGGGGCGCTCCCAAATGGCCGCCGCCCTGCTCGCCCACTACGCCCAGGGCCGGGTGCGGGTCCGTTCCGCCGGCAGCGACCCGGGCCGGGAGATCAACCCCGCCGTGCGGGAGGTCATGGAGGAGATCGGCATCGATCTGTCCAGGGAGTTTCCCAAGCCCCTCACCGATGAGGCGGCACGGGCCGCCGACGTCATCATCACCATGGGATGCGGTGACACCTGCCCGGTGTATGTAGGCAAGCGGTACCTCGACTGGGAGCTCACCGATCCGGCCGGAAAGCCGGCCGAGGCGGTCAGATTGATCCGTGACGAGATCGACGTGCTGGTCCGCCTCCTCCTGGAAGAGCTGGCGCCGGCCTCCTGAAAATCCGATGGTGACGGAAGGGCCAAGTCGTTAACTTGACGGCATGGAACAGGCACCGCCCGGCTGCGCCGGCGCCGACGCGGCCGTCGGCGCCCGGCAGAGGTCGTTCTGGTCCACGCCAGCGGGGTGACGCTGCGCGGCGCGGATGACAATCCGATGGCGTTTCGATCCGGGTCTGCCGCGGCCGAATTTGCCGCCGCTTTCCTGTGTGAGCCGCACCGGGTGGTACGGCGCCCGGCTTCGAGCTGATGACGGTCAGGCTTCGATCCTGAACACGGGGTGTCCTGCCGCGATTCGGCTCAGCTCCTCCTCAGAGGACGAGGCGCCCACGCCATCAAAGAACATCCCGACCTCTGCCTTCCACCGTTTTAGGTAGGCGCGCAGAATCGGCGGCTTCTGTCCATCAGGGAGCTCTACAGCTCGGAACACCTCGACTCTTCGACCCAGGACAAGCTCGCCAGCCTCAGTGGCGCGGAGGTTCCGCACCCACTGCGTCTCACCTCGGGGCGCCACCAGATAACGGTTACCGTCCAAGGTGAGCAGGTTTACCGGAGTCGAGCGCCACCGGCCGCTGGTGCGGCCCTTTACTCTGAGCACCCGAGAGCCCCAAACGCTGATACCCCGTCGGGTCATCCAAGCGACGAGCCCGTTGAATACCACCCGGGTGAACCAACCCGGCTTGCGATAGGAAGCCACGGTCCCACTATGGCACCGGGTCCCTCGGGTGGGGGCCACCAGAGCTTCGCCTTCTGGCCTCGGGGCAATTCCCGCAGGTGGCCTCTCTGTGATGTCGGACCACCCGGTTACGCTGCGAAGTAGTGCCATCATGGGAGGAGATCGAGCTAGCGGAGCCAGGGTTCGCTGGGCGGGTGCGGAAGCTGTTCGATCCCGGTCGCCACAAGACCCTGGCGACGCTGCGCGCCGATGGATCGCCGCGCATCTCGGGCATCGAGTGTGAGTTCGCGGACGGCAATCTCCGCTTCGGATCGATGGCCGGCGCCCGGAAGGGGGCTGACCTCAAGAGGGACCAACGGATCGCCGTGCACGGACCAACCTTCCACCCAGAGGAGGGCCAAGAGAGGGACTGGCCGGGTGAGGCGAAGATCGCTGGCCGAGCTATCCCCGGCGGCCTTGTCACTGAAGACGCAGCGAGTGGGGAACCTGATGGTCAGATGATCATCGTGGACATCACTGAGGTGGTCATCACCAGACTCAATGCCGAGGCCAGCAGACTCGTCATCGAGTCATGGACAGTTGAGCGGGGCCTGCAAACGGTGGAGCGGGACTAGTCGACGACGGCAGTCTGCGAGATCCCGACTAGCTCGAGCAGTACCGCAGCCGTCCTTGACGGAGCCCGGATGCTCAACGATCGACCGGCCTTATCCAGGGTGGCCGCGGCCCGGCTCAGGGCTCGGACCGTGGCGGAGTCGATGAAGGCGGTGTCGGCCAGATCGATAATGACCGGCCCCTTATGCCTTGCGATGATCCGATCGAGCGCCTCAGAGAGGGCCGGCAGGCTGGCAACATCGGCTTCGCCCTGCAGGACCACGACGGTGGCCATACCCTCCGGCGCCAACGACACCCTGAGCGCCGGAGGGCGAGTAGTCGAGCCTGCGAGCGTGGTGCGAGTCACTGTCCCGGCCTCCCTGGTCGTTCTGGCCCAGCTGCTGATGCGCTACCAGGGTCCGGGGAAACACTCCGGGAGGGTGCCGCGGCTAAACGGCAGAATCCAACGCGGTACGGGTTGGGACTCCCGCGTCAAGAGCGACATTACGCCCTATACGTCCGGATAGCAATGAGCCCCTGAAGGGGAAGCGCGGAGGTTCAGACTGCTCAGTTCAGGTTGAGGCGCTGACGCCTCCGCCGGCTCTCGGCTCAACCTGCCTGGACACGGGACTGATACGGTAGAGTCGCCTCACCAGCACGCGTCCGCTGGCAGTTGCCCCGGTCCCCGGTGACGGTTCGAACCGCCGAGGTGATCGATGCCAGCGACAGCCGAGCTACACCCTGCAGTCATTGGCCTCGGTCCGGTGGTTGAGCACCCCACCCGACTAAGGCTTCCAGCCGACTCGGCTCCTGGCGACCCGCAGCCCGGTCAACCCTGGAACCCCCAGCAGATGGTTACCGCCCTGGTCGTGTTCGGGCCCCTGCTCGGCGTCCTCGGATTGGCGGTCGGGTTCTTCGGGCGTTCCGTCACCGTGGTCGATCTGGTCCTGGCCGTCGGATTCTTCCTCGTCAGTGGCCATGGTCTCACGGCTGGCTTTCATCGCCTCCTCGCCCACCGGTCTTTCAGGGCCGCCCGCTGGCTCAAGATCTCCTTGGCCCTGGCAGGCTCGCTGGGACTGGAGGGAAGCGTGAACAGCTGGGTCGCCAACCATCGGCGCCACCACGCCTACACCGATCGCCCCGGGGATCCGCATTCTCCCTACAGGTACGGTTCGGGCTCGTTGGCTCTGTTCCGTGGCGCGGCGTATGCCCACATCGGCTGGCTGTTCAGACCCCAACCAACCGAGGAGGCCCGATGGGCCCCGGATCTGGTGGCGGATCCGGACCTGGTCCTCATCAGCCGCCTGTTCCCCCTGCTCGGAATCGCCTCCTTCGGTCTGCCGATGCTGGCCGGATGGGCACTAACCCGAACCTGGGCCGGCGCCTTAGGGGGACTGGTCTGGGGTGGAGCAGTCAGAGTCTTCGTCCTCCACCAGGCCACCTTTGCTGTGAATTCGGCCTGTCACCTGTGGGGACGACGCCCCTTCGTCACCCGACATGACGATCGAGCGACCAATTTCGCCCCGCTGGCCGTTCTGGCCATGGGCGAGAACTGGCACAACTTTCACCATTCCAACCCGAGATCGGCTCGCCATGGCGTTGACCCTCATCAGCTCGATTCCACGGCCCGTCTGATCTGGCTCTTCGAGCGCATCGGGGCGGCCTACGACGTGCGATGGCCCGATGCGGCTGCGGTTCAGCGACGCCCGACCGACTGAGGCAACGCGTCAGCTACGGAGGGACCCAGCCCGGATGGCAGGGGAAGCGATCCAGACCGGGTGGTAGGCTTGGGCCCACGAACGAGGTTCTGGAGTTCCGCACATGCGGACGATGTCGCAGAGAATTTCCCGGTGAACCCGGACAGGATCTGCTGACCATGAAGGACTGGTGGCTGTGCGAGCCGTGCCGAGAGAGCCTGATGGGTCCTCCGGTGGCGCCTGCGGGTCCTCAAAGACGCCCACCTCTCTGAAGGGATGCACCCCCTTCCTATAGACCTCGTATCAGGAGTAACATTTGATCTTGTCAGCGCGGTAGCGCTGGCCGGGCGCCGACGAGCAGCCGTCCTCGGGCCTTGGAGAGGAATCCGTCGTGACTGAGAGCAGAGGCCGGGCCACGATCGATTCGCCAGGCGGGACCATCGGTACGGCGCGGATCACGCAACTGCCCCGGGCAGTGGCCAAGCAGGTGCGCTGCTCCGATCAAGTTGGTGGCCGAAGGTGAGCACCTACGGGCTCGTCCATCCCAGCCCAGCTGCAGCCTGCACTGTGACCACCGATTTCCAACCCGACGCTGCGGTCTTCCATGTCGAAGGCGAGCTGAATGCCACCACCGCCGCTGCCTTGCGCCTGGAACTGAGCGCCGCAGTGGGCCATTCGGCTGTGTTGTTGGACTTCAGCGCCGTCGAGTTCATCGACAGCATCGGCTTCGGCTCCCTGGTTTGGATCCTCAGGAAGATCCATGAACGCGGCGGTGTGGTCGCCATCTCCGGCGCCGATGCCCGACGCGGGGTGGTAGCTGCCTTGGTCAACGCCGGGCTCCACGGACAAGTCTTTGTCGCCGGCTCGCCGAAAGAAGGACTCGACTGGCTTCTGAGAGCCCACGACAGCGCCCTACCCTGAGCGATCATCGGGTTGGCCCGGGCCGGTTGAGCTGAGTGGCTCATGACCGGCTCAATCGCATCTTGACAGAACTGTCGGCCATCGGAGCCGACGGCTGGTCCTCAGCCAGGCTATGCGAGGTATTTCCGGGCATCGTGGGAGTGAACGGCGCGGGAGTGATGCTGATGTCGGGAGACATACGCCGAGGCTCACTTGGCTCCACCGACGAGGTCAGCCAACTGATCGAGGAGCTGCAGTACGGCCTGGGAGAGGGTCCCTGCATCGACGCCCACCAGCAGGACCGGGTCGTGGCCGAACCTGATCTGGCGAACCCCTCCATCCACCGTTGGCCGAGCTTCAGTCCTCCTGTCCTTGAGGCGGGAGTGCGGGCCGTCTTCGGCTTCCCGCTGCACGTGGGCGGGGTCCGTCTCGGAGCCCTCGACCTCTACCGGGACTCGCCTGGTCCCCTGACCGACAATCAGCACGCCGACGCCCTGGTCCTGGCCGATGTCGCTTCCAGCTGGGTGTTGGAGGCTCAGGCGCGAGCGGATCCGGATACGGTGGCCGCGGCACTGGAGGTAGGCGCGGACTTCCACCTCCGGGTACACAACGCCGCCGGCATGGTTTCGGTTCAGCTCGGAGTCAGCATCACCGAAGCCCTCATCCGTCTGCGGGGATACGCCTTCGGCGAGGGCCGACTTCTGGCCGAGATAGCCGAAGACGTCGTAGCCCGCAGACTGCGGTTCAGTGACCCGAGCTAATGGGAATCCGAATACCCGGGCCGACCGAGCTGGAACTTCGCCACTCCAGGGTTCGGTACAGGCCTAGTCCGAGCCTTCCGCCGTGGCCTCGTCAGCGGTGTCGGCGGGCCGCCGCTATCGGCCGGTGCGCTCGCGGTGCTTGCAGCCTGGCCAGCAGCAGGGCCGGCGCTGGCCTTCCTCCAGCTCTTCCTTAGTACGCCGGATCCGGCGCTCTCGTGTCATCTCCTGCTTCGCGTCCTCGACCCAGCAGATGAACTCGTTGCGGGCCAGAGGCGTAATGTCCTTCCAAGCGCCGAGCGCGGTGGGGTTGGCGGTCAAGGCTCGGCGCAGATCAGGGGGGAGCTGGTGCACCACCCCACCGGGTACCTCCGGGCTGCCCACGGGGCCAGGGTAGCGGCCCGCCTTCGGCCGGCCTCTATGTCCTTGTGCCAGCTCAGGTCCGGGCTCACTCCGCGTCGGTCAGTTCGGACAGTGCCCCGGCCACGTCGAACGGGCAGCAAAGAGACCGAGCGCCTCAACCTCCGATGAGCCGGCTGACCCCCGCCCAGGACGAGCCACACAACAATGGATGGAAATGGATGGAGCGGACGACGGGATTCGAACCCGCGACCCCAACCTTGGCAAGGCCAATCAGGGCGTCCGCCTGAGAGCCCCACGTGCTCTGACCTGCGCTCCTGTCCAGCCTGTTGTCCGCCGAGATGGCGATTTTCCGCCCTGTGGTATACCGCGCTATACCACGACCAGGAAGGACACCGTCCGCTCGGCAATCCTGGCACGAATCCGACGGCTGTCCTCGGTCCTGGGCCTCGTCGGCACCGCCGGGTCCGAGCTGACCAGCGGGGTCCACGCCCGTGTCATAGCCCTGCGCCATGATCTCCTGTGATGCCGCCGCCTGTCCCTGCCACACCCTCTCTCGACCTGTTGTACTCCTTGGCCCGAGAGGAACTCGACACGGAGATGCGGCATCAAGAGGCGCTGGACACAAAGGCCGGCGTCATCCTCGGCTTCGCCGGCGTGCTGGTCGGACTGGCGATCGAGCACTCCGTCCATGAACGCACGCCCGGCCTGATCGCCGCCGGAGGATCAGGCTTCCTGGCCATGGTCGCATTCCTCCCGCGTCACTACCCAGTCTTCGAACTCGGGCCCCTCCGTCAGCGATACCTGACCGGCCAACCAGATGCCACCAAGCTCGTGCTCTTCGACGCTCTCGTGGCCATGGTCGACGACATCCGGGCCTACCTCCGGATCAAGGGGTGGCTACTGAGGGCGGCAACCGTGGCCCTGGTGGTCGCCATCGGGTTCCTGATAGCCGGTACCATTGCCCACCATGGCTGACAGACAGACACCCGCACCCGGCGATCAGCCCCAGGTGAATCCGGAGCCGCCCCCATACCGGCCCGATCGAGGTCTGATCGGCGATATGGAGAAGCGCGCCAAGCCGGCTGAACACCGGCCCTGAACAGCACCGCGCGGTCACAGCATGACGGTGCCTATTGCCTCGTCACCGAAAACGGCCGCAAAGTGCTCCGGGTCATGAGGACCTCCTGG
>Ga0307374_10010981_pt1 | contig 12981 bp, 12 predicted proteins | sample OX3MG_FD_202532 | JGI IMG/M metagenome (GOLD analysis project Ga0307374, IMG submission 202532) | Soil microbial communities from Risofladan, Vaasa, Finland - OX-3 | ecosystem: Environmental > Terrestrial > Soil > Coastal area > Acid sulfate soil | place: Finland: Risofladan, Vaasa | collected...
CCGAGCTGGGGGCCTGTCAGGGATGACACTGTGAGCGTTCTTAAATCAGGGCCGGCGTAGCTCAGTTGGTAGAGCAACGCATTCGTAATGCGTGGGTCGGGAGTTCGACTCTCTCCGCCGGCACCACTAAATCAACAACTTAGACCTTTCACTTCACTAATCTGAGCCGTGCGTGTGCCAATTTTGTGCCACGAGCCGGTGCAATCCGTTCCGCATGCTCCCTCAGATGAACGACACCGAGGTGCGCATAGCGTTGCACCATCTCGGCACTCGCCCAGCCTCCAAGCTCCTGTAGCACATTGAGCGGCGTCCCGGCCTGCGCGTGCCAGGACGCCCAGGTGTGCCGCAGATCATGCCAGCGGAACGGCTCAAGCCCCGCCTTCCTGACTGCGTCACGCCATGCTTTCGTGTTTACCTGGGTGATCGGTCGCCCATGGTAGGTAAACACGAAGCGTTCATGCTGTCCGAGACACTCGCGCAAGACACCGACTGCTTCCTCGTTAAGTGGCACGCCGATGGGTTTCCTAGCCTTAGCCTGGTCCGGATATATCCAGGCCAGGCGCTGCTTTAAGTCCACCTGCGTCCATTCAAACCCGGTGACGTTCCGTTGCCGTAAACCGGTCGATAGGCTAAAGCGCGCCATTCGTGCTTGATGAGCGGGAAGTAGCGAGAGTAACCGTTCAGCCTCTTTCCGAGTGATCCAGCGAGTACGCTGGTTTTTAACCGGATAGAGCTTGATCTTCGGTATTCGCTCGACCCATTCCCATTCATCCCGCGCTTTCCGCAAAATTGCCCGGATGAGCGCGAGATGACGATTGGCCGTCGAGGGGCTCGCTTCCAGAGCCTTCGCCTCGGCGATTTCGACCACAAGCTCGCGAGTGATCTTACTCAGGAGTTTTCCGCCCAAAAAAGGATCAAGCCAACGCAGGGTCGCTTTATCCTGATAGTGGGTGGCCTTGTGACCAGTCTCCTTCAGCCATTGGACGGCCGCTTCATTCCAGTTTTTGGCAGCTCGTTCGCCGAGACGCTCGACGCGCCAACATTCCGCCTTGAGCTGGTCGTGGTATTCCTCGGCCGCCTCACGGTTGTCAGTCCCAGTGCTTTGGCGTACTCGCTTTCCAGCTGGTGTGGTGAAACGCACCCACCAGAATTCGCCGCGTTTGTAGAGTGACATGACTGTACCTCCTTAGGTGTGCAGTCACTCAGCGGCGCTTGCCCAGGAAGAGCGTAGAGCGAACGGAGATACGCTGCAAGCTCACTCTCCAGAAACACCCAGCGCTTGCCGGGTTTGGCCCCCGGGATAACGCCACTTTTGGTCTTTTGGCGCAATACGGAAGGCGATAGATGCAGGAAAGCGGCGGCCTCAACCAAGTCCAGTGTTCGTAGTGAACCTGGAGCCATAGAACTTGGCGTCGGGCAGAATGCATCGGGGCTACTCATCCTCATCCTCATCCTCATCTGGGTCATCATCAAGCGAGCCTTTTTCCAAGCGTCCGCCGCATTGACCGCATTTGAGGGCCGCCTCCGAATACAGTTCAAACTCCATACAACAGGCGGGGCAGTGATATAGGCCACTGTGATACTGGGTCACTTGCATGTTGGATCCTCTATAAGTCGATAAAGGGATGGATGTTTTTGAAAGCGGAGCTAAAGCGGGCTTTTGGGTTTCACCAGCTTTGGGTGGCGTACCGTCCGCAGCGGCAGCCGTCTTTTGCCGTTCAAGCCAGCCACCATAAAGAGCCGGATAGGGAATCTCGCCTTCTCCAATGTAGACATTGCCCTCGGTACGGCAGAAGGGGCACCAGCTGTATTCGCCCGTTCCATACATCGGGTCGGGTAAGGCGCCACAGCGCAGGCACTGGTAGATAAGCCGCTTGGGGCGGGGTGCTTTGGGTACACGCCGGGATCGGGATTGAATACGGGGTTTACGGCCCATAGGTGTCTCCGGTAGGGTTGGATTCGAGGAAGTCGAGCCGCGCAATCCCTCGCTCGGTGAGTCGATACCAGTAACCACCTGTGAGGGAGTCAAGGTACCGGCTCAGGAGTCCCTGACGGGTTAGACGGAGGAGGGCCATGCCAGCCGTGAAACTTGATACGTCGAATTCGTGTGCAACGTCACTCGCGGTGACAGTCTCGGTATCGGCAATATGGTCCAAAAGTTCTTGTTTCGTCATCAAATTTCTCGCGCTTGTTACCGCAAGGATAGTTGTATCAACGGCAACAATTCCAGCAAATTACGTAGGAAAAAGTCGATATGACTAAGACAACAAAATCAGGAAGTTATGAGGCAGTTCCGGCGACGATTAATTTTCCGGTCGTTCCAATCCCTGGTAAGCGGCCTCCAACGAAGTCATATGAGCCCCCGCTTGATATTCATGCCCTCCGTTTCCCGCAAACCACCCTTAATGAGAGCAACAAGCAGACAGAGGAACTAGTTCGGGAGTGTCAGAAGTGCTATCCGCACAACATTCCCAGATTGGTCCGCATGGTGGAGGACAACCCGCATCTTTTGTTCATACCAGAGATACGCAAGATTTGGCTGAGACTTGTTGAACAGAACCGGGTATATAGACCATCTGGTCGCCCGAGCGGAATCGTGAAACAGCATCCGCTTTACTTGGCTGCAGTAATCACGGAATTACTAGCTCAGGATAGGGTAGATAATCTGAAAGAGGCATTTGAATGGTGCAAGAGGTTTGGAATGGCCCCTAGCACAGCGCATGATCTCTGGTACCGTGCCCGGTCAGACCTACGGTTCAAACCGCTGTTTGCCAAGGACGAAGCCCTTGCCCGTCCGATCACTTATGATGATCTAGCTCTAATTCGGAATGCAGGGGTGCTTAAGGCAGGTAGCTCGGCTAGTACAACCCTATCTCATTCCATACTCGGAAATGTGACAGTGACAGTATCTGCGGTAGAACCCAAGAAAAAGCCGGATAACACCTAAGCGGTTATTCGTAGGGGGGGTTGCGATGAAGGCTGATGATCCACGCTGGAGTGATCTCAACATCGTCCTTCTAACGAACGGTACTGTATAGAAGAGAAGATAGATCATTTGCCCATAGAAACATATCGCGTATCGAGGAAACTGGCAGAAAAAGCCTGATGAATCAGCACAACGAACATTTGTTTCGCTACTGGGGTAAGGCGCAGCCGTCGGGTTCGGAGGGACCACAATATCATCTGCTGCCGTATCACTGCCTAGATGTAGCGGCGGTAGGTTTCGAATATTTGAGCCAAGAAACTGTTATTTCCAACTGGTTTTGCGGTCAGTTACATTGTAGCCAGCCAGCATGGGTGCAATGGGCTGCCTTTTGGTTGTCACTACACGATCTGGGCAAATTCAGCGAAGCATTTCAGTCACAAAAACCTGAACTGTTTGAAGCATTACAGTGCCGGGAACCTGATCCAGCAAAACCCTATACCGAGCGCCATGATTCCTTGGGGCAGTGGTTGTGGCGCGATCACTTAGCTGACCGTGCTCTTGAGGACGGCTGGTTTGGCGGGGCTACCGAATTGCAAATGCCCGGCCTCGATGTCTGGATGCGAGCGGTCACGGGGCATCATGGTCAGCCGCCCAAGGCTGTTCCCGCTTATTGTGCAATCGACGATTACTACTCCATGCGAGATAAAAAAGTGGCGCTTGCCTTTGTAGATGTCATGCGTGATCTTCTGTTACCACAGTCAGCGGCGAAAATACCCGCTGTACTTGACGCCGCTCAGTTTGAGCATGTTAGCCAGGCTTTGTCATGGTGGTTTGCGGGGGTTGCGGTATTGGCTGATTGGCTCGGTTCCAACACTGAATTTTTCGCTTACCAGTCTGCGGCAATGCCACTGGAGGAATACTGGCGACATGCGCGTCAGCAAGCAACAAAAGCATTGCAAGCCAGTGGCGTGGTGTCACAAAAGATTGTTGCGAGAAAGAGTTTTGCCGATCTTTTTAATGAAATCACGACCCCATCGCCCTTGCAACAATGGGCGATAGATACGGAAATCATGGAAGGCCCGCAGATACACCTGCTGGAAGACGTAACCGGGGCGGGCAAGACTGAGGCAGCGCTGACCATCGCCTATCGCTTGATGGAAAAGGGCGCTGCCGATAGTTTTTTCATTGCCTTACCCACTATGGCTACTGCAAACGCTATGTATGCGCGAATGGCCAATTTTTACAAGCAATTATTTGCCGGCGATGCCAGCCTGGTACTGGCGCATGGTAGCCGACAACTGGTTGAGCGTTTCGCGGCTTCTGTTTTTCCGTCTTCACATGCTGAAGATGATCTTGAGCAGGTGGATGAAACCGCGTCAGCACGTTGTACGGCCTGGCTGGCTGACCACAACAAGCGCGCTTTATTGTCCCAAGCCGGTGTTGGCACCATCGACCAAGCCTTGCTCGGCGTACTGCACAGCAAACATCAATCGTTGCGGTTACTCGGCTTATTTCACAAGGTGCTGATTGTGGATGAAGTTCATGCCTGTGATGCTTATATGCAAGGCGTGCTGGAAGTCCTGCTGGAATTTCATGCGCGCGCCGGTGGTAGCGTGATTCTGTTGACGGCCACCTTATCAGCTCACATGAAACAGGCGTTATTGGCCGCTTATGCCAGAGGACGCGACAGCTCTTGTCCCAGCATTCAAGAAAAAAAGGCTTATCCACTGGCCACCTCTTGGCGGTCTTCATTTCCTAACAAGCTTGATGAGGCCCCTCTTGGCACTCGTGCTGCGGTCAAACGCACTATCTCTATCGATTACCGCCATCAGCAAACCGAGATTGTCGCGATGATCGACGCCGCCTTGGCTTCGGGTCAGTGCGTCTGCTGGATACGCAACACCGTAGCGGATGCCATGGGAGCGTTTGAGCTATATGCCAAGCGCCTGCCGCAAGAGCGGCTTACCCTGTTTCATGCCCGTTTTGCTTTGGGTGACAGACTGGCGAAGGAAGAGGACGTACTCGCTGCCTTTGGCCCTAAAAGTAACGCAAGCAAACGCGCAGGTCGGTTGGTGATTGCCACCCAGGTGATCGAGCAATCACTGGATGTGGATTTTGATCTGCTGGTTAGTGATCTGGCACCGATTGACCGCCTTATCCAACGGGCTGGACGCTTACGGCGGCATAATCGCGATGTGACGGGCAATCGTTTGGCGGCGGACGAACCGGATCAACGGGGTATGTCGCTCATGGTGGTATTTGGCCCCGCCTGGAATGCCGAGCCTGCTGCAAACTGGTTCAAGAACGCTTTTCCCAAGGCTGCCGGAGTGTATCCCGATCACTCGCAACTGTGGCTAACGGCCAAAGCCTTACGGGTCGGCAATTTCTCAATGCCTGATGATGCTCGTATTTTGATTGAGGGCGTATTTGGTGAAGCCTCAGAAATTCCACAAGGCTTACAGCGAAAAAATTTAACCGTGCTGGGACAACAGATGGCTGACGCCAGTCATGCCAAAACGAATGCGCTGAATTTTTCGGGCGGGTATCGTCGCGGGGATATTCTGGATTGGTGGAGCGAAGCTAAAACCCCATCGCGTTTGGGAGATGCGAGCGTCAACGTGGTGTTGGCACGCTGGGCGGGCGGGCGTCTGTCGCCGTGGGCGCAGCGCCCGGCGCACGCCTGGGCATACAGTACAGCGCGTGTAGCAGAACGCCTGATCGCCAGCACTCCGCAGCCTGAAGACAGCACTCGTCAGGAAGAGTATCTGCGCATCACCGAGCAACTGCCGGCCAAAGGCAAGTGGTCAATCCTGTTAGCGCTGGAGAAAAATAGAAACGGTCGGTGGCAAGCACAGGCCTGGGGTGGGGAAAGCCCTGGGAAGCCAGCGCAACTGCGGCTTTGGGAATATGATGACAACATTGGTCTGCGGCTGGTAGAAGATAACAACTCAACAAACGAGGAGGCGGAATGAATCTTCTGGATGAAGCCTGGATACCGGTACGCCGCAAGAACAGCACCCAGGATTGGATTGCGCCTTGGCAAATCGGCGAGCCGGATATTGTTGCCTTGGATTCACGCCGGCCCGATTTCAACGGGGCTTTGATTCAGTTCCTGATTGGCTTGGTGCAGACCACCACGCCCATGAACAGCCATGCCGAATGGCAACTGTGGTATGACGCGCCGCCGTCGATTGAAACCCTGAAGCGCTGGTTTGCACCGGTAGAAAGCGCTTTTGTGTTCGATGGAGATGGAGCGCGGTTTATGCAGGATTTCGGTTTGCGCACGGCTGATGTGAAAGACGCGGAATTCAACGATATTGGAGCGCTGCTGATGGAGGCGCCGGGCGACAACACGCTCAAGGAAAACAAGGATCACTTCATTAAACGTGGGTCGGTAACCGGCCTGTGTCCGCATTGCGCCGCAACAGCGCTTTTTACCCTACAAACCAATGCACCCAGTGGTGGGAATGGCCACTTCACGTCACTTCGCGGCGGCGGCCCCTTGACGACGCTGATTGTCGCCACACCTGCTCGTTCGCTGTGGCATACGGTATGGCTGAACGTCCGTGAACGCGCTTCTTTTGTGGGGAGTGGTGGAAGTGATGCCAATAAGATGGAACCGCATTTTATCTTTCCCTGGATAGCTGCCATGCAATCCATACAATCTGAAGGTGGAAAGACGGCTCCTATTCAAGTGCATCCCGCGCATGTGTTCTGGGGTATGCCTCGCCGGATTCGGCTCGATCTCGACGCCATGGTCGGTGGCCTCTGTGATATCTGTGGCCGCAAAACTGAAAAATTATTGACGCGTTACATCACCAAAGCAAAAGGGTTTGATTACAAAGGCCCGTGGAGGCATCCATTGTCGCCATACTACGAAAACAAGCCTGAAGAATGGTTACCAGTGCATCCGCAACCTGGTGGGCTGGGCTACAAGCATTGGCTAGGCTTGGTTCTTGGCATGCAGGGGGATAAAAAGAAAATTCAGCCCGCCTCAATAATTTCTTATGTGCTGGACAGCCAAAGGCCCAGAAGCCGACTCAGGCTATGGGCTTTCGGTTACGACATGGACAATATGAAAGCCCGCTGCTGGTATGAATCCACCTTTCCCCTATATGGCTTGGCCGAGCGAAATACAGAAGGTCGCAAACTTGTTCAGTCTGAAGTGGCAAAATGTATAGATGCTGCGGATCATGTGGCGTTTCTCTTGCGCTCCGCTGTTCGGTCAGCCTGGTTTAGTGAGCGCGCTGAGGCCAAAGGTGACTGGGGATTTATCGATGCCGCCTTTTGGTCAAGAACCGAACCAGCGTTTTACAACCTGTTGCGCGAACTTGTCGCGCAAGGGCGGAATGAAAGTGACGACCCAGCTCTAACTCTGCTGCATGAAAACTGGCGCAAGACGCTGATCGATGTGGCCATAAAATTGTTTGACGCCGAGTTGGTGGGGGCAGCCCCCATCGAGCGGCAGAACCCGCGTCGCGTGGCTGAGGCTCACAACCGGCTACGCGCCGGTTTGCACGGCGACAAGCTAAAAGAGATTCTAAAATTGCCCGTCGAAAAACGAGTCAAGCCGACGAAAAAATCCGCCAAAGCACCGGCCTGAACGACAAGGAGAACACAGCGTGAATGACACTATTTCATTTCGACCAGAAACAGCCTTGGGGCAAGTTCTTCTGCACTGGTGGCAGGGGCTAGACAATCATCGGGGTAGCCGTGCCGAGTTGCGGCGCGCCCATGATCTGACGGCGGTTGCTCTGACAGGAGCCTACCAGCATTTGTATCGCACCCTGCTAGCCGCTGGATGGCCGGAAGAGGATAAGCCGGAAAACAATTGGCGAAACGAGAGGCTTGCTGCCATCGCTGGCTTGCTTGCCCAGGTAAAAAAACCGGATGATCGCAGTCTGCCGGCTGCCATGTCAGAGGGGGAGCGTCCATCGTTTTCCGAGTTGCGTTTTCGCCGCTTACTGGACTCCCCGTCAATAGATGAGGTGTTCACTGTCTTGCGCCGTGCACTGCCTTTAGTCGCTTATCAAGCCAATGTGCTGGAATTGGCCAATGACGTGCTGTTTTGGGGTGATGGCGTAAAAAAACGCTGGGCCTACACCTATCACTGGCCTGCCAAACCGGCAGCCTGAGTTAAATTTCTTTTGGTTAAAGGAGAATACAATGTCACGCTTTGTTCAGATTCACCTGCTTGTCAGCTACCCACCTTCCAACCTCAACCGCGACGATACGGGGCGACCGAAGACGGCTATGATTGGCGATGCTAATCGCTTGCGAGTTTCCTCTCAAAGTCTTAAGCGTGCGTGGCGTACATCAGATGTTTTTGAAAAGACCCTTCAAGGCCATATTGGCGTCAGAACCAAGGAAATGGGCGAAGAAATCTATCGTGCACTTCTTGAAAAGAAGGTAACAGAGAAAAATGCCCGCGAGTGGGCCAAAGCGATGGCCGGGCAATTCGGCAAACTGAAGTCTGACAAGAAGTCAGACAACAACCAGGACTTGCATATTGAGCAGTTGGCGCACTTTGGTTCTGAAGAACAGGCAGCCATGATGTCGCTGGTGGATAAACTAGCAGCATCTGGCACCGCACCAACCGAAGATGATTTGAAACTGCTGAGAAAGCCCCGCCAGGCCGCTGACATTGCCATGTTTGGCCGTATGTTGGCTTCTTCTCCAGCTTTTAACGTTGAAGCTGCCGTGCAAGTGGCCCATGCCATCACCGTTCACAAGGTTGCCGTGGAAGACGATTACTTCAGTGCCGTTGATGACCTCAACCGGGGCGAAGAAGATGTCGGCGCTGCACACATTGGCGAAGCCGGTTTCGGTGCCGGTGTTTTCTACCTCTACTTGTGTATTAATCGTGAACTATTGCTTGAAAACCTTGGCAACGATGCCTCACTGACTGCCAAAACGCTGGAAGCGCTGGTGCATGCTGCCACCAAGGTTTCACCGACAGGCAAGCAGAACAGCTTTGCCTCACGCGCTTATGCCGCCTATGCGCTGGCTGAGAAAGGGGATCAGCAGCCCCGTTCGCTTGCGCAGGCGTTTCTCAAACCGGTGATGGGCGGCGATATGTTGGCCCGCGCTATCAGCGAGATGAAAAAGCGTTACGAGAATTTCGATAAGGTGTATGGGGCCTGTGCTGATAGCCGCTACCAGTTCGATGTGGAAACCGGTGAAGGTAGTGTGGATGAGTTAGTGAAGTTTGTGACGGGATAACGGCCATGAACTATCTGGTTTTTCAATTGCAGGCGCCACTTTCGGCCTGGGGTGAAACCGCCGTGGGTGAGTTTCGCCCTACGGCCAATTATCCCAGTGAATCCGCTTTGTTGGGACTGCTGGCAGCCGCCTTGGGCATCCGCCGTGAAGAGGAGGAAGCGCATGCCGCTTTGCGGGCGGGCTATGGTTTTGCCATCGGTGTGCTGTCCTCCGGTCGATTGCTCCGCGATTACCATACTGCACAGGTGCCGGGGCGAGTCTCGCTAAAGAACCAACCGCATAACTCCCGGCGTGACGAGCTTAACTTGCCCAAGGACGAACTCAATACCATCCTTTCAACCCGTGACTACCGGCAGGATGCCGCGAGTGTGGTTGCCATGCAGGTGCGTGACGGTGCGCCTCATGCCTTGAGGGATGTGGAACAGGCGCTCGCGAAACCCCGCTTCATACTCTACCTCGGCCGCAAAGCCTGCCCACCGGCGCTACCGCTCAATCCGCAGATAATTGCAGCAGAAAATGCACTGTCCGCCATGCAGACTTACCGCCAAGCACTTGCCGAACGTAGCGGCGAAACAGCGCTTGCGCTAGAGCGCATGGTTTGGGGCGAAGGGATTGACTCTGGTACGACCCACGATCTGGAGGTCGTGCGCAAAGACCGTGTGCTGTCGCGGGGCCATTGGCAATTCGGTGATCGTATTGAGTACGTCGCCTTAGCGCCGCAAGAGGGGCAATAATATGTATTTCAGTCTCATTACGCCCGTGCCAGGTGCCGAGCGCAAAGCGGCCATGCAGTGGGCCAAGAGCCCATATGGCGACCACCAGTGGTTGTGGCGATTTCTGGCTGCGGAACCGGGGACGCCACGAGATTTTCTCTTTCGTCGGCGCGATGGTGAAAACAATATGCCTGGTTTCTACGTGGTGTCCGCACGCAAGCCGCAATCATTTTCTGATGCCTGGCAGATACAAACCCGTGATTATGACCCGCAACTGCAAGAAGGGCAGCGCTTGGCCTTCGAGTTAAGGGCCAATCCAGTTGTGACGCATACGGTGAATGGAAAATCGCGTCGTGATGATGTGGTGATGCAAGAAAAAAAGCGTTTACTCACGGAGCGTGGGCTGTTGCGCTGGGCGGAGTGGCCTGATGTGGACGAATCCAAACCCGCTCTATATGAATTGGTGCAAGCCAGATGCCTGGATTGGCTGGAACGTCGTTCAGAACAAGCAGGGTTTCGCATGCCGACTCGCGAGGTACAAGACGAACAGGGTGTTCGCATCGTGAAGTCAGTTCGCGTGGATGGTTATGCCCAACATCGGTCCGGGCGTAAGGACGTTCGCTTTTCTACGGTAGATTTTACGGGAGAACTGGAAATTACCAACGCAACAGCATTCTGCAAAACTTTGCTTGAGGGCTTGGGGCATGCCAAGGGCTTCGGCTGCGGCCTGTTACTGGTCCGCAGGCTTTAATGACCCAACCTGTCCTCACATAGTCATCGATGAAGGTTCCGATGAACAGGAGAAAACAGTTTACAGATACGGCTGCTCCCAGCGCGCTAGGAGTTGTGTCGCATGGCTGACTTACTTCCTCCTCTTAAACCGATAGCCGTCAAGGAAAGACTTTCCGTCCTTTTCGTTGAGAAAGGCAATCTGGACGTTCTTGATGGCGCATTCGTTGTCGTGGACAAAACGGGCGTGCGTACGCATGTGCCGATCGGCGGCGTAGCGTGCCTCATGTTGGAGCCCGGCACGCGTGTTTCCCATGCTGCGGCTGCGTTGGCGGCGCGGGTCGGGACGTTGCTCGTGTGGGTAGGCGAAGCGGGCGTGCGTCTCTATTCATCGGGTCAGCCCGGCGGCGCACGGGCCGATCGGCTCTTGTATCAGGCGCAGCTTGCGCTCGATCCGGCACTGCGCCTGAAGGTCGTGCGCAAAATGTACGCGGTTCGCTTCGGTGAAGAACCACCCGTCCGTCGCAGTGTTGATCAGCTGCGCGGCATTGAAGGGGCGCGGGTGCGCGAAATGTACAAACGCATCGCCGCGAAATATGGCGTGGAATGGAAAGCACGCAACTACGACACCGCTGATTGGGATAAGGGCGACCTGCCAAATCGCTGCCTATCGGCGGCGACCGCATGTTTATACGGTGTGACGGAAGCCGCGGCGCTGGCGGCCGGCTATGCGCCGGCCGTGGGTTTTATCCACACCGGAAAGCCGTTGTCTTTCGTGTACGACATCGCCGATATCTACAAATTCGAGACTGTCGTGCCAGTGGCATTTCGTGTCGCCGCCAAGAGCCACGGCAACCCCGAGCAAGCCGTGCGCCTGGGGTGTCGTGACATTTTTCGAGAGACTCGTTTGCTGGAACGCATTATTCCCGACATCGAGACCATTCTCTCGGCGGGCGAGATCAAACCGCCGGAGCCGCCGGAAGACGCTGTACCTCCTGCAATTCAGAACCCAGAGAACATTGGCGATGCTGGTCATCGTGGTTGAAAACGTGCCTCCGCGCTTGCGCGGTCGTTTGGCCATCTGGCTTCTTGAAATTCGAGCCGGTGTATACGTCGGAAATTATTCCGCCAAGGTCCGCGATTACATCTGGGGGCAAGTCGAAAAAGGTATTGGCGAGGGCAACGCCGTCATGGCCTGGCGCACGAACAACGAGGCAGGATTCGATTTTGTAACGCTAGGGACTAACCGGCGGATACCGATCGAACTCGATGGCGCAAAACTTGTTTCCTTTCTTCCGGTCGGAGAAGAGAAGGGCGTTCTTTAACAATTTTGGATTATAGGGACCGATGAGCTGGTTACTCTTCGGTAAAATTCTCCTTTTCTAAAATCCCTGGTACATCAGCGAGATGGAGGAAGAGTGTTCCCCACGCGCGTGGGGATGAACCGCCAACGGCAATGACAGCCGCTGCATATTGGTGGTGTTCCCCACGCGCGTGGGGATGAACCGGATGCGCAAGTAGTGCAGCTCGATGAGAATGAGTGTTCCCCACGCGCGTGGGGATGAACCGCCGTTACCGGCTATAAAATCCGGTCTATCGAGCGTGTTCCCCACGCGCGTGGGGATGAACCGCGGTATGGGGGCATGACGTGGGAGCTGGCGCGGTGTTCCCCACGCGCGTGGGGATGAACCGACATTCGATATGGTGAAAATCCCGCACGGCATGTGTTCCCCACGCGCGTGGGGATGAACCGCAGCGCAATTGCTTTTGCATCCAAAGGCGATCGTGTTCCCCACGCGCGTGGGGATGAACCGGCGAGCAGCGCATCGCCGAGATTTATCAGGGTGTGTTCCCCACGCGCGTGGGGATGAACCGGGTCCTCATTGCGCCGGCCTTCCTGCTGGGCTGTGTTCCCCACGCGCGTGGGGATGAACCGATTATGCCCAATACCTACCGTCCAAATACCATGTGTTCCCCACGCGCGTGGGGATGAACCGTGTACTCGTAATGCGACATGATCCGTTAAATCGTGTTCCCCACGCGCGTGGGGATGAACCGCTTAAAAAAGCTAATTTAGCATTGGCATTAACGTGTTCCCCACGCGCGTGGGGATGAACCGTGAGAATGGGCTGTCACCTCTACGGGTATTGAGTGTTCCCCACGCGCGTGGGGATGAACCGACGTTGTACTGCACAACATCCAGGCGATGAAGGTGTTCCCCACGCGCGTGGGGATGAACCGGAGAGCGGCGTGAGTCTCTCGGAATCCTGTCGCGTGTTCCCCACGCGCGTGGGGATGAACCGCACCACGTCCAAGACGTACTTCTTCACCACCAGTGTTCCCCACGCGCGTGGGGATGAACCGGCGAATGGCGTAACGCGATTGGTTCCA
>Ga0307374_10010982_pt1 | contig 12981 bp, 14 predicted proteins | sample OX3MG_FD_202532 | JGI IMG/M metagenome (GOLD analysis project Ga0307374, IMG submission 202532) | Soil microbial communities from Risofladan, Vaasa, Finland - OX-3 | ecosystem: Environmental > Terrestrial > Soil > Coastal area > Acid sulfate soil | place: Finland: Risofladan, Vaasa | collected...
TCTGAGTACTCGGTTCCGACCCAGAGCCCTCATCACATTGCCGTGATGGTTGTGCGGATGACGATCGGCTCTTCCCGCGTGCTTCGCGGTGCAGATCCCTGTGGGATCAGGCTGTGGAGAGAAGCGGAACGCGCGTTGGGTCCAACAGTGTCACTGTTGAAGACTCTTTGGGTTGCCAGCGGGCCAGGTTGATGGCCGCGTTGAGGTCGCGGTCGATGACCAGGCCGCAGGCCGCACACGAGTAGGTCCGCGTCGACAGGTCGAGGTCGTTCCTGACCACGCCGCAGCCCGAGCACGTCTTGGAACTCGGAAAGTACCGGTCCACCACCCGCACCTCGACCCCGTGCCAGCGGGCCTTGTAGAGGAGCTGACGGGACAACTCTCCCATGGCGGCATCCGAGATGGACCTCGCCAGGTGCCGATTCTTGGCCATCCCCGCCACGTTGAGGTCCTCAATCACGAGGACCTGGCATTGGTCCACGAGAGCGTTGGAGGCCCGATGGACCAGGTGTCGTCGGGTGTTGGCGACTCTCCTGTGAGTCTTCGCGAGTCGGCTCCGTGTTCGTTGGCGACCCTTGGACCCCGGGGTGGTTCTGGCCAGGGCCTGGTTGGCCGCCTTGAGCTTGGCTTGCGCTTGCTTCAGTGTTTTCACCCCCTCGAAGCTCTGGGTGAGAACGCCGTTGGCGTCGGCGGCGACGCAGAGGGCGATGATCCCCCGGTCGACTCCGACGGGAACGGCGTGACGGTTGCTGCGACTGCGCTGCGCCTGGTGGAGCTCGGCGGCCACGCCGGTCAGCGACACGGTCCAACGACCAGCCCGCTGGGTCAGCGTGGCCGAGTAGATGTGGAAGCGACCGGCCTCGATCATTCGACGAATCTTGCGGGTGGGGCCGAAGACCTTCACCGGCCCGAACCGGGGCAGGCGCAGGTGCGAGGGATCGGTGAAGCGGATGGGATGGCTCGAAGGCGCCTGGCTTGCCGTCGCGCGGTTGCGCAATCGGAAGCTCGGCGTCACCTTTCCCTTGGCCTGGAAGCGGGGGAACCCGACGGGCGTTCCACTGCGCTCGCCCCGCCTCGACGCAGAGAAGTTCTCGAGGGCCCGGGCCGAGTCCACTGAAGCGCACTCGAAGACGTCGCCGGGTAGTTCGTGGCGCCAGGCCAGGCCTCGAGTCCTATCGTCGTTGGTCGGTGAATCTTCAGACTGCCCGTTCTTCCAGGCGTTGAATTCGTTGATGAAGGAGAAGGCCGACCAGGACAGCGAAGGGGTTGATGGTTCGCACGTGTCACCGCCTGCCGACAGAACTTCTCGCTCGGTCGATCGCACCTCTAGGTTCGCCTTCACCCGGGCCAGGTGGTGGTTCATCGTGAAGCGACGAGCGCCGGCGCATTTGGCGAAGATGACTCGTTGCTCGACGTTCGGGTCAAGGGCAAACTGGAACGTGACGGCCCGCGAGAGCACCTGGCCGGTGTGCGATAGAGGTGCTTGAGGTCCCACACCCTCACAATTGTCGTGAGTTGTGACACGACTGGGGCGATACTGGAAAAATGAAAAATCTGCCGCAGTTCAGAACTTACGAAGAGGTTGATCTTGACGCGGTACTCAACCTCTGCGCCGCTGAAGGCTGGGCAACCTACGTTGAAGATCGTGCGCGGGCTCATCGAGTGTTCACGGCTCCTGGCGTCGTGTCGATCGTGGCAACCGTCGACGACGAAGTGGCGGCTTTTGCCCTCAGTCGAGAAGCGCTACGAGGGTGTGCAGCGCGGTTTCGGCCATGACCTCGTTGGTCTCGACGTAGTAGGGAAGTGCGACGATGGCCTGCGAGAGGGCCCAGCCGCGTCCACGTGTCCACGCGGCTTCATCGACCGCTAGTTCCCGGCGAAAAGTGTCACGAGGACCAGCAGGCAGGAAGTTCCACGCTGGCATCAGGTCCACAGAGAGGTCACCGACGCACAGCCCCTCGCAGTCGATGACGGCGGCCAGGCGGCCATCACGAACCAACAGGTTCCCTGGCATTAGATCTGCGTGTATCCACACATCTCCCTGTCTCTCGTAAGGTGCCGCCAGACAGTCGTCCCACACCGCCTCGACGTGCCGAGCGTCAACGAGTGCGGCGCTGTCGGCAATGCACTTGCGCACCTGGACGTCGCGCTCCACCAACGGCCCCCCACGCGTCAAACCGTTCCATGTGCGACCATCCGTGGGCATTTCTTGCAGTGCTCGAATGAACGCGGCGAGGTCAACGGCGAAGGTGTCGAGGTCGTTAATGCTCGTCTCCCGTACGGTCATGCCAGGGATCCACTCGTAAACGGCCCAGAACCCGGGAAAGTCGTCCTCGGGTTCGCCAACGGCCAGCGGCACAGGGAGTTGGACCGCCACACGGGCCGCCAGACGTGCGACCGCCTTTTGGGCTGCGAGCAGCTCGCCGCGCCAGGCTGGGTCGTTATTCGGAAACAGCAAGAAACGCAAAACGATGTTGTCCCCCAGGCGGAACAGTGTGTTCACCGTCCCGTGAGACACCACCGCGGTGACGGGCAAGCCACGCCATGCGGGGAACTGACGAAATACGAGACGCTCGACCGCTTCGACACCGATGTCCGACTGCCCCTCATGCATGTGCAACACCGTGCCAGTCTGTCAGATCGCCCGCTGCGCCCGTCCGTGCGAAAGCCCAGCCGCGCGGCACGCGAACACTCAGGCGTTCCACAACTTGCGCCTTCACGGGTTCAACACAATTGTCACTCAGCCACGCCGGCGGTCAGCAACGTTTAGGAGTCCTCGTAACAACTCATCCAGACTCAGCAAAGCACCCGAAGGACCTCGCTGATAGAGGCGACGTGCAACCATCCCGTGGCCGAGGTCACGGTGTTCTCGAAACAGCGCGCCAGACGACGGCGGCGCACGAGGTGGCCGTGAGCCACTTCGACCCGCCAGGCGTGACGGATAGGGCGAAAGACCTTGGCGCCGTGCTCGTTGCGCGGAGGCTCGTCCCATCCGACCCGACGGACCTCGTAGTTGAACTTCGCCGACAGCCGAGTGGCGGCGGACTGTGCCGTGCCGCGGTCCACGAGCACGAGCTCCAGTCGTTCGTTAGCAGCGCAATGGGCGAGGTCGTCGAGTATCTGTTCGACGGCGCTCGCTTCGGACGTCGCGGCGGGGACGACTCTCACGCAGAGAGGTAGACCGGTGACGTCCACGCAGACGATTCTCTTGGCCCCGTTGGTGCGACCGTAGGGGCCGCCCTGGTTGTGGAAAGTGGCGCCCCCGTTCGAGGCCCCTCTCGCGAGGTGGGTGTCGATGACCACCATCGAAGGCCGCGGGTCCTTTCGGCCGAGAGCCGTGCGCGACGAGGCGTGCAGCGCGGCGAGAACTCGGGCCCACGTTCCGTTTCTCGACCACCGGCGAAACTGGGACCAAACTCGGGTCCACGGTCCGAACGCCTCAGGCAGGAAACGCCATTGGCACCCAGTGTGCGAGATGTAGAGCATCGCGTCGACGACGTGGCGCAGGTCGTCTCCGTGCTTCGGACCTCGTTTGGACGGAGCCAGCAGGAGGGGCTTCAGTATCTTCCATTGGGCATCTGTCAGATCGCTTGAATAGGCCACGACTTCACGGTGCCGGACGTGAATCCTGGCGCACTCGCCAAATAGGACACACGCTCTTAGGCTGGAGACGTGGACGTCGACAAGGTCATCCTGGCTGCGCCGCGCGGATTCTGCGCCGGAGTGGAAAAGGCCATCAAGGCCCTCGACTGGATGACGCGGATCTTCACCCCGCCGGTGTTCTGTTACCACGAGATCGTCCACAACCGATTCGTGGTCGAGTACTTCAGTTCGCTGGGGGTGGTCTTCGTCAACGACATCGCCGACGTCCCGCTGGGTGCGCCCGTAATGCTCAGCGCCCACGGCTCGTCGCCCCAGGTGATCGAAGCCGCCCAGAGCTCGGGCGGCACGGTGGTCGACGCCGTGTGCCCGCTCGTCACCAAGGTCCACCACGAACTGAAGGTCCGCGCGCGCAAGGGCTACACCGTGCTCTACGTGGGCCACGAGGGCCACGAGGAGGCCGTGGGAACGATGGCGGTGGCCCCGGCCTCCGTGGTGCTGATCGAGTCCATCGACGACATCGACGCCGTGGCGCTGGACGCGGGCCCCTTCGCGCTGCTCAGCCAGACCACCCTCAGCTTTGACGAATGGGAGCACCTGCGCGAACACGCCGAAGAGCGCTTCCCCGACATCTGGATGCCGAATCGCAGTGACCTGTGCTTTGCCACCACCAACCGCCAGGCGGCGCTGCGCGCCATCGCGGCCAGCGCCGACGCGGTCGTGGTCATTGGCTCGGGCAACTCGTCCAACACCGTGTCGCTGGCCAAGGTCGCCCTCAGCGCGGGGTGCACGAGGGTCTACCGCGTCAACGGTGTCCACGAGCTGCCCGAGGACCTCACTGGCGTCGTGGCCGTGACCGCGGGCGCGTCCGCACCCGAGTCCCTGGTCAATGAGGTGCTGGAGCACCTGAGCCCGCGCCACGGCGTCGAAGTGCGCTCGGTGACTGTCGAAGACGAGTACTTCCCGCCACCGCCCGAGCTACGCGAGATGCTGCGGACTCTGTCGGCGCTGCTCGACCTGGCGCTCGACACCCCGAGCACGTCGACCTTCGACACGCAGGCCGATCGCGACTACACCGCGGCCGAAGTGCTCTCGGGCTCCACCCGCTGAGACCGGGACGCGCAAGGCCACGGGCTAGACTTCCTCCCCGTGAGTTTCTCCCCCGGACGCGCGTGACGCGCGTTCGACGGGCCGACGGACGCCCGGGCGCTCGGAGGATCACCTCAGTCAATCGGTCCTAAGGAGAGTCATGGCCGCCACCAACCTCGAGAAGTCACGCGCGGCGCGCCTGCGCGCCTACGCCATCGACCAGGCAATGACCCGCTTCAACGCCGACTACCCCGGGTTCAGCCCGCAGCCCATCGTGGCCTCAATCTGCGCCTACGAAGAGGAGGGCAACATCGGCGCCGTCCTGGACAAGATGCCGGCCACGGTGCTCGATCAGGCGTACACCACGCTGGTGGTCGTCGACGGCGGTGACGACAAGACCGCCGAGATCGCTCGGACCTACGCCGGCGTGGTCGTCATCGAGTTCCCGGTCAACCTGGGCCACGGCGTGGCCCTCCAGGTGACCTACCGCTACTGCATCGACCACGGCGTCAACTACATCGTGACTCTCGACGCCGACGGTCAGAACGACCCGGCCGAGATCCCCGACCTCTTGTCACCGCTCGTTCAGGACCGCGCCGACTTCGTGGTCGCCAGCCGTCGCCTGGGCGTCGACCAGACGTCGGACATCATCCGAAAGAGCGGCGTGCGCTTCTTCTCCTTCGTCATGAACCGCATGACCGGCGCGCACCTCACCGACACGTCCACCGGCTACCGGGGACTGCGCGTCACCATGCTCGCCGACGTGATCGACCGCCTCACCCAGGAGCAGTATCAGACCGCCGAGCTGCTCATCACCTGCCTCAAGCGCGGGTGGCGCGCGACCGAGGTGCCCACCGTGTGGCATCCGCGGGCTTCGGGCTCGACCAAAAAGGGCGCCAACTGGCTCTTCGGCTTCCGCTACGCGCGCGTCGTTCTCGGCACCTGGTGGCGCGAGCGCTAACTGATCCCCAGGCTCTGGTGGTAGACCGCCTGCAGCTCGGTTCGTAACTGCTCACTCTTGGCGGTGACCGCCGAGCGCGACACGCGACCCGCACCGATGGGTGGCGCGATCGGCGCGCCCACCACGATGCGCACCTGGACCGGGCGAGGAAATCGCGCGCCCTTGGGTAGGACGCGTTCGGTCCCCCCCACGCCCACCGGCACCACCGCCGCCCCGGTGCGCGCCGCCACGAACATCGCCCCGTCGTGCAGGGGCTCGACCTCGAGACCGTCGCGACGCGTCCCTTCCGGAAAGAGCACGAGCGCGTAGCCGCGCCGCAAGACCTCTTCGGCCAGACGCATGGCCTCGCGGTCCGGCGTCCCGCGGTTGACCGGGAAGGCGCCAAGGTGACGCACCAGCGGGCCCAGCACGGGCACGCGAAAGAGCGAGTCCTTGGCCATGAAGAAGACCTTGCGCTTGGAGATGAACAGCGTGAAGGCGAAGTCCACGTTGGAGCGATGGATGGGTGCGATGAGCACCGGACCGTGCGCCGGAATGTTGGCGCGACCCGTGACGCGCGGCCGGAAGAGCACCCAGGCCAGCGAAGAGAGGATCGCGGCCACCACGCGGTAAACCACGGTCTTGTCGGGGTTCAGCTGGATTGACTCGTCAGGCATTCAATGATCTCCTCGACGACGTCGACGACGTCGCGTCCGGTGGTGTCCACGACCAGGGCGTCGTCGGCCTGGCGCAACGGTGACGCGTCGCGCGAAGTGTCGGCGGCGTCGCGCCGCGCCACGGACTGGGCGCTCTCGTCACCGCGTCGGCGGGCGCGTTCCTCGGCCGAGGCCGTCAGGTACACCTTGACCGGCGCGTTGGGGAACACGACGGTGGTGATGTCGCGACCCTCGACGACGGTGCCGACGGGCTCGTCACGCGCCCACTGGCGCTGGCGGCGCACCATCGACGCGCGCACATCGGCGTTGGCGGCGACCAGGGACACCGCCAGGTTCACACGATCGGTGCGGATCTCGTCCTCGACGTCGCGGCCATCCACCGTTACGCGCGGACGGGTCGTGATCGTCAATGTGTCGGCCAGCGCGGCGACGGCCGCGGTGTCGGCGGGGTCCAGTCCGGCGTCCAGCGCCGCGACCGTGACCGCTCGGTACATGGCACCGGTGTCCATGAAGGCCCAGCCCAAACGCTGCGCGAGGGCTCGGGCCACCGTGGACTTGCCCGATCCCGCCGGGCCGTCGATGGCAATGACCCGGTCGCTCACGTCACGAACGCTAGGTCGTCGAAGAACCGAGGGTAACTCGACGCCACGGTCGCGGCGCCTTCGATTGTCCCTCCGCGGCCCGCGGTCATGGCGACCGTCGCGGCCATGACCATGCGGTGGTCCAGCGAGGCCGGTTGCGTGAACGACGCAAATTTCGACGCGTCGGCGAGTCCTTCGATGTAGAGGTCGTCGCCCTCGCCCCACGCGAGACACCCCAGGGCGCTCGCGAGGGCCAGCGAACCGCCGAAGCGGTCCGACTCCTTGAGTCGTAACTCCCCCACGTCGTGAAAGACGCTCACTCCATGGGCCGCCGCGGCCGCCACCACCAAGATAGGCACCTCGTCGACGGACGGGACCTCACGAGCCCGTACTTCCGTGGCGCTCAAGTTCGTCGAACTCGCGCGCAGCGTCGCTCCGTTGTCGGTGCGCTCCACTTCTATATGGGCTCCCATGCGTGTGAGCACGTCCAGGTAACCCACTCGTTCGGGCGAAAAATCTACCTCTCGAATCTCCACCTGGGCGTCGGGGTGCACCAGGGCCAACACCACGAAGAAGGCCGCCTGGGAGGGATCTCCTGGGACGAGCCACTCACGCGCCTGCGGTCGGCCCGGGGTGACGGTGACCGTGCGCCCATCCCCCGATTCGACGCTGTGCACGGTCACGCCCGCGTGAACGAGCATGTCCTCAGTCGTGGTGCGTGTGCGCACGCCCTCGTGTATCACGGTGTGACCGCCCGCGAAGAGTCCGGCGAGCAACACCGCCGATTTCACCTGGGCACTAGGCACCGGAACGTCGTACTCAACTCCGTGCAGGCTCAGCGGCGCGGTGATAGTGAGCGGCGCGGTGACTCGCTCACCGTGACCAAGCACGCGCGAGCCCATCAGCGCGAGTGGAGCCGCGACCCGGTCCATCGGCCGTCGCGAGAGCGACGCGTCGCCCACCAAGGTATGCGCCCCGGGAATCGCGCTCACTACGCCAGACATCAGACGCATGGTGGTTCCAGAGTTCACGCAGTCCAGCGGTACGCTCGAGACGTGGAGTCCGCCGTCGGGACCCTCGATGCTCACGACGTCCTCGTCGGCCACGACACGCGCACCGAGCTGGGAGACGATTGAGGCCGTCGCACGAACATCCTGGCCGGTGGTCAGTCCATGGATGACGCTGGTTCCCTGGGCCAGTGCGCCCAAGATGAGTGCGCGGTGCGACGTGCTCTTGTCGCCGGGAACGTTCAGAGTCCCGCGAACCCGTTTCGCCCGGACCACCTCGCGTTGATCGTTCATTCGCGCGCCGCCGTGAATCCGAGAGCGCTCAACGCGTCGCGAAAGGTGTCTGCCTGGTGCGCATCGACGGCCAGCAGGAGCGTTCCACCCGCGCCCTCTATGCCGTGGGCGATCTCGATGTCGTAGATGTTGACCGACATTTCCGACGCCGCGGTCGTGACCGCACTCAGCTGACCCGGTTGGTCCGACACCACGACGCGCAGGTAGGCCAAGTTGTCCGCACTGAGCGCACGTCCCGGCAGGTGACGCCGGGACTGGGCGGCCGTGCGCAGACTCGTCTCGACGACCTCGCGCTCGCCCTCGTCGAGTGCTCGACGAAGTGTGCCGAGTCGCATCTCGAGGGACTCCAGCGCCTTACTCACCGCGGAACGATTCTCGAACAGGACGTCGGGCCAGATGGTGGGGTCACCGGCAGCCACGCGCGTCATATCGCGAAACCCGCCCGCCGCCAGTTGCAGCAGGACCGCGTCCTCTTCGGCGGCCCGGGCCGCCTCGTTCATGAGCGCTCCGGCAACCAGGTGCGGCACGTGACTCGCCAGCGCCACCAGGCGGTCGTGGTCCTCGGCGTCGATCGCGACGACGGTGGCGCCGATGTCCCGCAGGATCCCGTGCAGGGTGCTGTAGGCGCGCGCCGAGGTTGACGGCGTGGGGGTGAGAACCCACGTACATCCGCGGAACAGGTCCGCGCGAGCCCCCGCGAGGCCGCGCTGTTCAGATCCGGCCATGGGGTGACCACCGAGGAATCGGGCGTCACCGACCTCCGCGACGATGCTGGACTTGACGCCGGCGACGTCGGTCACGATGAGATCAGGGTTCACGTTGGACTCGAGCACCGAACGTGCGGCGGCGGCCACCGCCCCGGCCGGCGTGGCTACCACGACGAGCGTCACGTCCTCGTCCAAGGCTCCGGGCACGACGACCGAAGACGCCAGGGCGTTCTGCGTGACGGTGTCGTCGAGGTCGGCACCGGTGACGTCCCAGCCCGCCTCACCCAGCGCGCGTGCGATCGAGGCGCCGATGAGTCCCAGCCCCACCACGTGGGCCCGACGTCTAGCCGGGGAGGTCATCGCGAAGCGACTGCGCGTCGCGTAGATAGACGTGCACCAGGGCCGCGCGCTCTCGACGCGAGTACACGTGCAGCAACACGCGGACGCACCGGGGTTTGGCTCCGGGAACGTCGATCTCGGTGGCGCACAGCAGCGGTACGTCGCCGAAGCCCACCCCTCGCGCCGCCGTGGCGGGGAAGGTGGACGTGAGGTCGGGGGTGGCGGTGAAGACGACGCTGACGACGTCATCGTGATCGAGATCGTTGCGCTCCATCAACGCGACGAGGAGCTCCTGGGTGGCCTGCGTGATCTCCTCAACGGTGTCGGCGTCGCACGTCGTGGCGCCGCGAAGGGCCCTCAGCGTCACGTCACTCATGACGGAATGGTAGAGGAGGTCTCCTCGACGAGACCAACCGACTCCATCAGACGACGGACCTCAGCGACCGAGAGCTGGCGTGACGCCCCGGGCGAGAGAGTGGCGTCCTGCAGTGGTCCGATGCGCGTGCGAACCAATCGAGTGACCTCGTGGCCGACGGCCGCGCACATGCGCCGGACCTGGCGATTACGGCCCTCGTGAATGACGATGCGCAGCAGTCCCTCACTCACGCGGCTGACCTGCGCGCGCAGGGTCGGTCCGTCGTCGAGTTCGACACCTTCGCGCAGTCGACGGATTGCCGCGGGCGATGGGTCGCCCTCGACCCGCACGAGGTACTCCTTGGCCACCCCCCCGCTGGGGTGCGTCAACAGGTGCGCGAGACGCCCGTCGTTGGTCAAGATGAGCAGGCCCTCGGTGTTCATGTCGAGTCGACCTACGGGAAAGATCCGCACCGGCGAGTCCACCAGGTCAAGGACCGTCGGTCGACCCTGGGGATCGGTCGCCGTCGTGACCACGCCGTCGGGCTTGTTGAGCAGGTAGTAGACCCGACCGGGCTCGGTGGGGGCGAGGAGGCCGTCGACGTGGATGACCTGCGTCTGGGCGTCGACGCGATTGCCCAGCTCGGCCACGCGGCCGTCGATGGTGACGCGACCCTCCTCGATCAACCGCTCGCAGGCGCGTCGCGATCCGAAGCCCGCCCGGGCCAGGCTCTTCTGCAGGCGTTCCCCTTCGGGCACCTAGGCCCCCTCGAACGCGTCCCCGTCGACCAGCGACAGCTCGTCGGCCAGGTCGCGCGCCGTCTCGAGCGCTGGCATGAACTCCTCAACCGGAGGCAGGTCACGTAGCGACGCCAGACCCAGGCGGTCGAGGAACTGATCGGTGGTGGCGTAGAGGATGGGCAGACCGGGTCCGGGGGCCCGCCCGCACTCGACGATGTAGCCGCGCTGCTCGAGCAGTCGGCACACCCCGTCGACGTTCACGCCGCGCAGGGAGCTGATCTGGGCGCGCGAGATGGGCTGGCGGTAGGCGACGATGGCCAGCGTCTCGAGGGCGGCTGAGCTGAGCCGGTGCGACACGTCGCGGTTGGCGAAGCGCATCACCCACTCGGCGGCGTTGGGCGAGCTGCGCATCTCCCAGCCGCTGGCCAGCTCGACCAGCGCGAATCCCCGACGTTCACTCTGATACTCGGCGCGCAACTCCCTCAGCGTGGTGGTGACGCTGGCGACGTCGACCTCGGCGACGTCGGCCATCTCCTCGGCTGAGATTGGCTCGAGGGCGACGGTCAGCATGGCCTCCAATCGCTGGGCCAGCGAGTTGTCATCCCTCATAGACGTCCACGCGGGTGACGTCGAGCCACGGCGCGTCCTCGCGCCACTCGACCTCCACTTCACCGAAGGTGGTGCCCTGACCCAGCTCCACGTGGCCCAACTTGCACAGTTCGAGCAGCGCGAGGAAGTGCACGATCACCTCGATGCGGGTCTGCAGCGCAGCGGTCAGGTACCGGAAGGTGACCCGGCCCAGCGCGGGCAGGCTGAGGGTCAGCGCGGCCACCGTCTCGGCCACGGTGACCGCGTCTACGGTCACGTGGTGCAGGCGCACGGCGGGCACGGGGCGCTCCTCGACGCCGCGCAGGTAGGCCTCGGCCAGTTGGGCGACCGACACCCCCGCCAGCAGGTCTGGGGGGTCCACCACCAGCCCGTCATCCACGCCGCGCAAGCGCGGCCGCGACTCATTGGCGCGCTCGAAGAGTGACGCCAGCGCGTCGGCCAGGCCCGCGTACGTGCGCAGCTCCAGGAGCCGCGCCAGCAGGACGTCGCGCTCCTCCCACCCCACGAACTCCTCGTCGGGCTCGGTGTCGTCGGCCCCGGGCAGGAGACGACGACTCTTCATCTCCAGCAGGATTGCGGCGATCAGCACGAACTCGGAGAGTTCCTCCACGTCCACGGACCCGTCGTTGAGGCGGGCCAGGAACTCATCCACGATCGGTCCCAGGGGTACGTCGAGGACGTCCATCTCGTGTCGTCCAATGAGTTGCAACAGCAGCTCGACGGGGCCACTGAAGGACGGCGTCGTCACGACGTAGGTCACGCGCACGACTCTACTGGAGCCTGGTGAAACTCCTTCGTCCCTCTACGATGGTGCGATGCGTGTGTTCTCGGGTGTTCAACCATCGGGCACGATGCACCTGGGCAACTACCTTGGCGCCCTCAAGCAGTGGGTCGCGGTCCAGAGCCCCGACGCTTACTACTGCGTCGTCGACCTGCACGCCCTGACCTTGCAGATCGAACCCGAGGTGCTGCGCGAGAAGGTCGCCGACAACGTGGCCACGCTGGTGGCGGTGGGGCTGGACCCGGACCTGTGCACCATCTTCGTCCAGAGCGACGTCGCGTTTCACGCGCAGCTCACCTGGCTCCTCGAATGCGTGGCCTCCTTCGGCGAGCTCAGCCGGATGACTCAGTTCAAGGAGAAGTCCGAGCGCCAGAGGGGGTACCGCGTTGGCCTGCTGACGTACCCGGTACTGATGGCGGCCGACATCTTGCTCTACGAAACGGCCCAGGTGCCCGTCGGCGACGACCAGCGCCAGCACCTCGAGCTGACGCGCGAAGTGGCCGAACGCTTCAACAACCGCTACGGCGTGACCTTCGTGGTCCCCGAGGCGGTCACCCCCCCGGCGGGCGGGCGTGTCATGGACCTCCAAGAACCGACCCGCAAGATGTCCAAGTCGATCTCCTCACCGATGGGCTCGATCTACCTGGGTGACAGTCCCACCGAGGTCGAGCGCAAGATCAAGCGCGCCGTCACCGACACTGACAATGACGTACGGGTGGACTGGGAGACGAAGCCCGGTGTCTCGAACCTGCTCGAGATCTTCGCCTCACTCAGCGGCGAGTCTCCCGCGACGGTCGCCGCACGGTACTCGGGCTACGGAGACCTCAAAGGCGACCTGGCGTCGCTGATCAGCGCGACGCTCGCGCCCCTGGCCGAGCGCTACCGCGAACTGCGCAGCGACACGAAGCGCCTGAGTGAGATCGCGGCTCTCGGCGCCGAAAAGGCGGCGGCCGTCTCAGGACCGGTCTATCGTCGCGCGGCTCAGGCCATCGGGCTCAGCTAGATAATCCGGTTGAACCACCAGTTCTCGAGGTCGGTGAAGACCGTCGCGCGCAGGTGGAAGAAGACCGAGTCCAAAATGATCAACGCGAACACCAGTGGCAGCGCGTACTGGCGGAACCGGTAGTACGAAGGGAGCCTGCGGCTGGGGATGAATCGTTCGATGATCGCCGACCCGTCGAGCGGCGGGATCGGTATCAGGTTGAAGGCCGCCAGGAACAGGTTCACCAGTCCCAGGTACATGCCGGCATTGAACACGCCCT
>Ga0307374_10010984_pt1 | contig 12980 bp, 8 predicted proteins | sample OX3MG_FD_202532 | JGI IMG/M metagenome (GOLD analysis project Ga0307374, IMG submission 202532) | Soil microbial communities from Risofladan, Vaasa, Finland - OX-3 | ecosystem: Environmental > Terrestrial > Soil > Coastal area > Acid sulfate soil | place: Finland: Risofladan, Vaasa | collected...
TCAAATTACCCATACAGGAATTGGGATGGGATGCGCTATCTTTTTCTCCGCGAAGGGTCAAAAACTATCCCCGCTCCACCCACAAATTCTGCGGAGGAACCAGAATTTGAGGCATGGGCCCGGCAGAGTTCTGGCGATCAACAAGCAACCGGCAAGATGCCGGCGCTACCTGAGCAGGCGGCTTGCTTCCTTGGCAAAGTACGTGAGGATGATGTCCGCGCCGGCGCGGCGAATGGCTGTCAAACTCTCAAGAATGATGCGTTCCCGGTCAATCCAGCCCATTTGCGCGGCTGCGGCAATCATGGAAAACTCACCGCTGACTTGATAAGCAGCGAGCGGAACGTCAAATTCGCGGCGCGCCAGCGCCAGCACGTCGAGACAGGGCATGGCAGGCTTTACCATGATGATGTCCGCGCCCTCCTCGATGTCGAGCGCAATTTCGCGCAAGGCTTCGCGCTGGTTGGCAGGGTCCATTTGATAAGTCTTGCGGTCGCCGAACTTGGGGGCGGAATCCGCAGCTTCGCGAAAGGGTCCGTAAAAAGCGGAGGCATATTTGGCCGCATAGGAAAGGATGGGAACACGAGTGAAGCCGTGGGCGTCGAGTTCCTGCCGGATGCGGCCCACGCGGCCATCCATCATGTCCGAGGGCGCGACGAGGTCAGCACCCGCTTGAGCTTGGCTGAGCGCGGTGCGAGCCAGGAGCTCAAGGGTCTGATCGTTATCCACCTCGCCGTTGATAACGACACCACAGTGGCCGTGGCTGGTGTACTCGTCCAGGCACGTATCGCAGATCACGAGCAGTCCCGGGACGGCTTGCTTCACGCCGCGCACGGCGCGTTGCACGACCCCATTCGACGCATAAGCTTCGGAGCCGGCCTCATCTTTTTTTTCGGGAATTCCAAACAATATGACACCGGGAATGCCGAGATCGTGAACCGATCTGCATTCCTCCACCAGCAGGTCCACGGACCAGCGGTAGTTGCCCGGCATCGAACGGATTTCATCTTTAACGCCGCTGCCCGGACAGACGAAGAGCGGATCGATCATCGACTTGGGGCTAAGATCTGTTTCCCGGCAGAGGCTGCGAAGCGCTTCACTGCTTCGCAAGCGGCGCGGGCGATGAGTTGGAAATGCCATGGCTTAAAGTGGACCTTTCGAGGCCGGCGCCTCAAGACAAATTTGTTTCTCAGGGCAAGGGTTCAGCCGGATTCAAGTTGCCGAGCGTACCAATATTGGCCAATGAAAGTGACGACCGGAAGAAACTTTCATTACGCAGAAAGCCCAGGTTGAAGCGTTGGAATTCCACGTTAATGGCGAAGCAGCCAAAATTGTAACGAAGCCGGATGGCAAAATCCTGCGCAATCCCCTGCGCAAGATTGTAGTCCACGCGCACGGAACCGGTCAACCCTTTGCTCTGGATATTGCCATAAGTCGCCTGCGTGGTGAGAAGGTTAAAAGTGGGCAACTGGGAAATAGGGACGTCCGGCACTAGCGGCGAGGGCAAAAGCTCGGTGTGATTGGTAAAGAAATCCGTGACGCCCAGAGACAGATCGCCGCGATGAATCCGTGAGGAGACTCCCGCATCCAGGACTTGTCCACCGTGAGGGTCAAAGTCCGTCACCAATTCCGTGTCGTAGTTTGAAAACGGCGCAAATTTCAACACCGAATCCAGCGGCGAGTAGGGGTGGCCCTCGGGGAACGCGAATCCGGTGAGGGCAAGCGTGGGTTCAATGGCCACGGTGCTGCCTGGCGTCACGACGCCGCCGAAAGTGGGGTCAAAGAAATATCTTTCCGAAAGCTGCCAGGAGATTAAGTCGCGGGCGTTTGAAGACGTCTCTGATCCGTGTTTTCCGTCCTCGTTTTCTTTGCTGCGGTCTGCTTTCTTCATTAAGATGGTGTTATTTACCGAAAAATCAAGCTCGTTGGTTTCGGTCCAGACGTCGGACTGATCAAATCGAAGGATATTCTGGATGTTTCCGTAGGATGGCGATTTGATGAGGTTGTATTGAATGTCGGGCTCGATGACGTGTTTGAAGCGATGGCCCAGAAAAGGATGCGAAAACACCTTTTCAAAGCTGGGGGGTCGCAAGTCCGCCGTGACTTGTCCCAGGAAGCGGTTCACCGGCGCACCACCGGGAGCAAGGCTGGTGCCGTAATATGTTTCGCGGATGCCGAGAGTGGGAGTCAAGTGAAAACCCCACAGAGGTTTTGTGCGGACAGTGAGATGCGGAAAAAAATCTACACGGGCGCTGAGCGGCGGCGTGGTGAAGCCCGGTTCCGAGCGCGCCACACCACTGGCGGAAGAATCGAAGGAAAACAAGAAAGGTGACTGGCCGATTTGCTTATCCGAGCCGGAGAAGGAAAAGCTGGGCACTTGAGAAATAATGATGGACTGCAGGTCGTTGGGCGCAGCGGAGAGAAAATCCTGGTAACGGTCCGTATAGATATTGAGGCTGTAAGCGTCAAAGTTCTTGCTGAGGAAGCCGGTCTGATGCGCTTCGGAGAAGACAGCGGCATTGAAAGTGTCGGACCAGGTGGTGCGGAACGCCAGTGAATTGATGTAGTCCACATCTACAACGCCCCGGAATCCGTCGAGGAAATTGTCGGCGTCCCCGGTGACGTCCACGCTCTCACCCGGGGCGCGGACCTGGCGCAACGGGCCACTGCCGTGATCGTTGATGTGGAAAATGTCCGCCGTTAGATTACTGGTGGCGCTGGGACGCGCCCGGAAACGCGCGTCCTCCGCCACGCCGCGGTAGGAATAATCCTCAAGGCCCAGCAGAAGATCGGAGCTGGGGTTGATGGCCCAATAGAATCCATCTCCGATGACGAATCCTTTTTGGCTATCCTGCCCGACGTGCGGCAACAGAAATCCCGTGTGACGGAGATTGCCATTGATGGAGTGAGAAGCATCGGGAAGGATGAAAAGGGGCAGCCTGAGAAAGCGGAAAATAGCCCAATGGCTGGACATTTCGTTTCCGACTTCGAGCTTCGCGCTTCCCACGTAGAGTGACCAGCCAGTGCTTTCCCTCTGGCAGGCGCTGAGGCTGGCTCTATGAACCGTGTAGAGATCCGGTCCGATCCGGTCGATTTCCTGAGCGCGGACATAATAAGGAGTGTTCGTAACCAACTCCCGTTTATTGGACTTCATCATGTTCTGGATGTAGCCGTGAGCGTGCAGGAAATATCCTTTTTCGGTATTCACGTTGTAGTGGGCTTCGGGCGCTTCCAGATGTCCCTTGGGATCGTCAAAGACGACGTGGCCGCGCGCCACCACGTCACCCGTGGCGTTGTTGAAGTCGACGCGGTCTGCAGACATTCGCATGTCCTTGTAGGTCATCAGGACGTGGCCGCGAAGGTAGTACATGTCTTTGATCTTGCGTTGCGAGTCGGCGTGGATGGTCAGCGTGCTCACCGGCTCCTCCAATTCTGGAGACGCCGGGCAGGGTTGCTGGCAATCGGCGCAGCAAGCAAAGCCCAAGGTCAAGAAAATGAGCAAGCACAGCACCCGGAGGAAGTCCGGGATCATTTCGAGGCTTGGGAAAGGGTCAACGGGGTCGGTCCACATGCCAGAACTCTCCCATTGTAGCCCATGCCCTTTTATTTTGGTGAAGGCATTTGCTATCATACAGTAGAAACGCTGGCGGAGGGAGGCCAAGACCAACGTGACTTGCCCCGAGTGCGGATTCGTAAGCTTTCCGGACGTGGAACGCTGCAAGCAATGCGGTTACGAGTTTGACGGCGCGAAAAACGCCGCCGAAGCCGCTTTGCCGAGCCGGGCGATCGGAGAAGTTTTGTTGTCCGATCTGCACAGCGCTCCGCTGATGGAAAAGTTATCGTCTGCGGGTGGTGACCGTCCGTGGGGAGATGATATTTCCGAGGGGTTGGCCAGTTCCAGGAGGCGCCGTGCTGGGATTCGTGGCCGATTTGATTCCCGGTCCAACATGAAATTTGAATTTGACCACGAGCTGCGAGGTGGCGTCCGAGCTCTGGCTGAACAAGAACTGGAAACCAGCCCCAGTGAAAACCGGAAAGTGGAATTGGTCTTTGCCGCAGAGCATCCCTCCAGTCTTGGCTATGTTGATCCGGAGGTAATTTCCCTTGAGGATCCCACCCCGCCGCGCCATCTCCGTCCACGGCACACCATCGATCTGGAACAACCTGTTGACCCTGCCGCCGCGCTTCAGCCGCCTTTGCCAGCCGTGCAACAGGCCATCCGCCATGAGCCGGTTTTCCGGCCGGTTGGATCGGACCTGGAAGCAGGCGGAGATCTGCCGGTCGCTTCGGCCGGGCAACGATTACTGGCGGGAATTGCGGACGGCGCCATCATTCTTCTGTGTTTGGGAGTTTTTGCCGGCATCTTTTTTGTTTCAGGTGGACACCTCCATCCTATTCCCGCAAACGTCGTGATTCTTGGCTTGGTAGCGTCGATGCTGGTTTTTGGCTACTTTGGAACATTTTCTGCCGTCACCCATGCTACTCCGGGAGGCCAATGGAGAGGAATTTCGATTCGCAATCTCGAAGGCGAGATTCCAACCACGGGGCAATCTCTGCTCAGGGCTTTTGGATATCTGGTGGCTGCGGCAGCCTTCATGATTGGCTTCCTGTGGATCGTGATGGACAGCGGAGGTATGGGCTGGCACGACCATATGTCCGGTACCATGCCGCTTGCCTTGGGCAAGAATTCTCAATAAGGCCATGGGGGCCGGTCAGGTCGATCTGTATGGGTCAGGGACGGTTTTTGAATCAAAAGTTGGGCAAGCGAACCAACCGCAAGGTCCGGTTGACGAAGGTTAAACTGGCGGCACAGGGGCCTTATGGAAAGCAATTGAGACCCAAAGGGCCGGGCGCGCGTCGAGAGAAAATGCCGCTCAAATAGCAAGAGAACATCACGCCAAGCCCCCCTCAAACTAAAGCTTATCCCTTCCCTTCAATCCGTAATTCCTCCCCTTTATAGTGCCCATCCCCTCGCAAGGCGAAGAATCGTCATCTGAATAATGCAGGGGGTTGATCGAGCTGACCCTCGTTAGATAATTGAACATAGGCAATGCGTCAAAATTGACAACGCCGCCGGGGATATGTTAACTAACGGCTTGGAGATCAGGTCACGCCGATGGATTCTGACTGCTATCAAGCCGCGTGGGACTTGCTGAAGGAAGCCTACCAGTACCAGATGGGCGGAGAATACGAAATGGCCGTCGAGCTTTACAAGCGGTCATTGGATCTTCACCCCACGGCGGAGGCTTACACGTTTCTGGGTTGGACCTACCATTTTCAAGGCCGGTTGGATGACGCCATCGAAGAGTGCAAAAAAGCCATCCAGGTGGATCCCGAGTTCGGCAATCCCTATAACGATATTGGCGCTTACCTGATTGAGCGTGGCGCTTACGATGACGCTCTGCCCTGGCTGGAGCAGGCGCTCACATCCCGCCGCTATGAGTCCTATCACTATCCTCACTACAACCTGGGCAGGGCTTACGCCGCCAAGGAAATGTTCGGCAAGGCCCGGTTCCATCTCGAAGAGGCTCTGCGGCTTTACCCGGATTACACGGTCGCCAAAGAAGAGCTCAAAAAAATCCAACGAAAAGTGCAGTAAGCTCCCCCGAATTCCACCTGTCGATCACGCCGCACAAGCTGATGATCCAAGTTTGTGCAATCGTATCCCAGGGGTTGGGGTGGCTGTTACCGCGCCGGCTCGATTCTGCTGGAGGCTCGCCGCTGTGGTAAGATAGCGGACCAAGTAGAAAGGGTTTCCTGCCGCAAACGGGCGAAAGGAGTTTCCCACAAGTTCTTTTATGTCAACGTCGACGATGCGTGCCATTGTGAAACGGGAGCCGAAGCCGGGCGCTGAATTGCGGGAAGTTGGGGTGCCGGAAATCGGTCCCCGCGACGTCCTGGTGCGAGTGAAGGCGGCTTCGATTTGCGGGACCGACCTGCACATTTATCAATGGGATCGCTGGGCGCAACGGCGTCTCCATCCCCCTCTGGTTTTCGGACACGAATTCTGCGGCGTGGTTGAGAAAGTGGGCGAGGAAGTTCAATCGGTGAAGCCGGATGAATTTGTTTCGGCGGAAATGCACGTGGCCTGCGGCCATTGCTTCCAATGCCGTACCGGCCAGTGCCACATCTGCCAGAATGTGCGCATCATTGGAATCGACGCGGACGGGTGCTTCGCGGAGTTTGTGAAGATCCCGGAGACCAATATCTGGAAGATCGACCCGGCGATTCCTGTGGATTACGCGGCCATTCTGGATCCGCTGGGGAATGCGGTCCACACGGTTCTGGCGGGAGATGTGGCAGGAATGAGCGTGGCGGTGGTGGGTTGCGGGCCGATTGGCCTGTTCGCGATTGCGGTGGCCAAGGCTTGCGGCGCACATCCGATCCTGGCTTTTGAACCTCATCCCTTCAGGCAGAACCTGGCGGAGAAAATGGGCGCAACCGTGGTGATTGACCCGTCGCGCGCCGACCCGGTGGCGGAGGCGCTGGCGCAGACTGCGGGACTCGGACCGGATGCCGTGCTCGAAATGTCCGGGAATCCGGCAGGCATCCGGCAGGCATTCCAGATGCTGCGGCGGGGAGGAAGAATCTCCTTGCTCGGCATTCCCTCCAAGCCGCTGGAACTGGACCTGGCCAATGACGTAATTTTCAAGGGCGCAGTGGTGCAGGGAATCAATGGGCGGCGCGTTTTTGAAACCTGGTACAAGATGCAGACCTTGCTCAAATCCGGGGTGCTGGATTTGTCTCCATTGATCACCCATCGCATGGCTTTGCAGGATTTTCATCAGGGTATGGAAATGCTGCTATCAGGAAACGCCTCCAAGATTCTGCTCTATCCCGACGGCAAGCCCGGATAAGCGGCGCCATCCGCCGAACTACGTGAGGGTGGGCCTTGTGCCCGCCCGCGGGCGGCCACGAGGGTCGCTCCTGCGACCAGGGCGAAGCTCTTGACAGGTTTGATTTCATTGATGAGGTGCGCTGATGCCGAAAGCTCAACTCCAATATTTGACGACGGAATTAAACAGGCTTCGGGACCAGAAGCTCTACCAGAAACTGCGTGTGCTCGAAAGCGAACAACTCCCCGTGTCGCGCTTCGACGGCAAGGAAGTCATCAACCTGTCTTCGAACAACTACCTGGGTCTCACCACCCATCCGTTGCTCAAAAAAAAGGCCATTGAAGCCATTGAAAAATACGGAGTCGGCTCCGGTGCGGTGCGAACCATTGCCGGTACCATGACGTTGCACATGGCGCTGGAGGAAAAGATTGCCCGGTTCAAGAATGTCGAGGCCTCCGTGGTGTTCCAATCCGGATTCACGGCGAACGCTGGCACGGTGCAGGCGGTCCTGGGACGCGAGGACATTATTATTTCCGATGAGCTGAATCACGCTTCCATCATCGACGGCTGCCGCCTGTCCCGCGCCGAAATTAAAGTTTTCCCCCACAAGGATGTCGAAGCCTGCGAGAAAATCCTGCGCGAGATTTCCGGCCGTAACGTCCACAAGCTGCTGATTACGGATGGCGTATTTTCCATGGAGGGTGACATTGCGCCCCTGCCGGACCTGGTGAGACTGGCGGAGAATTATGGCTGCATCATGATGATTGATGACGCGCATTCCTCCGGCGTGCTGGGCAAGAACGGCCGCGGAACCGTGGATCACTTCAATCTGCACGACCGTGTGGATATCCAGGTGGGCACGCTCTCCAAAGCGATTGGCGCGCTCGGCGGTTATGTCTGTTCCACCCATGATGCCATTGATTTCCTTTACCACCGTGCCCGGCCATTCCTCTTTTCCACTTCGCACCCGCCTTCGGTGGCGGCCACGTGCATCGCCGCCTTTGAAGTGCTGGAAACCGAACCGCAGATCGTTGAGAAACTATGGGAGAACACCCGATTCTTTAAGGACGGCCTCAAAAAGCTTGGCTTCAATACCGGAATGAGCGAGACGCCGATCACGCCCGTGATCGTAGGTGACGCGGCCCTGGCTCATGAGTTCTCCCTGCAGCTGTTCCAGGCGGGGGTCTTTGCCCAGGGCATCGGCTATCCCACCGTACCGGTCGGGAAGGCGCGCATCCGAACCATTGTCACTGCAACCCATACGCGGGATGAACTGGCGGGAGCACTCGATACCATGAAGTCCGTCGCGGAGAAGTTGCGAATCATTTGATCCGTTATGCTTTCATCTTCATAGCAAATGGCTGGGGGTCACGGACGCATGGCGCTATTGGCCACGGATGTGGCGGGCCTGCCGCGTTATTTGCTCATATCAGAACAGCAGGCTGGGAGAGGCTGCTCCAGAATGATAGGCTGGCGTTGATGTGCGCGGAATTTTGCCCGGAAATGTTTCGGCGCTTGAAGTAAAAGGGAGGGCTGACACCCGGGGAGGCGGTCCGAATGAACACCGTCGTAAAGTTTGTGGCGTTTCTGTTGATTGCAATCGGAACTTACGCTCTGGCCAAGGGTGGGATTTCCTACACCACCGGCCGCAGAGTCGTTCATGTCTCCGGAGCGCGAGCCGTGATCGTCACCAAGAAGACATATCTGATTCCAAGATTCGTGGCGATTTGGGCTATCGCGGGCGGAACGTTCGTCTTGATTGCGTCGTTCCGGCAAAAGGTATAGCAACTTCCGAAGAGCGCGCCGAAGCGTATGCTGGAAACGATGCCATTCAATTCGGGCATACCTCGTAATGTTTGTGACAGGGCCGTCGCGCGTTAGGAGATGGAGGCGCGCGAGACCTCCCATGTGCAGGTTCCCCTTTTTGATCCGCCATTAATTCACTTATTCCATTTGTCCTTTACTGGGTAGTGTCGCAGTCTACTGTAGCGGCGCTCTATGAGCGCCGGAAACCGTTGAGGATCCAAGCTCGGCACTCATAGAGCGCCGGAAACCGTTGAGGATCCAAGCTCGCCGCTCATAGAGCGCTGGAAACCGTTGAGGATCCAAGCTCGGCGCTCATAGATTGCTGGAAACCGTTGAGGATCCAAGCTCGGCGCTCATAGATTGCTGGAAACCGTTGAGGATCCAAGCTCGGCGATCAGAGAGCGCCGGAAACCGTTGAGGATCCAAGCTCGCCGCTCATAGAGCGCCGGAAACCGTTGAGGATTCAAGCTCGGCGCTCATAGAGCGCCGCTACAGTAGACAAACTGAGACACAACCCTTTATGGAAGCACCTTGACAAATATGTATGGATGTCGTAATAGTTCTTAAGTAATCGTGCCCCCGTGGGAATTTGCTCATGGAAGCTCCAAATACAGTCCGGCCCATTTCGGGCGCCGGTCCAGCCGAGCGCGTTGGGAGTTGATGCGGTATTTGTGTTTGGGCCTGTGAGGGGAAGATCGGACGTCTGCGGGGCAGCTCAGGCAAAAATCAAGATTGGCCGTGAATCGTGAATAAAGTATCTCATTGGGAGCATCGGGAAAGCGTTTTATTAAACAAGACCGGTAAGCCGGAACTCACGGGAATGCACAGAAGCCTCACCTCAGGATAAGCCCCGAATGAGCAGGCCCATACGTGTTTTGATGGTTGAAGACTCGGCCCACGATGCCACGCTCCTGGCGCGCGAGCTTCGCGGCGCGGGCTTCGACCTGACATTCGAGCGTGTCGGAACGGAAGCGGCGATGGATGAGGCGCTCGATCGAGGCGGCTGGGACGTCATCCTGGCTGACCACCAGATGCCGGACTTCAACGCCATCGCGGCCCTCAATGTAGTCCAGTCTAAGAAACTCGATATCCCACTGATCATTGTGTCCGGGGTTCTGCCCGAGGAGGAAGCCTTCGAAGCGATGCGGGCAGGCGCCCGCGACTTTGTCTCCAAGAACAAGCTGGCGCGTTTGGCCGGGGCCGTTGAGCGGGAGGTTTCGCAAGCCAAAGATCGCAAGGCCCGGCGGGAAGCGGAGGAGCAATGCCGCCTGCTGCTCGATTCGACGGCCGAGGGCATCTATGGATTGGATCTTGGCGGCAATTGCACTTTTACCAATGCAGCGTGTCTGAAGCTCCTGGGGTACGCTGACCCCGCTGAGTTGCTCGGCCGCAACATGCACGAAGTGGTGCACCATACCCGTGCGGATGGCACTCCCCACGCTCAGGGTGATTGCCGCATCGTAGCCTCCATCGCCAAATCCGAAAAGGTCCATGCTGACGACGAACTTTTCTGGCGAAAGGATGGGACCAGCTTTCCCGCAGAGTACTGGAACCATCCAATTTATCAGGGCGGCAAGGCGGTTGGGTCGGTCATAACTTTTCTGGACATCAGGGAGCGCAAGAGATCCGAGCAAGCTTTGCAAGCAAGTGAGGAGCGGCTGCGGGCCCTTGTCCATTCGCTGGACGATATTGTTTTCGAGCTCGACGCCGATGGAACCTACCTGAATGTGTGGACCCAGGATGAACATTTGCTGGCGCGTCCTGCCGCCGAATTGATCGGCCGCCGGGCCTCCGAGCTTTTGGGCGAAGAATTCTTTCAACCCTTCCTGGATGTCATCGATCGTGTTCTTGAGAGCGGCAAAAGGGAAGATATGGAATATTCTCTGGAGGTTCACGGAGAAAAACATTGGTTCCAGGCGCGCACCAGTCTGATCCGCGCAGCACAGGGATCGGTCAAAACTGCCTGCCTGATGATTCGGGAGATTACCGAACGCAAGCTCGCCGAAGAAGAAATGCGCAGAGCCAAGGATGCCGCCGAGTCCTCCAACCGCGCCAAAAGTGAGTTCCTGGCCAATATGAGCCACGAAATCCGCACCCCCATGAATGGCATTATCGGTATGACGGAGCTGGCGTTGGAGACCGAATTGACGGCGGAGCAGCGGGATTATCTCGGCACCGTCAAAGAGTCCGCCGATGCCCTGCTGACCATCATCAACGACATTTTGGATTTCTCAAAAATTGACGCCGGCAAATTGAACCTGGATCCGATCAATTTCAATCTACGCGACAGTCTGGGAGAAACGGCTAAAATGCTGGCCACGGTGGCGCATAAGAAGGGTTTGGAGCTGGTGATGGCCATCCACCCGGACGTTCCGGACTTTGTGAGAGGCGATCCCACCCGGCTGCGGCAAATTATCGTGAATCTGATGGGAAACGCCATCAAGTTCACCGTCCGGGGCGAAATCGTGTTGCGGGCCGCATTGGAATCATGCAATGGGGACAACCTGCTGCTGCACTTTACTGTGCAGGACACGGGTATCGGCATTCCAAAGGAGAAGCAGCAGGTGATTTTTGAGGCTTTTTCCCAGGCTGACGGTTCCACGTCGCGGAAATTTGGAGGAACGGGGCTAGGATTGACCATCTCAGCGCGGCTGGTGGAGATGATGGAAGGGCGGATTTGGGTGGAGAGCGAAACGGGACGCGGCAGCGCGTTTCACTTCACCGCCAGCCTGGGCCGGGCGGAGCGGCCCGAGGGCTGGCTTGGAAAAGCGGGGGCGGCCATCAGCTTGGCTGGGGTTCGTGCTCTCCTCGTTGACGATAACGCTACCAACCGGCGCTATCTTGGAGAGGTGCTAAAAAGCTGGGACTTGCAGGTTGAACTGGCGGCAGGAGCCGAAGATGCACTGGAGATGATGCGCCAAGCTCGAAGCGATGGAAACGCTTTCCGCATCATCCTTACCGATGCGCAGATGCCTGGGGTGGACGGTTTCATGTTGGCAGAGCGAATGAAGGAAGATCAGGATATTGAGGCGCCGGTGGTCATGATGCTCAGCTCAAGCGGCCAGCGCGGGGACGCGGCGAGGTGCCGGGAACTTGGCATCGGGGCATATTTGACAAAGCCGGTGCGCGAGTCCGAGCTGCGGGGCGCGATCGTGCGGGTGTTGGGGATGGATGGCCAAACGCCATCCGGCTCCAGCCTGGTGACACGCCACTCTCTGCGCGAAACGCGAAGGCCCCTGCAAATTTTGCTGGCTGAAGATAATCCGGTCAATACCCTGCTGACGGTAAGACTTCTGGAAAAACGAGGCCACACGGTCTTTCCGGTGAGCAGCGGCCATGAAGCGCTGGCGGCGATCGAGAAGCGGCGCTTCGACCTTGCCATTCTGGATGTTCAGATGGCCGGCATGGATGGACTGGAGTTGGCTCAAACCATCCGGGCCGCTGAGACCTCGACGGGCAATCATCTTCCGCTCATTGCCATGACGGCCCATGCCATGCAGGGAGACCGCGAACGTTGCCTTGCTGCCGGAATGGATGACTACGTTACTAAACCAATTCGCCCTCAGAAACTCTTTGAAGTGATCGATTCTCTCTTTGACGCCAGTCAATCTATGAAAGGCTCTTGATCCCATTGGAGCCTGACTTCCACGCGCCGTAGGGGCGGGCCTTGTGCCCGCCCGTGGGCGACCACCAGGGTCGCCCCTACGAGATCCCATTGGGTTACAAGACCAAGCCCGAAATGGCATTGTTGGCTGCGGCCGGGATTGCCGCCCTGTGGCGCTACCCGTTCCGGTGGAAAAATTTCCGGTATTGGCTCTGGAGGTAATTATCCGTCATGCCGGCGATGTAATCACAAACCACGCGGTGTACCGGATCGGCGCGGGTCTTTGCGAAATAAGCGGGCGGGAGTGAGCGGGGGTGTCGCGCAAAATAGGTGAAAAGTCTTTCAACGTGACGGACGATCCTGCTGCGTTCGGCGCTGACATCGGTATGGGTATAGAGGTTCTCGTGCAGGAACGCCTTGATCTGGCGGTTTTCGGCAGCAATCCCGGGGCTTAGACCCACCAGCCGAATTTTCCAAGCCCGCACTTTCTCCACGGAATCGATCCGGTGGCGTTGGAGCTCAATGCGGGTGCTTTCAATGAGGTCCGTCACCAGCGTGTCCATGAGCCGCTTCAATGCTTCATTGAATTTGAGCTTTTCGAGAGCATCGGGAAATTTGCGCTCAATGGGCTTGTAGAGCTTCCGGAAGAGCGGCGCTTGATCGAGGATTTGCGGAAGGTCGAGCAATCTTGATTCGTAGCCATCATCCAGATCGGCGCAGTTGTAAGCAATTTCATC
>Ga0307374_10010985_pt1 | contig 12976 bp, 12 predicted proteins | sample OX3MG_FD_202532 | JGI IMG/M metagenome (GOLD analysis project Ga0307374, IMG submission 202532) | Soil microbial communities from Risofladan, Vaasa, Finland - OX-3 | ecosystem: Environmental > Terrestrial > Soil > Coastal area > Acid sulfate soil | place: Finland: Risofladan, Vaasa | collected...
CGTGGATCGCTACTCCTTCGGTGTAGAGCTCTTTCATCTCCTCCTCCATGCCGGTTTATCCCGGCGCTTTCTAGTAATACATCCACCCGGCGACTTTGGGGTTGAGCCATGCCGCCAGGTCGTTTAGGGACCAGGTGGTGCGATGGTGGATTCGCATGGCGCGAAGTTCATCGCTTTTGGCTTTGATGGCCTCGTTGCTCATGGCCGGCAGGAACGACGTGAACAGACTGCCGTCCTTGCGGATAGCGCTTCGAGGCCGGAACGTGTAACCCAGGAACGTAAAGCTGGTGTGCTCGTGCTCGCCCCGACGATCCCCGAAGGCAAGGTTGATCGTCGCGCTGGTGAAGCCAAGGAGAAGGTCGGTCAGGCGAAGGACAAGGTCGAGGAGGTTATCGACAAGGCCAAGAACGCGCTGCACCGGAAGTAATCGACTGACAGGTGATTCAAAGGTCCCGTCGTAATCCTCTTACAACGTCACCTGATGGGAGCCGAACTCCACCGGGTCGAGATCTGGTCGCGCAAGCCACGCTTGGTTCTCATAGAACGTCATGCCGATCCACCGACGCTCCCCTTCGGACCACACCCGGTACGCAAGATCTTGCGGGAGCGCGGTGAATCTTGAGTACCCCGTGACTCCGAGCGCTTCGGCCGGGAGCAGACGGATCGCTGCGTCACCTTCATCCGTAACCAGCTCTAATGCGTTCACAAGGGGGTGCACCGCTTTCTTGGTCATCGAACCTGCTGCTTCAGGGCTTCCGGTTCCTTCCCGCACGGCGTGATCAGTGGCGGGGGGCGACAACGATCAACGCTGCGCAGAAAGGAAACCGGAAAAGGGTCGGCTAACGGCTCGTTCTCCTGCGACAAGCCCGGAGGACGGGTGCGGAGATGGTCCACAACCGCATCGGGGGTAGACCATGGCCAGCCGAAGGTACGGCGCCGCTGACCTGCCACGGTGACGACATCCTCGCTGCCCCCTTCCACATGACCGCGGCCGAGCAAGATGCTCAGCACTTGCGTCACCAGGGTCTGGGGCAACGATGTCGCAGGCATGACCAACTGGGTCTTAGCCTCGCTTGACCGTACCACGGCCCTACACGAGTCGTGAGGTGAAGCCCGTTGAGGCTGACTGGCTGCTCGATGAGCGACTGGGGTGCACTGAGTGGGAGTCTCGACTCGTTACCCCCTCGTCGCGTCCCCGCATCACGAGCGGACGGCGGCGGCGCCGGTTGTGGCGTTCTTCGCCACTTGGAGAACTTCTCAGAAACGTTGCGTGGCATATCAGCTACAATGAGGAGAGCTGAAGACGCCCAGACCCCGCTTCCTTCGCACCTGGCCGATGGCCAGGGCAACGAGATGGAGGCAAGAAATGGGTTTGACGGGAATGGTTTTCAGCACAATCGCCATCGCGGTTGGTGCCGTCATGTACTGGGCCGTGACCTCTCAGGGTCACGGGTTCCGGATTTCCACGGTGGGGGTCATCCTCATGATCGTGGGGGCAATCGGCCTGGCCGTCTCAGGGGCCATCTATGGCACGTCGCGTCGTACCACGGGCCGCCGTTCCCACACCTACGACCGCCAAGCAACCGACGCGCAGGGACGTACGGCCGAGGTGCACGAGGAAGTGCACTAATCGTTTGATCACGACACAAGCGATCTCGGTCGGAAGCTGCTTCCCACCTGGGCCACCGAAGTGAACGGAGTCACACAATGGGCCTCATTCTGTTTGTTCTTCTACTGGCGCTGATCTTCGGCGGCCTCGGGTTCGCCATACATGCGCTGTGGATCGTGGCTATAATTGTATTCCTCGCGTGGATCGTCGGATTCGGCGTGGCCCGAGGTGGGCGAGTGGGTGGCGGTGCCCGCTGGTACCGATGGTGACTCAAGCACGGCGCCCATCCTTGTGGGTCCAAGAATGAGACCAGCGACCAGCAGCTGAGAACGAACGAGGGATCGGCGGGCGTGTCACTGGGTCAGCGGACGACACGGCGGAGCGGGAAGAGGAGACGGTCGCCTGCCACGGAGGAGTCAAGGTGGTCCCTCAGGAGCTGCAGGTCCCGGTGATGAAGGAACGGTGAAGACCACGCCAAACATCGCGACGAAGAGCTGTCCCAGGCCGATGAAGTGAGCGCTCTATCACCACTACGAGCTGAACTACATGCCCCCCAGAGCGTGCCCAGGGCGTGGGAGGAGCACCTCATATGAGCGCGCCCACGCCACAGGTAGCCGACGTCCTCGTCATCTTTGGGATCACCGGCGACCTCGCCAAGAAGATGACCTTTCGGGCGCTCTACCGCCTCGAAGCGGCCGAGCGCCTCCACTGCCCGATCATCGGCGTTGCTAAGGAGCAGTGGTCCGAAGACCATCTGAGCGGCGCGGCACGGTCTGCCCTCGAGGCGACCGGGGAGCCGGTGAAAGACGAGATCTTCGATCGACTCGCAGGCCGGCTCAGCTACGTGCACGGTGATTTCGCAGACCCCGCCACCTACAAGGTGCTGGTCAAGGCGCTTGAGGGCTTTACCCGGCCGTTGTTCTACCTCGAGATCCCGCCGGCGCTGTTCGCACCGGTAGTGGCGTCCCTCGGTCAGGCCCATCTCACCGGAGGGGCCACGGTGATGATCGAGAAGCCCTTCGGCCACGACCTCGCTTCGGCCCGCCAGCTCAACGACGAGCTGCACCAGGTGTTGGGCGAGGACCAGATCCTGCGCATCGACCACTTCTTGGGCAAACAGCCCGTCCTGGACATCTCCTACCTGCGTTTCGCCAACGCATTGCTTGAGCCGGTGTGGAACCGCGACCACGTGGCCGCCGTACAGATCACCTTGGCCGAGGACTTCGGAGTGGAAGACCGGGGAGCGTTCTACGATCCGGTCGGGGCGCTTCACGACGTGGTCCAGAATCACCTCCTCCAGGTCCTGGCCCTCGTCGCCATGGAGGCACCCGTCGGGCCTGGGCACCGGGCGCTGTGGGACAGGAAAGCCGACATCTTCCGGGCCATGGCCGACGTCGATCCGACCCGCTGCGTGCGAGGACAGTACGCCGGGTACTCGAAGGTCCCCGGTGTGAAGAGGGGATCAGTGACGGAAACCTACGTGGCGCTGCGCCTCGAGGTGCAGAGCTGGCGCTGGGCGGGCGTGCCGGTGTTCATCCGGGCCGGAAAAGCGCTCGCTGCCTGCGCCACCGAGGTGAGAGTGATCTTCCGCCGCCCACCACGGCTGTCCTTCTTGGACCAACCACGCCACACCAATGCCAACCAGCTGATCATCCGGATCGACCCCGACCCGGGCCTGCGCCTTGTGATGCTCTCCAAAGGCCCAGAAGGCAGAGCCTCGAGAGAGGTGCACATGGACCTCCCCTTCGCCGCCGAGCTCGGCCGCCCTCCCGAACCCTACGAGCGGCTGTTGCACGACGCGCTCATCGGCGAGCACTCCCTGTTCACCAGGGAGGACTCGGTGGAAGAGACATGGCGGGTGCTTCAGCCGCTGGTGGACCATCCACCCGCACCCCTGCCGTACGCGCAGGGGTCGTGGGGTCCACCTGAGGCCGACGAACTCCTGAGAGGCCATCCGCCGTGGCAGCTGCCATGGCTCACCGATGCGAAGAGCCCGGAGGACTAACACCGGCACGCACGGCCATCACGGATCGGTTAGGACCAACAGCTCAACGGACCGACCTGCGCCACGACCGACCAACAGCACGACGCACCAAGGAGAAGAGATATGCCAACGGATAACCCGATGCAGCTCGGCGTGGTCGGCCTCGGACGGATGGGGGCGAACATCGTTCGACGTTTGATGCGCGATGGCCACAGTTGCGTGGTCTTCGACGTGAACGCCGACGCCATCAAGGATCTCGAGAAAGAGGGAGCGACGGGGGCGAGCTCGGTGGCCGACTTCGTCGAGAAGCTGTCGGCGCCTCGGGCGGTCTGGGTCATGGTGCCCTCCGGGGATATCACAGGCAAGACCATCGAGGAGGTGGCCTCCCACATGCAACGAGGAGACATGATCATCGACGGGGGGAATTCCTACTATCGAGACGACATCGCCCGCGCCGCATCGCTGTCCAGACAGGACATCCACCTGGTCGACTGCGGAACGAGCGGCGGAGTGTGGGGAATCGACCGGGGCTACTGCCTCATGATCGGCGGCGAAAACGACGTCGTGGCGCACCTCGGACCGATCTTCTCCACCATCGCACCCGGCATCGACTCGGCGTCCCGGACCCCGGGCCGCACCGGGGAGCCTGACCCAGCCGAGCAAGGCTTCTTGCATTGCGGACCGAACGGGGCTGGACACTTCGTGAAGATGGTCCACAACGGCATCGAGTACGGGATGATGGCTGCCTATGCCGAAGGGCTGAACGTCTTGCGAAACGCCAATGCGGGCAAGAAGAGCGCCGATTCCGACGCCGAGACCACCCCCATGGAGGAGCCCGAGTTCTACCAATATGACATCAACACCACCGCGGTCACCGAGGTGTGGCGGCGCGGCAGCGTCATCGAGTCGTGGCTGTTGGACCTGACTGCCGCCGCCCTTTACGACTCGCCTGATCTCGCGGAGTACGCCGGACGGGTCTCGGATTCGGGTGAAGGCCGGTGGACTTCGATCGCGGCGATCGACGAAGGGGTGCCTGCCCCGGTGCTCACCACTGCGCTGTACTCCCGCTTCGCTTCTCGGGGCCTCGACGATTTCGCCGACAAGGTGCTCTCGGCCATGCGCAAGGGCTTCGGCGGCCACGACGAGAAGAAGGGCTGAGATGCCCCCAACGACGAAGACCACGAAGTCGACGAAGCTGGCGGAGACGGCCAAGCCGGTCGTCGTGCTGTTCGACGTCGACGAGACCCTCGTCCACACCGGTGGGTCGGGGGCGCGCAGCTGGAAGGCCGCGTTCGACACGCTCTACGGCATCCCCGCCGATATCGGCGAGCACAGCTCAGCGGGTGAGACCGACCCGCAGGTGGCCCGCGCCACCTTCAACGCCGTGGTCGGTCGCGACCCGAGCGACGACGAGCTCAGCCGGCTCTACGCCCAGTACCTCTTGCACCTGGCCGACGACATCGGGGTCTCAGAGGGCTACCGGGTGCTCCCCGGAGCGGAGAAGATCCTGCTCCGGCTGGGAGAAGCCGGGGTCATACTCGGGCTCGTCTCTGGTGCCATGGAAGGCGCGGCGCGCACCAAGCTCGTCCCCGCCAACCTGAACCGCTTCTTCGTCTTCGGCGCCTACGGCTCGGACTCACCCGACCGCACCGAGCTCACCGGGTTCGCGATCGAAAAAGCCAGCCGGCTGCACGACCAGCTGGCCCCGTCCCAGGTCTACGTGGTAGGCGACACCCCCCACGACATGAAGGCGACCAACGCGTCGGGCGCGGTGTCGGTCGGGGTGGCGAGCGGCCACTACTCGGTCGTTGAGCTCGAGACGGCCGGAGGCGCACACGTGCTCCGCTCCCTCGAAGACGGATTCCCGGGGCTGTGACGACCGGACGGGTAGTGCCTAGGCATGTGTCGCCCTGGCAGGTGGTGAGCCCCCCGGTGGCAGGCGGAACGCTCCCCTGCCACCCCATCGCCGCCGGGTCAGTCGCCGAGACGTCGGCTTCGACCGCCCTTCCTCACGCTGCTCGAAGCTATCCATGGGTGTGGCACGTCCTTGCTCTTTGGTTTCCTCACCCTCGTCGCCGAGTACTTCCAACGACGCGTCCCCGAAACCAAGGACCAAAGTCTCCAGGCAATAGAAGCAGAACCTTCTCGAAGGTCAAACCCCGAAAATAGAGACGAGGCCAACGTGATCTGGACAGAGACTGACATGCGGCGACGCTCTCCATTTCAGCTCCGCCCGAGAGAGGCTTGACCAGATGGAGGTATCGGTTGGACTCCCGGTCGTATCGACGCACTTCAATGACGAGGTCATCGTCAGCGAGCTGTCGGCTGAGATCTCGAACACCAAGGAGCAGGGCTACTTCGCCGCCGATACCCGACTCGTCTCGGGCTACCGGCTCAAACTCGGTGGCATTCGTCCGGTCCTGCTCAACGGAGCGGCCACTCGGCCCCACTCGGCGCGCTTCGAGTTCACCAATCCCACACTCGTCGGATCCGACGGCAACGAGATCCCCGAGCACTCACTTCACCTGCGGCTCGATCGGACCGTCAGCCCCAGCGTCCACGAGGACTACGACCTCACCAACCAGAGTCGCAAGTCGGTGATAGTCGACCTCGAGGTAAGCGTCGAGTCCGACTTCGCCGACCTGTTTGACGTAAAGGCCCACCGACGCATCAGACGCGGCTCCATCCACACCCTTTGCGACGAGAAGCGGAACCGAATCACGACCCGCTACGCCAACGGTGAGTTCAAGCGCTCGCTCGTTCTCGAGGTCTCCAAGAACGACTCCCCACCCGAGTTCGCCAATGGGGGGATCCTGTTTCGGATCGAGCTGGCTCCGGCAAGCTCGTGGCACTGCTGCTTGTACTGGATGGCTGTGATCGACGGGAACGAGCGCCTCGTCACTCGCCCGTGCCACCAGCTCCTCGAGGTCGACTCCCAGCACGAGGTCGCCAGGCGGCGTTGGGTGGAGCAGGCGACCATCTTCGAGACCTCGAATCCCGGCGTGACGGTTGCCCTTCGCCAAGCGGTCGACGACCTCGCCGGACTGCGCCTGCACCATCATGACGACCTCGCGGGCTCTGATCCGGGGATGGACGACCTCGACGCCTGGGTGCCGGCTGCGGGCATACCCTGGTTCGTCAGCCTGTTCGGCCGCGACACGCTAACGGTCTCGCTTCAGACCTTCGCCGTCTCCTCCCGCTTCGCCCTCGGAAGTTTACGGGCGCTGGCTGCCCTGCAGGCGGACTCCTACGACGACCGTCGGGATATGCAGCCGGGCAAGATCGAGCACGAGGTGCGCCACGGAGAGCTGGCAGCCCTTCACCTCATCCCGCACACCCCCTACTACGGCGCCCATGAGGTGACCACGCTCTATGTGCTCGTCGCCGCGCAGGCTTGGCGCTGGCACGGTGACCGCAGCGCGCTCGACGCGGTCCGGCCCCATGTCGAGCGAGCCCTCGCCTGGATAGACCACGACGGCGACCTCGACGGCGACGGGCTCCAGGAGTACCAGAGGCGCTCCCCCGACGGCTACTACAACCAGGGTTGGAAAGATTCCGGCGATGCCATCGTCATGAGCGACGGATCTCTCGCCAAGCTTCCGATCGCCCTATGCGAGCACCAAGGCCTCGTCGTGGCCGCAAAGCGGGCTTGGGCCGAGGTAGCAGAGGACGTGTTTTCGGATCGCCACCTCGCTACCCGCCTGCGCTCTGAGGCTGATCGGCTGGCCAGCCAGATCGAAGCGCGCTTTTGGTGGGAGGACGAAGGTACCTACTACCTCGGACTCGACGGTCACAAAGCCCCCATCGAATCGGTGGCCTCGAATCCGGGCCACCTCCTGTGGCAGAGGGCCGTCGAGCCCGAGAGGGCGGCACGGGTGGTGAAACGGCTGATGGCCAAGGACATGTGGAGCGGATGGGGAATCCGCACGTTGTCAGCTGACCATGTCGCGTATGACCCGCTCTCGTACCAGCGAGGCTCGGTGTGGCCCCACGACAACGCCATCGCCGCCGCCGGTTTCCGGGCCTACGGGTTCGACGAAGAGGCGATCAAAGTTGCCGCCGGCATCTTCGATGCCACCTCCCGTTTCGCCTCGCAGCGTCCACCCGAGCTCTTCGCCGGACTCACCAGAGATGCCGGGTCGTTTCCCGTCCAGTACATCGGGGCGAACGTTCCCCAGGCATGGTCGTCGGGCGCGCTCATCCAGCTCGTCGGAACGCTCCTCGGCCTTGACGCTGATGCGCAGGGAGGAGTCGTACACCTTCAACCCTCGCTACCCGAATGGATGTCAGAAGTCACCCTCCGACAGCTCCGGATAGGCGCCGCCTCTGTCGATCTTCGTATTTCCGGTCGATCCGACGGCACACACAGCGTCGATGTCCTGGGCGGCGGTGATGGTCTCGAAGTGAACGTGCTCGGTTGAGTGGGCACAGTATCGGTCGGGTGGAGGACCACGCTATAGAGCCGCCTCTCCACCCATCGGCGGCACGGTCGGTGGATCGCACGCGGCCGGTGGCACTCGCCGCGACTCGGTCCTCCGACTTCACGTTGGTAAGGCGTTGTTGGCCCTGGGTAGTCTCGATAAGAACGCCGCCGGCGGCGTGGGTGTTGGTGCGGCAGCAGATCGGTCCACCGAACAGACGACGTGATCTTTGGGAGGTAGGCGGCGACGGGTGGAGCGCTCATCGAAGTTGGATAGCCCGACATGGAGACTAGGCCCGTTCAACTCAAGTACATCCAACTAACAGAGCAGTCGGTAGCGGGTGAGACTTTGGGCCATGTCGCGGACACGCAGCTAGGGCTCGCTTGGTGTCGAACGCTTCACCAAGGAATGCTTCCTTGACGGCCCAGCCGGATGGGCCACGCCGGTCACTCGGAGTGGCAAGCACGGTGGCGATCGGTATTGGCGGAATGGTGGGTGGCGGAATATTCGCCGTTCTCGGATTGTCCATTGAACTTGCCCGCGGCGCGGCCCCCATCGCCTTTCTCATCGCCGGCGTTGTGGCTTTCCTCACTGCTACTTCCTATGCTCGGCTTTCGGTCGCCTACCCAAGCCGGGGAGGAACCGTCACGTTCCTGAACGAGACCTTCGGGTCAGGCGTGTTCGTTGGTGGTCTCAACGTGCTCTTGTGGCTCAGCTACGTCGTCATGATCTCGCTGTACGCCGCGGCCTTTGCTGGTTACGCGGATAGCCTTCTCCCGGGGCGCCCGTCAGGAGCGGTCGACCATCTCCTCCTGAGCGGCATCATCATCGTCATCGCCATCCTCAACGTCGCCCGTGCCTCGATCGTCGGTCGCGCCGAGGAGTGGATCGTGGCCGCCAAGTTGGCCATCCTGGTCTTGGTTGTGGCCACTGCCTTCCACGGTGCTCACTGGTCCCACCTCTCGGCGAGCAAATGGGCAGATCCGCTCGCCATCGTCGGTGGCGGGATGGTGATCTTCGTCGCCTACGAGGGTTTCGAACTCATCTCCAACGCCGCTGAGGACGTACGCAATCCCCGGCGCACGCTCCCACGTGCGCTCTATCTCTCGGTTGGGATCGTGATCGTGCTGTACGTGCTGGTCGCAATAGTGACCCTCGGGTCTCTGACCATCGGTCAGGTCCGCGGCGCGAGCTCCTACGTCCTCGCCGAGGCCGCACGTCCGGGCCTTGGGCGGGTCGGCTTCGTACTGGTGGCCGTGGCGGCATTGCTTTCTACAACGTCCGCCATCAACGCCACGCTGTATGGCACTGCTCGGCTTTCGTGGACAATCGCACGATCGGGTGAGCTTCCGGAGGCCTTCGACAAGAAGGTCTGGGACCGGCCCATTGAAGGCCTGCTGGTCACCACAGGACTCACCCTCGTTGTTGCCAATGCCTTTGACCTCAGCAGCATCGCCCTTACCGGTAGCGCGGCGTTCTTAGTCATTTTCGCCGCAGTCAACGCCGCGGCAGCTCGCCTGGCCAAACGTAAGACACAACGCATGATTGCCGTGACGGCGTCCGTAGCATGTATCGCCTCGCTCGCAGCCCTGGTGATGGAAGAAAGGAGTCGCAACCCCTGGGGTGTGATCATCGTTGGGGGACTCGTGGTCGGGTCATTCGCAACTGAAGCCGTATACCGGAAATTCACCAAGCGCGTCATCCCCTCTCATCTGGCTTCCCTGTCAAGCGCGCTCGATGAACCCTCCTCGCCGGGAACCTCGGAGGCGGACGGTGAGTAATGCCACTTTGGCAGACCAGGGGGCCGCTTCCCACAAGTCGGTCGACCCCTCGATGTCGGTGAACAGGAACGAGATGCTCTTCGCCGAGTCGGTTTCGCTTCACGTCGAAATACGATTCGGACCCGCCCTATAATGCGCGGTCGAGCGCCTCGATCGTCACCGAGCGGACCGTCCGGGAATGCCGGGTACATCGCGCCCTCACGGGTCGGCGTCGGCCAGCACCCGACCGCTATCGCTCTCAGCCCCGAATATGACTCGGGTCATCGCCCTCCTGGCGGTTACATCACCCCCACCCGAAGCCTCCAAGCACCTCAGGCCAACCCACCGAATGGTTCGAGAGTCAGAACTCTCTTGTCAGGTCAGTGGAGGTAAGCGGACAACTCTCGAACCAATCCACCAGAGACGAAATCAACACCCTCTGGTCCCTGACCAGGGCTTTTGCCTGACGATCGGTCATAACACTTCTGGCCGCGGACTCTCGGGGCTGTCGATTTCGGACGCATTCTGGCCCCGGGACGGAACCGGCGGGCGGCACGCTGGTACGCGTACTCGCGTCGCTTCTAGCGGCAAGCGCGATCTTGGTCTTCACGAATTGCCCCGGTCAGGCCATGACGAACCTGGCTCGCTCGGTCCGGAGCATCTCGAATGGGGTCACATACCTCACGCTCAGGCCAAGGCAGGCATTTGGGATTTTGATCCGCTTCGTCGAGTGGGCGACAATTTCGTGGGTAACCACGGTGTGGTGGTGAGCCAGCGCCTGGGCAACAAGGTAATAGTCAGCGATTTGGAGAAAGGTCGCGACGGCAGCCGGATCGTATCCAGCGCCGTTCGCCCATGTGCTCGTGGCTTGGAGGCTCGGCACCGTACTGGCATCGGGCTCCAGGAAGAAAGCATTCGTTCGCTGTTGTGCCCATGTGGAGAGCTCGTCTGCTGCGCCGATGAGCTCTCCACGAACACTATCGATGCTGTAGACCGTGCCAGCGGCGTGCGCTTCGTCGATCCAGTCCCAAAACGCCGGGCAGAAGTCGAACCCGTAGTGAAGGTTCTTGGCCTGGATGAAGACGTTCGAGTCGAGGAGGTAGGCCATCAGCCGACACCCAGACGGCTGGCCAGCTCCTGGAAAGTCGAAAGCTTCTTGAACCCCAGCATTTTGAAAGCGTCGCGGTGCAGGGTCTGCCCTTCCAGGGTGCTGGTGATGACCGCTCGGGCAAACCTCCTACTCACCCTGGCAGGTTGGGTGTTGAAGAAATTGCCCCCTCCCCCAGCGCGCTCACCGATGATCGCCAGGATGCGATCCAATTCAGCTACGTAGGCACCTCTATAGGCCTCCCAGTCCAAGCGTCCGGCATCGTGAAGTCGTCGCAAGACGACGAGAGTGCTCACCTTGAACCGTCTCGCCAGATGTTCGAGTTGGTCGGTAGCAACTTCGTCCTCCATCACTTCGCCCATTACCGAGGCCAGCGGGAGCAGAACCTCAGCCGCGACCTGGTTACACCAACGCTCGGTGGTCGCCGTGGGGGTCGAAATCAGGTCGGCATCATCGAGCGCGGTCTGGCCAAGCCAGAGATGCGCCAGCTCGTGAGTAAGGGTGAAGATTTGAGCCGCCTTGGTGTCGGCTCCGTTCAGGAAGACCAGCGGTGCCAGGGGATCGACGAGCGCGAAACCCCGGAACTCCCGAGGGTCGAGCTTGCGATGCGTGTTGCTGCCCACCACGCCACTGGCCATGACCAAGACACCAAGGTTCTCGGCATGCTCAATAAGCACCCGAAGAGCATCGGTCCAAGTGGATCCGCGTTCCTCGACATCGAACGCCAGCGCCACGCGCATCGTCGCTGCGGCCTCCGCTACGGGGACGGCGGTAGTAAGGGAACCGACGAGCTTCACTGGATCTTCGCGATTCACCTGGGCGAAGTCTCTGTACCACTCCTGACGTTGCTCGCACTGGTAGATCGTGTCGAGCAGGTCCGGACTCGGCCGCTGTATTCCGACGTCACCGATCGTGCGATAGTCCGGTATCGGCACCTGTTCGTCGGGTGGCTCAGCAAGGAACAGGAACCCGACCGGGGTGTGGGTCGCTTGGGCAAAGCTCTCGAGCTGCTTCAACGTGGGTGAACGCTCACCCTGCTCCCACTGCGCAAGCTTCGGGAACCGGCGCGCCAGGTCGTCGATCCCGAGGCCAGACCGCTCGCGTGCCCACGCGAGCAGCTCAGGATTCACCTCGACACGGACAGGCACGCCACCATTCTGTCGGTGGGCAGCGACAACCCGCTTGATGGGGCCCCACCCGAGTTGGTCATACGCGCATTCTCAAACCCTCGCTGTCCGTGACCGATGAACCTCAGAGAGCAGCTCCGATGCTTCCGCCACTCCGTGAATTTTCCGATCCCGGCCCCGACAGGGGATCATGAGTCCCAAAGACGCCCTGCCTAGATCCCGAGAAATGCCCCTTGACGTGGATGTTTGTCCACGGCCGTGGACGTCCATAATCGTCATTCAACGGCGTTCCTGGACATTTCTCTGGACACTTTGGACACGATCCGGGGACACCCATCGGGCTTGAGGCTCATGGCTGGCCTGTTGGGCACCCTGACGGGGGTGTCGGCCCCCTCAGACCCCACGACTGAGCGCCCGCGGCAGGCGGCCGTCCTGGATCGTCACCCGCTGTAGATACGATTCGCGGTCCAAGGAGATGGTGGACACGCCATGGCGTTCGTTGGTGCCGATTATCAGCTGGCGTGGCCTCGGGAACTTTTCGTAACCGAGGCCGGACGCCTCCTGTCAAACCGGCAGCTAACCGGTGAGGATTGGACGGTGCAAGCGGCCTTACTGCTGAGTGAGGCCTTCGCCGGGCCAGCACCCGAGAATGAGCTCGCTGCTCAACACCCGGTCGAGCAACGGAGTTGGCTCGCGAGCCTTGTCCGGGTGGCCGACAGCCTCGTCCCTGCGGGTGCCCAAGCCCCATATTGGCCAGACCGCGTAGGCAACCGAACTAAGGCGCCTATGGGAAACGAACCGGCTCAGCGCCGCTTTGTTCGGCTTATCGCAGACTTCCGGAAAAACGGCTATCTCGACAGCGCCCTGCCTCAAGGATGCGTCGATGACCAGGAATTCGTCTCTCACAGTCCCGGGGATGAGCATTCCGGCGATTCCGTACACCCAGTCCGCAGTTTTCGTACACCCC
>Ga0307374_10010990_pt1 | contig 12974 bp, 9 predicted proteins | sample OX3MG_FD_202532 | JGI IMG/M metagenome (GOLD analysis project Ga0307374, IMG submission 202532) | Soil microbial communities from Risofladan, Vaasa, Finland - OX-3 | ecosystem: Environmental > Terrestrial > Soil > Coastal area > Acid sulfate soil | place: Finland: Risofladan, Vaasa | collected...
CTGATCTTGGTGTAGTGGTCGCGGCCGATGATGGTTTGCGCCGGGTTGATCACGTTGCCGGCGTTGTCGGTGAAGTACGCACCGTACCCGCCGAAGCTGTACGCGAGGTCATAGGCGAGCGAATAATCGGTGTAATCGCTCTGCTCGTGCGTGTTGCGGGTAAGGTACGCACCGGCGTACACCAGGTCGAAGCCGTTGATCTTGCCCTCGACCGTGAGCGCTGACTGCATCCAGGAATCGTGCACTTTGTCCGGGAAAAAATGCCCGACCGCGAGATCGCCGAGCTTCGGGTCGTAGGCGAAATTGCCGTTGGTGTCCGCGATCTGGCCCATCACCGTCGGCGTCACGGTCCATTGGTCGTTGAGGTCGATCTTCAGCGCCGCCCGTCCGCCCTTGGTGACGACGTCGTTGTAGTGGTTCTTCACCATCGAGGCATTGTCGAACGGGATCGTCGTGCCGTTCGGGCCCTGGAACTGCACCACGCGGTGCACGTTGTTGATGTAGCCCGCGTCCTTTTCGTACCAGCCGACGAGGCGCACCGCCGCGATGTCCGACAGCGGCAAATTGACGAAGCCCTCGGCCGTGTAGCCGACGCCGCCGTGGCTCACCGAGTTGCCCTCGAGGTCGTAGCCCGCCGAGAATTTGGACGGATCGGGCTTGTTGGTGATGATGCGGATGGTGCCGGCCTCGGAACTCGCCCCGTACAGCGTGCCCTGGGGGCCCGAGAGCGCCTCGACGCGCGCGATGTCGTAGATGTGAATGTTGAGGTTGCCGTCGATCGTCGTCACCGGCTCCTCGTCGAAATACATGCCGACCGAGGGCAGTGAACCGGAATGATTGCCGTCGCCGCCGCTCGCGACGCCGCGCATGTAGGTGTGCTCGACCGACGGTCCGGCGTCCTGGAACGACACGGTCGGCAGGAACTTCACGTACTGGTTGAAGTTCGTCACGTGCAGGCGCTCCAGATCCTTCGTGTCGAAGGCCTGGATGCTGACCGCCACGTTCTGCATGTTCTGCGTGCGCTTCTCGGCGGTGACGACGATCTCCTGCAGCGCACCGACGTTGTTACTGTCGGCGGCTTGGGCACCGGCGCCCGGCGCGCGGTCCGCGGCATAGGCCGCGTGCATGCACAGCAGTAGCGCCGAAGCGACAGGCACACCGCTGCGTGCGAGGGCCCCGCCATGGAGCGGCTTTGTGCCCGTAACAATCGGATTTCTCTTGAGTTTTCGCAAACGGCTACGCGTCATGAATGCATCCCCTTGGCGCCGTTGGGCAGCGCCTGTGTCACGATTATGCCATAACACGCCGAAATCAAAAGTTCGGCGCCGCGGGATATGCCGGCAGCACCTCGCCGAGCGCCGCCTCGAGCGGACCGAGCCAGGCGGCGTAATGGCGCCAGTGATCGACGCCGCTGCGGAAGATCGGCCGGCGCACCTGCTGCGCGCTCGCGGTGCGCACGGCGCGCTCGTTCTCGTAAAACCGCAGGCAAGCCGCATCGAAGGGCAGCTGCAGATACGCGAGCACCCGGCGCAGCTCGCCTTCCGTATCCTCGATCAGCCGTTCGTAGATCACGCGGTGGATCCGGCCGGGCAGCACCGCATCGAAATGCGAAAGCAGCTCGACGTAGTCGCGATAATAGCGGCCGAGGTCCTCGAGGCTGTAGGTAAATGCCTGGCCACGCGCGAAGTGCTGCTTGAAACAGGAGAAGCAGCAGCCGAGCGGATGGCGCCGTGCATCGATGATCTTCGCCCGCGGCAGCGCGAGCTGGATCAGGCCGAGGTGCGCGAAGTTGTTCGGCAGCTTGTCGATGAAGAACGGCGCGTCGCTGCGCCGCTGGATCCGTGTCTGCGCGAGGTAGCGCTCGCCGAGCTCGCGGCACTGCGCCGCGTCGAGCGCGCCGAGCGCCTCCGGATAGCCCGGTCCGCCGCCCTCGCGCTTGCCGTAGAAGGGCCGGGCGAGCGCCGGGATGTCCGGCAGCTCCATCGTGCCCTCGATGAGCGGATGGCTCGCGAGCATCTGTTCGAGCAGGGTCGATCCGGCGCGCGGCATGCCGACGATGAAGATCGGATCCGCCGCGGCGCAGCCGAAGTCGCGGCGCGCGGCGAAGAACTCGCGCGTCATCAGCGCCTTGCAGCGCTGCACGTGCGCCGTCATCTCCTCGGCGCGGTAGCCGAGCCCGGCGCCCCGCAAGCGGTTGCCGGCCGCGTACTCGGCGAAGGAGTCGGCGTACTCGCCGGCATCCTCGAGCGCCTTGCCGAGCGCGAAGTGCAGATGGTAGCGGTCCTCCTCGCCGAGGTCCCCCCGCTCGAGCTGCGCGCGCATCACGGCGATCTCGCCCGCCTCGAAGCGCAGGATCTTCAGGTTCGCGAGGCTCCAGTACGCCTCGCCGAGTCCGGGGCGCAGCTCGATGCTGCGCCGGTAAGCGGCAATGCTCTCCTGCTCGCGCCCGCCGGTCTTCAGCGCGTGCCCGTAGCTCATCCAGATCTTCGGCAGGCCCGGATGGCGTGCGAGCAAGTCGTCGTAGATCTCGATCGATTGCGCGACCTCGCCGAGGTGCACCAGAATCGCCGCCTGCAGGTTGCGGCAGCCGGGGTTCTGCGGCTCCTTGGCGAGCAGCGCGTCGACTTCGCGCAGCGCCGCCGCATCTTTATTCTGCCGGTGCAGCACCAGCGCGTACTGCTGGCGCGCCTCGTTGAAGCTCGGGCTGAGCTCGAGGCAGCGCGCGAGCAGGTTCTCGGCGTCCTGGTAGCGGCGCAGCCGCGCCGCGACCTCGGCGAGCATGCGGATCGCGGCGACGTCGGTCGGGAATGCCTTCAGGTGCGCACGCAGCAGCGCTTCGGCGGTCGGCACGTCGTTCGCGCACAGCGCGGCGGCCGGCGCGAGCAGCCGCGGATCCTTGGTCGAGGCGCGGATCTGCCGGGCGTAGGCTGCGTCGGCGCCGGCCGCATCGCCCGCCGCGAACAGTTCATCGCCGAGCGCGCGCCAGGCATCGGCCAGGTCCGGCTGCAGCGCGACCGCGCGCCGCAACTCGCCGATCGCGTCGTCCCGCCGGCCCGCGCCGGCGAGCGTCACGCCGAGCTCGTAGTGCGCGGGCGCCCAGTGCGCATGCACCGCTGCGAGCGGCTCGAGGATCTCGAGCGCGCCCGCGAGGTCGCCGCCGCCGCGCCGCGCGGCGCCGAGGTAGGCGCGCGCGAGCGGATGGTTCGGCACCATGAGCAGCACCTGCGCGGCCTGCAGGGCGGCGAGCGCCGGGTCGCTGCGCAGCAGCTCGGCGGTGTGGCGCAGCGCCGTCTCGACCGTGCCGACGGGTGTCGCCGGATTCGTCATGCGAGGCCCTCCGGGGCAAAGCTCGGAGAGCGAGCCTACCCGCGTTGCCGCGCTGCGGCCACCCCGCCGGCGGGCCGACCCGCTACACTGCGCCGTATGCGCCCGCACGCTCTGGAAATGCACCGCCTCGGCGGGATCGGCTGGCTGCGCGCCGGCGTGCTCGGCGCGAGCGACGGCATCGTCTCGACGGCGAGCCTGATCGTCGGCATCGCCGCCGCGCACGCGAGCCGCGGCACCGTGCTCCTGAGCGGGCTTGCAGCCCTCGTCGCCGGCGCGATGTCGATGGCGACCGGCGAGTACGTCTCGGTCCACTCCCAGGCGGATACGGAAGCGGCCGCCCTCGAGCAGGAGCGCAGGGAGCTTGCGCTGGATTTCGCCGGCGAGAAGTCCGAGCTCAGCGAAATCTACCGGCGTCGCGGCCTGGACGCGGCGCTCGCCCGCCAGGTCGCCGAGCAACTGATGGCGCACGACGCGCTCGGCTCGCACGCGCGCGATGAACTCGGCCTGTCGAGCACCCTGCGGGCGCGGCCCATGCAGGCGGCGGCGACTTCGGCGCTCTCCTTCGCCTGCGGCGCGGCGCTGCCGCTCGGCGCGGCCGCGATCGCCCCGCCGACGCATCTGATCCTGGCCACCGTCGCCGCGAGTCTGCCGTGCCTGCTGGGCGTCGGCGCGCTGTCGGCGCGCGTCGGCGGCGCGAACCCGCGCACCGGCGCGTTGCGGGTCGCCTTCTGGAGCGCACTGTCGATGGCCGTCACCGCCGCGGTCGGCGCGCTGGTCGGCCGGATCGGTTAGGCGCCGAATGCTTCCGGGTCGCCGACTGAACCCTTCGCGGTGAGCGGCACGGGCGACAGCTGGGGGATCGCGCTCTCGACGCACGGACTCGCGGTGTTCGCGAGCGTGCTCGTCTATGTGCTGACGACGCGCACGGCGCAGCACCGCCGGCCACCCTCGATCGCGATCGCCTGGGTGCTCGGCCTGATCGCCCTGCCGTACGTGGTCCTGCCGATCTATCTGCTGTTCGGCCGGCGCAAAGTCCGGCGCAAGCGCGCGCGCGCGCACCGGCCGCACGCCGACGCGCGCCACTGGGCGCGTGCGCTGATCGAGAGCTTCGACCTCAGCGATGCCTCCCCGGCGCGGTTGCGCCTGCACGCCGACGGCGCGGCGGCACGCGCGGCACTCGGCTCGACGATCTCGCGCGCCGGCCGCCGGCTCGACGTCGGCACGTTCCTGATCGGCCGCGACGAAGTCGGCCGCGACACGACGGCCCGCCTCATCGAGCGCGCCCGCGCCGGCGTGCGCGTGCGCCTGCTGATCGACGGCGTCGGCGCGCTGTTCCTGCCGCGCGGCGCGCGCGCGCGCCTCGCCGCCGCCGGCGTCGAGACCGCCGTGTTCTCGCCGCTGCTCGCGCGCAAGACGAGCGGCCCGCGCAATTTGCGCAACCACCGCAAGTACGCGATCGCCGACGAAACCTGGCTCTGGGCCGGCGGGCGCAATCTCGCCGCCGAGTACTTCGAGGGCGGCGCCGCGGCCCCGCCCTGGCGCGACCTGTCCTTCGATCTGCACGGCGCGGTCGCCGCCGCGGCGTCGCGCCAGTTCGAAACCGACTGGACCGCCTCCGGCGGCGCCCCCGCGCCGGTGCTCGCGCCGACTGCACCTGCGCTCGAGGGCGACGCCGCACTCGCGCAGTTCCTGCCGAGCGGCCCGGACCAGACCGAGGACACGGTCGAGGCGCTGCTGATCGACGCCTGCTTTCGCGCCGAACGGCGCATTCTCGCGGTGACGCCTTACTTCGTGCCCGACGCGGCGCTGGAGGCAGCCTTCCGCCTGGCCGCGCGCCGCGGCGTCGACATCGACGTCTGCCTGCCGGCCCGATCCAATCACCGCTTGGCGGATTTCGCCCGCAGCCGCACGCTGCGCGCGCTCGGCGCGGCGGGCGTGCGCTTCCATCTGCTGCCGTACATGGTGCACGCCAAGGCGGTCGTGCTCGACGACTCGTTCGCGCTCTGCGGCTCGGTGAACCTCGATGCGCGCAGCCTGCTGCTGAACTACGAGTCCGCGTTCATCCTGTACGGTTCGGCCGAGATCGACTGGCTGGCCGCCTGGATTCAAGCCCTGCTGCCCGATGCGCAGGCATTCGACCGCCGCGCGCCGGGCCTGTGGCGCGATGTCGCCGAGGGTTTGCTGCTGTCGCTCGCCTACCAGCTCTGAGCGGCGCCTCGACGCCGAGCGCCCCGGGGGCTGCGGGCACCGCCATTGAATGGCCGCGCCGTGGCCATAGTATCCTAGGAGTTCGGTTCGCGGCACGGCCCGGCGCCCAAGGTGAGCGGTGGAATTCAAGGATTACTACAAGATCATGGGCGTCGCTCGCGACGCGAAGGAAGCCGGGATCAAGCAGGCTTACCGCCGGCTTGCGCGCAAGTATCACCCTGACGTGAGCAAGGAGAAGGACGCCGAAGCGCGCTTCAAGGAACTCGGCGAGGCGTACGAAGTACTGAAGAATCCCGAGAAGCGCGCCGCCTATGACCAGCTCGGATCGGGCCACCGCCCCGGCGAGACGTTCCGGCCGCCGCCCGACTGGGACGCCGGCTTCGAATTCAGCGGCGGTGCCGGTGGCGGCTCGGAAGGCGCCGCCTACAGCGAGTTCTTCGAGACACTGTTCGGTCGCAGAGGGCGCGGCGGCGCTGCGCAAGGCGCGTTCGACGCCGGCCGCGGCGAGGATCATCATGCGAAGGTGCTGCTCGACCTCGAGGCGAGCCTGACCGGCGGCACGCGCTCGATCGGCCTGCGCGTACCGGAAGTCGACGCCGAGGGCCGGCTGATCATCAAGGAGCGCACGCTGAACGTACAGATTCCGCAGGGTATCCTGGCGGGCCAGACGATCCGTCTCGCCGGTCAGGGCACGCGCCTGCACAACGGCGCGGCCGGCGACCTGTACGTCGAGGTCGAGTTCCAGCCGCACCGCCTGTACCGGCTCGACGGGCGCGACCTGATCCTCGAGCTGCCGGTCGCACCCTGGGAAGCGGCGCTCGGCGCGACCGTGCAGACGCCGACACCCGGCGGCCCGATCGACTTGAAGATTCCGCCCGGTTCGAAGGCCGGCACGAAGTTGCGGGTCAAGGGCCGCGGCGTTCCCGCGGCGCCGCCCGGGGACCTGTACGTCGTGCTGCAGATCGCCCTGCCCGCGGCCACCGACGCCAAGGCGCGCGCCGCCTACCAGGCGCTCGCCGCCGCGGCGCCGTTCGATCCGCGCGCGCGGCTGGGAGTGTGAACGCCGATGACGCCAAGAAATTACCAGGTTCTGCGCGGCACCATCGTCGAATGCGAGAGCCTCCTGTCGCTCGAGGAGCTGAGCCGGCTGTGCGCGGCCGAGGCGGCGCGGATCATCGAACTGGTCGAGGAAGGCATCCTGCCCGCCGCGGGCGGCGCGGCGGGCGAATGGCGCTTCGGCGGCTCCGCGCTGCGCCGGGCGCGCACCGCGCTGCGCCTGCAACGGGACCTCGAGATCAACCTCGCCGGCGTAGCCCTCGCGCTCGACCTGCTCGAGGAGATCGGCGAGCTGCGCCGCCGTTTGCACGGCACGAACGCCTGACACACCCCGCACCGCGGAGGAACCCCAAGATGATTGCGAACACCCAACGCCTGCACGATCTCGGCCAGAGTCTGTGGCTCGACAACATCACCCGCGCGCTGCTCGACGGCGGCACGCTGCGCCGCTACGTCGAGCAGCTCTCGGTGACCGGCCTGACCTCGAATCCGACGATCTTCGACGAGGCGATCGCCGGCACGGGCGACTACGACGCGGCGATCCGCGGCCGGGCGCGCGCGGGGCAGGGCGTCGAGGACCTGTTCGTCGAGATCGCCCTCGAGGATCTGCGGCGCGCGGCCGACACGTTCAAGGCCGTGCACGCCGCGAGCGGCGGCGCCGACGGCTGGGTCTCGATGGAGGTCTCGCCGCTGCTCGCCGACGATGCGGCGGCGACGCTCGCCGCGGCGAAGCGCATTCACGGCATGGCCGACCGGCCGAACCTCTACGTCAAGATCCCGGGCACGCCGGCCGGCATCCAGGCGATCGAGGAGGCGATCTTCTCGGGGGTGCCGATCAACGTCACGCTGCTGTTCTCGCAGCAACAGTACCTCGCCGCCGCGGCCGCCTACATGCGCGGCATCGAGCGCCGGATCGGTGCCGGCCTCGATCCGCGCATCGCCTCGGTCGCCTCGCTCTTCGTCAGCCGCTGGGACCGTGCGGTCGTCGGCCGCGTGGCGGCGCCGCTCGAGCAAGGCCTCGGCATCGCCGTCGCGCGCCGCTGCTATCGCGCCTACCGCGAACTGCTCGCCTCGGCGCGCTGGCGCGCGCTCGCCGCCGCCGGTGCGCAGCCGCAGCGCCTGCTCTTCGCGAGCACCGGCGTGAAGGATCCGCAGGCGCGCCCGAGCACCTACGTCGAGGCCCTCGCCGCACCGGGAACGATCAACACCATGCCGGAGAAGACGCTGCTCGCGTTCGCCGCCGACGGTCGTCTCGGCGGCGTGCTCGCCGACGACGGCGGCGACGCCGAGGAGGTCATTGCCCGCTACACCCGGGCGGGCATCGACGTCGAGGCGCTCGGCGTGAAGCTGCAGCACGAGGGCGCGCAGGCCTTCGTCGCTTCGTGGCAGGATCTGATGGGCAAGATCGCCGCGAAGAGCGCGGCACTCGAGGGTCGATGAGCCCGACGATCAGCCCGCTCGCCGGCAAGCCGGCGCCGCCCGGCCTGCTCGCGGACATCCCGCGGCTGGTGACGGCATACTTCACCGGGCGGCCGGATCCGGCCGAGCCCGCGCAGCGCGTCGCCTTCGGCACCTCCGGGCACCGCGGCAGTTCGCTCGACGGCTCCTTCACCGAATCGCACGTCCTCGCGATCACCCAGGCGATCTGCGAACACCGCCGCGGCCGCGGGATCGACGGCCCTCTGTATCTCGGCTTCGATACCCACGCGCTGTCGGCGCCGGCGTTTGCGACCGCCCTCGAAGTGCTCGCCGCGAACGGCGTCGAGGCGATGTGCGCCACGGGCGACGAGTACACGCCGACGCCGGCGATCTCGCACGCGATCCTCACGCACAACCGCGGCGCGAGCGCGGGTTTTGCCGACGGCATCGTGATCACGCCGTCGCACAACCCGCCGGAGAGCGGCGGCTTCAAGTACAACCCGCCGAACGGCGGTCCCGCCGACACCGACATCACCTCGGCGATCGAGGCGCGGGCGAACCGCCTGCTCGAGGCCGGGCTCGAGGGCGTGCGGCGCATGGACTTCGCCCGGGCGCGGCACGCGGCGACCACGCATGCGCACGACTATCTCTCGGCCTACGTCGAGGACCTCGGCAACGTCCTCGACATGGAGGCGATCCGCGGTTCGGCGCTGCGGCTCGGGGCCGACCCGCTCGGCGGCGCCGGCGTGCACTACTGGTCGCGCATCGCCGACCGGTACAGGCTGCCTCTCGAGATCGTGAGCGATGAGGTCGATCCGACCTTCCGCTTCATGAGCGTCGATTGGGACGGGCGCATCCGCATGGATCCCTCATCGAGCTATGCGATGCAGCGCCTGATCGGCCTGCGCGAGCGCTACGACGTCGCCTTCGCCTGCGACACCGATCACGATCGTCACGGCATCGTCGTGCGCAGCCGCGGACTGCTGCCTTCGAACCACTACCTCGCGGTCGCGATCGACTACCTGTTCGCCCACCGGCCCGCCTGGCGCGCCGACGCCGCGATCGGCAAGACCATCGTCAGTTCGTCGATGATCGACCGGGTCGCCGCGCGTCTCGGGCGCAAGCTCTTCGAGACGCCGGTCGGCTTCAAGTGGTTCGCCGGCGGCCTCGCGGACGGCTCGCTCGGCTTCGGCGGCGAGGAGAGCGCGGGCGCCGCGTTCGCGCGGATCGACGGCGGCGCCTGGACCACCGACAAGGACGGGATCGCGTCGGCGCTGCTCGCCGCCGAGATCGCCGCGCGGACCGGTCGCGACCCCGGCGAGTGCTACGCCGGGCTCGAGCGAGATCTCGGGCCGGTGTTCGCCGAGCGCCTCGAGGCGCCGGCGAACCCGCTGCAGAAGGAGCGGCTGGCGAAGCTCACCCCGGAGCGCATCGCCGCGAAGAGCCTCGCCGGCGAACCGATCAGCGCGATCCTCACCCACGCGCCGGCGAACGGCGCGGCGATCGGCGGCGTCAAGCTGCTCGCCGCCGGCGGCTGGTTCGCCGCGCGCCCGTCGGGCACCGAGAACATCTACAAGATCTACGCCGAGAGCCTGCGTGACGAGACGCATCTGCGGCGCATCCTCGAAGAGGCGCAGGCGATCGTCGATGCCGCAATTTGCTAGCATGCGCCGCCCATGAACCGCATTGCGCGCCCGGAATCGCCGCCGCCGCTGATCCTCGGCATCGGCGGCACGCCCCGCCCCGGCTCGACCTCCGAGCGCGCGCTGCGCCACGTGCTCGCGCGCGCGCGCGAGCTCGGCGCGCGCACCGAACTGCTCACCGGACCGCAACTGCTGCTGCCGATCTACGTGCCCGAAGTGGGCGAACGCGACGCGGCGGTGGGCCGGCTGGTCGCGGCACTGCGCCGCGCGAACGGCATCATCGTCGCCTCGCCCGGCTATCACGGTTCGCTCTCGGGCCTCGTGAAGAACGCCCTGGACTACGCCGAGGACCTGCGTGACGATCGCCCGCCCTATTTCGAGGATCGCGCGGTCGGCCTGATCGTCTGCGCGACCGGCTGGCAGGCGACCGGCGCGACGCTCGCCGCGCTGCGCTCGATCGTGCACGCGCTGCGCGGCTGGCCGACGCCGCTCGGCGTCGCGATCAACACGAGCGAGTGCCACTTCGACGAGGAGGATCGGCCGTCGATCCCGGCGACCGAACGACAGCTCGCGACGCTCGCCGCGCAGGTCGTGCGGTTCGCCGAGCAAAGAGCCGCGTGGGAGGCATGCGCGCCGACGGCGTAAAATCCTGGACGATGAGCGCCGGCATGGGCTTGGGCGTGCTGTCGCTGATCAATCTGTTCAACTACCTGGACCGCTACGTGGTCGCGGCGCTGTTCCAGAGCCTCAAGGCCTCGCATCTCGGCCTGAGCGATGCGGACCTCGGCTCCTTGATGAGCGGCTTCCTGATCGTCTACACGCTCTCGGCACCGCTGTTCGGCGCGCTCGGCGACCGGCGCTCGCGGCCCAAGCTGATCGCGGCGGGCGTCGCGATCTGGAGCGTCGCGACCGGCCTGTCCGGCCTCGCCGGTTCCTTCGCCGGCCTGCTCGCCGCGCGCGCCTCGGTCGGCGTCGGCGAGGCCGCGTACGGCACGATCGCACCGAGCCTGCTGTCGGATTACTACCCGGCCGAGCGCCGCGGCCGGATCATGGCGATCTTCTTCAGCGCGATTCCCATCGGCTCCGCACTCGGCTATGTGGTCGGCGGCCTGGTCGATGCGCGCTACGGCTGGCGCCCGGCGTTCTTCGTCGCCGGCGTGCCGGGAATCGCGCTCGCGGCGCTGTGTCTCGCGCTGCGCGATCCGCCGCGCGGGATCCAGGATGCACCGGCGCCACCGCCGCCCGCGGCGCGGCCGGCGGGCGCTGCCGGGCGGCGCACCTACCGGCGCCTGCTCGGCAACCGGCCGTACCTGCTCACCGTGCTCGGTTATGCCGCGTACACGTTCGCGATCGGCGGTCTTGCCGCCTGGATGCCCGCCTTCCTCGAGCGCGTGCGCGGCATGCCGCGCGCCCAGGCCACCGTGAGCTTCGGCGAAATCGTCGTGATCACGGGCTTCGTCGGCACGTTCGCCGGCGGCTGGCTCGGCGATCTTTGGGGCAGGCACCTGCGCAGCGCGTTTCTCTGGCTGTGTGCGATCTCGACGCTCGCCGCCGCGCCGTTCGTCTGGTTCGCGCTGACGACCGCCTCGCCGCGGCTGTATCTGGCGAGCATGGTCGCCGCCCAGTTCTGCCTGTTTCTGTCGACCGGTCCGGTGAACGCGGCCATCGTCAACCTGGTCTCACCGCTCGAGCGCGCGACCGCCGTCGCCCTGTCGGTGTTCTCGATCCACATGCTCGGCGATGCGATCTCGCCTTTCTTGATCGGGGTCATATCGGACGCCTCCTCGCTCGCCGAGGCGGTGAAGATCGTGCCGCTCGCGGTCGCCCTCTCCGGCGCGATCTGGGTCTTCGCCGCCCGCGCGCAGACCCGCGCCGAGCGGCGCTCGGCGGGCGCCACGGCGGCGCCCGGCTAGCGGCGCGCGCGTTCGACCGCGGCGAGCGCCGCGAGCAGCTCCGGACGCGCGAGGATGTCCTCGAGATCGACCTCGATCTTGCGCCGCCAGTTCGGGTACTGCGCGTGCGTGCCGGGCACGTTGACCGGAGCGGTCATGCCGAGCAGGTCCTCGAGCTGCAATGCGACGAGTGCGGCCCCGGAATGCGCGAGGTAACCGTGCATGGCCGCCGCGAGCTCGGGCGCGAACGGCTCTTGCGGGCCCGCCGGCCGCGCCGCGGCGAGACCCGCAGCGCGCAGCGCGCCGAGGAGCGCCGCGCGGTCCGCCGCGCGTTCCTCGAGCACCTGGGCGCGCACCTCGGCGCTCGGGTACAAGGCGAGGCTCGTGGCGAGTTCGATGTCGCTGCCCTGCCAGTAGCTGCGGATCGTCGGCATGTCGTGCGTCGTCACGGTCGCGAGCGAGCGCCGCGGATATTCCCCGGGCGCGCGCCACCGGCCGCGATCCTTCTCGAAGATCATCACCTTGTACTGGTACATGCCGTACCGGCCCATCGCCTCGCGCACCTCGTCCGGCACGACCCCGAGATCCTCGCCGACAACCAGACAGCCGGCGCGGGCGCTCTCGAGCGCGAGCACCGTCATCAAGGTGTGCAGCGGATAGTGCACATAACCGCCGTCGGCGGGCGAGGCGCCCGCCGACACCCACCAGAGCCGGAACAGCGACATGACGTGATCCAGGCGCAGCGCGCCGTAACGGCGCATGTTGTCGCGGATCGCGCGGCGAAAGCCGGCGAAGCCCTCCCGCTGCATCGCGAGCGGCTCCGGCGGCGGCACGCCCCACCCCTGGCCTTGCAGTGCCAGCGGATCGGGCGGCGCGCCGATCTCGGCGCCGAGGCAGAACGTCGCACGCTCCGACCAGACTTCCGAACCCGAGGCCGCCGCGCCGACCGCATAATCGCCGTACAGCCCGATCGGCATGCCGAGGCGCCGCGCGAGCGCCTGGGCCGCGGCGAGCTGCTCTTCGGCGAGCCATTGCAGATAGAGGAAGAAGTCCACCTCGCGCCGCTGCAGGGCGGCGAAGTCCGCGACCGCCGTCCCGGCCGGATCGTGGTATTCCTCCGGCCAGTTCATCCAGCCCGAGGGCAGGCCGCGCGTGCGGCGAAAGTACCGGTCGAGCGCCTCGAAGCGTGCGTGCCGCTCGAGCGCCTCGCCGCCGCTCGCGACGAAGGCGGCGAATTGCGCCGCACGCTGCGTCGATTGCGCCATCTCGCGGTCGCAAAACTGCTCGTGCAGCAGCGCCAGGATCTCGAGCTTGGCATCGGCGACGCCGCGATAGTCGACGAGCGCCGCCGTGCGCAGCGCCGCCAGGCGCGCCTGGAACGACTCTTCCGCGACGCGCCCGCGGGCCGGCGCGCAGTCGCCGAACTCGG
>Ga0307374_10010991_pt1 | contig 12974 bp, 11 predicted proteins | sample OX3MG_FD_202532 | JGI IMG/M metagenome (GOLD analysis project Ga0307374, IMG submission 202532) | Soil microbial communities from Risofladan, Vaasa, Finland - OX-3 | ecosystem: Environmental > Terrestrial > Soil > Coastal area > Acid sulfate soil | place: Finland: Risofladan, Vaasa | collected...
AAAGGTCACCACCCTCTGGATAAATGGGGAGATGGAAATGAAGATCTGCTCCCCAGGTCCACCAGTGACTAATCCCCTCATTCATGGGGCCGCCCCGAGGACCGTCGTGACGAGCTCCGACAGGTCGACCGCCACCTCGTCGGGGGCCGGGTCCTTCGGCACCTCGCCGGCGTCGGTGACCCCGGACAGGACCAGCGCGAACGGAATGCCCAATTGCGCGGCCAGGGCGCCATCGGTGGAGGGGCGGTCGCCGACCATCATGGACAGGTCGCTCGCCCGGGCCCTGATTGCGTCGGCGGTGGGGCGATGCGGCTTGCCCGCCACCTCCGGTGCCGTCTCCGCCGCGGTCGACACCGCCGCCAGCAGCGCTCCGGCCCCCGGCAGGAGGCCGTGCGGTGTGGGATGGGTCGGATCTTCGTTCGTCCCGATCAGGCGTGCCCCTTCACGGACCCGGGTCGCCGCCTCCGAAATGGCGTCAAAGGTGAACGACCTCGTCCATCCGACCACGACGGCGTCAACCGGCCCCGACTCGACGATCTTCACGCCGCGGCCGAGCAACGCCTCACGCACTCCCCCGTCGGCCAGGACCAGCGCCGTCGAGCCGACCGGCAACATCTCCGCCGCCACGTCGGCCGAAGTGAGCAGGTCCTCATCCGGGGTCGTGATGCCGCAATGTTGCATCCGCGCGTGCAGTTCCTGGCGCGTCGGGGCCGAATTGTTGGTGGCGAACAACGTCCGGATCCTGGCGGCGCGGAGCGCGGCCACGGCCGTGTCCACGCCCTCGATCGGCTCCCCGGTCAGCCAGATCACGCCGTCGAGGTCGATGACCCACGTCCCCTGACGGGCCGCGGTGGACGAGTGGGGCGCTGAAGGTGGCATGGCGCGAAGGCTACAGAGTTCACACTGCCGTAGCTTTTCGGTCGATCCTGTCTGTTATCACTGTGGATGTGGGCATCTTGCGCACCTGGCGAGTCATGGCAGCCGGGACCGGACGAGGCGGAGCGACCGGGCGAGGCGGAGCGACCGGGCGAGGCGGAGCGACCGCGGGAGGCGGAGCGACCGGGCGAGGCGGAGCGACCGGGCGAGGCGGAGCGACCGGGCGAGGCGGGGCGGGCGCGGGAGGCGGAGCGACCGGGCGAGGCGGAGCGACCGGGCGAGGCGGGGCGGGCGGCCGATGACCGACACGTTGGCCTCGCGCCAGTCGACCGACACCCATCAAAAGGCGCTCCACATCAATTTGGATCCCCGCTGGTACGGGACGGTGGCGGAGATCGGTGCCGGCCAGGAAGTGGCTCGATGGTTCTTTCGGGTGGGCGGAGCAGCCGGGACCATCGCCAAGTCGATGTCGGCCTACGACATGGCGGTGAGCGACGCCGTCTACGGCGAGGTCGACCGCTACGTCTCCGAGGCCCGGCTCCAAGCCATGCTCGATCACGAGTTCGCGCTGAACATCGATCGCCTCGGGGACTCGCGTGGTGACAGCACCTCCTTCTTCGCCTTCGCCGACACCGTGGTGGCGCGCAGTTTCCGGGGTGGCAACGAGTGCCACGGCTGGATGGGCGTCAAGTTCCAGGCCCATCCGCACGACGAGCCGAGCCAGATCGCCCTCCACCTGCGCATGCTCGACGTCGAGGCGTCGCTGCAACAAGAGGCCCTGGGGATCGTCGGGGTCAACCTGCTGCACGGCGCCTTCTTCGAGCACCACGAGCCGGAGAAGTTGGTGGAGAGCCTGCTGGACCGCCTGAGCACCGACCGCATCGAGATCGACATGATCCGCTTCCGGGGCATCGAGTTCCGCAGTGTCGACAACCGCTTGGTGGCACTGCAACTGGTCCAGCTCGGGTTGAGCGGCGTGGCCATGTTCGGACCGGACAAAGAGGTGCTGCAGCCGAGCGAGGTCCTGCGCAAGAAGGCGGTGCTGGTCGAACGGGGCAGCTTCCGCCCCACGACCGTCGTCAACCTCGACATGCTCGAGTGCGCCATGACCAAGTTCGCGGCCGAGCCGGGGATGGAGGGCACGGCCATCCTGCCCCTGGCCGAGCTCACCATGCGCAACCTGCTCGCCGGCGGGAACGAAGTCGATCGGCGGGACTTCCTGGCCCGGGCGGAGCTGCTGGCCGCGTGCGGCCTCACCACCATGATCTCGGACTACTTCGACTACTACCTCCTGGCCGCGTTCCTGGCGGCGCGGACGAGCGGGCGCATTGGGATCGTCATGGGCGTCCCCAGCCTGTTGGACCTCTTCGACGAACGCAATCACGAACAGCTGCAGGGCGGGATCCTCGAGAGCTTCGGCCGCCTCTTCAAGAACGACCTGAAGCTCTACATCTACCCCCTCCGTCGATCGGCGGGCGATGAGCTCGAGACGGTGGACAACTTGAGCGTGGCGCCGGCCGTGCGGCCGCTCTACGACTATCTCGCCAACCGGGGGAGCTTTGTCCCGCTCGACAACTTCCGCGAGAGCTGTCTCCCCGTCTTCAGTCGCGACGTCCTGCGGCGGATCGCCGGTGGCGACGCCGCCTGGGAGGACATGGTGCCCGCCGGAGCGGCCGAGCTCATCAAGAAGCGGGGTTTCTTCGGCTACGCCCGCTCAGCGGACTGACCGCCCGGGCCGGCCGCGACGACCTGCCGGTAGACGGCCACGTAGGCGTCGACCATGCGGTCGTGCCCGAAGCGGGCCACCGCCTGCGTGCGGATCGCCGGGCGATCCAGCGTGCCGATGTGGGCCACGGCGTCGACGGCACCGGCCACATCGCGCACCAGGCGCCCCGTCGTCCCCTCTTCGATGAGCTCGCGCATGGAGCCCCGATCGAACGCGACCACCGGGGTGCCGCACGCCATCGCTTCGACCACGCTGAAGCCGAAGGGCTCGTCGAAGTTGATGAGGTGGAGGAGCGCCAGTGCGCCGCCCAGGAACGCCGACCGATCCTCGGCCCGGACCGGGCCCACGAATTGCACCCGGTCGTCCACCAGCCGCGGCGCCACCTGCGTCTCGAAATACGCCTGGTCCTGGATGATGCCGGCCAGCTTCAGGGGGACGCCGGCGGCGACGGCCGTGTCGATGGCTTCGACCACACCCTTGTCCGGATGGATCCGTCCGAAGAAGGCCAGGTAGTTCCCGGACGACGGTGCGAACGTGAAGGCACGCGTGTCGATGCCATGGTGGATGGTGGCGATGTAGTCGAGAGCCGGGTGCCGGTCGGCGTCACTTATGGCGACATAGGAGCTACGACCGTTGTAGCTGACGTAGACCGGAAGGATCTTCTCCGAGGAGAACCCGTGAATCGTCGTGACGACGGGGGTGCGGATGAGCCCGCTGTACGTGAGGGGCAGGAAGTCGAAGCCGTTGTGGATCACGTCGAATTGATCGGCCCGCTCGAAGACCTGTGCGATGTGGAGACACTCCGCCACCTTGGGGTCGAGCGTCGCGTCCTCCGACCACCCGTGCGGCACCACCGAGCACAGCCGCGCCGACGTCAGCGAATCACCGGAGGCGAACAGGGTCACGTCGTGGCCGCGCGCGACCAGTCCCTCCGTCAACAGCGAGGCGAAGAGCTCCCAGGGCCCGTAATGGCGTGGCGGCACGCGCCACGAAAGGGGCGCGAGGACCGCGATGCGTAGCGGCTTCAGCGGCCCAGGCCGCGGCCGCTCTCCTTCTTGTCGCGCTTGGCCTCTCGCTTCTCCTTGAGCGACTTCCCGGGTTTCTTCCCGGCCGGCTTCTGCGGTGACTTCTCTGGCATGGCGCTCTCCTTCGTGGTCGTGGGACGTCAGGTCGTTGTGGGCTCAAGAGCGGCAAGCAGTGCAGCCAGCGGGACGGTGGCCACCCCGATAGCGGAATCTCCTATGCCATAGGGCACAACGAGGTTACCCCCGTGCACCATGGCGCCGCAGGAGTACACCACGTTGGGCACGTAACCGTCCTGCTCGTCGGCGGACGGGCTGAGGAGCGGCTCTTGGAGCTGGCCGAGGACCCGGGTCGGGTCGTCGAGGTCCAACAGCATGGCGCCGATGTTGTACGTGCGCATGGGGCCCACCCCGTGCGTGAGGACCAGCCACCCGTCGTCCGTCTCGATCGGAGAGCCGCAGTTGCCCAACTGCAGCACCTCCCAGGCGCGGCTGGGCACCTGGCACGTGCTGGCCTTCGTCCAGTGGCGCAGGTCGTCCGAGGTGGCGATGGCGTTGGTCTCCCGGTCGGAGCGGGACAGTGCGACGAACCGTCCGCCGACCCGGCGCGGGAACAGCGCCAGGCCCTTGTTGGCGGCGGCCGGACCAACGAGGGGCGAGGACCTGAAGCACCGGAAGTCGGCCGTCTCCAGCAACTGCTGTGCGATCTCGTTCCCGTTGTAGGCCGTGTAGGTGGCGTAGTAGGTGGAGGGGTCCACGCCCGGGCCCGCGTCCTCGTCGGAGAACCGCACGAAGCGGGCATCCTCCATGCCGTGGCTCTCGGCTGCCGTCGACGGCATCAGGACACGCTCGTTCAGGGCCGACGCCTCGTCGAATTCCACCGCATAGGTCCGCTCGGCGATCTTTCGGATCAACGAGGCGACGCGCCTGCCCTGGGGGCGGGTGGCCTGCTGCCGATCCAACTCCGTCAACCGCCCTTCGAGATCGGAGCCACTGAATTGCGCACCGAGCGCGTTGAGCACATAGTCGGCATCGCCACCCAGGCCCCGGAGGCGGCGTAGCTCACCCCGGAAGACGGTGGCGTGCCGGGGCGCCTCCTCACGGCGACCGACGGTGGCGAACTTCGGCCCCGGGTCGAATGTGAGCAGGCCGTTTCCGTCGACGACGCCGCTGCGGAAGCCTATGGACGAACGGTGCCCGTCCCCGATGCCGCGGACGCTCATCACCACGCGCCGGGAGCCGGCCGCCACACCCCCCTGATCGGGATGCACCACCAGGCTGGGGTTGCACAGCGCCGCACCTTCGATGGCGTACTCACTGGTGAAGGCGGCGCCGAGCAGGAGGCGCCGGGTGTCGGAGAGGCCGTGCGGGGATTCGAGGCGGTCGGACAGTTCGTCGGCATGGCGGCCGAAGGTCTCGAGCAGCCGGTGATGACGTCCGTCGAACCGGGCCACGACGTCGTCGAACGCACGCTGCACCTCGTCGTCGCCGAGAGCGAGCACGCGACGCAGCACGGCCGAAGAGCGCGACTCTTGGTGGTCGTATCCCTCGTCGCCCGGCACGAACAGCTGCGTCACCACCCTCGAGGGGTCCGCCCGGAGCCGATCGGGCTGTCGGTGGACCAGGCCCGGCGCCAGTCCGCTCATCGTGCCGCCGAGACGGGCCGGCGTGCGTGTTGCAGCGTGGTGAGGAGGGCCAGCGTCGACTCGGTACCCTGATTGAGGTTGACCCCGTGCGCGACGAGCCCGTCGAAGCCCCCACCCGTCGCCGGGTCCCACATGACCGCCTGGGCATCGTTGTCGCCCAGGAACCAGTCCACGGCGGCCGCCACGCCGGCCGGCCACGAGGTGCTGCCGTCGACGGTGGCGGCGCGGGCGCACGCATCGGCGAGTGCGGCCACTTCGATCGGCTGCTGGTCGAACCGGGGGCCCACCTCGCCCACTCCCCCGCCGCCGGCCGGCGTCACCGAGATGTGCCCGTCCGCCGTCTCGTGCGCCAGCAGCCAGCCCAGGAGATCGAGCCCCTGCTGGCGCAGCGTGGCGTCGTCCAACACCACCCCGGCCGCCAGCATCGCCTCGGGCAGCACGGCATTGCCGTACGTCAGGCGAGGCTCGGGCCACGGCCATGCCGCGTCGCTGGTGGGGCGGGGCATGGCCGCCGCCGCGTCGACGAGCAGGGCACGCGCCGGCGCATGGTCGGGCAGGGCGCCGAGCAGTTCGGCCGCACCAAGGGCGGCGAAGGCCATGGCGCGGGGCCAGACGGAGCGTTGGCGTGCCGCCCGCGCCACTTGGTCGGCGGCCACCATGCGGACGGATGCGGCATCGGACTGCGCCACCGCCGTGCCCAGCGCCCAGATACTCCTCCCCCACGCATCCTCCACCTTGGGCCGGTCCTCCCAATGGCCATGGCGGTCCATCCGGTTGCGGACGCCGCCGCCCACCGCCTGCGCGTCGACGAGGAAGCGCAGGGCGAGGTGGACCAGGCCGTCCACCGCGGCCTCTTCGGAGGGGTGGCGGACCGCCGCAATCAGGACGCGGGCCATGTCGTCGGTGCAGTAGCCGTGCTCGGGTCTGGGCGAGGCGAACTCGGCGTGCTCGAAGGTGCCGCGCCGGTCACTCATGGCGAGGATGTGCGCGAAGTTCGGTCGTGGCGTGGGGGTGCCCGCCGCGACCTTCACACGAGGACTGGCCGTGCCGTCACGAGGCTCCGGGCCAATCGCAGATACTTCCCGGCCACGACCGGCCAGCCCAACGCCGGGGCGAGCCGCGACGCTTCGGCCGCCATGCGCTGGGCCAGCCCCGGCTCGACCAGCACACGGCGCAGGGCCGACGCCATGGCATCGGGATCGTCATGGGGGACCACGAGGCCGGCCCCGCTGGCCAGCAGCTCCTCGGCATGGGCGAACGCGGTGGCGACGACCGGCTTCCCCGCCGCGATGGCATCGACCAGCACGCCGGAGGTGACCTGATCGGCGGAGTCGTACGGCAGCACCACGACGGCACTCGCGGCGATCAACGCGTTCAGGGCATCCAGGTCGCGGTAGCCGTCGTCGAAGCACACCGACCCGGCCACGCCCAGGCGCCGGGCTTGTGCCATGCGGGTTTCGCGGTAGAGCTCCCCGTCGGCCGCGAGCACCTTGGGATGGGTCCGGCCCGCCACCAGGTACCGGGGACCCATCGGGAGCTCCTGCAGGGCCGGCATGGCCTCGATGACGCGTTCGATGCCCTTGCCCGGACCGAGGAGACCCCAGGTCAACATGATGGGACGCGCCCCCGGCTTGCGGAAGAGGCCCGGCGGCGGGATCGCCGCCCCATGGGCGATGGTCACGACACGCGACGGATCGACGGCGAAGGTGGAGCACAGGCGCAGGCGGGCCGCCTCCGACATGACGACCACCTGGTCGGCCAGGGCCACGGCATCGACCAGCACCTCGCGCTGGTGGGGCGTGGGATCGCGCAAGATGGTGTGGGCGATCACGATGGACGGGACCCGCAGCTTGGCCAGCACTTCGAGCACCTCGTCGCCATCGGGACCGCCGAAGAGACCGTATTCGTGCTGGATCACCGCAACGTCACACTGGTTGAGCAGATCGGCGGTGGCCGCCACGGACGCCGGCGAACCGTTGTGCAGCTCGCCGATCACACGCGGCGAGGGAGCCCCCGTCCCATCAGCGACCCGGACGACGCGCACCTCGGCGCCATGGCTCGACAGCCCGTCGGACAGCGCAGCCGTGAAGGTGGCCAGGCCGCAGGCGGTCGGGGGGTAACTGCTCAGGATCCCAAAGGTGGGGGCGCGGCCGAACGAGCCGTTGATCGGCGGGATCGGTGAAAGGGCGACACGCACTGAGGCTCCTTGCGGTAGCTCGGTCGAGGCGTCGTGCCTGCACGGGGCGACAGCAGGCATTGCCGGCCGTCCAGCCCAAGCGAAGCGACTCTCCCAAGGGGATGAGAAAGCCAGTCTACCCGGGACGCCTGCCCGCGAACGCACGCGCCGCCTCCCCGTGCGGTCCCCGGAGAGGTCCCGGGCCCCTCAGCCGCCCATGTCGACGCCGTTCACCTTCACGATCTGCAGGGTCACGACCACGCGCGACACCCCGGGTTGATCGTGCACGCGCAGGTCGGCGCCGTACTTGGCCCCGACCTTGTCGGCGAAGAGATACTCGTCATCGGGCTCGACCAGCGCGTCGCAGCGCAGCTCGAGATAGCGCGACGGGCGCACGAGGTCGAGGATGAGCAGCGTGCACGCCGGGTTGCGCCTCAGGTTCTTGGTCTTCTGACGCGAGGTGTTGAGCGAGAGCCTGATGGTGCCGTCCTCGGCCAGGAACCAGATCTCGGAGAGCTGCGGGCGACCGTCCGCCCCGACCGTGGCGAGCGTGGCCACCTGGGTCTCGAGCAGGTCGCGGTGTGTGTCCGGAATCAAGGACATGGTGGGTCTCCTCTTGTCGTGTCAGCGCTTGTCGTGTCAGCGCTTGTCGTGTCAGCGCTTGTCGTGTCAGCGCGCGGCGTCGCCGAAGCGGTACGGCCTCGTCAGCTCGTCCAGTTCCGCCTTGAGGGCGCTCGACATGACGAACTCCGCCGCGGCCAGGCTCTCGTCCAGCTGCCCGGGCCGGCTGGCCCCGATGATCGGGGCCGTCACCGCCGTGTGCGCCAGGACCCACGCCACCGACAGCGTCACGAGCGCGAGGCCCTCCCGTTCGGCGATCTTTCGAAGTTCCTCCACCGTGGCGAATTCCTGGTCGTGCCAGTAGCGACTCTGGTAGACCCCCGCCGCGGTGCCAAGGGTGAACCGGGAGCCCTCGGGTGGTGGTGCGGCGGGATTGTGCTTGCCCGACAGCAGCCCGCCGGCGATGGGGTTGTACGGGATGATCCCCAACCCCTCTTCCTCGCACAAGGGGAGGAGCTCACGCTCGATCTGGCGGAAGAGCAGGTTGTAGCGGGGCTGCACGGAATCGAAGCGGACCACGGACGTGGCCTCGCTACGCCCGACCGCCCGTGCCACCTGGTAGGCCAGGAAGTTGGAGCAACCGACGTAGCGCACCTTGCCCGAGCGAACAAGGTCGTCCAACGCCCCCAGTGTCTCGTCGATCGGCGTCCCCGGGTCCGGCCCGTGCAGTTGGTAGAGGTCGATGTACTCGGTACCGAGCCGGCGCAGGGAGGCCTCGACGGCGTCGGCGATGTGCTTCCTCGAGTTGCCCTGCTCCCATGGCGCCGGCCCGGTGGGGCCGAAGCACTTGGTGGCGACGATGAACCGGTCTCTCTTGCCGCGCAGCCAGCGTCCGAGAATCTCCTCGGTGCGTCCCACCGTGGGGAGGCCGCCACCGAGCGGGTACACATCGGCCGTGTCGACGAAGGTGATGCCCCCTTCGGCCGCCCGGTCGAGAATGGCCACCGACGTGGGCTCATCGCACTGCAAACCGAATGTCATGGTGCCGAGGCAGAGCTCGGAGACGAGAAGGCCGGTGCGCCCGAGGTGAACGTGGTTCATGGGTCCAACGTAATACCGGGCGCGCCGCCAACGTGCCCCCCTACGCAGGCGGGCAGTACCCGGCCAGGTCGCTACTCGTACTCGTACGGCGGCTGCGCCTCGTCACCGCGGTCGTCCGGCCCTCCGCCGGCGCCGAGTTCTTCCCGTTGCCGGTCGGGGTCCATCGTCACGTAGCGGTTCAACGCATCCAGCGTGGCCTTGGCCGAGGACACGAGATCGCCCTCGGCGCGGGCGATGCCCATACGGTCGTCGTCAGCGGAAAGCGAGCGAAACGCGACGATCACGGAGCACCCGATCACGGTATCGACCTTGGTCACCCCCATGAGGTAGAACGGGATGACGTAGCCCAAGTCCCGCAGGGCGGCCAGCGTCGCCTCGGCCCCGCCTATCAACGGGCCACTGCCGGCGCGGCCGACGCCCGTCCGGCCGGCGTACGTCAGATGGACCTCGCTGATGCCGTCATGCTCGTTGAATTCGGCCACCGTCAGCGAGATGCGGGCCATGTACCCGGTCCGCACCGCCGCGGGTGCGCCGGCCTCCTCCAAGATGACCGACGCATCGGGGAAGTAGAGGCTGGCCACTTGCACGGCGCTCTCCCGGACGGACTCGGGGTCCTGGTTGCGAATGGAGAGGACCACCGCATCCACCTCGCCGCTCTCCAGGTGACTGATACCGACGTTCACCACGCCGGGAAGCGAACGCAGTTCGAGCTCGAAGTCCTCTTCGATCGTCGCCGTCATCGCAGGACGATGCCCTTCTTCTCGTAGAGGCGGGCGTCGGCAATGCGGTAGAGCTCGGCCGGATCGGTCGAGTCGCCGGGTGATGTTGCGGTGCCGACGGAGAAGTCCAGTTCGGGCAGCGACACGAGGAGGGCCCGCAGCCGTTCGGTGAAGGCCAGCACCTCGGTGCCCTCGGCGTTGGCCAAAATGATGGCGAACTCGTCGCCGCCCATGCGTGCCGTGGTGTCCCCACTGCGCACGGAGCGTCGCAGGGCCCAGCCGAAGGAACGCAGCATGTCATCGCCCACGGCGTGCCCCAACCGGTCGTTGACCGCCTTGAACCCGTCCAGGTCGATCAGCACCAAGGTGAACGCCCAGCCGTAGCGCGCGCTCTGCACGGCCGCGTTACGGAGAGCGGTATCGAAGTGCCGCCGGTTGGCGATGTTGGTGAGGGGGTCATGGTCGGCGCTGTGACGCGCCAGGTGCAACGTCAGCGCGAGCTGGCACACGTTGCGCACGACGTCCCGCACGACGTAGGGCACGACATCGGGTTCGCAGAACACTCCCGGTACCGTGGCCGCGTTGGCCGGTGAGTCGTTCATCAGGCTCTTCTGGCCGAGGCGGAAGGCTTGGGTGCCGAGCGCCTCGTCGCGCAGGACCACCACGGCATCGTTCAGGCGGTAGCGCCGGGCCAACAGGTCCAGGACCGAGTAGATGAATCCGATGTTGACCTCGTTGGTCGACATCTGGTCGAGCATGGTCAAGAAGACCCACGGCTCGTGGAGTTGCCCGGTGCTGTCGATCTCCCCCGAGCCCATGTCGGCCATGGTGGTCACAGGGATCTTTCCGACAGAGCGGGAGCCACCTTTCCAGCTGGACGGAATTTGGAGATCTCGATGGCCCCCGCACGCAGCACCGGTGCGAGCTCGTCCGGCGACATCGGCACCGACATGAGATAGCCCTGGCCACGGTGGCAGCCCAATTCGAGCAGCTTGTCGATCGTGGCACTGGTTTCGATACCCTCCGCGATAACGCCCAGGTCGAGCGCCCGCCCGAGTTGGATGATCGCTTCGACGATGGCCTTGTCGCTGGGATCGGAGTTGATGCCCTGCACGAAGGTCTGGTCGAGCTTCAAGAAGTTGACAGGAAGATGCTTCAACTCGGTGAACGAGGCATAGCCCGTCCCGAAGTCGTCGATCGCGACCTCCACCCCGAGGGCCTGGAAGCCCCGCAGGATGCGGGCCGTCTGCTCGGGCTCCTGCAGCACGGCATGCTCCGTCATCTCGATGCACAGGCGCTCGCCGGGAATGCGGTGCACCCGCAGGCAGTTCTCGACGAACTCCACGAGGCCGCTGATGACGAATTGCGCCGGCGACATGTTGACCCGGACGACGAGCGGCAAGTCCGGGTACTCCCGGCGCCAGGCGGCCAGCTGACGGCAGGCCTCGGCGAAGACCCAGCGACCCATGTCGACCACGAGGCCCGTCTCTTCTGCCACCGTGATGAAGGCGGAGGCCGGCAAGAGGCCTCGCGTCGGGTGCTGCCACCGGACGAGCGCCTCCACCGCGAGCAGCTTCCCCGTGCGCAGGTCGACTTCGGGTTGGTAGTGCAGGCGCAACCCGTCGCCCTCGATGGCCTCGCGCAACGTCAATTCCGTGCGTGAGCGCTCACTGACCGATTCCCGCAGGACCTCGTCGAACACGACCGCCTGGTTGCGTCCCTGCCGCTTGGCCGCGTACAGCGCGACGTCGGCCCACCCGAGCAATTCGATCCCGTTCTTCACCCCCGGCGTCGAAAGGACGATGCCGATGCTGGCGGTGTGCGTGACCTCTTGTCCGGCGAAGTCGATGGGCTCGCCGATCACGCCGAGCAACCGGTAGGCGGTTGCCGCCACTTCCATCTCGCTGCCGACCTCACCGACGAGGATCACGAATTCGTCGCCACCGAGTCGGGCCGCGAAGTCGTTGGGCCGGATGCTGGTGCGAATGCGGTCGGCGATGGTCGTCAGCACCCGGTCACCGCTGGCGTGGCCCAAGAAGTCGTTCATCACCTTGAAGCGGTCGAGGTCGAAGAACAGGATCGCCGTCTCCCGGTTGGCGGCCAACCGCACCTCGAGCTCACGCAGCAGGGATCGACGGTTGGGCAGGCCGGTCAGGTCGTCGTGCAGGGCGATGTACTCGGTGCGCTCCTCGGCATCGATACGGGCCTGGAGCTGCACGAGCATGGAGGAGATGGCTTGCAGTGCGCTCAGTTCCTCCACGGTCCACTTGTGCAGTCCGAAGTGGAGGAATCCCAGGACGCCCCAGGTCGACTCCGAGAGAAGGAGCGGCACGCAGGCGCCACCGACGAGTGGCACGCCTGAGCCCTTTTCCACCCGGTCGAGGTAATCGACCTCACCGTCGACGCCGGCCAGGTACGGCTTGCGCAGGTTCTTGGTGGCGGCGAACACGGGGTCGGCGTCGAACGGCACTTCGCCGAGCGGGTCAGGACTGGGGATGTCACGTGGCGGCCATTCGGCCTCGAGGATGCTCAAGCCACGTTGGTGATCGTTGCGCCGCAGGAAGGCAACGTCGGCGCCGAGGAATTCGGCCAGCACGCGCGTCGTCCATGTCAACACGTCCTGACGGGTCCGCGAGGAGGCCGACATGAGTCGTTCCGCCACCATGCCCACGAGCTCGTCGAGACGGCGCTGATCCAGCAGCGCGCTCTCCCGGGAGGCCAGGGTGACGGTATGGCTCAGCAGACCACCGAAGGCCCGGGTCAGGGCGCGTTCCCGGCTCGACCACACCCGCCCTTGTCGCGCCACCACCAACGCACCGATGACCGCGCCGTCCTGGAGGGCGATGGGCTCCACCAGGACGCCCCACGCCACGCCGGAGACGACACAGGAGAAGGAGGAAATGGCGTTCTGGACTCCGAGGAGGCCGACCACGCGCTTGCGAATGTGGACCAACGCTTGCTCGGTGCCCGGTGCAGCCCACGATTCGGCATCGAATTCGGAAATGCTCTCGTCGAGGCTGCCGACGATTTCAACGATCTCCGCGCCGGGGACGACCTGCGTGATGGTCTCGATGACGAGACGCGTCTGCAAGCCCGCAACACCCGGGGTCATGTCGTTGATTTCTGTCATATGGGAACCCCCCCCTC
>Ga0307374_10010994_pt1 | contig 12971 bp, 13 predicted proteins | sample OX3MG_FD_202532 | JGI IMG/M metagenome (GOLD analysis project Ga0307374, IMG submission 202532) | Soil microbial communities from Risofladan, Vaasa, Finland - OX-3 | ecosystem: Environmental > Terrestrial > Soil > Coastal area > Acid sulfate soil | place: Finland: Risofladan, Vaasa | collected...
TTGGCTCCTTGGCCGCGATGCTGGTCGGCAACAACTCGAGCTCCGCGTTATCTGAAGGAGACCTTCTGCGCGAAAGAGTGGCGGAGAACGTCGGCAATGAAGGCGACTCCGAACTGATGAGCCTGAGTGTCACCAGCCATGTCGTGGTCTCGGTCCCGGCCGATACCAAGATCTACATCGTCTTCACCAGGCATGATGAGAGCCAGACCGGGTTGCACAGAGTAGCAGGCCAATAGGCTTGTGTCATCCGCCTGCAATGCCCCGGCGTCAGAACCGGGGCATTTTTCTGTGCGCCTGCGGATTCGCGCGGCCGAGTATTGTGGCCGCAACGAGCCAACTGTCGGGTGCTGTGTCAGACACCTTTCAGGTTCTAACCGTGGCCGAATCTGTGCGGCCTCTTGGGGAACGTTTGACCAATAACCGTTCCGGTTGTGTCGTTGTGCGTTTGACTGATTGAAGCGCAAATTGGTCAAGACGCGTTTGACCAATGATCGGTCCCGATATGTCATTGTGCGTTTGACCAATTCTCGTTCCGCAAAGGCTGCCCCTAGACTTCAACAGACGGGGTTCTTTGCAGGGCATTCTCCTCCAGGTAGGTGGACTGGCAAGCGGTTGCAGGTCGCCAGAAGGTTGTAAATTGGTCCTTGGCCCGAGCCCCTTCCTGGATCAACAATGTCCCAGCTTGTGTCGTCCGCTGCGTCCCCCACTTGCTTCTTCTCTATGCGGTTTGCGACGATCACCAATCGTGGGGCCTTCCTGAACATCGAAGCCGCATCGGCTCAATCTTCGCCCGCGCTGTTGCGGCGATCCGGTCACCTACCCTGAGCAGCATCTCGAAATATCCTTCGCTGAAGGTTCTGTTCCCCAGGGTCACCGTCAAGCGGCCAGGCTAGGGGTTCAGGACCTTAAAGCCGAGGGCCTCGAGGTCATTGAGGCTTAACCAGCATGGGGGACTGCCGCATTCGAACTCCGGCGGCTCGATGTTGCTCAGGACCAGCTCGGCTGTGGCATCGTTCTTGTCCATGCCTACGTAATCTTCAAAGAAACGTGGGCATGCCGCTGAGATTGCGAGGAACACAGCCTGGGAATGACCTGCGATCCGGTCGGAGGGCTCGTTCAGATTCCCTGAATTGAGCGAAACGCCATGGGAGCGGCAGAAGACCATCAACGCGTGCCGAATCGCCATAGATGAATCCGATGGACACAAAATCTCCCTGAACCAGGTGATTGAGACATCGGCGCTTCGAAATGGCCGGAAGCGTCACAAGTGCGGATTTTCTTGCTAATGACGAGATTCCGATATCATTGGATAATGAGAGAGCGATTCGAAGGTGTTGGCAGATCTAACCTGATTTCTGCATTGCTGCGCCAGGAATTCGTTTGCGGCGACTCGGCAATCGCGGAACGTTTTGCCTCGGCTGGAATTCTCCACGAGGTAGTGGCCGGAAACGAGCTGATCGAAGAAGGCGGAGAAGATAATGATCTATACCTTTTGCTTTCAGGTTCTGTCGCAATCATCATCAAAGGTGTCCAGGTCAATACGCGCGCTGCTGGACAGCACGTCGGTGAAATGGCCGCGATCGAGCCGTCACAGAAACGATCAGCTACTGTAGTCGCGCAAGACATAGTCGTTTCTCTTAAGGTGAGTAGTGCCGACCTGATGGCTATCGGTAATGACTTTCCACAAATCTGGCTGCCGATCGCACGGGTGCTCTCTAGAAGGCTTTTCGAGCGTAATGACCTCTTGACGCCTCCGAATGAGTCGCCCCGCCTTTTCATAATCTCATCTGCGGAAGCTCTCAAGATTGCGTATGAAGTAGCGACTCAGCTGGAACGAACAGCCCTGCCCACAGTGTGGGCTCACGGAACATTCTTTGCGGGCCAGTACACCCTAGAAGCGTTGGAAAACGCTGTAATGCAATCGGACTTCGCCGTGGCAATTGCGCAAGCTGACGATATTGTTGACAGCCGTAATAGCTCTCGTCCGACAGTTCGCGACAATGTTATTTTCGAGCTCGGACTATTTATGGGCCACTTGAGTCGGCACCGGGCCATCCTTGTTCACCCGCGTGTTCCGGACCTGAAGCTGCCATCGGACGTCAATGGCCTAACGCTTGTCTCGTATGCGCCGGGTAAGCCCGAGGACCTGTCTGCTCGCCTCACTGCCCCATGTCATGAGATTCGGAAGGTTATAGAGAGACTTGGTGTTCGCACACACATCTAAGCATCACAAAATTCTGATCCTGCGTCGCTGTTGCGGAACTTCAGACCGTACCTCTACAAATACCGATGCCGGTTGATAGACTCCGCGGCCATCGCAGATTGTGGCGGATAGTGCTAGTCCTGAGTTGCCGTTAAGCCGAATAATCATCAACACCAAAAAGTTCGCGCCTACCGCTGGATCTTCCACTATCGAGCGCATCGTGCGAAGATCCTGTCCACTGGGAACTGGAGCAAAGCACGGATGTGAATGCCACTCTCCGAAGTAGTTGAAGCGCGAGCAGTCATCCTCTGTACGTTCGAAAAATGCCTCAAGTTGCTCTTTGTGCTGCGCCGGGTCGCGGATAAATTCCGCTACCGTACCGCGGCTCTGCTGCGTTGTGACTTCGATGATTTTGAATGTATCTCCACCGATGTGCTCCGCGAAAAGAAGACCTCCCGTTTCGCGCTTTCCGCATCTGCGGAGCTCCAGAACGATTGTTTCGGCGACACTAGCTGGCAGCAGTATTTGCATTGGGGTAGTCAGCAATCAACTTAAGTACACGCTCGATTTCAGTTCGTTTATCTTCATCGCTGAATTCGCTTTGATTTTCTTCAAGCGGCGGTCCAACGTCTATCGGTCGTACCTCAAATGCCTGGTCGAATATCCACCCCGCTCGTATACCAATCATATACACACTGTAAGGATAGGATGAAGGCTCCCGAGGTATCAACGTGTCCATTGCCAACAACGCCATATGAGAAGCGATGACGCTCACTTCGGCGTCATCTGCGATTGCGGGTTTTTCTTCGTTCCCCTCATACCGTCCTGGCGCCCTACCGACGAGTTGTCCCTGTTCGTTAGACCAATGGAGAATGCTTTGACGCATACTCGCCGGGTCTGGCTCAATGTTTGGCCGGGAACGTGCAATAAAGCCGCCGAATCCGCCCGCGAATACCTCGCCCCAAATCATGGCGCGACGAGCGAATCTCGATATGGAGCCGACGTAGTTGAAAGCTCGTGAGTCGGCAGTAGCGTCTATGAGTAGATCGCAGTTGGCCAGAACCTCAATGAGCGTTTCGATATTGGTACCGGACTCCTGACCTCCGAGGCTTCTCCGATAACGGTTGCAGACCACCGTTGGGTGCACGTATTGAAGCTTGTCAGCCAAAGCATTAACTTTGTGCATGGTCACTTCGCGCCAATCTAGTTCATTCCTAACCAGATTCTCTGGAAGCAGAATGTCGTCGTCGACAAGAACGAATTGACTCACGCCGCTTCGCGCGAGCATCGTTGCGATTTTGCTGCCCAGCGAGCCACAACCCACGATCGCGACCTTTCGATTGGCCAACGCGACGTGATCTTTGTCTAAACGTGAAGTCGACTGCTTCTCGAGAACGACTGCAAGACGCCCAACGTTGCCGGATAATGCCAAATCGAAGGCGACCACTTCGGAGCCCTTGATTACAATCAGACACTCGCATCCGCTTGTATCGACACCCATACCCTGGAATTCGTCACGGAAAGCAGATATCTCTTCCGATTGCGGCACATCGACTGTGCTGGGCCAACGAACAAGCTTCGTGTTCAGGCTGAAGTTACTGGTCAGCATGACTGGAGGCGATTCCGCCTTCCATTCTGTCTCGCCTTCGCCAATCTTAGTCAATACAAATGTTCGGGTTCCCTTGCGGTACATGACGACAACTGTCCCAGAAAGAGTCTCAAACTCTCCGAGACTAGCAAGTATCTCCAGCCCACCCAACGGAATAAATATGCGATTCGAGCGGGCCCGGAGTTGCTGCCCCAGGCTCTCCTTGTGCCGTGACCCTACCTCCGGACCTCCGGCCACGAAGTGGTCCTCTCCTGCTAGGAGCGTGTTCGCACTTCGAAGCATCTCCGCCCCAGTTAGATCGTGGTGCCAGTTGTCAGGGCCAAACTCAAGACAAAGTTCTCCTCCAGCACCGTATTGATGGAATGACCAGCGCTCTTCAACGCCGCGCGGAAAGACCAATGGAGGAGAGCCGGGGAAATGATCCGGATACCGGAGCGTGATGGGATAGGTCCGTCCAGAGCTCACGATGTCGGCGTCCCAGCAGAGATGAGTTCCATCCAATCGCAAACCGACGAGTTGCAGCCAATCGACAGATCCAGCCAAGTTCTCGATGGCCAATCTCTCTTGAGCGCTTCGCTCTGGATTCTCAACCCACCAGATCATGCGAATCCGTCCGGTTTAGTTGGACCAGTCCGTCGCGCAGGAAAAGCATAGGCAGAGGCGGCGACATTTGCGGCCGGTTTCAGGAGGCTCCTTTCCATTTCCCTAGCGGCCTTTGCTGACTTGTCATTTTTGTTGGAGAGTTCTTCAACACAAGTCGAATAGTCCAGTCCAGCTCGCTTACGCCCTGTTCCAAAGACATCTCTTACAGCTTGAGTGGCTTTAGTGTATGCCGTCGGTCCAATTGCAGTTTCATCAGCCTTACAACGGCCCTGCTCCTCCTCGGCTTTCAGAACAGCTCGACTTACCGAACACCGGACAAGCTCGCCCTTCATACCTAGTCGAGTCGCATTGATAGGGCCGAACTCGAATCCAATCTGAAGCCCGAGACCGGAAGCATCGGAACCGTCTTCTTTCAACTTTTCAAGTGCCAAGTTGAAGCTGCTGCGCATACCCGCGGAACAGAGCGTAAGGTTACTAATCGTTTCCTGTTCGTCGGTCGTCAGTGCTGTTCCCTCCACGGACAAGCCATGTACACAGTCGCCGATGAAACGTACCTTCCGCCCAGCGAAGTCTGTATGCAGCGTAGCATCCAGTTCGCTGCGCAGAACGTGAAGCACACGAACGACGTGTTTTGCCTTTTTATCGTCGCCGATGTTCTTCGAGACGTACGCCGTGAATCCATCCAAATCCGCGTAGATTATCGCGCCGTCTTGGCGTCGCGAGTTTTTCGCAGAGAGCGTTTCGAGATCAAGCGTAGAGAACGGCGGAGTGTGAGCGGAGAACTCAAACGCGCCGATCGGATTTTTAGCGAGATCATCCTTCCACTCTTTGACGATCTCGTCGGCGGTTACACCGAGTTTTGCCTTCTCCTGGCAGTCCTTAATTTCATCGGGTGAGAGTGCGGTCGAGTCCTCATTCGGGACTTCTGCTAGTGATATCGTCTTGCGGGCTTTATTCGTTAGATAGATTCCAGTCCGCCCCCCGCCCATCGCGCGCTTCGCGGCATGATTCGCTGGCTCACCAAGGAACAACGGTTCACGGTGGCCACGCCGACCATTATTCACAGCAAGAGCTTTGCCAGTATCGATGCCAACTCGTACCTTGGCAGCGGGGTGGTCAGCATCTTCACCCGTTTGTGCCAGGACGTCGATGATCAACTGAGCGATGGCAACGGCTTTCCGAATTCTGGCTGCCTCAGAATCGTAGGGCTTGGCCACGACTGAGTGAAGACGCTGATTGTGGAAGTCGACGAAGATGGCATCTGTTCGCTGCAAAATGCGGTACACGGCACGATAGTGCAGGTTGAGAAACCTTAGAGTGCGTTTGTGGCAAGTCTCGCCTTCGTAGCTGGTCACGTTCAGCATCTCTGACAAGTTAAGGATGTCTGCGTAAAGCTGAACACCATCCACCCGATACGCCACGTTCATCGGTAGACCCGTCAGGTCTGTATCTCGCACATACTCCCGGATCTCGACATCCTTCGCCGGCAGTTCCGTCAATCGCGCATCAATCCGTTTTCTAGCGCGATCTTTGTTCCAAGTTCTTGTCGCCATCTGATCCGCCCCCCAAGTCCGCAGAAATTCCGACGCCGGTTACCCGACTCGATACCTGCATTTTACCGTAAAAAAACTATACGGGTAAAGTAAGTATACTGATATGGCATATGAATGATGTGGAAAAGCATGTTGGAACTCCCACTCCTCGACGTTGGGGCCAAGAACGCCGTTTCGAGTTCATCGACTTCAGGCTTCTGTGGGATGGCCGCCTCAATCGCGGAGATTTAACGTCTTACTTCGGTATCTCAGTTCCGCAAGCCTCAATGGATCTGGCTTCATATCAGAAACTTGCGCCACAAAACTTGATTTACGACAAGCAGCAGAAGGCGTATGTGACTGGCCCTTCGTTTCGCCCACTGATTGAACCCCTAAGCGCATATTCCTTCTTGAACTCTGTTCGTCAGGTCGAAGGGGGAATGCTGCCCAAGGAATCCACGTTTCTTGGCTGGTATCCGCCAAATGGAGTTGTTCGACTACCAACCAGGCGAATCGAAGGCCGTATTCTGAGACAAGCCCTTGCTTCGATCCGAACCAATTCCAAAATCGCGATCCGATATCAGTCCATGCATCACCCAGACCCAGAGGTCCGCTCCATAAGTCCTCACGCAATCGTCTTTGATGGGGTGCGCTGGCATCTGCGCGGATTCTGTTACAGGCATCAGGACTTCCGGGATTTCGTACTATCGCGAATCACTGAAGTTGCACAGGAAGTCGACCAAGGCGCCGACCCAGGTGCAGACCAATGTTGGCACTCCCGCGTCAATGTGGTCGTTGCTCCAGCTCCACACCTTTCCGAAAGTCAACAAAATGCGATCGCCATCGACTACGGAATGTTGGACGGCAGCATCCGGATCGCAACCCGAGAAGCACTGCTGCTCTACCTTCTTCAGCAGCTGCCCCTGTATAGTCCCGTTGGGCGCTCAAAACATAATCAAATCGTGCTTAAGAATCGTGAGGATCTGCAGCCGATTCTTGACCGTCTGGGCATTGATGTTGATTGACGCAAATACGAAGGATCTACTCCCGCTCACCAATCTCGCGAATGTCAAGAATTGAAGTCATGCACTGCAATCATGCCTAGGTTCGGGATACGCGAGAATTACTGCCTAACTTTCGGAGGCTGGTACTCGAGGTCACGCTTCAAAACGCCCCACTCTGCTTTAAGTATGTCCTGAACTACATTTCCGAGATCGGCGGCGAGTTTGAACCTGGACGCAGCGTTGTCATTGTTGATGATCGCTTTCAACAAAGAGATCAACTCCAAGTAATGGACATCGGTCTTGTTCATGAGCAGCTTCGTTTTTGCCGCTAGTTCAAATGCTCTCTGCATCGTTGCGGGTTGGGAGATGTTTTGGATCGATAGCAATACGCTTACCAGTTCCGAGGTTGCGTCGCGCAAATTGTTGATCCATCTCTCCCGGAAATCCGCGAGCTTCATGCGCGATGCAAGCCCATTCTGTTCCTTCGCGTTTCGACGACTGCCCCAAAGAGTGACTCCGACTCCACCGAGAGCGATTAGGGCACCGATGACCGTTCCGACGGGAACTGCGTACGAGCCAGCCAGTACTGCAGGAGCGATGAGCGGAGTGTCTGCTGACAGTTGCAGAGATCGGTTCCCCAGTTTGAGTGCAGGTGACTGGTTTGGAATCCGCGAAGCGCTGAGGGCCATGCTGGCGAATGGAAAAATCGAAATCGCATAGAGGCAAAAAGCCAGTGCAGTTGCCATTAGGGTCGGCCTACAGCGCTTGGCTTTTGTATTGCAGACATAGGCGTTGACCGCGATTTGATTCGCAACGTCCTTCAGACTCGCTTCGTCAGAGAGCGATGCGAGAGACGCGCCAGCCCGAACGAAATCCTTTCCAAAATCCTCTGCAATATGGCAGAAGAACAACCTGGAAGGGGGCTGATCCAGCTTCAATTGGGGATGAACCACCCGAACTCCGAGAACGATGGCAGCAAGTGAACACAGGACAGAGAGACCTGTCGCCACGAAAACGCCGGCCAACCGCCACTGGAACCCAAGAGCCGCGAACTCCGCGGTCTTCGCGAACTCCGAAATCAGGAACCCAATCAGAACGCCGTTGATGCCGATCGCCAGCTGGGCCTTCGTGTCGAAGGCTCGAATGTGTCCCTGTATTGATTCCAAGAGGTTCCATGAACGGTCAAAATCCACAGAGCACCGATTCCTTTCAATCCCACACTATATGCTAAGACACCGTGATTCTGAGGAGGCGCGCCCAATGAGTCTAAGGGACGAACTTGAAGTCGAGGTTGAGGAGATATTCTCAGCGCAGTGGCAAACGCGGAAGGGTAGGACGGTACCCGATCCAGAAGACGTCCAACACGGAAACCATGCCTCCGAGTTGGCAGCTACCGTTCTATATGCTGACCTCGCCGATTCAACGGTGATGGTAGACCAACAGATGTTTAACGTCGCGGCCGAAGTCTATAAGTCGTATCTGGTATGCGCGGCTCGGATCATCAAGGCGAACGGAGGCAGTATAACTGCTTACGACGGAGACCGGATAATGGCCGTCTTCATTGGTGATCGGAAAAATACCAGCGCTGCAAAGTCTAGTCTCCAGATCACCTGGGCGGTCAATAATATTGTCAATCTAGGACTCGTCTCACAGTATGGGAAGGCTGCATATCAGGTGCGCCATGTCGTGGGAATTGATTCAAGCGTTCTGCGAGCAGCTCGGATAGGAGTCCGAAATGACAACGACCTCGTCTGGGTTGGCAGTGCGGCCAATCATGCGGCGAAGCTGAGCTCAATTACTGACAGCCAGTCGGCCGTGTATATCTCGAAGCCCGTCTATGACGTGATGCATGAAAGTGTAAAACTCGGTGGGGATCCTAAACGCGCCATGTGGACGCATTTGACTTTCGATGGTCGCGATATCTATCGATCCAGCTGGCAATGGAGTGTTGACTGACGGCTTGGAAGTGGCTGTCGTTACCCTAGCAAATCGGCAAGCGCCTTGGCTTGCTGGTTAAATTTCCTGGGGTTTGCTTTTGCCAGTTGGCTCAAGTTTCTGAGTTTCCATCGGAGACCAGGCAGCTCTTTGAGGTGGGCAAAACCCAAGAGATCCCAGTCGGGCGTGTTCTGCACCAGAGAAAGCAAGAATTTGCGCTCGTTTTTGTCCATGCCCTCGTGAAGCTGGCGGATGAGCTGTTCCCGTGCGGCCAACAGCTCAGGCAGGGCAACCGGGTCCGCGGTCATGCCCTTGAATGTACGCTCATAGTCTTGGCTGATGTCGCGCAGCATGGGGAACAACACTTCATGAACGGGGCGATTGTGACTTGCCAAATACACAACGAATGCGCGGCGGATGCCAGGAGTGATGCCTTCGTGAGCGAAAAGCTGCATCACATCAAACAGATCGCGTGGATGCTGTCTGTCCAGAGCGGCAACGAGCTTGCCACCATAGACATCTTCCAGCGATGCGACGGGTAGTTCCAGGTCGGCCAACAGAGCTTCGCGCGCTTTTGCGGTAAGCGATGCAGCACGGACTGGATGCAAGGTGCCGCGCATTACGAAGTTGACTTCAATTTTGACTTCTATATTGCCGCGACGAACCAGGAGCTTAGTTTCGCTTGCGTCCATTGCGGGAACTGTGTGGGTCTGGAAGCCTTGGGATTTCAGGCGTTCTGCCGATTGGCGGAGCGCCGTTGTGATTTGCTCCAATGCCCGCTCGCGCGGCAGGGTATAGTCGGCGAAAACCAGATCGAGATCAACGGACAGTCGGGGCATGTCGCGGATGAAAAGGTTGATGGCCGTGCCGCCCTTCAGAGCAAATATTTCGTCCGTAAACACAAATGGGGCAACCTGCGTCATCATTCTCGCGGTATCGAAATAGATCTGATTCATGGTTTGAGCACCAGCAGGCCATTTGTGGAGCGAGATACCCAGGCGCGTTTGCTGCCAGTGGGCAGTTTTTGGGGATCAAGTTTTGCTGCCCACGGCAAGGAGAGTTCACGGCTCAGCTGTAGACAGAGGCGCACCGTCTTGACGCTGGTGCAGGACCTTAAGAGATCACGCAATACGTCAGCCCGAAAGTTGTATGTGCTTTCCATCAGCTCACGTGCCTCCTGCAAGGGTTGGCGCACTCCGACCTCACTGAGCAGCTCCAGCAAGCCACGTTCGGGTGACGACACGCGCGGCGCGCCGGCGCGATTCTCAAAAGGTGTGACGTGTAGCATCGCGCTTGGCTGTTCTTTGAACAAACGTTTCCGATGATACTCGGAGGGAAACTGTTGCAAGAACCAGGTGGGCAACTGTGTAGCTGCCCATCCGTAGAGGTGAAGCACTTCCTGTTGCGAAACGTATTGCCGCACGTTGTACCAGCTTAGCGCCGATTTGCCGCCAACATGCAGTCCCTCTATCTTGTGCTCCAGCAGCAGCAACGTTGGCTGGAGCGATAAGGTCTCGCCTGGCCGAGAGAAGACACCTCGCGCTAATCGATTTAGCCATCCCGCGCGAACATAGTGAACCGCAAGATCGGCTGATATACCTGAAGCCGCCAATTCTTCCGAGGCTAGCGGGGCTCCAGGTATCAGGCGGGCATGGAGTGTTCTTAGTTTGTTCTCTTTAGTCGTAGCCATACTACGATTATATGCATATTCTCAAAATATCTGTCAATTTGATTTGATCTGTTTAGTCGTAGTTTAGCTACGACAAATAAGACTAGGTCAAATCAACGGCGCTCTTGGGAAGAGGGCGTCAAGAGAGCGCAATCAGAATGGAATCAAGCCCTTGTAGAAACTCGTCCCCTCGATCCTCGAACTCTCCAGGCTGACCCTGCAACGCCAAAAAAGGGCGAGTAGGCGCTACGCGCTCCCTGGACCCACTTCGAGGCACTCCGGTGGACGGCCCAGAGATCGGGCCTTTTCCGTTCCTTCGGGTGCCTCGCATTAGTTCCCAGAGCCTGAGGCCGGACAACGTACTGACCGAACCGCGGCAGCGCAGCGCATGCCTCCGGCATTGATTATACGTTGCATACTCTTTCCCAGCGGCAATGGGCAAACGCCGAAGGTGGCTGGATTCCGTTGCACTCAGTGGCAGAATTGGTTGAATTCAGCCTTCCCCGTTCGGTGATTCGATACGCCTTCCTCGGGACCGGTGCCGAAAACCATCTTCCGGGCCGGCCGATGCCTGATGATTCGCGCAAATGCGCTTTGGCAAGGTTACGCTGCATTCGACCAATCATCGCTCCCAATATGTCAAAGTGCGTTTGACCAATAACCGTTCCGGTTGTGTCGTTGTGCGTTTGACTAATTGAAGCGCAAATTAGTCGAGATGCGTTTGACCAATGATCGGTCCCAATATGTCAATGTGCGTTTGACTAATTCTCGACGAGCATTTCAGGCGTTTGGGCGACGACGGGTGGGGTCGCTTTCGAGGTTCGCCCGTGACACCGCAAGGACTTGGCCTGCATTTGTGACTGGTGGGCTGGTCGTTATCGAATCTTCGGCTCGACGTCCCGGTTGTCTCTGACGAGAAGTAACAGCCCAACTGTGCTCAGGCTGCGCCTCCGATTCTCCCAACCTGCAACCTCTATATAAAGGAAGGCCCCGGAACGCCGATCAAGATCAGCTGGGCAAGTTGACCGAGTCCCGATTAGGCCTCAAGTTCTCTCCTGACACGGATGCCCCGAGCAGCCGCGTCCAGGAGAGAGATTCATGAAAACCGCATTGGCCTTCTGGCGGGGCTCGACAGCACCTGCCGTATCTCGATCAACCCTTCAGCATCCCGGAGCGATCAACTGGACACGCATTTCCCTGCTCTTCGCGCTCGGGATTATTCTCGCCGGCAATCTCGCAGCGCCGTTCGTAGCGACTGCGCAGAACCTCGGTACTTCGCCACAGTTTGGCAAGGCAGTACAGGGCCAGCAGGCGACCACGGTCGAAGGCACGGTCCTCAACATCGTGAACTGGGGCTGCAACGTGATTGCCCCGGTGATTGCGATCGCCTGCCTTGGCGTCGCGGGGTGGCATTTCAAGAGTGGCCGCGGCTATCTGGGTTGGGGCGTCACTGGCGTTGCACTGCTTGTGATCTCCGGACTTGGACGCATGGCCGAGGGCTTTATCACGCAAGCTCAGGGCATTCAATAGCGAGGTCAACACGCGATGCCTGTGCCGCAATTCCTCTCCGACCTTCTTCAACTGCTGTTCGATCTCGCGGTGCCAGCGGCATTTTGCACGCTGGCTGCCGCGGGGGTGAGCCTGCGGCATGAAGGGGGCACCAACTTCCACATCAATGGCAAGACCGGAAAGTGGGTGCTATGGACTGTGATTCTGCTGACACTTCCCCAGCTTCTTTCATGGGTTGCGGCGCAGGGCATCACTGTTCCTTCGGCAAGCGGATCGGTGGCGATGAGTTGGCTTGCCAGCATGGAATCGGTCTTCAAGAACTTCGTGAGTCAGATTGTCGTTGCCAAGCTGGTACCGGTTCTGGCCGGCTACTTCGTTCTAAAGGCAACGCTTGATACAGCGGCAGGAGAGAATCCGTTGCCTTCGATCATCACCGCTCTGTTTCTGATGACACTTTCGGCAACGATGCAGTTGTTCCAGAGCTGGAATTCCGGCGGCCAGTACGCAACGACCGACATGCTCGGCTCCCTTTGGAACTACATTGTGGGGCAAATCATGCCCGCGGCGGCCGGTTTGGCGTGTGTTGGGGCGGTCATCAACTATGTGCGGCACAGGCCGTGGACACGGCTGGTCTTCTCAGCGATCGGGTTTCTTGGCGTGACCGGTCTGCTCAAACTCTTTCAGGCAATGGCAGCGTGAGGTGGATGCGATGAGTCTCGACGGTGCGGTTGTGAACCTTGCCTCCTGGGCCGGGAACGTCATGATGCCGACGATGGCTGGCGCGTTCTTTGCCGGAGCAGTCTATCGCTACAGCAAGGGCGGGCAGTTCGAACAGCTTCTCTATGGTGGATTCGCGTCGTTGATGTGTTCGGGAATGTTGCGCGCCCTTGAAGGCTTTGTGCAGAAC
>Ga0307374_10010995_pt1 | contig 12970 bp, 10 predicted proteins | sample OX3MG_FD_202532 | JGI IMG/M metagenome (GOLD analysis project Ga0307374, IMG submission 202532) | Soil microbial communities from Risofladan, Vaasa, Finland - OX-3 | ecosystem: Environmental > Terrestrial > Soil > Coastal area > Acid sulfate soil | place: Finland: Risofladan, Vaasa | collected...
CAACGCGCTGCCGGACCTCCTGGAAAATCCTCGGGCCCGCCCCTTCAAATCCCAGTCGCTGCAATTCCGAACCCATCGCGTGCCACTTCTCCAGGCTCAGACCCATCGCCCGGGCCATTTCAGCGTCGCTCGCCGGACGGCCGAGCTGGAATTCCAGTTGCCGGCAGGCCGATTCGATTTTTTTGATCTTTCTTCGCATGTCCCGCGACGCCGGATCTTCCTCGCGCAGGGAGTCCAAAATGGCCCCGCGAATCCGAAAGCGCGCGTAACTTTCAATGGTGACGCCTTTCGAGGGATCAAACCTGCCCACCGCGTCGATCAGGCCCAAGGTGCCGGCACTCACCAAGTCATCCAGTTCAACGTGCGCCGGAAGGTGCCCGCGAAACTGCACAGCCACCCGCTTGACCAGCGGCAGCATGCTGACAACCAGCCGGTTCGAATCGGTCTGGCCGTGGGAAGGGCCGCGGCGCACGATCGTTCTCGACTTGCCGTTTGGACAACGCCCGTTCCCCTTCGCTCTGGCCGGCGAATGGTTCTGACGGCATTCGCGCTTATCCCGCCGCCCAGGCAAACGGTCTGTTGCTGGAAATTGAATAGCCACCTTTTCACCCCCGAATGTTGATCTCGCATCGCAATGCCCCGCCCGCTTTCGCGGCTGCGACAACCTGCAACAAACAACCGGCAGCCTGTCGTCATCGCGTGCCGTAGCCCTATAAGGCACGACGCTGGCCACGTCGGCTAGATGGCTAGGAAAGAGAGTTTTTGAGGGTCTCTAAACGCCGCCAGGAGAGCTTGATTCGCGGCGCGCAAAACCTGGCAGGGGCCGCTCCGGCAAGCGCTCCAAGGATTCGCCGCGAGCGCCGAAGCGAGTGATTAACATCTGCACGATCAATAGGTTACGACTTTGCAAAAAAAACCAGGCCGCCCCATCTTCGGAGGGCCGCCCGCCTCCCAAGCCAGCCCCGGTTCGCACCCGGAGCGGGGCGTCGCGGCCGACCCAAAATAAATGCGGCAGGCAGGTTCTTTTGAAGATTCGTGGAGCCCGCCAAAATCCCAGAACGGGAAAAGCGGAGAGGCCAAGGCCGCTCCCCGAACTTGGCGAGCTAAGACAACTTTCATGAAGAAGAATTAGGAATTGCGGCTGGCCCGCCCTGCGCAGGGCGGGGATACTTCATCATTAAAACCGTCCATTCCTTTTTTGGGAGGAGTTCCATTTTGGGAATTACCGATTCCCGCCCGCAAAACGACTTCTTCAAGAGTTCCTTGCGGCCTAAAAACACCGATGGGGCGATCTCCGGGAGGACAAATTGTGTGAGGAGTGTCATATTGATTTAAAAGTTTTGCAAAATTCAAAGAGATCGTGTATATTCTCGTGTTTTACTTGAGCAGAGTTCTGTACACCTGCCTCGGGGGCGAGGCAGAAACCCAATTAAAGTCGTCAGAAGCAATTATAGAAAGCGGATTTTCTCACAGCAGAAGAGTCGAGATGGGATTTCTGCAGGCTACCTCATAGGGCTTCTACCATGTCTCAAATATTCCATCGCAGCACCAATACGCTCGCCAAGGTGAGTATTTTCGGGGCCGTTTTTATCATCGCGCTGATTGGGTATGTAAGCTGGCAGGTCAACCAATCGTCTTACTTTACTTATGTCCACCGTCCTTTGCCGCAGCCGGTGCCCTTCAGCCATGAGCATCACACGGCCCAGTTGGGAATTGACTGCCGCTACTGTCACACCTCGGTGGAATCGTCGTGGTACGCGGGCATACCGCCGACCCACACCTGCATGAGTTGCCATTCCCAGATCTGGACGAACGCTCCAATGCTCAAGCCCGTTCGAGCGAGTTACAGGACGGATAAGTCCATCCTGTGGGCGCGCGTGAACGCCCTTCCCGATTTTGTTTACTTTAACCACAGCATTCATATTCATAAGGGAATCGGTTGCACGACATGCCACGGACAAATCGGCAAGATGCCGATCACATGGCGGGCGCACACGCTCTATATGCGGTGGTGCCTAAATTGCCACAACCACCCTGAACGCTACGTCAGGCCCAAAAAGGACGTGTTCGACGCAGTCTACCATCCCCCCAGCGACCAGCTCGCTATGGGCAGGAAACTCGTTAAGGAATATAAGATTAAGAGCCTTACAAGCTGCGATACGTGTCATCGCTAAATCGTGATTATAGGAATAATCCATGAAGGATAAGAGCTTGATCGACATCTCATCGATCCGGGCGCATCTTGAAAAGGATGGCAGCTCGCGCTTCTGGCGCAGTATGGACCAGTTGGCGGAAACAGAAGAGTATAAGGAGTTTTCTCAGCACGAGTTTCCGCGAGATCCCATCAAGGACCCCAGCTATGGGTTGAGCCGGCGCAATTTGCTGAAGCTGATGGCGGCTTCGGCGGGGCTCGCGGGACTCACCGCCTGCACCAAGCTCCCGATCGAACATATCGCTCCCTATGTGCATCCCGCCGAAGAATTTGTTCCCGGCAAACCTTTGTTTTACGCTACAGCCATGCCGCGTCCGGAAGGCGGCGCGCTGGGGCTGCTGGTTAAGAGCAACATGGGTCGCCCCACCAAAGTGGAAGGCAACAATGAGCACCCGGCGAGCCTTGGCAAGACGGATATTCACGGGCAAGCCTCCGTCCTCGCGCTTTACGACCCGGACCGGGCAAAAACCGTGCTGCATGAAGGCGCCATCGCCAGCTACAGCGATTTTCTGGACTTGGTGGGAGAAATCCGCTCGAAGCACGCCGCCAGCAAAGGCGCCGGCATTCGGATTCTGACGGAGACCGTAACTTCCCCGACATTGGGCAGCCAGATGAAGGCCTTTCTGGCCGAATTCCCAGCGGCCAAGTGGCACCAATACACGCCCATCAGCCGTTTTGCGGAGCGTGAAGGCAGCCGGCTCCTCTACGGCGAATACCTCACGACTTACTACAAGTTTGACCAGGCCAGCGTTATCGTTTCGCTTGACGCGGATTTCCTCTGCTCGGGCCGCGCCGGCGTGCGCTACGCCCATGACTTTGCCGACAAGCGCCGGATTGCCGGTGCCCACAGTCCCATGAATCGCCTGTACACGGTTGAGAGCATGGCGACGATTACGGGCGCCACGGCGGACCATCGACTGCCTCTCAAGTCCCGCGAGGTTGAGGGTTTTGCGCGGGCGCTGGCGGCAGGGTTGGGGCTGAAGGGCGTTTCCGCCGCTCCCGACACTTTGCCGCAAATCCCCGCGGACTGGCTTCGAGCGCTGGTAAAAGACCTTCAACAGCATCCGGGATCAAGCATTGTCATGGCGGGCGAACATCAGCCGCCGGCCGTTCACGCTGTGGCCCAGGCCATCAACTTTGCCTTGGGCAACGTGGGCAAAACGGTGGTTTATACAGACCCGATTGAAGCCGAGCCCGTAAACGAGATGGAGTCCCTGCGCGAGCTGGTTACAGACATGAACGCGGGACAGGTTGACACGCTGTTTATCATCGGCGGCAACCCGATCTATAACGCTCCCGGCGACTTGGCCTTCGAGAAGGCTCTTGACAAGGTCGGGCTGCGCATCCGCCTGGGCCTCTATGTGGACGAAACCTCTTATTTATGCCACTGGTTTATCCCGCAAACGCACTTTTTGGAGTCCTGGAGCGACGAACGGGCCTATGACGGCACAACCTCGGTGGTTCAGCCCCTGATTGCGCCCCTTTATCAGGGCAAATCGGCCCATGAAATCCTGGGCGCCTTGATGGGACAGGCCGGTACCACACCTCACCAATGGGTGCGCGGATACTGGTCGAATCAAAAGCTGGTGAAGCCCGAGGCGTTTGAAACCTTCTGGGAGACGGCGCTGGCGAACGGCGTGATCCCCGGAAGCACTTTGCCCGCGAAGACCTTGAAACCCAAGGGGGATATTGAAACCGCTTTGTCCCGGCTTGGAGCCGCAGGCGCGGGCGGGCAAGCAGCGAGCGGCTCAATGGAGATCGTTTTCCGGCCCGATCCCACGATCTGGGACGGAAGCTATGCTAACAACTCCTGGCTGCAGGAGCTGCCGAAGCCCTTGACCACGCTGACCTGGGACAATGCCGCCTTCATCAGCCCGGCCACCGGCGAGCGGCTGAAGCTGGTTCAAGATGATGTTGTTGAAATCGTCCACGAAGGCCGCAAGCTGCGGATGCCCGTGTGGATTGTTCCGGGCCACGCCGACAACTGCGTCACCGTGCATTTCGGCTATGGCCGGACGCGGGCAGGCAGCGTGGGAACGGGCCCGGGCTTTAACGTTTATCCCGTTTGGACGTCAACCCACCCCGGCTTTGGGACCATTTCCTCGCTGAAGAAGACGGGCGGACGCTACCATCTGGTCGCCACCCAGAATCACCACATCATCAACGAAGACGGCCAGAAGACTGAAATTGAAAGCGTTAACGCCTTCAAGCGCGATATCGTGCGCGTGGCCAACCTGGAAGAATTCAAGGCGGACCCGTATTTTGCGGCCGATCCGCCCCAGGAGACCACCGAAGCTCCGTCGCTTTATCCTCCCTACGACTACAGCAAGGGAAACCAGTGGGGGATGTCGATTGATTTGAACAGCTGCGTGGGCTGCAATTCCTGCGTGGTCGCCTGCTACGCCGAAAACAACATCGCCGTGGTCGGTAAGGAAGAAGTGAACAACGGGCGCGACATGCAGTGGATTCGCGTGGATACGTACTGGCGTGGCAACCTGGAAAATCCCGAAACGTATCACGTGGTGATGCCCTGCATGCACTGCGAAAACGCTCCGTGCGAATACGTCTGCCCGGTGGGCGCCACGATGCACAGTCCTGAGGGCTTAAACCTCATGGTTTACAACCGCTGCGTCGGCACCCGCTACTGCTCGAACAACTGCCCTTACAAAGTGCGGCGGTTCAACTTTAAGCTTTACTCGGACTTCCAGACTCCCAGCCTTTTCGGGGTGCGGAACCCGGACGTCACGGTGCGCAGCCGCGGGGTGATGGAAAAGTGCTCCTACTGCGTGCAGCGCATTAAAGAAGTAGAGATCAAAGCCCAGGAAGAAAATCGCGAGATCCGCGACGGCGAAGTTCAGACGGCCTGCCAGCAGGTCTGCCCGACGCAGGCCATCATCTTCGGGAACATTAACGATCCCAAGAGCAAAGTGGCCAATCGCAAAGCGCAATCCAGGCAGTACGTCTTGCTGGCTGACCTGAACGTTCGCCCGCGAACTTCCTATCTGGCCCGGTTACGAAATCCCAATCCGGAGATCAAGGAGTAAGGGGATGGCTGCCACAGATCCCGATAATGTCGCCACGCTGGTTTCCCCGGGCAGCGAGGTTCTCGGCCCCGGCCACACGTATGGGTCGGTAACCGACAAAATCAGTTCCATTGTCCTTACCCGAGGGACCGGAAAGAAGTACAAGGCGGGCTTGGCGCTTGCCATTGTGCTGCTTCTGATGCTGAATTACGCCGTTACGGTGCTGATGGCGGTCGGTGTTGGAGTCTTCGGAATCAATATCCCCGTCGGCTGGGGATACGCCATCACCAATTTTGTGTGGTGGATTGGAATCGGACATGCCGGGACGCTGATTTCAGCCTTCTTGCTGCTGATGCGCCAGAAATGGCGAACCTCCATCAACCGGTTTGCCGAGGCCATGACGCTGTTTGCGGTGGCTTGCGCGGGCGCGTTTCCACTGCTCCACTTGGGCCGCCCCTGGCTGTTTTACTGGCTGTTTCCATACCCGGACACCATGGGAGTGTGGCCGCAATTTCGCAGCCCCCTGGTGTGGGACGTCTTTGCCGTGTCAACCTACGCCACCGTATCCCTGCTGTTCTGGTACGTCGGCCTGATTCCTGACTTGGCGACCCTCCGCGACCGGGCGACAAAAAAGTTCAAGCAAGTTATCTATGGCATTTTCGCCCTGGGCTGGCGCGGCTCCGCACGCCACTGGAAGCGCTATGAAATGGCGGGCTTGCTGCTGGCGGGCTTGGCGACGCCGCTGGTTGTTTCCGTCCACACCGTCGTGAGCTTCGACTTCACCATTGCAATCATTCCCGGCTGGCACAGCACCATCTTTCCGCCCTACTTCGTAGCCGGAGCCATCTACTCAGGGTTCGCAATGGTCATTGCGCTGGCCGTGCCGCTGCGGAAATACTACGGCCTCGAAGATTTTCTGACCATCCACCATCTCGACAACATGGGCAAAATCATGCTGGCCACGGGCATGATCGTCGCCTACAGCTACATGATGGAAACCTTCATGGCGTTTTACAGCGGGAATCCTTATGACCGGTTCATGATCATGAACCGGATGACGGGCCCGTACGCGCCAGTTTACTGGGTGCTGATTGCCGTAAACCTGGTGATTCCGCAGGTGCTGTGGATCTCCAAGATCCGGCGGAATCCCTTGTGGCTTTGGATTCTTTCGTTTTCGGTGCAAACCGGAATGTGGCTTGAACGCTTCATGATTATCGTCACCAGTCTGCATCGCGACTTTATCCCCTCCTCATGGGGAATGTTTTACCCGACGAAGTGGGACTGGATGGTCTTTATCGGCACCATCGGCCTGTTCTTTACGCTCTTCTATCTGTTCATTCGCTTCCTGCCCATGATCTCGATTTTTGAAATGCGGGAACTTGTCCACAAAACAGCGGAGGAGGGCACGCATTAAGGCCAGAAGCTTGCAGCCCGCGCTGCGGGGCTTTAGAGGAAGCAGCAGCGGGTCAGCTTTCATCTTGCGAACGCGGCAGTGAGACTATGAAAAGGCAACCTCTTTACGGACTGATAGCTGAATTTCATTCAGCCGAGGAACTGCTGGAAGCAGCCAAGCACACCTATGAAGCCGGGTATCGCCGCCTGGACGCTTACTCACCTTTTCCCATCGAGGGGCTGGCGGACACGATCGGCTTTCCCAGGACGCGGCTGCCGGTGCTGGTGCTGCTCGGCGGGCTGTTCGGTTGCTGCGGCGGATTCTTCCTTCAGTGGTGGCCCAACGTGATTGGATACCCTCTGAACGTCGGAGGCAAGCCGTTCGATAGCTGGCCAGCCTTTATTCCTATTACGTTCGAGATGACGATCTTGTGCGCAGCGCTGACGGCCACTTTCGGCATGCTGGCGCTCAACGGACTGCCGGCTCCGTACCATCCCGTGTTCAACGCGCCGCGCTTTGCCCAGGCGACCAAGGACCGGTTCTTCCTGATGGTCATGGCAGAGGACCCCAAGTTTGATGCAGAACAAACAAGGCAGTTCCTGGCGGAACTCAATCCTCGCGAGGTATCGGAAGTTGAGAGTTAATAGGGGCGGAAAACATTCATCGGTGCTGGGAGCCGCGGCGCAGCGGGTTCCCCGGCTCAAGACAGGCCATCCGCGGCTGCGGCGCAGCCTGGGATGGGCTTGCGTTATCCTCAGCGGGGCGCTCATGAGCGGCTGCCGGCTCGATATGCATATTCAACCCAAATACAAAGGCTTCGAACCCAGCACCTTTTTCAACGACGGGCGCTCCGAGCGTCCCCCGGTGCCCGGGACCGTTGCACGCGGCGAACTGAGAACCGACGAGCTTCTTTATACCGGCAAAATCAACGGCGTCGTCGCCAACGTCTATCCCTTCCCCATCACCCAAAAGGATCTGAAGCGCGGGCAAAAGCGGTTCAATATCTACTGCACCCCCTGCCACGACTACACGGGAAGCGGTAACGGAATGATCGTGCAAAGAGGCTTCCCGCCTCCGCCCTCGTACCATATCGACCGCCTGATGAAGGCTCCCGCGGGCCACTTTTTTGATGTCATGACCAATGGGTACGGAACGATGTACAGCTACGCCGGGCGTATCTCTCCACGGGATCGGTGGCGCATTGCGGCTTATATTCGAGCCTTGCAATTGAGCCAGAACGCGCCGTTGAAGGACGTTCCACCTAAGGAAGTTCAGAAACTCGAAGGATCGGCACAATGAACGATATCGATGCTCTCAGACCCAAATTGGATCGCCTCCAGCGCGGGTTCCTGCTGATCGGAGTGCTCGGTCTGGTCGCTTGCGCATTCGGAGCCTATTCCAATTGGACCCAGTTCCTGCGCTCATATCTTATCGGATACATTTTTTGGCTGGAAATCGCCCTGGGGTGTTTTTCGATTCTGATGCTGCACCATATGGTGGGAGGGAAATGGGGATTTATCATCCGCCGTTCGCTCGAGGCGGGAAGCCGCACGTTTCCCTTGCTGGCCTTGCTTTTTATCCCGCTGCTGGTGGGACACTCCGATCGAGGCCTTTACCCGGTCGTCACGGGATCGAGCTTTAAGGCCATTTATTTGGCGCCGCACTTTTTCACCGCTCGCGTGGTCTTTTATTTTGCGGCGTGGATAACTCTGGCTTTCTTCCTGAATCGCTGGTCCTCGCAACAGGATACAGGAACCACGGACGGCCTGCTCCACCGGTTCCATGCCCTGTGCGGCCCCGGCATCCTGATTTACGGCTTCACGATTACCTTTGCCGCAATCGATTGGGTGATGGCGCTCGAACCGGATTTCTTTTCCACGATTTTTGGCATGATCTTTATCATTATGCCGGCGCTAGCGGCAATGGCGTTCGTCATTATCGTTACGATGTTTTTGGCCAAACGCAAACCCGTGTCCGAAGTGGCCACTCCGTTAAAGTTTAACGACCTGGGAAATCTCCTGCTGACCTTCGTGATGCTCTGGGCTTACTTGTCCTTCTCCCAGTTCATCATCATCTGGGCCGGGAACTTGCAGGATGAAATTCCCTGGTATACCGTTCGCGCCACGGGCGGATGGACCTGGGTCGCAATGTTCATTATTCTGTTCCACTTTGCCGTGCCCTTTATTCTTTTGTTGAACCGGCCCGTCAAGCGGAACATGAAAGCTCTGGCGGCCGTCGGAGGAGCTTTAATCGTGATGGGATGGATCGACCTGTACTGGTTCATCGTGCCGTCGTTCTATCCGTTAGGCCCTCGGTTCCATTGGATGGATTTTGTGACTCCGATTGGAATTGGCGGTTTCTGGCTGGCGTTCTTTGTGCGCGCGCTCAAGTCCAAACCGCTGCTGCCCCTGCACGATCCGAGGTTTGAGGGAGTCGTTCAGCATGGATGAGAAGAAGACACCAGCCCAAAATTCGAAGCCTCTCCACGAAACGCGCGATGCGAACGTCCGCTATGTCCTGTATTTCGGAACCGCCATGGCGGTCGCCGTTGTCGCGGCGTTTCTTGTGAGTTGGGGCACGCTTCGGTTCTTTGAAAAGCATCAGTCCCTGGGGTCGCCGGCTTCTCCTCTGGCAAAGAGCCGAGTGCTGCCGCCGCCCGGTGCGCCTCTTTTGCAGGCGCACCCGCACCAGGATCTTGAGAAGTATCTTGCGCAGCAAAAGCGAATCTTAGACAGTTATGGCTGGGTTGACCGAAAAGATGGAATCGTGAGAATTCCCATTCAGCGCGCGATGAACTTGATGCTCCAGAACGGACTCCCGATACGCAACAGCCAAACACCCAAAGGCATGATCCAACCCGGCGAAGTGCAACAATATACCGTTCCCCAAGGCTATATGCCGCAAAATTGAAGCCGGGGACGCAGCGCAAACGCTAGGGGGGACAGGATGAGTTTAATGTCCGTTCATATCAAAATGGGACTTAAAAACGGGAAGTTAAAGAACGAACGCAGAGCGGCTCTCTGGCCGGTTTTCGCTTGCTGCTTTCTGATCGCGCTTGGATTTCCGTCGCTGGCCCAGGCGCAACTTTCCAAAATCCTCACAGCACGGGGATTCAAGGGCCCGCCCGCCGGCGGGGAAACGGCCCAGAATTCAAAGATGCTCCCTTCCCTGCTGCAAGGCGTCGGCATCGACCAGGAGTTAAATCACCAGGTTCCTCTGGGGCTGGTGTTTCGGGACGAAACGGGAAAGCTGGTGCATCTCAGCGACTACTTTGGGACAAAGCCTGTGATCTTGTCGCTGGTTTATTTCAATTGCCCTCAGCTTTGCCCCATGGTCGAAAACGGCCTGCTCGCCAGCATGAAGGATCTCAGGTTCGATATCGGCGACCAATTCACCGTTCTTACGGTCAGCTTTGACCCCACCGACACACCGTCGGTTGCCTATGCCAAGAGGTCCGTTTACCTGGGAATGTACAATCGCAAGGGAGCTGCCCAAGGGTGGCATTTCCTGACGGGTCCCGAGGTCTCCATCAAGGCGCTGACCAAGGCGGTGGGCTTTCGGTACAACTACGATAAGCAAACGCACATGTATGCCCACGCTACCGCCATTATGGTCCTGACGCCCCAAGGAAAACTTTCAAGGTATTTCTACGGCATTCGCTTTCCCGCCGGCTCGCTGCGCCTGGCCCTGGTCGAGGCTTCCCATGACCAGATCGGGTCTCCGGTCGACGAGGTCTTGTTGTTTTGCAGCCGGTATGATCCGGCAACGGGAAAGTATAGTTTGATTATTTCACGGGTTCTGTTCATAGCCGCCCTGATGACGGTCGTTTGCCTGGGAGGCTTGGTCCTGATCATGCTTCGCGGCGGACGCCACGCGCACGCCTAAGAGCGCAGCCGCGAGAGGGCGAAATTCTGGGGTTGCGCGGGCAACGCGCAGCCCAGGCGAGTGAACTCGAGTCTTTTGAGTTGAATTTGATGAGGTAGACGGAATAACAATGCCACACGCGTTTCCCCTATTTCCTGTGGAAGGTTCCACCGCTGCTCCGGGAGTCGATCAACTCTTCTACTTCCTGACCGCAGTGTCTGTTTTTTTCAGCGCCCTGATCTTTCTGCTGATCTTCTATTTCGCCATCAAGTATCGGCGGGGTTCGAAAGACGATACGCCTCCGAAGAATCAGGTGACAAACAACATTCCACTGGAAGTCCTGTGGACGGTGATCCCCCTGGTCCTGGTGACCATCATCTTTTTCTGGGGCGCCCAAATTTTTGTCAAGGACGCGCGCCCGCCGCGGGACTCCACCGAGATCTTCGTGGTCGGCAAGCAGTGGATGTGGCACATCGAGCACACCAACGGCAAGCGGGAAATCAACGCTTTGCACATCCCGGTGAACCAGCCGATCCGACTGACAATGACCTCGCAAGACGTCATCCACGACTTCTTCGTCCCGGCGTTTCGCGTCAAAAAGGACGTGCTTCCCGACCGCTACACCAGCGAATGGTTTCAGGCCACCCGCACAGGCAAATTCCGATTCTTCTGCAACCAATACTGCGGCATGGGCCATTCACTGATGAGGGGCTGGGTTTACGTGATGAAACCCGAGGATTACGAAAAGTGGCTCCGAGGCGGAGTGTCCGGCATCACCATGGCAGACCAGGGAGAAAAGCTCTACCACCAATTCGGCTGCATCACCTGCCACGGGACAGGCAAAGGACCTGCGTTCGCGGGCTTGTACGGCAAGACGGTCACCCTCTCGAACAAACAAACCGTGGTCGCCAATGAAGCCTACCTTCGGGAATCCATCCTGTACCCGACAGCGCAGATTGTTAACGGCTATCCGCCGATCATGCCAACCTTCAAGGGGCAGGTCAGCGAAGACCAGGTGCTGCAGCTCATTGCTTACATCAAATCTTTGGGTTCAACGGAAAGGAATACAGGGACGCCATGAGTAGTGCAGAAGCCGAACTTCCGATCGAGTCTCGCGTTCATTATTTGAACGCCGACTACGGCATCAAGTCGTGGTTATTAACAACCGACCACAAACGGATCGGGCTGATGTATCTCGTCTCGATTACCTTCTTTTTCTGCTTCGGGGGTGTCGCAGCCACCTTGATGCGCTTGAACCTGCTTGAGCCCCAGGGATTGCTGGTTGAGCCGGAAACCTATAACAAGCTGTTCAGCATGCACGGGATCATCATGGTCTTCTTCTTTTTGATCCCCTCGATTCCGGCGGTGTTGGGCAACTTCCTCATCCCCATGATGATTGGGGCGCGGGACGTGGCCTTTCCGCGGCTGAACCTGCTCAGCTGGTATGTCTTTATGACCGGCGGCCTGCTGACCCTTTATGCCGTCATCGCGGGAGGCGTGGACACCGGTTGGACCTTCTATACGCCCCTGAGCACCCAATACAGCAATACCCACGTTATGGCCGCCGCCGCCGGAATTTTTATTGCGGGCTTTTCGTCGATTCTAACCGGCATGAATTTTGTCGTGACCATTCACAAGATGCGCGCGCCCGGCCTGTCGTGGTTCCGGTTGCCGCTCTTTATTTGGGCCATGTACGCGACCAGCATCATTTTCATTCTGGGAACTCCGGTCATCGCCATTTCGCTGGTGCTGATCGCCCTTGAGCGATGGTTTCACGTTGGCATTTTTGATCCGGCGCTCGGCGGCGATCCCATCCTGTTCCAGCACATGTTCTGGTTCTATTCGCATCCCGCCGTCTACGTGATGATCCTGCCTTCGATGGGCGTCGTCAGCGAACTCATCACCACCTTTTCCAGAAAGAAGATCTTCGGGTATCACTTCATCGCCTTCTCCAGCATCGCCATTGCCGCGATCGGCTTTTTAGTGTGGGGCCATCATATGTTCGTGAGCGGCCAGTCCATCTACGCAGGCTTGGTCTTCTCCGCCCTGAGCTTCGCGGTGGCGATCCCTTCCGCGGTCAAGGTGTTCAACTGGACGGCTACGCTCTATAAAGGGTCCATCTCGTACGATGCTCCCATGCTCTATGCGCTGGGGTTTATTGGATTATTTACCATCGGGGGCTTGACGGGCCTCTACCTTTCCACCCTGGCCATCGACCAGCATGTCCATGCCACCTACTTCGTCGTGGCGCACTTCCACTACATCATGGTCGGCGGCGCCGTCATGGGATACCTGGGTGGAATCCATTATTGGTGGCCCAAGATCAGCGGGCGCATGTATCCTGACGGCTGGGCCAGAGTTGCAGCCATCATTATTTTTGTGGGCTTCAACTTGACCTTTTTCCCGCAGTTCATTCTGGGCTATCTCGGCATGCCGCGCCGCTATGCTGTCTACCCGGCCGAGTACCACACCTTGAAC
>Ga0307374_10010996_pt1 | contig 12970 bp, 9 predicted proteins | sample OX3MG_FD_202532 | JGI IMG/M metagenome (GOLD analysis project Ga0307374, IMG submission 202532) | Soil microbial communities from Risofladan, Vaasa, Finland - OX-3 | ecosystem: Environmental > Terrestrial > Soil > Coastal area > Acid sulfate soil | place: Finland: Risofladan, Vaasa | collected...
GCCAGTGCTATTAGGGAATGTGGGTAGTGGGCAAAGCCATGGTCTGGAGCTTTCCCTGAAGTACAATCCCGTTCGCCGCTGGACATTATCAACGGGAATTACCGAACTTCGCGGCAACTCTGCGGCGGCAGTCACCTATCAGGCGGCAGCCTTCAATCCGGCCCATCAGGTAAACTTCCGGTCCAGGCTTGATTTGACCAGGCATCTGAACTTCGACGCCGCCTATTACTACTACGATGTGACCCCGAGCGGGATCCCGCCCATCAACCGCGTGGACCTGGGCGTCTCTTCGACGTTCCGTGGATTTACATTCTCGGTTTGGGGGAGAAATCTGCAACAAGCCCGGCACCTGGAAGCAATCCCACAGTATTTTAGCGGGGGAGAAATTCGCCGGTCGGTTACCTTCAAACTCACATGGGAATCGAACCCGGACCAGGTGCAAGGGAATCCCTAGCCGGGATGGCCGCCGGTTCACAGGGCTGCGTGATTTCATTCGACATACATGCTCCCGTTCGGCGACCGCCGAGCAGGAGATTTTCTTAGAAAGTTCTATTGTTTGAGCCGGCAGCAGAAGCTCCCGGAATAGGGATAAAAGGCGTAATCCATCATTCTGGTTGCGCAAAGTTGAGGGGAGATAGTTCAAATGCCATGCGGACTGAACTCCACTGCGAAGTAGCGCGCATTGCAAATCGTCCGATACGCTTGCGTTTGCGGCGGATCGCCGGAATTGTGATTGTGCTGGGCTGCATGAATGTTGCGGCGCCGCGGGGCGCACTGGCGCAGGGCGCTCTGCCTGAATATGAGGTCAAAGCCGCCTACCTGTACAATTTTCTGAAGTTCGTCGAATGGCCGGAACATACCTTTGCGGATTCGCTTGCGCCGATTGTGATCGGGATCGTCGGCGGGGACCCTTTCGGAAGCTCGTTGCCGCAGGTTGTGATCGGGAAAACCATCCAGGGGCGCGATCTGGTCATTCGTGAATACCGTGAGGGCGAAAACTTGCGCGGCGCTCAAATCCTGTTCATCAACACCTCCGAGAAAAAATATCTCCGGCAAATTCTGGCAGGCCTGCGCGGGGCCAGCGTGCTGACGGTTGCGGATATGAGCGGATTCGTCGAGGAGGGAGGCATGATTGAATTTCTATCGGAGGACAACCACGTGCGATTCGCCATCAACGTGGACGCGGCCAACAAGGCCCATCTGAAAATAAGTTCCCGGTTGCTGAGTTTGGCGCGCGTGGTCGGGACGCCGTGAAGGAAGGTGGAAGGTGGGGGAACAGGCTTCAGCCCGGCATGGCTCGCTCCCGGGTGAAGAAATGATCCGGCATGCATCCGCGTCATTTGTTTTCTGATGTGGTTCCCGCCGCGTAGGCGCAGGGCGCCTGCCTGGAGGGGAATGAATCGAAACAGGAATGGATGGAGAACGGCGGATATTCGTGGCGATGAAGTGCAAAGCATATGGAAAATCCTGCAAAAGGTTCCCATTTGACGCCCCCACGCATCACGGCCTTGCGCGAGGAGAAAAGCGGGTCGAGGCGCACCCGCGCGCGGTTTGCCTGCACGGTCCTGCTGCTGGCGGGAGCATGGATGCCGGCGCCGCGGATGATGTATGCACAGCAGGGGCCCACGGAATATCAGGTCAAGGCCGCTTACCTGTATAATTTCTTGAAATTTGTGGAATGGCCCAACGACCCGTCCAAAAATCCCCATGGATACTGGGTGATCGGAGTCCTGGGAGACAATCCCATCGGCGACGAATTGATACAGCTGGCGTCAGACAAGACGGTGCAGGGACACCGATTGCAGGTAAAGAAATTCCAAACCGCCGAAAATGCGCGCGGCTGCCACATTCTGTTCATCAGCTCCTCGGAACAAAAGCATCTTCCGTCCATTCTCGCGGCCTTGCAGGGTTCCAGCGTCCTGACCGTCGCGGACATGGATAATTTTATCGAATCCGGCGGAATGATTCAGTTTGTGATGGATAACAGCCGCGTGCGGCTCGCGATTGACGTGGGCGCGACAAACCGCGCCCGTCTGAAGGTCAGTTCGAAATTGCTGTCGCTGGCCCGCACGGTTACGTCAGCCGTACATGGCGGGGGCGATTGAAATGCAATGGACCCGAAAACTTTCGCTGCGCCGCAAGATCACTCTGGTGATCATGATCAACACGTTCGTCGCGCTGTGCGTGGCGGGAATTGCCTTCGCGGAATATGGGGTGTACCACTTCAAGGAACAGCACATACAGGACCTGAACGCGCTGGCGAACGTCATGGGAACCAACAGCGCGGCGGCGCTGGCGTTCAAAGATCCCGATTCCGCTAGGGACGTCCTGCAGGCCCTTGCTGGGAAGCCGCATATCCTTTCGGCGTGCATCTACAACGCAAACGGCAAACCTTTCGCCGTCTATCATCGAGGCGCGCCAAACCAGACTTACACTCCGCCCCCGGTGGAGAAAGACTCCAGCCGAATGACCGCGGATCGAGTGTTAATCTTTCAGAAAATTATTTTGGACAAAGAAACAATCGGAAGCGTGTTCCTTGAGGAGGACACCGTCGAATACCACCAGCTGCTGGAGAGTTATCTGCTCTTCTTTGGGCTGATTATCGTTGTGGTCTCGGTGGGGGCTTACGGTACGGCGGCGCGATTGCAGGGCCCGATTTCCGACCCCATCCTGGAACTGGCGGGGATCGCAAAAAAGGTGACCGGCACAAGGGATTATTCCATCCGGGCAGGCAAGCACAGTGAGGATGAAGTGGGCGTGCTCATCGACGGCTTCAATCAAATGCTGGAGCAGATCCAAAATCGGGACACGGAATTGCAGCATGCCCGCGAGGATTTGGAGCAGCGTGTCGAGGAGCGCACGGCCGAACTGGAACAGGAAATTGCCGACCGGCAGCGCGTTCAGGAAGCGCTCGGCGAAAGCGAAGGCAGAATCCGGCTGCTGCTGGATTCCACGGCGGAAGCCATTTACGGGGTCGATCGCGAAGGGCTGTGCACGTTCTGCAATCCCGCAACCTTGCGTTTGCTGGGCTATCAGAAGGCGGAAGACCTTCTCGGCAGAAACATGCATCGTGCCATGCACCACACGCGGGCCGATGGAACCCCTTACCCGGCGCAGGATTGCCTGATTCACAGCTCGCTGATCGAGGGCGAAGGAAACCATTCGGATGAAGAAGTATTTTGGCGCGCCGACGGCAGCAGTTTTTCCGCGGAGTATTGGGCGCATCCGATTTGCAAGGAGGGCAGGATTGTCGGCGTTGTGGTCACGTTCCTGGATATCACCGAGCGCAAGCGCGCCGGGGCGGCGCTGCTCGAGGCCAAGGAAGCTGCCGAGGCGGCCAGCCACGCCAAGAGCGATTTTCTGGCCAACATGAGCCATGAAATTCGCACTCCGATGAATGGAATTATCGGGATGACGGATCTGGCCCTGGATACGGCAATGACTGTGGAACAGAGGGATTACCTCGGCCTGGTGAAGTCGTCAGCGGATCACCTGCTGCACGTGATCAACGACATTCTGGATTTTTCGAAGATCGAAGCGGGCAAACTCAAACTGGAAGCAACCGAATTCGAAATTCGCAGCGTGCTGCAGGACACCCTCAAGGCGCTGGCCATGCGGGCGGACAAGAAGGAACTGGAACTGGCCGTGCGCGTGTCGCCCGACGTTCCGCGGACTGTCATTGGAGATCCGACGCGCCTGCGGCAGTTGATCGTGAACCTGGTGGGAAACGCGATCAAGTTTACCGAGAAGGGAAGCATCACGGTCAATGCGGAACTCGAAAAACTGGCGAGCGACGGCGTTTACATGCATATTTCCGTTTCCGATACCGGAATCGGCATTCCCCTGGAAAAGCAACAGTACATTTTCGAATCCTTTGCGCAGGAGGATGGTTCGACGACGCGGCGTTTTGGTGGTACGGGCCTCGGTCTGACGATTTCGCGCCAGCTTGTGGAACTGATGGGCGGCCGCATGTGGGTGGAAAGCCAGCCTGGAGAAGGCAGCACGTTTCACTTCACGGCCGTATTTTTGCCGGGAACCGCGCCTGCCTCAGGAAGTGAGCGGATGGTGGGAGAAGTCTTATCCGGCCTGGATTTTCTTCTGGTGAGTGGCCAGGGGCCGGGCCGGAAGATTCTGGAAGAAATGCTGACCAGCTGGCATGTGCGGCTGGTGGTGAGCGAGAGCGGGAGCGAAGCCCTGGAACTGATAGAAGCCGCGCAAGGAGAGGGCCGGAAATTTTCCATCGTGTTGCTGGATGCGCAGGCGTCGGGGATTGACGGATTCACTCTTGCCGGGCACATTCGCGAATATCCGGGTCTTGCGGGTTCCGTCATTCTGATATTTTCCGCCGACCGCCATGGGGCCGATGCCGCGCGCGCCCGGGCAATGGGATTTGGCGTATTCCTGACGAAACCCATCGGGCCGTCGGAATTGCTCGACGCTATTTTGGCAGCCTTGGGAGCGGGCGTGGGCGAGGATCGCCGGGAGGAGACTCCGTCGCCGGTTCAGGAAAAATCAAAAAGGCCGCCACTCCATATTCTGCTTGCCGAAGACAATCTCGTGAATCAGAAGCTGGCGTTTCGTCTGCTCGAAAAGGCGGGGCATCAACCGGTGCTGGCCGGCAACGGCAAGCAGGCGCTCGATGCGCTGGAGAACGCCGGCCCCGGCGGGTTTGACGTTGTCCTGATGGATATTCAGATGCCGGAAATGGACGGAATGGAGGCCACGGCGGCCATTCGTGAACGCGAAAAATTCACAGGCAAGCACATTCCCATCATTGCGATGACCGCACACGCGATGATGGGCGACAAGGAACGATGCCTCGCAGGCGGAATGGACGGCTACATTGCAAAGCCGATCCATCCGCCGTCCCTTTTTGCCGAAATCGAGAGATGCCTGGCGGGAGCCGATGCAAGCACGACGATGGCCTCCGTTTCGCCGGATTCAGGCGAGCAGCTTGACCGCGTGTCCCCGCTGGAACGTGTGGAGGGCGACAGCAATTTGCTCGGGGAAATGATCCATTTGTTTATTGACGATGCGCCGCGCCTCCTCGCTGCCATGCGCGACGCCCTTCAGCTTGGCGACATGCCTGCGCTGGAGCGATCCGCGCATTCCATGAAAGGGGCCGCGAGCAATCTTTCCGCGCAGTTCACGGCCGCTATCGCTTCACGATTGGAGGCAAGCGCTAGGTCCGGGAATGCGCATTCCTCGCAAGCGTATTTAAAAAAACTGGAAGGCACCGTGCAGCGATTGCTTCCACTGCTCGCGGATCTGCTCCAGGGAGTTTCGAAATGAAAATACTCATCGCCGATGACGAGACCATTTCGCGCCGTCTGCTCCAGGGGCTGCTCGTCAAATGGGGCTACGACGTTGTCCTGGCCGAGGACGGAAATGCCGCGTGGAAAATTTTAAATTCGCCGGACGCGCCGCGCATGGCCTTGCTGGATTGGATGATGCCGGGACAAAACGGCATCGACGTGTGCCGGAAAATGCGCAAGCAAAGGCCCGCGCCCTATACGTACATTCTTCTGATCACCGCCAAAGACGCCAAGGAGAGCGTCGTGGAAGGCCTGGAATCCGGTGCCGACGATTACTTGACCAAGCCGTACCATCCTCAGGAATTGCGGGCCAGGATTCGAGTGGGATCGCGCCTGCTCGATCTGGAAGACACCCTCGTGCAGGCCCGCGAATCGATGCGATTCAAGGCCACGCACGACATTCTGACCGAAGTCTGGAATCGCGGCTCCATCCTGGAGACTTTGGACCGCGAAATTGTCAGGTCCCGTCGCGAGGGGCTCTCGCTGGGCGTGGTGATCGCGGATCTGGATCGTTTCAAATCCATCAACGACACTTACGGGCACCTTGCCGGGGATGGGGTGCTTCGCGAAGTGACACGAAGAATGCAGAGAGAAATCCGGCCCTATGATGCGTTGGGCCGCTACGGCGGCGAGGAGTTCTTGATCCTGCTTCCCGGCTGTAACAGGGAGGAAACCAGGGAAAAGGCGGAGCGCCTGCGCCTGTCCATCGCCCGGCAACCCATCGAGACAGACATGGGCCAGCTAAACATCACCATGAGCCTCGGAGGAACTGCTGCGGGGGATTGGCCGGAAGACACAGCAAATCAGATTTTGCAGATGGCGGACGCGGCACTTTATCACGCCAAGCAGGAGGGCCGAAATCGCACGGCGATGGCTGGAGCGGCCGAACACGAAGACGTGCATCGCCAATCGCTGGAATTCTCCCGGAGCGGTCCTCGGGAGTCGTAAAGATCCCGCGGGGTCGATGGTTTCAAGGGTTCGAACGCGCAGACAGATTCTGCAATTCCGGATGGCCCATAATTTCCACGCGCTGCACCCCTCCCCACTCAATTCCATCCTGTTCGAAACGATTTTGGATACGGCGGCGCAATTCACGCGCGGCATCATCCTGCCGGCCGGTCACGGTTCGAAGCTGCAACCGGAGCGTCGCGCCGGCCGGCCCGAAGGATTCAATTCCCAGCACGCGCGGACCCTCCACCAGGACGGGCGACCAAGTGGAGTCGCTGCGCAGTTCGTTGGAGACTCGTTCCAGCGCCGCGAGCGCGGCATCGCAAGAGCCCTCCCGCGCAATGGCCACGTCCACGAACACCTGGCCCCAATCCCGGCTGAGGTTCGCCACCTGAGCGACTTCACCGTTGGGAATCGTGACCACCGCGCCCTGGGCATCTCGAACTACCGTGCGGCGCAGAGTGAGATGTTCGACGCGCCCCACGACCGTGCCGATCCGCACCGTTTCACCCACAATGTATTGATCCTCGACAATCACGAAGAAGCCGTTGATGAGGTCGCGAACCAGGTGTTGCGCGCCGAACCCGAAGGCAAGGCTCGCGAGCCCCGCGACGGCTGCGATGGGAGTGATGTTGAAGCCGAACTCGGGCAGGGCGGTCAGGATTGCGCCAGTCAGGATTATGGCTGTTCCTGCGCTGTACAATAGTCCTGCCAGCGTTTTCACGTGCTGCTCACGCAACCTGGCGAACCGTCCGAGCCCCTCCGTTCCGGGTTTAGGGATCAGGCGCCGCGTGACGCTGCGCAGCAGACGGTTCAGGATCAGGGCGATCAGCAGAATGCTGGCCAGGCGAATCGTGTGACCGATTGCAAAATCCGTCCATTGAAATAGGTTTGGAGACATAATATGCGGGAGCGATTATAGCATCGGCGCGTGCGCAGGGAATTGCAGTATGGCTACCGGATGTGCAAAAACTGGAGGGCCCGATGAATACGGGACGCAGGTCTTTCTTTTCGATTTTCGCGGTTACTTTGGCGGGGATCAGGCCCTTGCTGGCGGCGCCGCAGCGGCAAATGCCCCCGGGTCCATACCCTCGCTTTCCCGGCTTGCCCGACGCCAGCAGTTCCGGATTCCCGCCGGATGACACGCCGGAGTTGCCGCCGCCGGATCCGAGGGTGCGACTCAAAGCAGACCAGAAGAAACTGAGAAAAGACGCCGATCAACTGCTTGAACTGTCCAAGGCATTGAAACAAGAAGCCGATCATACCGATCAAACCGATGTGCTGTCCGTTTCCTTAATCCGCAAGGCGGAGGAAATCGAAAAACTTGCACATCACATCAGAAATCTTGCGCGCGCGACCTAGGGTTCGGTCCTCCCGGTAGCCAGAGCTGCTCCTCCAGCACAACAAGCCCTATCGGCAGTGAAATTGTGACTGTCGTCACATCCAAACGTGACGACAGTCATAGTCCCCTTTTCGTATCCCCTTCATACTTAATGTGTATTGGGAGGGAACCTTGCTGCATATGACGAAAGACAAGTGACTTCTGCGGAATAGTTATTGCGCGTTTCCCATGCACGATCGGCCAGTCCAGAGGTGATGCCGTGCAAAATCAATATATCCTGCCTGTTGGAGAAGCCCAGCCCGCGGCACAGCCGAGACAGCACGTGGTTTTGCCGCCACCGAAGGTAGAGCCGTTGCATGAAGTATTTGCGGAAGCCATGCTGGAGGCGAACCCAACGCGTCAGAGGCGCAGCCCGTTGGATTGGGTCGTTTCTCTGATCGTGCATGTGGCCATTCTGGGCGTGTTGGTTATCCTTCCGCTTTTTTTCACCAGTGCACTCGATATGCAGAACATGAATCTGACGTTTCTGGCTGCGCCAATCACGCCGGCAGCTCCGCCACCCCCGCCGCTCACTTCCACTGCACCGCGTGTGGTGAAAAACGTGCCGACGCACGTGTACGTGCCCGGCAAGTTGACGGCCCCATCGTTCATCCCGAAGAAAGTCGCGATCAAGACGGCAGATGCGGTACCCGAAGGAGCAATCACGGGAGTGCCCGGAGGAATCCCCGGCGGGCAAATCGGCGGCGTGCTGGGAGGAGTGCTCGACGGCTCTTTGAGGAGTGAACCTGCGCCCGTTGCGCCTGTTGCGCCCGTTGTGAAGGGGCCGAAGGCCCCTGTCCGAGTGGGAGGCGTAGTGAAGGCGCCGCGCTTACTGTACGGCCCTGCCCCGGTCTATCCGGCACTGGCGAAAATGTCGCGTATCAGCGGGGTGGTAGTGATCGAAGCGATCATCGACGAGCATGGCAACGTTACTTCCATGCACGCGCTGAGCGGGCAGCCACTGCTGATTCCCGCGGCGTTGGCGGCCGTAGCCAAGAGGAAATACCAGCCCACGGTGCTTGACGGCGAACCAACGCCAATCGACCTGCGGGTGGAAATTACGTTCACGATGGATTAGGAAGCGTCCTAGCGCAGGCGCAGACGGGGAAGTATGCCGGGGGTTGGGCCGTGCGCCCCACTCGTCACAAAGCGACGAGTGGGGCTTTTTCTCTGCGGTGTTACATGCCCGGTAACCGTTGCCGGCAGGCCTCAGTGCCAGGCCGCAAACACGCGCTGGCCAACCATATACGCGGGATTGGCTCCAGGGCGCGGATGAAACTTTTCGGCGCGCCCGTTATTTACCTCGGCAAGATACAGGTTGCCTTCCTGATCCACGCTCATTCCGTGCACGTTCCACATGGCGCCGGGCCAGTTGCCAAAACTGCCCCAGGAATAAAGGTAATGTCCGTCCATATCATATTTGATGATCTTGGAGGTGGTGCCGTCCGCAATCCAAATATGGCGGTCGGCGGAAAGGTACAGCACCTGCGGAGTGGAACGCTTACCCGTGCTCCACTGGTCGAGGAACTTGCCGTTCACGTCGAATTCCTCGATTCGCCGGTCCGAACGGTCCGTCACGTAAAGGCGTTTGGTCTGTGTGTCATAAACGACGCCGTGAACCGCATCGAAATATCCGGGACGCGTGTCATTCGGGGGAGTCGCGCGCTTGCCCCAGGACATCAGGTATTTTCCGTCCTTATCGAACTTCACGACGCGAGTGTTGCCATATCCATCGGTCACAAACATGGTGCCATCGGGCAGCCAGTTGATAAACGTGGGGCGGTTGAAATGCGTGGCGTCGTCTCCAGGCACGCCCGGAGTTCCCAGGGTCTTGACGAGCTGTTTTCCATCGTGCGTGAATTCGTAAACGGCGTGGCCTTGATCGTCGACGATCCACACGTGCTTTTCGGGATCGTAGGGATTGATGGTGATGAAGTGCGGCCGCTTGAGCAGGGAGTCCCATTGGTTCCACCGCTCGGTGATGTTGCCGGCGGCATCGACGACCACCACGCAGTCTTCCCATAGCGCGTCCACGCCCATGGTTCCATGCCACACGGGATTTCCGCCGGCGGTGACCGGGCCCACCGAGGCGTTGCGGAACGGTAGCTGCGCCACGGGGAAGGAGATGCCCGGGCCGACGGCCGGGTAGGGCACTTCCGCAGGCCTGCTCATCGTGGGTATTACGCCACGCTCAAGGATGAACACGCGGTTGGGGCTTTCGGCAAAAACGCTTTCGACCGCGCCCCAGGTCCACTTCTCATGGCCGGGCAGTTGGTTCAGCGGTTTGGGCCAATCCGCGACAACGTCATAGGGACCTGTCACATCCTGACCGCCTCGCTCGGACGGCAGGGCGGCGAAACTGGTTCCCGCCAGCGATTGGACCTGTGCCGGACGCAACCTAGCTGCCAGCAGCAATCCTGAAAACACGGCAAATGCGGCGGCCGCGAAAATCGTGACAGCGACGATGCGATGACGCATGCTTTCCTCCATCTGAATGTTTTTAAAAATGTGGAATCGCGGCGATTATAACCTGAAGACGGGAAATCGCGGTGCGCGGAATCGCATTTACCCCCGGACGGAAATGTTTCGAGAATTTCGGCCACGGGAGAGAGAAGTGGTGCGGCTGGGGCGACTCGAACGCCCGACCTCGTGCTTCGGAGGCACGCGCTCTATCCAGCTGAGCTACAGCCGCGCACATCCTTTATACCATGCACCCCGGTTGAAGTGCATTCGCCCGCGTCTTTTTCGCCGAATCGGAAATGGACGATCGAGAAGGGAATTTTGAATTGCGCGACGGGGCCTCCCCCGGCAGGCGGCGATAGGGCAACAGGTTGAGCTTCAGGTACGGACTCCGTTTGCATTGTTTCATCCTGGGAATTTGGACGGGGGAAGCCGGGGGGATCTCCTGTTAACTCACTGGAAAACGCAATTTTGTTACACATGGACATGTTACACCCCGCAAGGCGAAAATCATCGGCAGAGTACATTCGCACCTTGGGATGCGAGGAGGGTCATCTAAATGCGTAAGTTCTTAGTTCTATGCGGGGCACTTTTGTGCTTTTCGCTGACTGCCATGGCGCAGGAATCCGCAGCGACGTTTGCTGCCAGCAGTCCCGCGGGTGAGCCTGCCTCTCCCGCCACGCTGGCTCCGTCAAACCGGTCAGCCTGGCAACTCGGGGTCGGATACCAATATCAACATTTCAAAGTCCTGGGACAGGACTTTCATACATCGGGATTCAACACCGATGTCACGAGGTACCTGAATAATTGGTTCGGTATCGAAGGGGCAGTGACCGGGGGATTCGGGCACACGGGGCCATCTTCGACTTATCCGAATCTGGTCGCAAAATCATTTTTTATCGGTGGCGGGGTGCACGTGGCTGTGCCCAACAGCAGCCGTCTCGAGCCCTGGTTCCATGCCCTTGCAGGCTGGGAACGTTTTCGCTTCACGCAGACGTCCACGATTGGGGTGAATAGCGGGCCGATGGTCATGGCCGGTGGCGGAGTGGATTATAAGTTCAACGACCGCGTATATTGGCGCTTTCAAGGGGATTTCCTTGGGTCGCGCATCGAGTCCACGGTCGAAAAGAACTATTCATTTGGATCGGGCCTGGTCTTTAACTTCTAAGCCAGGCAGCCCAACGATTCCCGCGGCCGGTTTTCGGCGATGGATCTTCGCCGAAAGTCGGCCGATTCTTTTGCCGCAACGCTGTCCTGCGGGCGCACGAGTACGCGGATGCAGGGAGCGATTTGCGGGATGAGCCTGTGGAAGAAAGCGGCGATTAGGCCGCCGCGCCGTGACACTTCTTGTACTTCTTTCCGCTTCCACACGGGCAAGGGTCGTTCCGGCCGACTTTGGCGCCGGTGCGCACCGGTTTGGCCTCTTCGGCTTGTGCGGGGCCGGCCTGGAAGCGCATCTCCTGTTGCTGTTTGCGCTGGCGGCGCTCGAGTTCACGAGCCTCATCTTCGGGCCGCGCAGGCTGTACCAGGAAGAGGTAGCGGACGGTTTCGGTGTCGATGCGCCCCATCATGTCTTCAAAAAGAATGAATGCTTCCTTCTTGAATTCGACCAGGGGATCCTTCTGGCCGTAGCCGCGCAGCCCGATGCCTTCCTTCAAGTGGTCCAGGGTGAGCAGGTGGTCTTTCCACTGCGTGTCGACGATGTCCAGAATGATTCGGCGCTCGAGCCAGCGCATCATTTCCTCGCCGAATAATTTTTCCTTCTCGGCATAGCGTGCCTTGACGCGCTCGACCAGCGCGTTCGCCAATTCCTCATGGCTCATCAGTGTGGGGTCTTCCATTCCGACGGCCTTCAGGTCGATGCCGTATTGCCCCAGCACTTCGGCGGCAAACTGCGTGACATTCCATTTTTGTGGGTGTTCATTGCGCGGGCAGAACGTTTCCACCAATTCGTCGGCGATATCTTCCGCGATGCCCATCGCGTATTCCCTCTGTTCCTTGCCTTCCAGGGCGGAGCGGCGAATCGAGTAAATCGTTTCGCGCTGCTTGTTCATCACGTCGTCGTATTCGAGCAGATGTTTGCGCGCCTCGAAGTTCTGCGCCTCGACGGCCATTTGGGCGTTCTCAATGCGCCGTGAAATCAGCTTGGATTCAATCGGTACGCCCTCGGTCATGCCCAGGCGGAACATCAGCGCCTTCACGCGCTCGCCGCCAAACACGCGGAGCAAATCGTCCTCCAGCGAGAGGAAAAAACGCGAGGACCCGGGGTCGCCCTGGCGTCCGGCGCGGCCGCGGAGCTGGTTGTCGATGCGGCGGGACTCGTGGCGCTCGGTGCCCAGGATGTGCAGGCCACCCAGCGCGATGACTTCGTCATGCTCGGTGCGGCATTGCGCGGCGTATTGATCGTAAATGGGCTTCCACTGATCCGCGGGGACCTGGAAAATCTTGCCTTCCTGCTGGAATAGAACCATGTTCGGCGCCGTGCTGACCTCGGCGCCATCGCCGCCGATCACTGCCGGCGCGGCAATGTAGGGAATGGCGAGTTTATCGCGCAGGCAGTGGTCGCGCGTCATCGCCTCGGGATTGCCGCCGAGCAGAATGTCGGTGCCGCGGCCGGCCATGTTGGTGGAAACCGTGACCGCTCCCTTGCGTCCGGCCTGGGCGATGACCTTGGCTTCGCGTTCGTGCTGCTTGGCGTTCAACACCTGGTGGGGAATGCCGGCTTTCTTCAGCACGTTCGCCAGGTGTTCCGACTTTTCGATGGAAATCGTTCCGACCAGCACCGGCTGGCCCGATTCATGAATCTGTCGAATTCCGTGCGCGAGGCTGTTGTCCTCCTGCAGGATGCCGTTGACCACGGCTTCGT
>Ga0307374_10010998_pt1 | contig 12969 bp, 9 predicted proteins | sample OX3MG_FD_202532 | JGI IMG/M metagenome (GOLD analysis project Ga0307374, IMG submission 202532) | Soil microbial communities from Risofladan, Vaasa, Finland - OX-3 | ecosystem: Environmental > Terrestrial > Soil > Coastal area > Acid sulfate soil | place: Finland: Risofladan, Vaasa | collected...
GGATGAATTCTTTTCCAATATTCTCTTCTCGAAGATCGACTCATAACGTTACCCGTATCCATAGTGGGTAACATTTTAAGATTGCGCGACGATACCCCACGGGTAACATTTTAGCTTGCGCGATACGATTGCTTGCGCACCAACTCCGGAGAGTCCACAATGTCGCGCATTCCCAGCAGGACGGCTGGCCGGTCCGCCTTGCGCCGGAACATTTCGAGAGTTGGCACCAGTTCGTCCCACACTCCGCCCGGGACATGGTCCGCCAGGAAAATATGAGGGTCAAAAGCCTCCGCCGCCTGGCGGATTGCTCCGCTGCGCAGGGCCTTTGCCCGTTCGACATTGATCCGCAAACTGAAGGGTTCGTAAACCCCGGCGCCGACTTTAATGATGGACGGTATTTTAATAAAGTCGATTCCCGCTCTGGGTTCCAGATAACCGCCCGAGTGGCTTCCCACCACCATGAGGGCGTTCGATGCACAGTCTGACTGGACAAAACGTGTGGCGATATTCAAACTCCGGCGAAGGTGGCCCATGCCATATCCATCGTGGGAGTAAGTCATAAGCCGCAGACCGCCGGAATGGTCTTCCCCAATTGGAACTTCGCTAGGATACAAGCTGCAGTTCGTGGTCATGCGCGCCACCCTATCCAGTCTAGATCTCGATTTAGGTCCTCAAAATCCGATTGCCCCGCAGCCAGAAATGCTTCGATTGGCATCCGCCTTTAACCCCAATACTGTTCACTTAAGGTTCGCTCGAGAATGATGCACACTGGTGAACCAGAGCCCCTCACCCACCGCTGCGCGGTTCCCCCTCTCCCCGCCTGCGGGGAGAGGGCCGGGGTGAGGGGCTAGGCGACGCCTCTGACATCAACATCATGAGACTCGCCTTAACTGAACAGAATTGCCTTTAACCCGCATTATTCACGAACTTCCGATAAGGGACCGTCGCTCAGCCCGCCACGGCGGGCTGCATCATGTAAACCGGTTGCGAGACACCCGCCGAGCGGCCGAGGGCGATATAGTCAAAGCCAGCCCGTCGCGCCACCACAGCATCGAACAGATTCCGGCCGTCAACCAATAAGGGTCTAGCCATAGCGCGGGCCATCGCCGGCAGGTCGAGCTGCCGGAACTGATCCCATTCGGTCACCAGCACCGCGGCGTGCGCGTCTTTTGCTGCGTCCGCAGCGGAGTGGGCGTAAACCAGGTCCAGGTGCGGGTGCTGTTGGGCGCACGCCGCCATGGCAACGGGGTCATAGACCTTCACGTTGGCGCCTGCGGCCAGCAGCCAACTGGCAATCTCCAGGGAGGGCGCATCGCGCAGGTCATCCGTGCCGGGCTTAAAAGCCAGCCTCAGCAGAGCGATGGTCCTGCCCTTCAAGACAAACAGCTTCTCTTGCAGCTTGCGGATGACCCAGGTCCGCTGCAAGTGGTTAACGCGCAGGGTGGCATCCAGCAAAGGCGCGGAGTACCCGTACTCATTCGCCGTGTAAAGCAGGGACTGAATGTCCTTGCGGAAGCAACTTCCGCCCCATCCAATGCCGGCGTTCAAAAAGAGCGTCCCAATCCGCGAATCCAGCGAAATGCCTCGCATGACCTCCAGAACGTCCGCTCCGACGCGGTCCGAAATATTGGCCATCTCATTAGCAAAGCTGATCTTCATGGCCAGAAATGCATTGGAGGCGTATTTGATCAGCTCCGCGCTGGTGAGGGAGGTTTTTACAAGGGGCACCTCTGCCCGGCGCCGGGGCCGCCGCAGGAAAGCCGGAGGAGCAAATGCCTGCCGTCTAAGCGGCTCGTACAGGCGCTCCAGAACTTCGAGAGCGCGGGCATCGGCCGAGCCCAGAACGATGCGCTCCGGGTAGAGGCTGTCCGCAACGGCGCTTCCCTCGCGCAGAAACTCAGGATTGCTGACCACGCCAAAATGAATCGAACCGGGATCGGCAGCGGATTCAAGGATGACCTCGCGCACCACCGCCTCCACCAGGTTGGCGGACCCCACGGGCACGGTTGATTTGGTAACCACCACCCGGAACCGGGGATCGAGACTGGAGCCAAACCCCGCTCCAATCGACCGCGCCGCCGATTTCAACGCCGTCAGGTCAGCCTCGCCCGATGGCAATGACGGAGTGCCGACGGCAATGAACACCACGTCGCTGCCCGCCACCGCCGGGCCGGCTTCGCAGGCAAAATCAATCCCTCCCTGGGTTCTGACCAGCTTCATCAATTCGGGAAGGTGCGGCTCGTAGAACGGAAGCTCGCCCGATTGAAGCGCGGCAATCTTTTCCGCGTCCGTGTCGACGCAGATCACTTTATGTCCCAGATAGCTCAAGCAGGCTCCCGTCACCAAACCCACGTAGCCCGTTCCGATCACAGTTACTTTCATCTTTGACTCCATCAGCCGGACAGTCCGGCAAACTTTGGGCACACGGATCCTGCCCGCACCATGGTTTGTGCAAGAACCGTGCGAAAAAAGAGGGCGGGGCCAGCCCGCCAGCTTAGTCGTCGCCTTCTGAATTGTTTAGAGCAGCTTGAATCGCTTGGAGGACATTGAGCTCGCCGTTTCCGAGGCCGAGCGCCGAGGGCAGCACTTCCGCATTGGAGATTGCATGGTTAGCTCCCTCACTGCCTCCCGAGGAAAAGGCTTGCAGAGCTAAAGCGGCCGTTCCCGAAACCATGGGGGCGCTGAACGACGTGCCCGAGGCCACGGCATAATTATTGCCAGGATAGAACGTAATCACCTGTTCTCCCGGCGCCGCCACAAAGGTTCCCTCGCCATAGCTTGAAAAAGCGCTTCGCCCGTCGTCATTGGTCGAGGAGGCCACGCCCATCACGTTGTCCATTGCCGCCGGATTGGCCACGGAACTGGTGCCGGTGTTGCCCGTGGAGGCGACCAGAACCACGCCTTTGTTGGCGGCATATGCCAGCGCCGCGCTCAACTGATTGGAAGAGGTAAGAAGGCTAAAACTCATATTGATGATGTTGGCGCCGTGATCAGCCGCGTAATAAATGGCGTCCAGAATGGCCGAAAGGTTCGCCGTGCCGTCACCCCGGAAAGCCTTCAGAGGCATGATCTTCGCACCGGGCGCCATTAGATGAATCACACCGGCAACCATGGTGCCGTGGCCGAAAGCGGCGGGAAGCGTTTGGGTGTTGAGCTGCGAGAGGGTCGATTGATCGAGGATGGCCACGCTGGACTGGTTCACCTTCGCCTGCTGGCCCTTGGTTGCCGGATTCGAGCTGGAGTTGCTGAGGACCGTCTGGTCCGTCTGGGTCAAATCCACCAACTCGCTGCCGGAGCCAGCAATATTGTTAACAAAGTCGTAGCCCGGAACCAAAACTCTTTGCAGCCCGGCATGGTTCGGGTCCACGCCGGTGTCAATGATGGCCACAACCACACCGGCGCCAGTGTATGAATAAGCGGACTGCGCGTCCGACAGGTGAATGGTAGCCACGGCCGGCTGCGTCGCGTAAAGCCCCAGGACCTGCGTTCCGAAATACGGAACGGACTGCGGGTTGGGATAGTTATCGAGGATGGCTACGCTCGACTGGTTGAGGCTTGCCGGACTCTCTGCAATGGCGGTGGGCTCGTCGAGTTCAAAATCACTGACATCAGAATCTTTATCGACGTCAGCGATCTCATTTTGCACGTTCACGCCGGTCGGGGCTGAGACCAGGTAAATCCCCTGGCTCCCGTTACCCACAGGGCCAATCAAAGTCAATCCGTAAAGGCTCGCGATGCCCGCCGCCGACCCATTCGGAGTCGGCTGCAGAATGAATTGCGTCTGCGCGGCAACCGGCTTCGCTACCAGAGCCAAAAGGACAAGAGCGAAGAAGGCAATCATCTGGCGTTTCATAGGTATCTCACTTTCACTCCCTGACTAAGAGGAGAACTCAGGGCCCGCCCGTGTCCACACTCGCCATCGCGGCGCAACCGAACCCGCCGCCGGCAAAATCCGTTAGACGGGCAAGCCGCCAATGCCAAATTTCTCAAACATGTCTTGCAGCCGGATTTCGATCCGTTTGCTTGTTTTTTTGTCCGGCAAGTGTAACTGCGCCAGCTTTGCCGGCACAAACTCCATTTGGAACTCACCAAACTCGTTGCTCGCCGTGCGCACCAGAACTTCAGAACCGGCAGTGAGCAGAACGGGGACGCTTGCCAAAGGTTGGTCCGGTTGACTCCGGTCCGTGACCTGCCCGACCAGGACGGCCTCCTTAGCATTGGCTTCCTGCTCCAGACGCAGGTCAACGATATAATCGCCCGCCTCATAGGTCGCGTGCTGGGTTACCGACCGCTGGCCGCGAACCCCCGCCATGGCCAGTTCATGCGGCGCCCCCGCCACCAGCCTTGCCAGCATTCGCGGCAGGCTTAGCACCTTTTCTGGGAACGCCAAGGGGAAAATCGCGCGGGCTTGGCGGGCAGCATAAGCAGGTGGCTCATAAGCGGCATCACTCTTCATCACTTCTTGTAACCTCTGCAGTGTCATGACGATCGCCTCGCACTTTTGGCAACCATCACGAAGATGCCGTTGCATGATGAGCTGTTCCTTCTTGGCTCTTACGCCTTGCACGAAGTCTATCCACCCTTCTACTCCAAAATGTTTCATGCGACCCCTCACACATTGGCCTTCGTGGAATAAGAGCAGGTTTGCTTATCGAAAAATATAGGGCTTGCAATTCTTTTTCGGAATTCACAGATAATCCGGTTGTCGTAATCCGCTCAACAACTTGCCCGGTTCGCATTGATACTTTGGGGGTTCCGGGCTTGGAATGGACCGGGCCACCAGAATAGCATTGACCGGCCCAAATAGTTAGTGCACTTGATAGTAAATATCCTTCCCTGTTTAGAGTGCGCAGAGTGGCTGCAAATGGTTCATCCCATGCATAGTCCTAGTGTCCTGTCCCACTTAATTGTTTACAGGCGCTCAGTGCTCGGGTGGGTGATGTCTACTCTTTGCTCGCCGCTTGCGAGAGAAGGCGGTAGCTGCCGCTACCGCAGTCCACGGCGGGCTTCGCCCGCAAGTTCACGGCAGGGCCGCAGGCGCCTTGGAGTGCGGCTGCGAAGCTGCCGCCTTACCTTACATTGTCAAGAATTAGGTGTGACAGGACACTAGCCGAAGTCCGTCACATAAATACGGCTTTGAACTGTTCCGGCGACGCGCTGTGGGTGACGCTGAAGCATCTGCTGCGACGCAACCATGCCGAACTCTCACCCGTCCGGGCGCTGGCGCTGCTCTCCACTTTCGAGAGTGCTGACATTGTGCTGCCCACAACCGACGGGCGCGAGATTCGCCTGCGACGTGTGTCCACTCCGAGCCGAGAACAGCAACAGCTTCTCGATCAACTGGGGATCCCGATTCCCGAGCGCCTCAATCTCAACTTCGAATGTAGTGCAGACCCAGCCATAGTGCGAAGTGATTCTAAAACACTTAGCCCAGTTCCACCCCTCTTCGTGACGAACTTCGGTTAAGGGCCTGCAGCAATTCGGCAAGAGCATTCCTAATTGGCTGTGAGTTCTTTTTCTTGCGCGCCGGACTCGCGGAAAAAGCTCTTGCCGTGCTGCTCCGGCCCGAACAGGATGACGATGGCTAGGAGCACAATGGTCACCGCCTCAAAACACGTCAGAGCCCAGGAATAGCCAAGCCGGTCCCGCAAAGCGTACTCCATCGTATTGGTGGGCGAGGCAAATAAAATGCCAAGCTGATACACGAATCCTGGAATCAGGCCGCGCAGGGCGTCAGGCGACAGTTCAGTCAAATGGGCCGGAACGATTCCCCAGGTGCCCTGCACTCCTGCCTGCATCAGGAATGCGCCAGCCGCCAGCATGGGCCATGACCCGCCGAACGCCCAGGCGGGTATCGAGATCAAAGGCAATACCAGCGCGGCCATGATGGTGCGCCGCCGGCCGAACATTTCCGAAAGCTGCCCGAAAACCATGGAGCCCAGCACCGCGCCCACATTGTAAAGCATCGCCATTTCCGACACGGCGCGGGAAGTGATGTGGCGAGCCGTCTTCAGGAAATCCGGATACAGATCCTGGGAGCCGTGGGAAAGGAACATCATCAGCGTCATCATCAGGACGAGATACAGCAGGCTCTTGGAGTTCCTGAAAGCGGCGCGGAGAATGGCGCCGGTCGAAGGGGCGCGATTTTGCTTCCACGCCTCGGATTCCGGAACGCGCGCCCAAACATAGAACGGCAACAAAGCTCCGGCGGCGCCTCCCACCCAAAACATGAACCGCCATCCAGCCGCGGGCAGCAAGAAGCGGGCGGCCAGCGCCGCCAACAGGTAGCCCACCGAATATCCGCTTTGCAAGAAGCCGGAGGCGAGGCCCCGCCTGCGCGCCGGAACACTTTCCATCGCCAGCGAAGCGCCCACCCCCCATTCGCCGCCCATGCCGATGCCGTAGAGCGCCCGGAGCGCCAGGAACATGGAATAGCTGTTTGCAAAGCCACAAAGAAATTCAATGAGCGAGAAAAAGATCACAACTCCCATCAGCGGGCCACGGCGGCCATAGCGGTCGGTGAGCAAACCAAACAGCAGCGCGCCCACGGGCCGCATCGCCAGGGTCGCCGTCAACGTCCAGACAATATCACTCTTCGAGACGTGGAATTGCACCGCCAAAATGTCAACGAGGAAGACCAGGGTGAAGAAGTCGAAAGCGTCCAGCGCCCAGCCCAAGTAGCCCGCGCTCATGGCGTGCCAGCCCGAACCTCGCGAGGCCCGGGATGATGCGGAGTTCTTGACTTCGTTGAGCGGTTCGGCAGACATCCGGATGCCCCCACCATAACAAAAAGGAACATGTATATTGCCACAATCTGCTCTCCAGGATGACAGTTACTGCGATACGGGCCGATTGTGGAGAGAACGGCGACTCTAAGTGGCGGTGAGGTGCCTGGGCGGGGGCGGAGCGATTGTTCCCGGGCAACCCGACTGTGCATGGTGCAGCGGCCGGGGTAGTGACTCAATTTGTTCCTTCATCGTCATTCCCGCGAAAGCGAGAATCCACTCCGAATATCGCAGTGGCATTCCAAACTCGTGCAGATAAAGGGGTTGTCCGGAGCATGTATCCTCGCTCCCCGCCTTCGCGGGGACAAGCTTCGCGGGGATGACGGTGGCGAACAATGTCACAAAACTTCAAACTGCGTCACTACCGCGGCCGGCACCTATTTGCTTGGTGGACCGGACCAAGGTATGATACTCCTACGTTATGTACCACGAGTATAATCTCCATAGTTAATTCTACATGGGTGGGCTATCCACCAGGTCATGCGGATTGCGCATGGCGCGAAGGACGCAATTGAGTCAGCCTTAGAGCTTTTCACTATGAGCGAAGCCAACAAACCCGCTACCCCAGTTGGTCCCGCACCGGACGAACCCTCCTTCTGGGAAAAAGTGCCTTTCCACAAAGAACTCTTGCTGTTTGGTGTCTTCTTTGCGGCCTTCGTGGCGTTGGACAGAACATCATCATCGATCCAGATGTGGGCGGGCACTCCTGCCTGGTATCTGCCCACCGGACTGACCGTAGCGCTGCTGCTTTGCGGAGGGCTGCGTTACACACCTATGGTTTTCATCGCCGCCTTGGCAAGTGCCATGATGAACTACCACCGGGGCATCTTTTCCTGGACTGGGATCCCTGGAGTCTTTGCAGCATGGGCGGGCTACGTCACCGGGGCATTCATTTTGCGGCGCAAATGGCCCATTAACACCGGGATGCGTCATTTGCGGGATGTCGGGCGTTTTGCACTGGTTCTGCTCACCGCAGCGGTTCCCACCGCCCTACTGGGTACGCTGACTTTGTTGGGAGATGGCTTTGTCTCCCGGTCCGGCTACCTTGACGCAGCCTTTAATTGGTGGGTCGGTGACTGCATTTCGATGGTCTCATTCGCACCCTTTTTACTGGTATGCGTAGCTCCCCGTACCGGCCTATGCATGAAAGGCGAAAGCTGGAGCAAGATATCCACCCCGGAGGTCCAGCGAGGGCTGGGTCCGGCCGAGATTCTGTTTCAGGTGATCCAGTTCGGCAGCATCGTGGCGGCCATCTGGTTGGTCTTCGGCTTCGCACCGGCGCTTCCTTATCAGCCGCTTTACGTCCTTTTCCTTCCGGTGATCTGGATTGCCGCCCGGCATGGACTGCCAAGAGCGACTCTTTCTATTCTCTTGATCAACGTTGGTATCATTCTTGGCGCCCACCTCACCCATGCGGGTCTCACCCGCTTGCCCCGCCTGCAACTCGTCATGTTGACTCTGGCTTTAACGGGCCTCTGCCTGGGCGCGGTCGTCAGCGAACGCCAGCAGGCTGAAGAAGCTCTGCGCAGCAGTGAAGGAAAATACCGCACTTTGTTCAATCGCATCACCGACCCGATCTTTATCGTCGATGCCGCGGACCACCATTACCTTGACTGCAACGAAACGGCCCTCGAAGTTTACGGGTACTCGCGGCAGGAGTTGTTGACGATGACGCCCTATGATTTGCGCCCGCCAGAAGCCCGGGCATCCCTCGCGGAAGACTTGGCCAAGGTAGCCTCGGTGAGGTTGCACTCCGCCCCGAATCAGGAGGCGTTGGAAGCCGGACCTCAGCCTGACCACCTCGCGCCCTTCAGCGGCGCCCATTTGACAAAGGCCGGACGCCGCATGGACGTGGAGGTGTTCGCGGACGCCGTCGAGTACCAAGGCCGGGCGGCATACCTTGCCGTGGTGCGGGACGTGACTTCCCAGAAGGTCGCGGAAGAGAAGTTGCTCGAAGCCAAAGAGGCAGCGGAAGCCGCCAGCCGCGCCAAGAGCGAATTTCTGGCGAACATGAGTCACGAAATTCGCACTCCCATGAACGGCATCTTGGGAATGACCGAGCTTGCACTCGAAACGGAGCTGACGCACGAGCAGCGTGAGTTCCTTCAAATGGTGAAGACTTCCGGAGATTCCCTTTTGACGGTCATCAATGAAATTCTTGACTTCTCCAAGGTCGAGGCCGGCAAGCTGGAACTCGACCAAGTCGATTTCAATTTGAGGGACATGCTTGAAGAAACGCTCAAGACTTTTGCTTTGCGGGCGCAGCAAAAGCAGGTGGAGCTCCTCTGCGACGTGCGGGAGGAGGCGCCGGACTTTGTAGCCGGGGATCCCACTCGTTTGCGCCAGATTGTGGTGAACCTCCTCGGCAATGCCCTGAAATTTACGGACCGGGGTGAGGTTCTTCTGCGGGTTGATCTGGAGTCCTGCACTCCAGAATCGGTCACTCTTCATTTCGCCGTCCAGGACACGGGCATTGGCATTCCCGTTGAAAAGCAAAGGATCATCTTTGAGGCTTTTTCCCAGGCGGATGGCTCAACGACCCGCAGGTTTGGAGGGACTGGCTTGGGCCTGACCATCTCCTCACGGCTTGCCGAAATGATGGGAGGACGCATCTGGGTGGAAAGCGAGCCCGGACGGGGCAGCGTGTTCCATTTCACGGCGCGCCTGGGCGTAGCAAAGGCGGCGCCCGTGTTGTTGGGGCCGGGAACCGAACATTTGCAGGGCGGACGAGCGCTGGTGGTGGATGACAGTGCTACCAACCGCCGTATCCTGACTGCCACCCTTGAAAATTGGGGCATGAAGCCGGAGGCCGTCGAAAACGGAGCCGGTGCTCTCAGCTTGCTGCACAGTGCCGCAAAGCAGGGAAAGACATTTGACATACTTCTGACCGATGCGCAAATGCCGGACATGGACGGCTTCGCGTTGGCCAACCAGATCCGCCAGGACTTTGGGAGCGGCGCTCCCGCTATCATTGTTTTGACCTCGGCCGGACAGCGGGGTGACGGCGCTCGCTGCCGGGAACTCAACATTGCCGCGTATTTGACCAAGCCCGTGGGCCGCACCGATCTTCGCTCTACCCTCCTTAACGTCCTGGGCAGAAAATCCGAGGAAGGGTTGCCGCCACTACTGACGCGGCATTCTTTGCACGAGGAGCGGACGGAGGATCGCTCCCTGCCACCCCTGCGCATTCTGCTTGCCGAGGATAACCCCGTGAACCAGCAACTGGCGATGCGCCTTCTTCAAAAGAGAGGCCATCAGGTGGTGGTTGCGGAAAACGGGCGAAAGGCGCTGGAGGCACTGGTGAATGGTAACTTTGACCTGGTGCTGATGGACGTGCAGATGCCGGAAATGGACGGCTTTGAGGCCACTGCCGCCATCCGGCGCCGGGAGCGTAGCGCCGGTGACCACCTTCCAATCATCGCCATGACTGCGCACGCCATGAAGGGTGATGAAGAGCGATGTAGGGCTGCCGGGATGGACGGTTATCTTTCAAAGCCCATCCGGGCTCGGGAGCTTTTCGCAACCATTGAGAATTTAGCCCGCACGATGGCACCTAAACAACCGGTTCCCTAACCCGGACTTTCAAACCGACTCCCGAAAGCTTAATATCGAGAAGATGAAAGCGTGCCTGCTGCAATCAACGGGGGCGATTGAAACGAACCCAATCGACTTCACGGAAGTGCCGAATCCTACGCCCGAAGCCGATCAGGTCCTGGTGCGTGTGACCGCGTGCGGAGTCTGCCGCACCGATCTGCACGTGATCGAAGGGGAGCTGCCACCGCGCAAAATGCCGGTGATCCCTGGCCATCAAGTGGTGGGAATTGTCGAGCAGACCGGCGGCCTTGCCAAGCGGTTCCAGCCGGGCGCGAGGGTCGGCATTCCCTGGCTCCATCGGACTTGTGGCATTTGCGAGTATTGCCGCGCCGGGACGGAGAACCTGTGCGAAAACCCGGCCTTCACCGGATACACCGTGGATGGTGGCTACGCTGAATACGCGGTGGCGCCGGAGGATTTCGTTTATCCGATTCCTGCGAACATCCCGGCGGATCAAGCAGCCCCCTTGCTCTGCGCGGGCATTATCGGCTTCCGTTCTCTTCGCCTCTCCGCCATTCAACCCGGAGGCCGCTTGGGATTCTACGGCTTCGGAGCCGCGGCGCACGTTGCCATCCAGGTGGCGCGCTTTTGGAACGTCGAAGTCTTCGTTTGTACCCGCGACGCGCGGCACCAGCGATTGGCAATGGAAATGGGCGCTACCTGGGCCGGTGGGACGCTGGATGAGCCTCCGGCCAAGCTGGATAGCGCGATTGTCTTTGCGCCAGCAGGAGAGATTGTCCCCGCTGCCCTGAAAGCCTTGAAAAAGGGTGGCACCCTGGCCCTCGCTGGCATTCACATGAGCCCCATCCCGCCACTGGATTACGCGCTTCTCTACCAGGAACGGGTCATCCGCAGTGTCGCCAACAACACCCGGCAAGACGGTGAAGACTTTCTTCGCCTCGCGGCAGAAATCCCCATCAAAACGCAGATAGAAGTCTTTCCGCTGGCGGAGGCCAACCGGGCGCTCAATTCTCTTAAGAATGACGCTATCCGGGGCGCGGCGGTCCTGCGCGTTGCGGCACGGTGAGCTTGTGAGGAACGCGGAATCGATGGCGTAGGGTTGTTGGACTTGGCACACCGGGCGACGTGCTTAACCTCAATGCTGTTCACTTAGCCAATTATCCTAATTGGAGTCTGATTGCCGCGCGCTGTAGGGGCGGGCCTTGTGCCCGCCCGTGGGCGACCACAAGGATCGCCTCTACGAGATATCCCCCCTATCTGAACAGTATTGTGCTTACCCTCGATTGTTCACGAAGTTTTACTCGAGGACCGTCAGGACACAGGTTAGCCGAGCCGTTTGTGCGCGGGCACTCTGTTCCTTCGTCTTGCATTGCATGGATTCATGCTTTCGCGGGAATGACGGTCAAGGAACAAACTGGCAAAGAATTGCCAAATTGACTCACTACCCGGGGCGCTTGCAGGTTGACTCCAGTAATAAATACTGTTATCATTCCAATAGTTTAGACAGCAGAAACAGCAGGAGGAATGATGGGTGCTCAGCTTGAAACGATGGTCAAAGACGCGACGCTGGAAATTCCTGAAAGGCAAAGATGCCGGTGGCTGAAAGAAGTTCTGGACCTTTCCGACACGGAGATGGCCTACATCCTGGGTGTTTCGGTGGAAACCTTGCGCAAGTGGTTGAGAGAGGGAAATGATGCGCACGCGATGGAATCGGTCCGGTTCCACCGCCTGCTAAACCTGACGCAGTTGGCGAAGGGAGTGATCCGGCCGGAGCGCCTTGGGCATTGGGTTCACCATGAAAACCGGGCCTTGGGAAAGGTGCAACCGCTGAATTTGCTGGCCGACGCGGCGGGTTGTGAAATGGTCAATACCGTGCTTGAAGATACGCGGTCGGGAATATCGGATTGAGGCGGCGCTGACCCATGCCCAAACGCCCGCAAGTCCCGGACCTCCGGCGGGTCGCATTGAGGAAGAAGCATTTCTGGCGGTGTGTCCCCGAGCATTACCTTGAAACCGTCCTCGAGGCGGGTCCCAGCTTCACTCAAGAGCGCCGTTATAGCGTGCGCGGCGAATTCGGAGCCCTTTACTTCGGCGCATCTGCGGAGTTGTGTGCGGCGGAAGTGGAAGGTCGGGTGGGACACGACGGCGAAAACACAGTCTGTGTTGAGTTCGAGATCACGGTGGACCGCCTGGTGGATCTGACCCAGCCGGAAACACGGGCCAAATTGCGGGTTCAATTGGATGATCTGGTCCGTCCCCGCATCGCGCTCGACGCCTACACGGTTCCTCAGCGGATCGCCCGCCAGCTCTATCAAGAAAGACTCCAGGGCCTGATCGTGCCGAGCGTCCACGACCCGGAGGGGCGCAGGCAAGGCTGGTTCAACCTGGTTTTGTACCCTGCTCAATTGATCCGCGCTTCCATCCGCCAAATTCAAATCCAGAAAATTCATCCCCGTTCGGAATGAGACCCTGTGCCCGAGGGTGTCCACAAGAGGCGCACCGACAGCGATTCCGCATCCACGATTCTTGAACGGGCTTAACTCCTTGCCGCGCTAGGCCTTGTTTCCCCCCTTCGTTTCAGAGCAAATTCGCATTCGTATTTGGGGCTTGACAAGCCAGCCCGTCTTAT
>Ga0307374_10011006_pt1 | contig 12965 bp, 5 predicted proteins | sample OX3MG_FD_202532 | JGI IMG/M metagenome (GOLD analysis project Ga0307374, IMG submission 202532) | Soil microbial communities from Risofladan, Vaasa, Finland - OX-3 | ecosystem: Environmental > Terrestrial > Soil > Coastal area > Acid sulfate soil | place: Finland: Risofladan, Vaasa | collected...
GGGGTGAATGGGGGTGAACTGGGGAGAACGGGGGAGAATTGGCGAAAAAAGGGCGCGAAAGCCCTTGACAGGACCCCAATGGTGTGATAAAATCTGATCCTGCGGGGTTTTGCGCGGCATGTGTCGTCCAGTGTGACGCGACGGCTAACCGGGCGATTGCCTGATTGGCGCATCCGATGCGAGACACGCGAACGTTCGTCTGACCCTCATTACACACCCGTTTGGGAAACGCTCAAACGGGGAGCGCAGTGCGGTTCAACGAAGCTACAGGTAGTATACACGACTGCGCGTCATCTCACAAGTCCCCACGCAGTTTTTTGTCTCACTTGCGTCTAACTTTGTAGGTCAAACGTCCCCGTCGGCCCGTCTTTTGTGACGGAGCCTCATGCGCGCACGATTGAGCCTGTATCCAGGCGCCGCATTGGCTACCAACGCATGCGTTGGCGTGTCAGGTGTTGGCTGTCCCCACAGGCATGGGGGTGAACCGGGGCATGGTAGACTTGATAAGCCGTGTTATCTTGAGCGTCATCGGCGCGTCGCTTCGGCGGACGCGCCTTGTTGGCGTGCGCATATCCCGCCTATCCCAGGCGTCTCAAGCGTTCGCACGCGCATTGGTTGGCGATGTCGCCACTTCAGTGTACGCGAGAGCGCATAGCATACCGCAGCGAGCGCATGGCATGCAAACAGCGCCCGTTGCAGCGTCGCATTCCGAGCGCCCCCTTGGCGCGTATCTCCGGCGACCGTGGCCGTCGCCCAGGCGTCTCAGGGGGAATCCACCGTCTGATCCATCATCCCCAGTGTTGTGGATGGATTTGTTCAGGACGCCGCTTCCGGCTCCGCTGGCCACCGGAGCTACACTGACCTGATGTGACTGCCAACGCGATGGATACGGCAGGCAGTCAGTTCGGCAGGCTGGCCAACGCGGTCAGCCAACACCGCCTGGCGACAGGCAAATAAGGTAGACATTTTCTTGACGTGCGGAACCCTCACCTCCCCTCTCTGATCTCGTGTGTTCGCTTGCGTCGGCTGACGCGGGCGCGCTTCGTCGCGCACGCCACGGCTGGCGCGTCTGCGCGCACTGGCCATACAGGCCAGCCACACGCGAACAGGTCGTCCACCAGCGCGGGTGGATGATACGGAGGAGAGCAGCAGAGGGAATGGGCGCCGATGGCGCTCGTCGCCGATGGCGCGACCACCGCACAGCAGGGCGACTGGCGAGAGGAGTTTTCAACAGCATGGCAATCAGCAAAGCCGTCTCCCTCCCCGAGCGCGTGAGCTTCGGTCGGATTCCAGACATCCGCGCGATGCCCAGCCTCATTCAGGTGCAGATCGATTCGTTTGCGTGGTTCAAGCGCGACGGATTGCGGGAACTGTTCGCCGAAATTTCTCCGATTGAGGACTTCACCAGCAAGAACCTCAAGCTGGAGTTCTTCGTCCCTGAGATTCCCTTCGAGGAGCCAAAATACTCCGAAGATCAGTGCCGTGAGCGCGATGCGACCTATGCGGCGCCGCTCTACGTCACCGCGCGCCTGACCTATAAAGAGACCGGTGAAATCCAGGAGAAGTCGATCTTCATGGGCGACTTCCCACTGATGACCAAGGAGGGCACGTTCATCATCAACGGCGCCGAGCGCGTCGTGGTGAGCCAGCTCGTGCGTTCCCCCGGCGTGTATTTCACCGCCGAGGACGAGCCAGCCACCGGTCGCCCGCTCTTCGCCGCCAAGCTCATCCCCAACCGTGGCGCCTGGCTGGAGTTCGAGACCAGCGCCAAAGATATTATGTCGGTCAAGATCGACCGCAAGCGCAAGATTCCGATCACCACGCTACTGCGCGCGATGGCCGCCATCGGCGACCGCGACCCCGGCAAGACCGACCGCACGCCCGACATGCGTACGGACGAAGGCCTGTTGGCCGCGTTCGCCGACGTGGACACCGGGACGCATCGGTACATCACGACGACGCTGGAGAAGGACCCGATCCATACGCCCGAAGAGGCGCTGATCGAGGTCTATCGCAAGTTGCGTCCGGGCGACCCGGCCACGCCGGAGAATGCGCGTACGCTCGTCTATAACCTGTTCTATCACCCCCGTCGCTATGACCTGGGCAACGTGGGACGCTACAAGCTCAACCGCAAGATGAACGTCGCCATCCCGCAGAGCATTCGCACGCTCACGCAGGACGACGTGCTGGCCATCCTGCGTCGCATGGTGCAGCTCAACAACGGCGAGGGCAAGAAGGACGACATCGATCACCTGGGCAACCGCCGCGTGCGCAGCGTCGGCGAGTTGATTCAGTCGCAGTTCCGCGTGGGTCTGCTGCGGATGGAGCGCGTCGTCAAAGAGCGCATGGCCATCGTGCAGGACCCCTCGCAGGCCTCGCCCAACCAGTTGATCAACATCCGCCCGGTGGTAGCGGCCATGCGCGAGTTCTTCGGCGGCAGCCAGCTCTCGCAGTTCATGGACCAAACGAACCCGCTGGCGGAGATCGCCCACAAGCGACGCCTCTCGGCGTTGGGGCCGGGTGGCCTCTCGCGTGAGCGTGCCGGATTCGACGTGCGCGATGTCCACCACTCGCACTACGGGCGCATCTGCCCCATCGAGACCCCAGAAGGCCCGAACATCGGCTTGATTGGCAACATGGCGACGTATGCGCAGATCAACCCCTACGGCTTCATCGAGACGCCGTATCGCAAGGTCTATCACCGGCTCGAAGCCGACAACCCGATGCTGCTGCGGCGCATCCTGCTGCGCGACGTCAGCGACGCGCAGGGCAAGAAGCTGGCGACCGCTGGGACGGTGGTGGATGAGACACTTGCCGCGCGGCTCAGCGAGGCGCTGGGGCAAGAGTTCGTCGCCATCCAGCCCTTCGTCTCGCAGGATGTAGACTATCTGACCGCCGACGACGAGGAGAAGTACGTCATCGCCCAGGCCAACGCGCCCTTGGACAACGATGGCCACTTCACTGCGGCGCGTCTGCTGGCGCGCTACAACGGCGCCTTCGTGCAAGATAACAGCACGCATACCGACTATATGGACATCTCGCCCAGGCAGGCGGTGAGTGTCGCGGCAGCGCTGATTCCGTTCCTGGAACACGACGACGTGAACCGCGCGCTGATGGGCGCGAACATGCAGCGCCAGGCGGTGCCGCTGTTGCGTCCGCAATCGCCGGTCGTCGGCACGGGTGTCGAGCGGCAAGTCGCCGCCGACTCCGGGCAGGTCTCGCTGGCGAAGGCCGATGGCGAGGTCGTCAGTTCGACGGCGCGCCAGATCGTCGTGCTGGACGACGATGGCACAGAGCATATTCATAAGCTGCGCAAGTTCGTCCGCTCGAACCAGGGGACGTGCATCAACCAGCGGCCTATCGTCAACAAAGGCGACCGCGTGACGAGAGGGCAGCCGATCGCCGATAGCTCCGCGACGGAGAACGGCGAACTGGCGCTGGGCCAGAACATCCTGGTCGCATTCATGGTCTGGGAGGGCGGCAACTTCGAGGACGCAATCCTGATTAGCGAGCGCATCGTCCGTGAGGACCTGTTCACCAGCATCCATATCGAGAAGCACGAGGTCGAAGCGCGTGAGACCAAGCTCGGCCCCGAAGAGATCACTCGCGACATCCCGAATGTCGGCGAAGAGGGCCTGCGCAACCTGGACGAGCGCGGCATCATCTACGTCGGCGCCGAGGTCGGCCCAGGCGATATCCTCGTCGGCAAGATCACGCCGAAGGGCGAGACCGAGCTGACGGCGGAAGAGAAGCTGCTGCGCGCAATCTTCGGCGAGAAGGCGCGTGAGGTGAAAGACACCTCGCTGCGTGTGCCCCACGGCGAGCGCGGCAAGGTGGTGGACGTGCGCGTCTTCTCGCGCGACACCAGCGACGAACTGTCGCCGGGCGTCCACCAACTCGTGCGCGTCTCGATTGCGCAGAAGCGCAAGATCGGCGCGGGCGACAAGATGGCCGGTCGCCACGGCAACAAGGGCGTCATCAGTCGCGTGCTGCCGATGGAGGATATGCCCTTCATGCCCGACGGGACGCCGGTGGACATCATCTTGAATCCGCTGGGCGTGCCGCACCGCATGAACATCGGGCAGATCATGGAGACCCACCTGGGCTGGGCGGCGGAGGCGCTGGGCATGCACGTCGCATCGCCCGTCTTCGACGGCGCCAGTGAAGAGGACATCGAAGAGTTGCTCACGCGCGCCGGACTACCGGAGTCGGGCAAGGTGCAGTTGTATGACGGGCGCACCGGCGATGCGTTTGATACGCCAGTGACGGTCGGCTACATCTACATGCTGAAGCTGGCCCACCTGGTCGAAGACAAGGTACACGCGCGTTCCACCGGCCCCTACAGCCTGATCACCCAGCAGCCGCTCGGTGGCAAGGCGCAGTTCGGTGGCCAGCGGTTCGGCGAGATGGAGGTGTGGGCGCTGGAAGCCTACGGCGCCGCCAACATCTTGCAGGAGATTTTGACCGTCAAGTCGGACGATGTGACGGGGCGCGTCAAGACGTATGAGGCCATCGTCAAGGGTGAGCCAATCGTCGAGCCGGGCGTCCCGGAGTCGTTCAAAGTGCTCGTCAAGGAGTTGCAGAGCCTGGGCATCAATGTCGAGGTCCTCAACGAGGACGAGCAGCGCATCCAGTTTGTCGAAGATGTCAGCAGCGATGTGATGCCTGAACTGGGCATCAATCTTAGCGGCTTCGAAAACGAATAGGGGGCCTATCCAACATGCTCGAAGTCAACGATTTCGACGCGATCCGTGTCAGCCTCGCCAGCCCCACGCAGATTCGCTCGTGGAGCTATGGCGAAGTGACCAAGCCCGAGACCATCAACTATCGCACGCTGCGACCGGAGAAGGATGGCCTCTTCTGCGAACGTATCTTCGGCCCCACCAAAGACTGGGAGTGCGCGTGCGGCAAATATAAGCGTGTCCGTTTCAAGGGCATCGTTTGCGATAAGTGCGGTGTTGAGGTGGCGCGCAGCAAGGTGCGCCGCGAGCGGATGGGGCATATCGAGCTGGCGTCGCCCGTGAGCCATATCTGGTACTTCAAAGGCACGCCCAGCCGCATTGGCCTGTTGCTCGACCTCTCGCCGCGCAACCTGGAGCGCATCCTCTACTTCGCGTTGTACGTCGTGACGGGCGTCAACGAGGAGGCGCGCACGCAGGCGTTGGCCAGCTACGAAGAGATGCTGGTCCACCAGCAGCAAGAGCGCGACGAACTGCTCGTTGAGCAACGCGCGCTCGTCGAGCAGCGCCGCGACGACCAGATCGCCAACGTCGAGCGTCGCCTCGCCACGCAGCGCGAGGAGCTTGATCTGCGCCGCTCGGAGCAACTGCAAGAGGCGCGGGCCAGCGAGGCCAGCCTGCGGGCGCTGCTCAAGAGCAACGACGGCCAGGTGTTGACCGACGATGTCGTCTACGAGCCGACGGGTGAGCGCATCGCCCAGCGTGGCGACATCGCCGACGACAACCATGTCAGCGCGCTGGACCGCGCCGTGCGCGACCACCGTGAGTTCATCACGAAGACCACGCAGGAAGAGAGCGACACCCTCGCCCGCGAGGCCGAGCGCGACATCCGCAACGCCAACGACCAGGCCAGCAGCCAGATCGACGACCTGGAGGACCCCAACCGGCCCGCCAGCAACGCCGAGGCCCTGCGCGCGCAGAGCGACGCCAACCGCCGCAAGCTCGAGGCGCTCAAGAAGCTCGATCTGTTGCAGGAGGCGGAGTACCGCGAACTGAAGAAGTTCGAGTATGACCTGCACGATGTCAACCCCGACCTGCCCGAAATCTTCGACGCCCGCATGGGCGCCGAGGCGGTGCAGTCGCTGTTGACCGACATCAACCTGGACGAACTGGCGACGAAGATGCGCGTGGAGATCAGTGCGACCACCGGCTCCAGCCAGCGCCGCAAGAAGGCCACCAAGCGCCTCAACGTCGTCGAGGCGTTCCGCAAGTCGGGCAACCGACCTGAGTGGATGATCATGTCGGTGTTGCCGGTGTTGCCGCCGGACCTGCGCCCGATGGTGCAGCTCGACGGTGGCCGCTTCGCCACCAGCGACCTGAACGATCTGTATCGTCGCGTCATCAACCGCAACAACCGCCTCAAACGTTTGTTGGAGCTTGGCGCGCCGGAGATCATCATCCGCAACGAGAAGCGCATGTTGCAGGAAGCCTGCGACGCGCTGATCGATAACGGGCGGCGTGGGCGCGCGGTGGCCGGGTCCGGCAACCACAAGCTCAAGAGCCTCTCGGACATGCTGAAGGGCAAGCAGGGGCGCTTCCGCCAGAACCTGCTGGGCAAGCGCGTGGACTACTCGGGCCGCTCTGTGATCGTGGTTGGCCCGGACCTCAAGCTGCATCAGTGTGGTTTGCCGAAGCGGATGGCGCTGGAACTGTTCAAGCCGTTTGTGATGCGCAAGCTGGTGGAGCATGGGCTGGCCCATAACATCAAGAGCGCCAAGCGGTTTGTCGAGCGCGTGCGCCCAGAGGTCTGGGATGTACTCGAAGAGGTCATCCACAACCACCCCGTGCTACTGAACCGCGCGCCGACGCTGCACCGCCTGGGCATCCAGGCCTTCGAGGCGGTGTTGGTGGAGGGTAGCGCAATCCAGTTGCACCCGCTGGTCTGCTCGGCGTTCAACGCCGACTTCGATGGCGACCAGATGGCCGTCCATGTGCCGCTCTCCGAGCGCGCACAGGAAGAGGCCCGCACGCTGATGTTGTCGTCCAACAACATCCTCTCTCCGGCGCATGGCGAGCCGTCCATCAGCGCCTCGCAAGAGATGGTGCTGGGCTGCTATTACATGACGATGGACCACCCTGGCTTGAAGGGTGAGGGGCGAGTTTTCACCGACGCCAACGAGGCTCGCATGGCCTACGACTTCGGGGTGATCGCGCTGCAAGCCAGCGTCAAAGTTCGGCTGGACATCGAGCGTGTCTATGACGAGCCGGGCAAGTGGAAGCCGGTTGGCGCTCACGGCTTGGTGGAGACGACGGTTGGGCGCATCATCTTCAATGAGGTGCTGCCGAAGAGCATCGTCTTCAAGAACTACGCGATGAAGAAAGAGAATCTGCGCGGTGTGATCGCGGAGTGCTTCAAGTTCGACGGGCGTGCAGCGACCGCCGAACTGGCCGACGCCATCAAGCGCCTGGGCTTCACCTATGCGACGAAGGCCGGCTCCAGTATCTCGATCAGCGATGTGATGGTGCCGCCGGATCGCGAGGCGATTCTCGCCATCGCCGATGAGCAGGTCATCCGCCTGGAGGAAGACTTCCGCGAGGGGTTGATCACCGACACCGAGCGGTACCGTCAGGCCGTGCAAATCTGGCTCGACACGACGGATAAGATTCAGAAGCGCGTGCAAGAGGTGCTCGATCCGTTCGGGTCGATCTACACCATCGCCAACTCAGGCGCGACGAAGGCGAAGTTCCAACAGATTCGCCAGTTGTCGGGCATGCGCGGCCTGATGGCCGACCCGTCGGGGCGCATCATGGAGATTCCGGTGCGGGGCAACTTCCGCGACGGCCTGACCGTGATGGAGTATTTCATCTCCAGCCACGGCGCCCGTAAGGGGCTGGCCGATACGGCGTTGCGCACAGCCGAGTCGGGCTACCTGACGCGCCGGTTGATCGACGTGGCGCAGGATGTCATCATCTCGATGGAGGACTGCGGCACGACCGAGGGCATCTGGATCACCGAGACCGACAGCAAGGATATGAACGAGCCGTTCCGTAATCGGCTGACCGGGCGCGTGCTGCAGGCGGCGGTTCCCGGCTTCGATCAGTATCCTGTCGGGACGCAGATCGACGAGGATATCGCCGACGAGTTTATCGCGGCGGGCGTGCAACAGGTCTACTGCCGGTCCATCTTGCAGTGCCTGACGCCGTATGGCGTCTGCCAGATGTGCTATGGGCGTAATTTGGCGGCGGGCCAACTCGTCCAGATCGGCGACGCGGTGGGCATCATCGCGGCACAGTCCATCGGCGAGCCGGGCACGCAGCTCACCATGCGTACCTTCCACACCGGCGGCATCGCCGGCGCGCAGGAAGACATCACGCAGGGTCTGCCGCGTGTCGAGGAACTCTTCGAGTCGCGCACTCCCAAGGAGAAGGCCATCGTCAGCGAACTCGACGGCGTGGTCGAACTCCAGGTGGAGGACAATGGCGCCCGCAAGGTTCGTGTCGTCATGGCCGAGTCCGTCAGCGACGAGTATCCGCTGCCTGCCGGGAGCGAGCCACTCGTGCGCGATAACGATCCGGTGGAGCGCGATCAGGTGATCGCGCGGGCGCCCGATGGCTCGCAGGAGGTACGCGCTAGCGCCAGTGGGACGGCCTTCGTCAACGCCGACCACCGCATCGTCATTCGTTTCGATGCGCGCGAAGAGCGTGAGTATGCCTTGCCTGCGGCGGCCAACCTCGTCGTGAAGACGGGACAACAGGTCCATGCGGGCCAGCAACTGACGACGGGCCTGATCGACCCGCAGGATGTCTTGCGCATCCAGGGCCGCGAAGCCGTTCACCTGTATATGGTGAAGGAAGTGCAGAAGGTCTACCGCTCGACCGGTGTGTATATCAACGATAAGCACATCGAGATCATCGTGCGGCAGATGCTGCGGCGCGTGCGCATCGACGAGCCGGGCGACACCGATCTGTTGCCCAACGACCTGGTGGATCGCTTCCACTACGAAGAGACCAACGCACGTATCTTGGCGGAGGGCGGCGAGCCATCCACCGCGCAGACGGTGCTGTTGGGCGTGACGAAGGCGTCGCTGAACACGGCGAGCCTGCTGGCGGCGGCTTCCTTCCAGGAGACGACGCGCGTGCTGACCGAGGCCGCAATCAACGGCTCGACGGATCACCTGCGCGGCCTGAAGGAGAACGTCATCATCGGCAAGCTGATTCCTGCTGGCACGGGCCTCGCCCAACGCCAGGAGCTGCGCGAGAAGCAGCGCGCCGACCGGCTGGCCGCCGCGATGTCGGTCTCGGGCCTGGGGACGCTGGGCCTGGGCGGGGCGCTGGGCGCACCGGAGCCGCGCGACGGCTATGGTAGCGACGGCAATAGCTATAACGGCTACGATGACCTGCCGATGGTTGACAGTCTACCCGAATAGTGGTAACATTCTACATTGTGCATCAAGCACGATGTCATGTGAAAGGTAGTATCCCTTGCCGACGATCAGTCAGTTGGTGCGCAAGGGCCGGGGACGCAAGACGCGAAAGAGCAAAGCGCCCGCGCTTCAGTTCTCTTTCAACGCCTTGAAGAATCAGACGCTCCGCATGCAGGGTGGCGCGCCGCAGAAGCGCGGCGTCTGCACGCAGGTGCGAACGATGACGCCGAAGAAGCCGAACTCGGCGCTGCGCAAGATTGCGCGCGTCCGGCTGTCGAATCAGCAGGAAGTCACGGCGTATATCCCTGGCGAAGGTCATAACTTGCAGGAGCACTCGGTCGTGCTCATTCGCGGCGGTCGTGTGAAGGACCTGCCCAGCGTGCGCTATCATATCGTCCGCGGCACACTCGATAGCCAGGGCGTAGATAAGCGGCGCCAGGGTCGCTCGAAGTACGGCGCGAAACGTCCGAAGGCCGGGCAGGCCGCAGCGAGCGCCAAGCGTCGCTAATCCGACGTTGCGCGTCATGCATGAGTCAGACGTGAAACGAAACACAACGCCGGTCAATCTGGAATGCCAGAAGGCCGGGGCCAGGCGTAGGAGCCGGCGGCGGCGTCAGCTCGATTGGGCTGGCGGCGCCGGGGCGGCGCTACGAATGGTGATAAGCCGAAACCGGCCATGTGGCGGCGAACGCCATGTGGCAGGGTCGGTGTACGATACCACGGCTGCGCGGTTCGCCGCGTAGCGTATGTCGGATGACCTCCGGTTGAAGGCCCTGGGCGGCGAATACAAATGCCGCGTTGGGGTGTTCGGTATCTGGATGAGGCGACCCCCTCATTCAGGGGCGCGCAACGGCGTCGGGCGCATTCTTACGGATGTGCGCGGCGATCAGCGCGCGGACCGGAAAGGCGTCGGGCGGTGGGCGCCGGGGCAGTTTTGCCCTGGCGCCATTGCGCTGTCTAGCAGCATCCAGAAGTCGGAGAGGGGCGACGGAGAACTATGCCACGACGAGCAAAGGTCGTACACCGCCCAGTGGCGGCGGACCCCAAGTTCAACAACAAGAACGTGACACGCCTGGTCGGGCGCATGATGTACGACGGCAAGCGGAGTCTCGCCGAACGCATCGTCTACCAGTCGTTCGAGATCATCGAGCAGCGCGCCAAGCGCAATCCGATCGAGGTGTTCGAGGCTGCGCTACGCGCGGCGACGCCCTCGCTTGAGGTCAAGCCCCGTCGCGTCGGTGGCGCCACCTATCAGGTGCCGGTCGAGATTCGCGGCGAGCGCAAGTCGGCGCTGGCAATGCGCTGGCTGATCGCATCCTCGCGCAACCGCGCCGGTGGTCGCACGATGGCTGAGAAGCTCGCTGCGGAGCTGATGGATGCGGCGGCGGGCCAGGGCGCGACGATTCGCAAACGCGACGAAACACATAAGATGGCGGAGTCCAACAAGGCCTTCGCGCATTACTCTCGCTTCTAGCAGGGTATAGAGGGAACACATGGCTGGCAGAGAATACCCGCTCGAACGAACGCGCAACATTGGAATCATTGCGCATATTGACGCGGGGAAGACGACAACGACAGAACGCATCCTCTTCTACACGAAGAAGATTCACCGTATTGGTGAGGTGCATGAGGGGGCGGCGACGATGGACTGGATGCCCCAGGAGCAGGAGCGCGGCATTACGATTACGTCAGCCGCGACGACCTGTTTCTGGCAGGACTATCGCATCAACATTCTTGACACCCCCGGTCACGTTGACTTCACCGTCGAGGTCGAGCGTTCTCTGCGTGTTCTCGATGGCGGCGTCGTGGTCTTCGACGCCGTCGCCGGGGTCGAGCCACAGTCCGAGACGGTGTGGCGCCAGGCCGACAAATACCATGTGCCGCGCATCTGCTTCGTCAACAAGATGGACCGCATCGGCGCCGACTACTGGCGCACGGTGCAGATGATCGTCGACCGCCTCAACGCCAAGCCTGCGCCAATCCAGATGCCGATTGGCCGCGAGTCCGAGTTCAAGGGCTTCATCGACCTGATCGAGCAGCACGCCGTGATCTTTATCGATGCGGATCAGGGGACGACCTCGCGCATTGAGCCGATCCCGGCGAACATGGTTGACGACGCGAAACAGCATCGTGTGATCTTGATCGAGGCGGTCGCCGACACCGACGATGATCTGGCGGCCAGGTACCTCGACGGCGAAGAGATCGGCAACGACGAGTTGCGCGCCGCGCTGCGCAAGGCGACGATCCAGGGCAAGCTGGTGCCGGTGCTGTGCGGCTCGGCGCTGAAGAACAAGGGTGTGCAGGCGATGCTCGACGCGGTGATCGCGTACCTGCCCTCGCCGCTCGATATCCCTGCGCCCATCGCCGCCTCGCTGGAAGACGGCTCCGAGTTGCCAATTGTCGTCTCTGATGATGGCGAGTTTATCGCGCTGGCGTTCAAGATCGTGGCCGACCCCTTCGTGGGGCGCCTCTGCTACTTCCGCGTCTACTCCGGTTCGCTCTCGTCCGGGTCGTATGTCTACAACTCGACCAAGGGCAACAAAGAGCGCATCGGACGCCTGTTGCAGATGCACGCCAACCACCGCGAAGACATCGACCGCATCTACTCTGGCGACATCTGCGCCGCCGTCGGCTTGAAGAACACCTTCACCGGCGACACGCTCTGCGAGCAGTCGCATCCAGTGGCCCTGGAAGCCATCGTCTTCCCGACGCCGGTGATCGCCATCGCCATCGAGCCGAAGACACGCGCCGACCAGGACAAGATGGGCATCGCGCTCAGCCGTCTCGCCGAGGAGGACCCGACCTTCCGCGTCCACACGGACGAGGATTCGGGGCAGACCATCATCGAGGGGATGGGCGAACTGCACCTGGATGTGATCGTGGATCGCATGTTCCGCGAGTATAAGGTTGAAGCGAACATTGGTCGCCCACAGGTGGCCTACCGCGAAACCATCACCAAGACGGCGCAGGCTGAGGGTCGTTTCATCCGTCAGAGCGGTGGGCGTGGCCAGTATGGCGATGTCTACATCCGCGTCGAGCCGCTGGAGCGTGGCAAGGGCTTCGAGTTCGTCAACGGGACGGTTGGTGGCACGGTGCCGAAAGAGTACATCCGGCCAACCGAAGATGGCGTGCGCGAGGCGCTGAACAACGGTGTCGTCGCGGGCTTCCCGATGGTGGACATCCGCGCCACCCTCTACGATGGGTCGTACCACGAGGTGGATTCGTCGGAGATGGCGTTCAAGACGGCGGGTTCGATGGGCTTCCGCGCCGCCGCCGAGAAGGCGGGTCCGGTGCTGTTGGAGCCGATCATGCGCGTCGAGGTTACGACCTCGGCGGACTTCTACGGCGATGTGCTGGGCGACATCAACCGTCGTCGTGGCCAGATCATCGGCATGGAGGAACGCGGTGGCTCTCAGGTGCTGCGCGCGAATGTGCCGCTGGCCGAGATGTTTGGCTACGTCAACGACCTGCGTTCGATGACCAGTGGCCGCGCATCGTACTCGATGGAGTTCTCCCACTACGAGGAGACGCCCCGCAATATCACCGAAGAGGTGAAGGCGAAGTCGTCCGGGAAGGTCGTTAGGGCGTAGGCCCCCACCCCCCGGCCCCCTCCCCCGCTGCGGCGGGAGAGGGGGTGAAGGAACGCCTGCGGCGGATTTGAGTTTTTGTTATTGTTGTTCTCCGGCCTGATTCTGGGAATAGGCTAGATGTCGCGCTCGACGAGGAGATGAAGAGATGGCGAAGCAGAAGTTTGTGCGGGACAAGCCGCATGTGAATGTGGGCACGATTGGGCATATCGACCACGGCAAGACGACGCTGACGGCGGCGATCACCAAGGTGCTGGCCAGCAAGGGCCAGGCCA
>Ga0307374_10011009_pt1 | contig 12963 bp, 13 predicted proteins | sample OX3MG_FD_202532 | JGI IMG/M metagenome (GOLD analysis project Ga0307374, IMG submission 202532) | Soil microbial communities from Risofladan, Vaasa, Finland - OX-3 | ecosystem: Environmental > Terrestrial > Soil > Coastal area > Acid sulfate soil | place: Finland: Risofladan, Vaasa | collected...
CAGGCGGATCCAATCTCTCGGCATCCCTATGAAATCACTGAAACCGCTTGAATTGCCTATTGTTCCTCATCCGTTCTTTTAAACCAGCGCTTGTTCAGAGGTTCCCTAAAGCAAAGCACGCCGAAACTGAATTGCTGCGATGCCGGACATTGGGGGTCGGCGGGCACGCGCCAGAACTATTTGAAGACAACGCACGGCTAAGTGAGTTTCAACGCTACCGCGTAGCCCGTCAGCAATCCGTGAAAGAATGCCTGCCGGACTTTCTGGTCAGAATCTTTGTAGTGACTCGTTGCATCGTCGAGTGCGCGAAGAAGTTTGTCGCGTCGAACTCCTCGGGGGCCTCCACTCAGGAGTTTATCCACAAGCGTGCGCACCGCATCGTCGTCCGCGATGGTGAATTTATGAGAATGATGGGCCATGACTGACCTCCGTTTTGACAATAATATTCGAGTGCAAGATTGTCCAGAAAATGCTCACGCCAAGAGGGGGGATTTTGGGGTGCACCAGACTTCAGCGAAGGTCCATCAGCAGAATCGGATGCGCAATGCTTGTTCTTGCTGGGCCTCGTATGCCACCAAACTGCACCGTCATTGCGAGATAATACCGCCATTTTTGGCGATCAAATCTACAGTCAAATGGTAGTCTAATTCTGACAGGAGATTCTTCTCTTGGTTCGATCTTAAATTGGAGAGCTTCGTGCTACTTGATCGATGGATTGATGTCCACGCACATTTCTACCCTCCGGAGACCGCTGAGCAGCGCGAAGCGCGATGGTTCTCAATGAAAGAGGGAGGTTGGATAACATCTGAGCCGCCGCGCTGGGATCCGGAGAGCACACTGGCCTACATGGACCGCACCGGCATCGCGATGCAGATGCTTAGCAACATTCCCAAGACAATAGACGCGCTTCGTGTCTCCAACGATTATGCGGCATCGTTAGTCAAAAAGAACCCGTCTCGCTTCGGCCTACTTGCCGCATTACCGACGGATAATCCTGAGTTGGCTCTTGCCGAGATTGATCGAGCGTACGGCGAACTACGAGCGGATGGGGTCGCGGTAACCTGCCGTTATAACGATGTTTACCTCAGTGACCCACGTCTCAATCCCGTTTGGAAAGAGCTGGATAACCGGCGCGCCGTAGTGTTCGCGCACCCTGACGCATACGCGCCCGCTTCAATGGGACGACCCAGTGCGCTGATCGAGGTAGCATTCGAGACCGCGCGCACCGTGACCGACATGCTGTATGCGGGTACTTTCCGCAAATTCCCGAACATAAAATTCGTCCTCGCCCACTGTGGCGGAACTCTTCCAGTTCTCTCCGGAAGACTCCTAATCCTCGGCCACGAAAACTGGATTCCAAATCCAAATCGCGTCACTCCCACAGAATTTCGAGCACACCTTCGTCGCCTTTATCTCGATACAGCGGCTACATGTCCAACCACTTTGGGAGCGGCCCTGGCAATGACCACGCATCATCACCTCGTATATGGCTCAGACTGCGGCGTGCCTTGCACGACAGACGCGACAATGCAGGCCAACATCGAAGCACTGCTCGGCTACGATGGACTCACTAAAGAGCAAATCGAAGATATCGGCCACAACGGCCTTCGTCTCTTTCCTCTTGCAGCGGAACGGATCAGCAAGGGTAAGTAGCAGTTTCCGGCAAGCAAATCCGGTATCGAAGATGATAAGACGATGACGTTCTGCCCTAAAGCGATTAACCCTCGCGGTATTTCTCAGTGCATCTTGCCGAGAATTGCGCAGCAGCAACTCGGACATTCGCATCCGAGAATTACGCTCGCGGTGTACTCGCAGGTGATCGGTGAAAGCGCCGATCGGTGGGACTTCGTCGGAAACCCGAAGGATTTCACCTCGAATCAGACCCCGATTCCGTTCTTCCCTGGCCCCAGCTTCCCAGCCGCCTGCGTGAGCGCGGCGAATACAGCCGCCTTGCTGAATTCCCTGAATCAGTTCGGCTGCTTCATGCGTGGCAACTCCGTGATGATTCCGCCGGCGATTGGAACGTTCGGAACGATGGGGCGTAACATCTTCCGGGATTCCGGGTTTCGCGATTGGGACCTTTCGGTGGTCAAAAACTGGAAGTTTACGGAACGTCTCAGCACACAGTTCCGGGCTGAGTTCTTCAATGTTCTCAATCATCCCAACTTCGCCAATCCTGGAAGGGAGAATGGCGCGTTCGCGCTCACCGATCCTTCGGGGGGCCTGTTTGGTTGCGGGTGTGCCACCCCTGATGTTGCGGCTGCTAACCCCGTACTCGGTTCGGGGAGCAACCGCGCCATTCAATTGGGCTTGAAGTTTATTTTCTAGTCCTGCTAGCCGAGACGGAAGAGATTAGACTATCGCTGCTTAAGGGCGAGTTTCATCTGGACGCTTTCATCTTATTATTATTGGTGAATGAGGATAAAAACATGAAAAAAGCTCTGAACGGATTGAAAATGTGTGCCGCGTTAGCGTTCTTACTGTTCTTAGCCGGGACGATGAAAGTTAATGCTCAGACGGTCGGGAACAATTCTTTGGTCATCGAACATGCCAACGTAATCGATGGCATTTCCAATGCGCCAATGATGGACGCCACCGTGGTAGTCGTGAACGGGCAGATCCAAAGTATTGGACAAGGAGCGGCGCCCGGCGCGGCACAAGGGACCGTTATCAACCTGAAGGGGCACTGGCTGTTGCCGGGATTCGTGGATGCGCATACGCATGTGGGCGATTTGGCTTCTGCGCGGCGAGCGCTGCTTTCGGGTGCGACCACCATCGGAGAAGCGGGAGTCAATCATTTCGCGGATATCGGGCTCCGAGAACTACACAAAGAGGGTGTCGTGGACGTTCCCAACGTGATCGCTGCCGGTTATCACATCCGCACGCACCCGGCGGACGACTACTTTCTCGATTTTCCGCAGGACTCGGACCTGATGGGCGGCGTGCACGGAACCGAAGCCGTGCGGCGGATGGTTGACAGGATGGCCAGCCGCGGCGTGGACAGGATCAAGGTGATGGCGACGGAACGGGCGGGCCTGCCGGACACCGATCCTCGGATTCGCATTTTCACCGACGAAGAACTAGCGGCCGTGGTGGACGAAGCGAAAAAACATGGCCTGTGGGTTGTGGCTCACGCGCATGGCGACGAAGGCGCTGCTGCGGCGGTGCGCGCGGGGGTACATTGCATCGAGCATGGCACTTTTCTCAGCGACGATACTCTGAGGCTCATGAAAGAAAAGGGGACGTATCTCGATCCAACCTTGACGGCAACGGTGGATTTGAGCGATCCCGAAGGTGAGTACGACAACCCCGTGCTGGAGATGCGCGGGCGCGCCATGCTGCCCATCGCGCGCGAAATGACGGCGAAGGCCTGGAAAATGGGGATCAAAATCGTGGCCGGGACGGACACATCTTACTTTGACAAAAATAACCGATCGATGCCGGATGAAATCATCGCGCTGGCGGGTGCGGGCTTATCGCCGATGGAGGCGATCAAGGCGGGCACAACGGTATCGGCGGAGGAACTGGGCGTTGAGAAGCGGACTGGGTCGATTCGCTCTGGTTACGAAGCTGATTTCGTGGTTGTGGATCGTAGTCCTCTCGAGGATATCCGCCACATTAGCGATGTAGTGATGGTCATCAACGATGGCAGAGTGGCACTCAACCATCTGAATGTTACCCCGCGGACGGGTTGCCAGGGAGCAGCGGGTGTTTCCTGTCTGATGACCGAGAGCGCATCGAGCATGTGAAAAGCCTGTTTAAACCTATCCCCCCTGACGCGACTCACCAGTTGTACATTCAGCAAGGTTTGCTCGTAATCGCAGACCGGCAAACAAAGCGGTTTGGTCGCTGTAAGCGAATACTTGATATGAATGAGCCCAGCGGGCGTAGCGATGTTTTACGGAAGTGAGGAGGCGGAAGCTCGCTGGTTTTATTTGCCAACGAATATGATGTCGTGATGAGCCCAAAACAAATTAGACATAACGCCAGAGCGCAGTCACGGGCGAAGTGGGAGCTGAGAATTGAGCATAAAAAGGCATGGCTTAAACTGGTGCGGAAGCGAATCCTGCGGCAGCCGAGGAATCAAGTGCCGTGACACAGCAATCAGACGCCTTTCGGTCTCGACCGACGCGGATTCTTGAGCACGCTCACCTTCAATTCGATCGTGCTGGCGTCACGAAATCGCAATAATAGTCGCGCGAAATTGTGCAAGAAGTGTCGAGTCCTTCGCCAAGCAAATCGAGGACGAGATTTGGGTGCGTTTAGGAAACGTCTGATCGTGGCCGTTTGCGCTAAATCCCCACATAGGCGCAAGGTTTCCCAAAATAAAATCCGGCCGGGGCTAAAAGTAGGGCGCTAGCCCACAAAAACCGCCCCTTAAACCTACGGCCAAACGCGCCAGGGGACGCTAGGCGGAACGCTGCTGAGCGGTTAGCCTATTTACCGCTTTTAAGCGCTAGGGCCTACTTCAGGAAAAAAGGGCTTTACTTCCAGCTTTAAATACGTTATATATATCACGTATATGAAAGTACCTGTTTCAACCCGGTACGCGGCTAGGGCTGTTGGCATTTCACTTATGACGCTACAGCGCTGGATTGCGGATGGAGATATCCGGGCTCCCAAGCTGCAAATCGTGAATGGGCGGGCTACACGACTTTGGGAAGCCGACGATTTGGAGCGCCTGCGGCAATTGAAGGGAAGAATCTATTGCCGGGGCCGAGGGCGCAAGGTAGGAAAAAGTAAAGGCTTATGAACACCGCTATCTACGCTCGGGTGAGTACGCTCAATGGGCAAGACCCCGAGATGCAGCTGAGGGAACTGCGTGAATACTGCCAGCGGCGCGGCTGGACCGTCGTAGCCGAATACGTGGACGCAGGAATCTCTGGTGCCAAGGAAAAGCGGCCCGAGCTTGACCGACTACTAGCCGATGCTCACCGACGACACTTTGATGCGGTTGTAGTTTGGCGGTTTGATCGCTTTGCCCGCTCGGTTTCACACCTCCTACGAGCACTCGAGACGTTCCGTTCCCTGGGAATTGAGTTTGTTTCCTTATCCGAACAAGTGGATACATCCACGCCGGCAGGGAAGCTGGTGTTCACGGTTTTGGGTGCGGTAGCGGAGCTGGAGCGGAGCCTGATTGCGGAGCGAGTCCGGGCGGGTTTGCGGAACGCTCGGGCCAAAGGTAAGCGGTTAGGCAGACCTCGTAGCGGTGTGGACCGGGCAGAAATTAGCCGTTTGCGAGCCCGAGGGGCGTCTTGGCGGGCGATAGGGGCGGCGCTAGGGGTATCGGCGGCTACGGCCTTATATGCGTCCGGCAAGGGACGTTTAGAAATCCCTACGCGCCGGGAGGCTGCAAGTGACTGATACTACGGGTACAAAGCGGACCGAAACGGCGTTTGGTAAATATACGTTTTCTAAACGCCTAGGCCGGTACGGAACTAAACGGGGGCCTAGCCGGTGAAGGCTTTCTTCGTGAGCGAACGGCTCGCGTTCGGAAGCGCCATCAAGACCAAGACCCACGTAAAGCAGCTGCAAGCCCTCGGCATAACCCACGTCATAAACCTGCGATGGAGCCAGAACAATGCGAATGTCCGTCAATTTCCGCATGCTTGGCTCCGCTTTCACGATGACAAGAAGTCCCGGCCTCATTGGTTCTACCGCCGCGCACTCAAGTTTTACAGCAAAGCGACGAAGCAACGTGATACCAAGTTGTTCGTGATGTGCCATCACGGGATGTGCCGAAGCGCTTCGCTCGTTTATTTCTTTCTTCGAGCATCGGGAATCGGCGAGATAGAGGCCAGAAGCGCTGTACTGATAGCTAGGTCCCGCGCTCACATCTGCCAGGCCTATCGTGAATGTGGCGAGGAATTTCTGACAGGGCGTCAGCCGAACAATCAGCAATCGAAGCCGAAGAGGAAACAGTCTTGGTCAGGAGAGGCAACGTGAAACGCAAGCGGATTATTGTCTACTGGGAATTTGTGATCGATATTTTCGGTCCCTGCTGCAAAGACAAAGCGGAACGCCGGAGGATTCGCAGGATATTATCGAGGAAGCGACTGCAGCAGCTGGAAGAGGCAGCATTGCTTGCCACCAAAGCGAAATTGCCCCCTGGTTTTACCGCAAGACTGTCCTGAGGCGCTTACGGACTGGGCCTCTCAAATGCTTCTGAAAAGCTGAGACAACGAAATTCTCAAGCCACGTGCAATCTTCTCGATATTGACAAGAGCCACGTTTCGTTCGCCGCGTTCGATGCCGCCCATGTAGGTTCGGTCCAATCCACACAGATCGGCGAACGCTTCCTGAGACACACCCAGTTTTCGCCTTCTCTGACGGAGGGCCCTGCCGAATCGGATGCGGATATCCTCAGCCATTTACGCTTGCCTATCATCTTGGATACCTCACGGTTTATGTGTCCACGGACAATGAGTATCATTTGATATGCTGAGGCTGCGATGGACCTGAAAAAGATGGGTGGGATCGTAGTGGCGTTCGTGGTCCTGCTATGGATTGTGGGCAGGTTCACTGCGCGTCCGTCACCAGCCGCTCCACAATCCGCCGCGCAACAGCCCGCCACGGACAAATGGCACGTTACCGAGGATCGCTCTACGATGGATGACTCCAAGACTGAGGTGCTCTCGTTAGATTCCGACGATATTATCCAAGGACCGCTCGGCCCTTATAAGCCATCGCTGGTAATTAGGTGCAAGGAGGGTAAAACAGATATATACGTCGTGACTGGAATGGCTGCAAGCGTGGAAGAGGATCTTGATGGCGGACCGATTGACACTCACACGGTACGGCTCCGGCTGGATCAAGGGAGCGCAGAGAGCTACGGCTGGAGTGAATCGACAGATCACAAAGCCCTCTTTGCGAGTGACGCCGTTTATGGCCAGGATGATCAGGTTGTGGCTTACAGCGGCGGGACCACTGCATTGGCGAAGCAGCTTGCCACCGCCCAGACTCTGGCCTTTCAATTCACGCCGTTTGATGCAAATCCGGCTATTGCCCGTTTTGATCTCCGAGGTCTGGGTACGCATTTAAGTAAGATCGCGGATGCTTGTAAGTGGGACGCCAACTAGCGAAATCGGTTCCTGCCGATTCCAAGACCGGAAAGCGCAAACCTAGCAGCGCCGTTTTTACCATCGTCTATGGGACCCCTTACCGCCTTCTGGGCGCCGTTGCTACCTGCCTAACTTTTCGTGAAAATCTTGCGCTTTAGGGCCTACCGTTAGAACCTACTAATTAAAATGAGTTGTGGGTCCGATCCCTACCGCCCTACCAGCTTTCTCACGGCATTTCAGGGATTTACGGAAAGCGCGAGGCAGCAAAAGGCAGCTTTAAGAAAGTATTTCGGGTTGGCGACAAATCGATGACCCTCGCCACGGATAGCACGCCAACACGAGATAGAGGATCTCGCAGATTGTTCATAGCGCGCCTGTCTTGGGCGGGCGACCGCCGCTGAGTCAGCAGCTTCATGGTGCTATTCTTGCATTATGGTACTCGAACAAGCAGAGCGCGCAATAGTGCCCAAGTTGGTCGCTGACTTTTGCGCTGATTTGAGCGCGATGGCTCGGCAATATTTGAAGGAGCACGCGCCCAATGACGCGATTCCGGATAACGACGTCGTTCCAAGATACTTTGATTCGCTTCGTCGGTGGCCTGCGTCACAGCCGCGTAAGGTTTGGATTGCCGATAATTTCCACTGCCCTGATGCAGTAAGAGCTGGCTGGGAGCTTCTCCACGACAAGATCATCAAAGGTGAAAGCGTTCTGCCCCACCTGAGCACGGGTCATGCCTCTGTGACCAATCTCGACGGCCTCTTAAACGACTGGAACATTCACCATCTACATCTGGGAACCACTCCACATTGCTCGAAGCCACAGTTCGTCAAACGGACGAAGCAGGTTCTCCTAGCCGCAATCACTGACACCGAGTTCTACGCAGTCTTCGTGCTGCCCAAGCATGGTGGGTGGGCTGTCAAAGACATCATTGAGACCCTCCATCAAAATTGGCTCGAGCTTCTGAGGCCATATCGTGTCCACATGGTCACGGATGAGAACTTAGACAAAGACAAGCGAAAATCAGTACGGGATGCAAAAGTACAGGTTTTTACTGCTGTGAGTGATGGCACGGTCTATATGCCCATCGGAGGTGGTGTCGCTCTTTCCGGAGTGTCGATCGTTGCTGTCCGGCGCGCGGCCCAAACATTCGGAGAAGTAAAGCGACTGCAATCGATCGTGCAGGAGCAGATCGATAATTTCTTAGTTCCTCTTCGTGAGCGAGGATATACGGACGGCCACGATATACGAGCAATGCTTGTGAGCATTCGGCCGGGACAGTACGATATATGGTTTCCGGAACATAATTTTCGTGCGCTAGTACCGTTGAGATGGCCGGTTCTGCCCGTAGACCGCAAAAATCAGTCGTAGATTCGTTTCTCTAAGTTCATAGCGAACAGGCATTACCCTCTTTAATCGCGCGGCTGCGGCTCCCCTGAGTTCTTCATCATGCATGAACATCAAACACTGCCCATCGCTACACCGTAACCTATTCGCTTTAGTTTCGCCCATGATATGATTATGGCCTCAGCGATGCGAATCTTCATCAGCTCGACGTTTAAAGACCTTCGCCCCGAGCGGCAGGCCGCGAAGGAAGTATTGCAGCGCGCCGAATTTGTCCCTTGGGGCATGGAGCTGTTCGTTTCGTCGCCATCCAAGCCTATAGACGAAGCTCTTCGAGAGCTTCAGCTTTCGGATGCAGTTCTGCTCATCATCGGATTCATAGCCGGTTCTCTTGTGCCGGAGGCACCCTCGCTGACGTACACAGCCGCTGAATTCGAACACGCGCGAAAGCTCAACAAGCGGATCATGGCTTTTGTCCAGACAGAGGGCGGAAGTTGGATGAATAACGAATCTCCGGGCGATTTGAGGGACGCGTTGGATGCCTTCAAAAAGAACGTTGATGCGGCGAACGTCACGGCCGGTTATTTCGAGAATGGTGACCGGCTCAAGACCGAAATCGTATTGGCAGTGCAGAAGTGGAACGACGAGGGACGGCCAGGTGCCCGTCTCACCTTCACGACTCCGAGCGAATTCTTTGCTCCATTCAGAACCGCGGGTGCGCCCAGGCTATTCGATTTCCAGCAAGTTTTGCGTGGTCGAACCACCGAATTAGATGCTCTCAACGCGTTTATCGCAGATCTGAATCTACTCGTCTGCCTGTTGCCGGGGCGCGGAGGAATTGGCAAATCCAAATTGCTTCACGACTGGACCGCCAGTGTGACCGCCTCAACCGTTTTGTATGTTCGCGAGAATGCGGCGTGGCATGCGGAAGCGTTCAAAGAGGTTCCAGTCGGCAACGTCGTGATCGTTGCCGATGACGCTCATAGGCTAGCTTTCCTTGAGGAGCTTCTCGGATTGGTCCGGGCAGTGTCGGAGCACCAGAGCATAAAGATTGTGCTCGGAACAAGGCCAAGCGGCGTAGGGCAAATAGACGCGGCACTCTCAGCGCGTTTCGAGACTTCCCAGGTACAGAGATTCGCGCAGCTTCGGCAGATCAACAGTCGAAGCGTCATCGATCTCGCGCAGGAGAGCCTCGGAGCCGCACACGCGGGGTACGCACACGCGTTAGCTGCTGTATCCGAAGATACGCCACTCGTGACGGTCGTCGGTGGTCGTTTGATCGCGCGAGGAGAAATCGAGCCGTCACTACTGGCGAACCACGATGAATTTCGCCACACGGTGTTCGATCGTTTCTCCGCTGAATACGAGCGCCTCTTGCCAGCCTGCGCCGTCAATTGGCGAACGCTTTTGAATTTGATTGCGGCCATCAGCCCCCTCGACCCCAGCTTTCAGAAGTTTGTAGAACCAGCGGCAGAAGTACTTCGCGTTCGAGTCGATGAGGTTAAAGCAGCGGTCGATCAGTTGGAGCGAAACGGGCTACTGCTTCGGGGTGGGCGTCTCGTCCGCATCGTCCCAGACCTGCTTTCGGATTTCCTTCTTGAGGGTGGTTGCGTGACGGTCAACGGCGATTCAACGGAATTCGCCGATCTTGTCTACAACACGTATAAGACCACATATCTTTCCAATATCCTCCGCAACCTGGGCGAACTTGATTGGCGCATGGCCCATACGAATCACGACGCCCAAATACTCGATCGAATCTGGCGAGAGATCCGAAGTAATTTCGAGGCAGCGGATGCTTCGGACCGTGTGGACATCCTGAAGTCGTTACGTGAAGCAGCTTGGTTCCAGCCTGCACGGGTGGAAGAGATCGTCAAGATCGCGATGGAATCCGAGGCCACGGAAACACTCGTGCTTTCGGACTGGAAGCTTGAACAGAAGCACGTACTCCGCGAGCTGCCTTCACTGCTCCAACCGATTGCGCATCATCTGGACCGTCTCGAAGGCGCAGCTATGCGCCTTTGGGCTCTATCCCAGCGAGATGATGACGGGGATCGGTCATTTGCTGGAACAACGAGTGCTTGGTCCGCTCTAAAGAGCCTCGCGGAATTTGGGCGATTCAAACCCGTGGAACTTAACATCCGCATGGCCGATATCATAACGGGATTCGCGCAACTACCGGGTGCATTCTCAAAGAAAAACACGCCGCTCGACCTTGCGGACAAGTTGCTCGTAAAAGAGGGTGAATTCACTGAACAGAACGGCTACACAATTTCATTTGGCGGCTTTGCTTTCAATTATCCGGTAGTCAAGCCGGCTCGCGACAAAGCGCTAGCATTAGTCGAACAGTGCCTTAATTCGGACGACCTGCGTGTAGCTCTGCGCGCTTTGCAATCCATTGAGCGTGTGCTTTCGGGATACCTTCCGTTGATCGGCAGACAGCTCGGCCCAGATGAGATTATTTGGCAAAACGAAGAGCGGGAAGCCGTATTGCAAATGACGGAGAGACGGATTCTGAAAGGCCATCTGCGGACCCCGCTGCTGCGAAAGATAAGGGCAGTACTTCTCCACGCCCGACCGTGGCACTCTGATGTTCCGATCACCGCCCGAATTGACGAAGTACTGGCGACCGCTCCTCAAACTGATGAAGTATTGATCTTCGACGCCTTTTGGTCCGCACCCTGGGAACATCACGCTCGCGACACCACGATCGAGGAACAGGACCAAGCGTGGCGGGATTTCATCAAAAGTGCGGTAACTGCTTTCAGAGCGATATACCGGACTCCCGCCGATCAGATCGCCGCGTTAGTTCAACTAGTTGCTGATGGCGAGGCCGCAGGAATCGACCGGGGAGGCGAGAGGTGCGCGTCCTTCATCGAAGAGCTTTGTCTTGAAGCTGAATTTACGGCAGCTTTCGTGTGCTACCTGGTTGGCGATCCCGATCTCTTTCTGGGGCACTTTTTCTCCATACCTCTCAGGATCTTCCGTGGCGTCAATGCAGCCGTGTACAAAGACATCGGTTTGCGCGGTGCCACGCACAAGACCTGGACGGTGGGGCTCGGCACGGCCTCAGCGGTCTGCTATGGTCCGCCGCTCGCGAATCCGATCGCCGAGGATGCGGCAATCATAGAGGCTCTTTCTCATCATCCGCACGCTTGGGTTCGGCTCAATACTTTTTTGGGAATCCGCCGTATCGGTCTGCATCCAGACTACGAGCGCGACGCAGTTCGATTTGCGATTGAAAGCGATGTGAGCGGCTACGCCGGCTTGGTCGAGGAAATGTGCAGCGTCTTCGGACCTAGTGGGGTGAGATTTGACCACGTTAGTGAAAATGACGTGCGCGCTATTCTTCAAAAGCTTGCACCGATCGGAAAGCTCGACGGTCACTATACGACGCGTTTTCTGACTCAGGCTGGCCACGCGTATCCCGGTCTCGTTTTCTCGTTCTCGATGCAGAGATTGGATCGCGTGGCGGAAATACTCGCGAAGGATGGATCTCTGAACGATTACGTTCCCGTGCCAGGCGATCACATTGGCAATGTGTTCTGCTCACTCCAAAACGGGCCGGACTACCGGCGCTTCATAGGTGAAGCCCGCGACAAATTTGTGAAGCAGCCCGGCCTCAGATATTGGCTCGCGAAGATTTTCTGGCAAATGGGCGGCATCGACTCGGTGAAGCTCTCGGTCATTGATGAGCTGATTCATTCCCCCGAAAACGAGACAGTCAAGGCGGCGGTGTTGCTCTTGGGTGAAGCCCCATCCGGCTTGACTTTGGGATACCCTTATTTCGTCCCACACGTCATCGATGCCTGTGAGCAAGTGGACCCGGAGTTGGCTCGGCGGGTGCGTTCAAGCTTTCTTACTAACCCACACCTCGGTGGTTTTCAGCGAACTCCCGGTTCGCCATCGCCGAAGTTCCAACAGATGGAACAGCGGGCGGCAGCTCTACGCGATTTATTTCCGATCGGTTCGACAGGCTACGAGTTCTTTTCCGCAGTTCGCGAAAGCGCATTAGGAACATTGGAACGCGAACGTCTGGATGATGAACAGTTCAATTTCTGATCGCGGAAAATGGGGACAAGACCACTTTTCGAGCCTCATACATCTCAGGACGCCGAGGGGTCATCGCGTTTGATGGACTTACGCGGCGCGTCGTATCAATTCGAGCCGGATCGGCAGGGGTAACAAATTCGGATGGTGCAGGCCCCCCGCTAAAACTGGACACCGTTAGTTAAGTAAGATCAGGGCCTCCACACAGGAGGCAACATGGGCAGGAAACCACGCGTGGATCGATCCCCGGAAGAGAAGTGGCAGCTCGTGCAGGAAGGTATCAAGAGCGGGAACGTCTCGGAGACGTGTCGGCGTCACGGGATCGCTGCGAATCTGTTCTATCGCTGGAAGGATGAAGCCGAGCAGGGAGCAAAGGCAGCGCTTGGGGGGAGAAGCGCTGCCGCGGCCGAAACCGAAAAGGACCATCGCATCCGGCAGTTGGAGAGAACGCTGGGGCGGAAGTCGCTAGAGATCGATATCCTAAAAAACGTCGTGGGGGAGTGAGCTGCGG
>Ga0307374_10011010_pt1 | contig 12963 bp, 13 predicted proteins | sample OX3MG_FD_202532 | JGI IMG/M metagenome (GOLD analysis project Ga0307374, IMG submission 202532) | Soil microbial communities from Risofladan, Vaasa, Finland - OX-3 | ecosystem: Environmental > Terrestrial > Soil > Coastal area > Acid sulfate soil | place: Finland: Risofladan, Vaasa | collected...
CTGGACGGGGTCTACGCCCGGCCGGCCGACTCCGAGGGATTGCGCGCGGAGGCCACATTCTGCCGCCAGCTCGGTTTCGACGGCAAGCTCTGCCTCACCCCGGCCCAGGTGGAGGGCGTGAACCAGGTCTTCCGCCCCTCGCCCGAGGAGCTGGCACGCGCCCGGGTCATCGTCGACGCCTTCGAGCAAGCCCTGGCCGCGGGCTCGGCTTCGCTGGTGGTCGACGGAGAATTTGTCGACTACGCCATCGCCGCCTCCGCCCAGCAACTGCTGCGCGGCCCCGATGGCGCGCGGGAACCGGTCCCCTGAGCTACATCGACGCGCACACGCACGCCTTTCCGAGCGTCGAGATGGGCGACGACTGGCAGCGGGTGCCCGGCCTGCCGACGCCCACCCGCACCGGTGAACTCGGTGAGTTGACCGAACTCATGGCCAGAGGCGGCATCGGGCGAGCGGTGATCCTGCTCTTCCCGCGCTCGGCCGAGCACTATCGAGCACTGCTGAGCGAGCCCGGCGGAGCGGAGCGCGAGGACGAGATCAGGGAGCGCATCAAGCAAGAGATCTATGACTACAACCGCTGGGGCGTGGCGGCGGCTCGGGCCGAGCCCCGGCTGCTCGCCTTCATCGGTGTCAACCCGCGCTTCCTGTCCGAGTCCGAGATCACCGCCGAGATCGACGCCATGGCGGCCGCTGGAGCAGCCGGGGTCAAGATCATCCCGCCCGCGATGGGCCTGTACGCCGACGACCCCCTGCTCCAGCCCGTCTATCAACGCGCGTCTGCGCTGCGATTGCCGGTGCTGAGCCAGTCCGGCGACGGCTTCCTGCCCCCTCCCGCCCCGGGCCGGGACCACTTCGGGCGTCCTCGCTACCACGGTCACAACCTGGCCAACTTCCCGCGCCTGACTCTGATCCTGGCCCACCTGGGGCACGGTTACTCTGACGATGTCGTCGAACTGGCCGGCCGATACGACAATCTCTACACCGACACCTCCTTTCAGCTCGGTCTGCTGGACCAGCCGGGGGAGTTCAACCGCGTCCAGATGGCCGACCTCTTCCGCCGCATCGGGGTCGAGCGGGTCCTGTTGGGGAGCAATTTCCCCATGGTCGACCCGATCGAGTACGTGCACGCGCTGCAGAGCTTGCCCCTGAGCTCCGCCGAGCACGACCTGGTTGGCTTTGGGAACGCGCGCCGGGCGCTTGGGCTGACGGCGTGAGCGCGGACCCGAGCGGTCGCCCCGCCCTCCAGGGTGTGCGCGTGCTGGACTTCACGCGCCACATGGCCGGCCCGTATGCCACCCTGGTGCTGGCCGATCATGGGGCCGACGTCATCAAGATCGAGCGCCTCCCCGCCGGGGATCCGACGCGGCACGCGGGCAAGGACTTCGTGGGCGATCAGAGCGCGATGTTCCTGCTCTGGAACCGCGGCAAGCGCAGCCTGGCCGTCGACTTCCAGAGCGCGACCGGGATGGAGCTGGTGCACCGCCTGGTGGAGTCGGCGGACGTGGTGGTGGAGAACTACCGGCCCGGTGTGGCCGACCAGATGGGCATCGGCTACACGGCGTTATCAGCGATCAATCCGGCCCTGGTCTACTGCTCGGTTTCCGCCTTCGGGGCCAGCGGCCCGCTGCGCGATGCCCCGGGCACGGATCCCGTGGTCCAGGCCTACTCGGGTGTGATGTCGGTGACGGGTGAGCGGGGCCGGCCGCCGGTGCTGGTGGGCGTTCCACTCGCCGACCACACCGGTGCCATGCACGCCGTTCAGGGCATCCTGCTCGCGCTGCTGGCGCGGCAGCGGAGCGGACGGGGCCAGCTGGTCGAGGTGCCGATGGTCTTCGCCTTGATGACCACCCTCAGCACCCGCCTGGGCAGCTATTGGACCACGGGACAAGATCCGGTCGCGGCCGGCGGTCAGCACAGCGCCTACGCTCCCTACCAGGTCTTCCCCACCGCCGATGGAGCCGCCGTCGCCGGCGCCTGGGGCGGCGACAGCTGGCCCCGGTTCTGCGCCGCGCTGGAGCGCGAGGACCTGGCCCTGGATCCGCGCTTCGAGACCAACCGAGCGCGGGTCGAGAACCTTGACCGGCTGCTGGAGATCCTGGAGCCCCTGCTGGCCTCCCGCACCACCGCGGACTGGGAGGACCGCTTCCGCCGCGCGGGGGCCCTGTTCGCCCCCGTCAACACCATCTCTCAGGCCCTGAGTCACGAGCACACGCGCGCGGCCGGCATGGTCACCTCCCTGCACCACCCAACCCTGGGGGACATCCCGCAGCTGGCGCCTCCGATCAGGTTGTCGGAGAACCCGGCCCGGCTTCATCGACCCCCTCCGCTTTTCGGGGAACACACCGCCGAGGTGCTCTCAGAGGCCGGACTCACCGCTGCCGAGATCTCATCCCTGGCGGCCGCGGGGGTGATCGGTCTGGGTCCCGCCTGAGCCGACAGCGCCGATCAGGGGATCAGAACCACCTTGCCCATCGTGGAGCGAGAGCCGAGCAGTTTTAGACCTTCGGCGCCCTGAGCCAGCGGTAGCTGCAGCCCGATCGGGGGCTTCACCTTCCCGCTCTGGAGCAGGCTCAGGGCCGCCGGTGCCTGCTCTGCGACGTACTCCGGGCGGGAATCGCGCAGAGCCCGGAAGCTGAAGGGCATGATGGCGACGCAGCGGTCGCGCATGGCTCGATACTCAGGGAGCGGGGGGGGTGACCCCGAGCTGGTCCCGATCAGGACCATGCGCCCGAACGCGGCGGTGGCAGCGTAGGCCTTGGCGAAGGCCTCCCCTCCCACCCCGTCCAGGACCACATCGCAGGCGGGAAATGAGTCGTCGTACGAGATCGCCTCATCCGCCCCCTGGGCCAGGGCGAAGGCGCGCTTGTCGGGCGTGGAGGCGACCGCGGTCACCCGCCCGGCACCCAGGGCGCGGGCGGTCTGAATCGCGGTCGAGCCGATTCCCCCCGCCCCGGCCAGAATGAGTACGCTCTCGCCCGGTTCCAGACGAGCCATGCCGGAAAGGGCGAAATGACAGGTCAGGGTGACCAGCGGGTAGGCCCCGGCCGCCTTCAAATCAAGACCGGAGGCGTCAAAAACGAGAGCCGCGTCGGCCACCGCGAGTTCGGCGTAGGCGCCCCCGGAGGTCAGAGCGAGCACGGGCCGGCCGGTGCCGCGCTCGATTCCCGCCACCTCGAGGCCAGGCACGAACGACGACGCCGGGGAGGGGTATCGACCGAGCAGCGACATGACGTCGGCAAAGTTGACCCCAGCCGAGCTGACTTCGATCAGCACCTGACCGTCGGCGGGGACGGGATCCGGCCTGTCCTCCACCAACCGCAGGCCGTCGGCGCTTCCGGGCGTGGTCTGAACCAGGGCACGCATCGCATCTCCTTTGGGTGGCTGCGGGCCGACTCCCGGGCCGCTCGGAATCGAATCATCCTGCGTTTGGCCCGCGGGTGTCCAGTTGAGACACCCGGCGCGAGGCCGGAGCACGACGTCCTAGGATGGGTTGGCGCATGCAGGACTCCCGGATTCTTCTCGGAAAGACCGGCGAGCTCGTCGTTTTCGCCTCGGCGGCCGTCTCGCCCGGCGCCAGCCGCGGCGGGGTTACAAGGACGCCCCGGTGAATTCGATTGCGGCCGCGACTCGGATGGGGCCGGTCCACCTGGGGGTCACCGACGCCACCCGCTCCCTTCGCTTCTACGAGGACGTGGTCGGGCTGCGGCAGCTGAGCTCAGGTCCAGATCAGATTCGGCTCGGGGCGGGAGAGCGCGAGCTGGTGGTGCTGGAGATGGACGCCTCGGGGCCGGTGCAGGAGGGACACAGCGGTCTTTACCACCTCGCCATCGTGGTCCCGCGAAGACGGGATCTGGCCCAGTTGGTCCGGCGCCTGCTGGTCCGCGGTTATCCCAACTCGCCCACCGACCACGTTCAGACCAAGTCGGACTATCTGTGGGACCCCGATGGCAATGGTCTTGAGATCTACGCTGAATCGCCCGAGGACGGATCCTTTCGGTGGGACGAGCGAGGTGGGTTCACGGCCGTGGACAGCCAGGGGCGGGAGCGCTCTGGGCGGGACCCGATCGACTTGGAGGCGCTGCTGGCCGAGCTCGGACTGGCAGATGCCCTGGACCAGCCGCTGCCGCCGGGTTCGCGCGTGGGCCATGTCCACCTCCACGTCAGCCACCTGCAGGATGCGGTGGACTTCTACCACGGCCTCGTCGGCTTCGACGTCATGGGACAGAGCTCGAGAGCGCGCATGGCCTTCGTCTCAGCGGGCGGTTACCACCACCACCTGGGGCTCAATACCTGGGCTGGTGAGGGCGCGCCGGGACAGCCCGCCGGGGCGGCCGGATTGCGCCATTTCGCCATCGATCTGCCCACCCAGGCGGCCCTGGAAGAGGTCTTGGAGCGGCTTGGGGCGGCCGGGGTGGTGACGGCGCCGCTGGGATCGGCTGTCGAAGTCCGCGATCCATCGGGCAATCGGGCTCGGCTGGCGGTCCGAGCGACATAGCCGCGCCCGGGTGCCTGCAGCTGTCCGGTCGCTAAAACCCGTAGAGGCGGGCTGGGTTGGTCTCCGCGACGAGCCGGGCGGTGTCCTCGTCGGTAGCCTCGAGCAGCGTTCGCATGGGCTGCGGTGAGGCCATGTCGTAGGGCAGATCGGTGCCCATCAGCACGTGCTCTTTGCCGACCCGCGAGATCAGATAGGACAGCGCCATGGAGTCGTGCGTGATGGTGTCGAAGAGCAGGCGACCGCAGTAGGCATAGGGATCGGGCGGGGATTGGGCGAGCTCGGGCCGCACGCTGGCCGCGTGGCGTAGGCGCCCTGCCTGCCAGGGAAAGAAGCCACCGGCGTGAGCCAGCACGATCCTCAGCCCGGGGTGGCGATCGAGCACGCCGCCGGCCACCAGGCGCTCGGCGGCGACCGTGGTCTCGAGTGGGTTGCCGATGGCGTTGCCGAGGTAGTAGGCCCCCATTCCAGGATGCTTGGGCAGGCTGGCGGGATGGATGAATACGGGCAGAGCAAGGCGCTCGACCGCGACCCAGAACGGTTCCAGCGGGGCCGAATCAAGTGGGTCGCCGGCGACGGAGGTGCCGATCTCGATCCCCACCGCTCCCTCCGCGACGATCTCATCCAGCATCGCCACCGCGTCGCTGGGCGACTGCAAGGGCACGGTCCCCATCCAGCGCAAGCGGTCGGGCGCGAACGCCGCCATCTCGCGCAGGCCGGCGTTGACCGTGCGGCAGAGGATCAGGGCGGGCTCGATGGCGACCTGGTAGGAGAACAGGCGCGGAGCCACCGAGATCACGGCCGCCTCGAGCTCGTGCTCTTCCAGCTCTTTGAGCTTGGCCGCCGAGTCATACATGGTGTCGACCAGCTGCTGATCGGCGTTGATGCCGACCACGGTGCGCCCGGTGACCCGGACCTCAAAGGCGTCGTCCGCGCTCACAAGCTCGATCGCGGCCTCGGGGAAGGCGTGGTTATGAACGTCGATCCTCATCTGTTCTCCTCTGATTCAAGTCCGCTAAGACGCGCCGGACGCGGGGGTTGGGAGGTGTCTGGCCAGCGCGGCCGGCGCGCTCAGCTCGCCGCTGGCGGCTGGCGCTCGGGGGGCGGACTCGATTCCATCTCCGCCTCTATGCGTACCAGCTCATCAAGAGCGAAATGGAGCAGGGGCATACCTCCCGGCACCGAGGCCACCTCCATGGCCTCGACCACCTCCTGCATGCTGGCTCCCTCACGCAACGCCCGGCGCAGATGCTTGCCGCATGACTCGTAATGGCGGAAGGCAAGGACGGCCGCGGCGATCAGCTCCCGATACTTGACCGGAAGCGCGGGAGCCGAAGGGGTGTAGACGCGCCTGACCAGGGCCTGACGCTCAGCTTCGAAGTCAGGGTCCTGTCGGGCCAGCCACTCAAAGCTGGAGAAACCGTAGCCACGGCTACGGTTGAGCTCTTGATGCCCGGCCAGGAGTTCGTCGACCAGGCCTGATCGATCTTCATCCATGGCGCGACCTTAAAGCATCCGGGCCCGTGGGGGCGCGGGCGAAAGGCCGTTCAATATGGACCGCGGGCTCGCCCCGGTGCCGGCAGACCCCCGGCGCTGGCCTGACGCTGAGCCTCGGTGACCAGGGTGTCGACGTCACGCACCAGGTGGGCCTCGGGCGTGGCGGGCGGTGCGTTGACGATCGGGCTGTGGCAGAAGATCGCCTGCGCGATGAGCGGGGAGAGACCCGCCTCCAAAGCCCATTGGGCCCCGATCGTGGCGTGGTGGACGGCACGGCCGATGGGAGTCTTCTGCAGTCCCGCCGCTGAGCCCTGGTGTTCGACCAGCTTGGCCACATCGTGGAGCAGGGCCGCGGCCAGGAGCAGGTCGCGCCGGTAGACGACCCCCAGCGTCGAGCTCAGGGCGCGCGCCAGCTCATCGCAGCCGGCGCTGACCGCATTGACGTGATCGACCAGGCGCCAGTCCGGGAGATCGGCCAGAAAGGGGACCTGGGCGGGATCGTCCCAGGGCCCAACGCGCCAGGCATGAGCCCAGATCTGGACCACTGCCTCGCGCACTCCGGCCTCCTCGATCTGCCCCAGGAGCGGAAACAGAGCCCGGATTCGTGCGTCCTCGTCCGCCGCCATCTCAGCTCGGAAGGCGAGCGGTCGTGGGGGGCCGGCCAGCCCGCCCTGCTCATCTGCACCCGCTTCAATTGCTGACATCCCCACCCTCCTGCAACGCCCCGAACCTTGAGCGCACAGCCTAAGACGGCCGGGCCCACACGTGTTGAGGCAGGTCCTCATATTGAGAGGCCGTATGATATGCTCACACGTAATGAGGGACCTCACTATTATCCCGAGGGGCCACGCCCTGGCCCAGGACCAGGACGGGCGCCTGTACGATCCGGTGCTGCGCGGAGCCCTGCAGAAGCGCGGGCAGGAGTCGGTAGCGGCCTTGGAGGCCGCCATCGCCTTGCGTCAGGCCGCCCGCCGCCTCCACCTCTGGATGGAACGCTGGGCGGAGGAGCACGGGTTCTCCGAGGGCAGGCTGCACGTTCTAATCGCCCTCCACCACAGCCCCGGGCACCGCATCGCGCTCGGCCGCCTGGCGGCCGACCTGGACGTGGTCCCGCGCACGGTGACCGGGCTGGTCGATCACCTGGAGCGAGACGGCCTCGTGGAGCGCGTCCACGACACCGAGGACAGACGCTCGGTGTACGCGCAACTCACCCGCCTCGGCCAGGAGCGCATCGACGCCATCCGGCAGCAGGCGGTGGCGCGCGAATCGGCGTTCACACTCGCCTTCGATGAAGGCGAACTGGCCGAACTGAGGCACCTGTGCCTCCGAGTCAGCGAGAGCCTGGGAGACCCGGGCGCATTCCCCCCCAGGCCATGAGGACGAGGAGATGAGGACAAGATGGAAGTCGTGAGCTCAGAGTTGGAGGCGACCGCAGAGACAGAGCCGATGCACATCGATCACCGCGCCCGCCTGGCGGTGCTGGGGGCGGTGCTACTGGCCATGTTCCTGTCCGCCCTGGACCAGACCGTGGTGGGGACTGCCCTGCCCCGAATCGTCACCGACCTCAACGGGGCCGGGCTCTACGTGTGGGTGGTGACCGCCTACCTGTTGAGCTCCACGGTCACGATCCCGATCTACGGCAAGTTCTCCGACGTGTACGGGCGCAAGGTGATGCTGATCATCGGGGTCTGCCTGTTCCTGGTCGGGTCCTGGCTGTCAGGACTCTCGAACAGCATGAACCAGCTGATCTTCTTCCGCGCCCTTCAGGGGCTGGGCGCGGGCGCCATCTTCCCGGTCGCGATGGCGGTCATCGGCGATCTCTTCACCCCCCGCGAGCGCGGTCGGTACCAGGGTCTTTTCGGGGCCGTGTTCGGTCTGTCTTTCCTGGTCGGTCCCTTCATCGGGGGCTGGATAACCGACAACATCAGCTGGCACTGGGTGTTCTACGTCAACGTGCCCTTCGGCATCGCCGCACTCGTCGCTCTGGCCACGCTGCTGCCCAACGTGCGCCAGGAGAAGGCCAGCGTGCGCAGCCTCGACTACCTGGGCATCGCCGTCTTCGCCGCGGCCGTGATTCCGCTCTTGATCGGGCTGACCAACAAGGGCGAGCTCAACCCCTCAACTGGTCAGCTCTACAACTGGAGCGATCCCAGCGTCGGCCTGCTGATGGCCGTCGGTCTGATTCTGATTCCCGTCTTCGTCCTGGTCGAGGCGCGTGCGGCCGAGCCCATCGTCCCTCTCGACCTGTTCCGAAACCGCGACTACTCGGTCAGCATGGCCTCGGTATTCCTCTTCGGCGTGGCCATGTTCACCGCCGTCATCTTCATGCCCCGCTACTACCAGACCGTCCGCGGCATCAGCGCCACCGCCTCCGGCTACTACATCTGGCCGATCCTGGTCGGCCTCATGGGAGGCAGTATCGGGGCGGGCCAGATCATCAGCCGGACGGGTCGCTACAAGTGGCTGATGTCGGCCAGCGCGGTGGCCCTGATCGTGGGTGCGTTCCTCAATACGCACCTGACCGCGACCACGCCCGACTGGACCCTGTGGCTCTGGCTTCTGATCCTGGGCGCCGGCGTCGGACCGTCGATGGCCGGCTTCACGGTCGTCGTCCAGAGCTTCGTGCCCCTGAGCCGGATGGGGGTTGCGACCAGCACCCTCACCTTCCTGCGCCAGATCGGAGCCACCGTCGGGCTGGCCATCGCCGGGACGGTGTTCTCCTCCCACTTCCAGGCCCAGCTGCCCTCCGCGCTGGCCGTCCGCGGCGTACCCTCGGCCGTGTCAGCCCGGCTGCTCTCGATCTCCGGGGCGCTGCAGGGAGTGGGCAACGGGCGGGGCCTGTTGGAACACATGCTGCCGCCGCCGCTGCAACCTTTGGTACCCCGCATCGTGGCCGGGGTCAACGACGCCTTCGCGGTCAGCGTTGGATACCTGTTCTGGATCACGCTGATCGCCGGCAGCCTTGCCTTTTTGGGCACGCTGGGTCTTCGCAATCTCGAACTGCGACACGGGCGCCCGGGCGAGGTGGTGAGCGCGGTACCTGATCGAACGAAGTGATCAGGGTCTGCCCGAAGCGATCTGGGCGATGAAGGCGTAAACCATGAGCAGCGTCATCAGGAGCACGAAGGAGCGGAGCGCCCAGAGCCCGGTTCGGCCCCCGGGGCCGAACCGGCGCCGCGCCACCGCGACCTCGGTGGCGGACACCAGCTGATCGGGTTCGAGGTCGTCGATCAGGTCCTCGTCGGGCTCGCCGAGGTAGATGTGGGGGTCGGCTCCCAGCTCGCTCAACGAATCGCCGCCACCGCCGCGACCACGGCATAGGCGCTGCCCACCACACCCACCGCCACCGCGATCAGCCCGCCCAGGAGCTTGAGCCAGAGGCGGTTTGAGCGCGGTCCCATGAGCTCTCGATCATTGGCGAGGAGGAGCAGGAAGACCAGAGTTGGCGGCAGCAGGACCACGGCCAGCAGGTTGGCGTTGAGCGTGATGGCGAGGAGCGGGGCACCTGGGATCAGGACCACCGCGCCCGCCAGCACCGCCAGCAAGACGTTGAAGCTGTAGAAGCCCTTGGCCTCCCGCAGGCCGCGGTTGAAGGAATGCGGCGATGCCAGGGCCTCGCCGAGTGCGTACCCCGAGCTGGCCGATATGGTCATGGTGGCGAGGGCCCCGGCCTCGACCAGCCCGAGTGCGAAGAGCGAGGAGGCCAGGGGACCGACCAGGGGCCGCAGGGCCTGGGCAAAGCCGGCTCCCGACTGGTAGTGGCTGACGTCCACGTGGTGGGTGAACAGGGTCGCGGCCGCGACCACGGCCGCCCCGCCGGCGACGGCGGCCACGATGCTTCCCAATATGGTGTCGATCCGGCCCTGGCCGATGTCGCGGGGAGTCATGCCCTTGTCAGCCACCGCGCTCTGCTGGAAGAAGACCATCCAGGGCGTGATGGTGGCGCCGATGTCGGAGGCGACGAGGAGCAGGACGGGCTGGAGGGGACCGGTGGGCCGGGGGGTCCACGTGATCAGGGCGTGGCCGATCTGGCCCGGATCCGGGTGGGTTAAGACCGCGGACGCCAGAAATACCAGATTGAAAAGCGCCAGGGCCAGGGCGATGCGCTCCCAGCGCCAGTAGCGCCCACCCGAGACTCCGAATACCACCAGGGCGATGCCCGCGAGCACGGCAACAGGGGCGGGCACGCCAAAGAATCCCATGCCCACGCGGACCGCGATCAGCTCGGTGATGAGCGTGACGAAGTTGGTCAGGAGCAGGTCGCCGACCGCAATCCAGCCCCACGTGCGCCCGAAGCGCTGAAAGATCAACTCGCCGTAACCACGATGGGTGACCGCGCCCACCCGCATCGCCATCTCCTGAACCACCACCGCGGCGGCGAAGGTGAGCCCGATGAAGGGCAGGAAGAAGCCGATTCCGTACTCGGCGCCACTGGCCGCGTAGGAGAGCATGCTGGGACCGTCGTTCTCGCCCAGCATCGCGAGCATGCCCGGTCCGACCAGGAGCCAGAGGAGTGAGATCCGCCGCCTCCCGTGCCGGGCCCGGCTCACTCGGGCTCGGTCCTGGGAGCGCTTCAGATCCTCGGGGGTAAGACTCGGGCGCACGGGCGGCGGTACCGGAGCCGCCTCCCCCAACTCACGCTCGGCCATCATCGCGCTCCATGAACACGGCCCGCGCCAGGCCCAGGGGTACCGGCACCGCGACGCCGTCGACCTCCACCTCGATCGGGCCCTCCCAGCGGCTGGGCGCGATCATGGTCACCCGGGTCCCGGGCAGGAGGCCGATGGCTTCCAGCGCCCGCAGGCGCTCGGGGTCACGGTCGAGGATTCGGCTGACCAGCCGGCTCGACCCGACCGGCATCGCCGCCAGCGGACTCTCCAACTTGGCCGCCAGGCTGCCGTCGGGGGCGGGGATGGGGTCGCCATGGGGGTCGAAACCGGGGCGCCCCAGCGCCTCCCACATCCTGGTCTCAAGCTTTTCGGAGATGGTGTGCTCCAGGCGATCAGCCTCGATGTGGACCTCGTCCCAGGTGTACCCCAAGGCGACCACCAGATAGGTCTCCAGCAGGCGGTGGTGGCGCACCATCTCGAGCGCGATCGATTCGCCGGCCGGGGTCAATCGGGCTCCCCGGTAGGGGTCGTGCTGGACCAGTCCTGCCTCGGCGAGTTTGACCAGCATCTCGCTTGCCGAGGCAGGGCGCACCCCCAGCTCCAAGGCGAGCTCGGATGTGGACACGTTGTCCTGCGCTCCGAGCGCGTAGAGCGCCTTCAGATAGTCCTGCTGGGCCGCAGAGGCAGGCCGCCTCGGGCCTTGATTTAGGGGCGCCTCATTTAGCCTATCGGGCATGCTTGATATCTGAGTATAGGTCGGCGCCGAGGCGGAGGCGGAGGCGCGAGGCCGCATCTTCGATAATGCCGCTCAGATGAGCACACCGACGGTGGGGGTCCAGACTGCCGGCGAGCGGATGAGCGCTGATCCTCCCCACCAATGGCATCCCGGCAGCATCACGCTGGTCGTGCTCTGCCAGAGCATGCAGTCCCTGGCCCTGGGTGGAATCGCTCTTTTTCTGCCCCTGATCCGGCGCGACGTGGGCCTGGACTTCACCCAGGCCGGGGGCATTGCCGCCGCCTCGACCCTGGTCTACGCGCTGATGCAGATACCCTCGGGGTACCTGGCCGATCGCTTCGGTGCCCGCCGCCTCTTTCTGACCGGACTGGTGGGCTGCAACGCGCTCGTACTGAGCCTGGCGCTGCTCCACAACTACTGGCTCATCATCGCCAACCAGGCCCTCTCGGGGTTTTTCCGATCCCTGGTCTTCGCCCCCGGCCTGCTCCTGATCGGAGCCCTCTTCCCCGCCCGCCGCCGGGCCACCGCGATGGGCCTCTACGTGGCGGGCGGATTCAGCTCCAACATTCTGCTCAACACCCTGGGCCCGATCCTGGTCGGCTCCATGGGCTGGCGCCTGCTGTTCGCGACGTTTGCGGTGGGTGGCTTGGTCGTGCTGGTCCTATACCGCCGGTTCGGCGGCCCCGGCCCCATCGGCTCGGGAGGCTCGGGCGTCAGTCCAGCGCAGGCCCTGCGCCTCTTCCGGCACCGGGTGATGTGGGTCATCGCGGTGATCCAGTACATCCGGCTGGCGGTGGCGTCGGGCATGGCCTTCTGGCTGCCCACCTTCGTGGTGGTCCAAAAGCACCAGTCACTTCAGGTGGCGGGACTGGTGGTGGCCCTGAGCGCGGCCGTCACCGCGCCGTCCAATTTTCTGGGCGGCTATCTCTCCGATCGGCTGGGACGCCCGCTCTGGGTGGTGGGCTCCTCGCTCTTCATGCTCGCGCTGACCACGGTCCTATTGATCAGGGTCGACAGCCTGGTCCCATTCCTCTTCGTGGTGGTGCTCAACGGCCTCTTCCTCCAGCTCTACTTCGGCCCGCTCTTCTCCGTCCCCATCGCCATGCTGGGACAGAAGAGCGCAGGACTGGCCAGCGGCTTCGGCAATTTCTTCGCCAACCTGGGCGGCTTCACGGCCGTGTACCTGCTGGGTCTGGTCAAAGACCTGACCGGATCCTTCTCGCTCGGTTTCTTCGGTCTGTCAGCCCTCTGCCTGGTCGGCCTGGCCTGCACCGTGCTGCTTTCTGGGATGAGGCCGATCGCAGCTGGCGCCCTGGCCCGGTGACGCCGACCCACTGATCGTTCGGCGCCGAGCGCCGAGCGATCAGCGCCGGCGCCGCTCAGGCCTGAGGAGTGCCGAGCCCGACTAGGGGCGGCGCCGGTGCTGGAAAGGGCGTGGCCCTCGACTCGAGGTCGGGATCGGAGCCAGCGGACGCGGCGCGGGACGAAGCCTCCACTCCCCGGTGGCGAGCAGGTGCTCGGAGTCGACCTCGGGCAGGTCCTCGGCGCCCTGACGCCGGAGCTTGGTCCAGGCGGGCTCGTCCTGAGAGGTGAGGAGCGTCAGGGCCCGACCGCTGGCCCCGTTGCGC
>Ga0307374_10011012_pt1 | contig 12962 bp, 14 predicted proteins | sample OX3MG_FD_202532 | JGI IMG/M metagenome (GOLD analysis project Ga0307374, IMG submission 202532) | Soil microbial communities from Risofladan, Vaasa, Finland - OX-3 | ecosystem: Environmental > Terrestrial > Soil > Coastal area > Acid sulfate soil | place: Finland: Risofladan, Vaasa | collected...
CGCGCAGCAGCCGGTAGAGGTTCCCCATCTCGACGCGCTGCTCGCCGGTCAGCTCGGGCAGGTGCTCGAGGAGGTCGTAGCCGTGCGCCGACCGCTCGCGGAGAAGCAGGAGCAGTGCCGGCTCGGCGAAGCGCTCGACGCGGGCGTGGACGCTCCAGTGCCCGTGGTGGTGCCGCCGGTTGCGCGGGCCACGCCCTCTCATACCACTACATGTGAATTACACATGTAAGAGACACTAGCGGGAGGCCGGGAGGCTGCGCAACCATCTACAGTTGCGGCATGCGCGTGACGAAGATCTCCACCACGCGCGCCTGCGCGGTGTGCGAGCGGACGTTGCTGCTCGGCGAGCGCACCGTGCGGTTCTCGCCGGGTCCGGGCGCGGAGCTCGTCGACGTCTGCCCGCTCTGCCACGAGGTCGCGCTCGATGCCGGCTGGGTGAAGGAGGGCTCGCCGACGACGCCGACCATCAGCGTCGAGCGCCGGCGCAGGCGCATGCTCGGCGGTCGCTTTGGCGGTGGGCGCAGCAACGACGGTGCGCCGCTAGCGCAGCAGGAGCCGATCCTGCGCCGCCTCTCGGACGAGGAGGTCGCGCTGCTGGAGGCGGCCGACATCTTCAACGGGAGCGCGTACCGGCGCACCGTCGGCGGCATCGTGAAGAGCCTCGGCGCGCCGCAGGCGAGCATCGTCCCGCTCTCCGGAACGACCGGCGAGCTCGCCGTTACGGTCGCCTGGGATCTCTCGTGGTACCAGTACCGCGTGAGCCCCGACTCCGGCCAGCCGATCAGGCTCGAGCGGCGCGGCCACGAGGTCGACGAGCTCGAGCCGGCCTTCAGGGAGTGGAACGCGCACGTCGAGGACGAGGGCCGCCTGGTCCCCGCGATCGCGCGGCTCTAGACACCACGTCTTACACTTTGCGACGTGATCTATTGCGTCATCCCACGCGAGCTCGTCGACGACCTCTACGACAAGATGGTCGACTACTACGAGGACAACCCGAACGTCGAGGTGATCGTCGAGCGCCGCGACGGCCCGGACCGCCGCGCCGCCGAGGACGTCACGCAGGAGACGAAGAACCGGCGCATCACCCGCGACCGGCGCCGCGCGCATCCCGGGCGCTTCCCCAACACCGACGGGCCCGCGGACACCAACGCGCCCGAGTAGGCGGCGCGGCTAGTCTCGCCGCATGGCGATGACGACACAGACTTTCGAAAGCACGAGCCCGGCTGACGGCGAGACGATCGGCGTCTTCCCGCTGCAGGGCGTGGACGAGGTGGATCGCGCGGTCGCGAAGGCGAAGGAGGCGTTCGCCGAGTGGCGGCTCGTCCCCGCGCCGAAGCGCGGCGAGATCCTCTTCCGGCTCGCGCGGCTCCTCGAGCAGGAGAAGGCCGCGCTCACCGACCTCATGACGCACGAGATGGGGAAGGTGAAGGCCGAGGCGGGCGGCGACGTCCAGGAAGCGATCGACATCACGTACTACATGGCCGGCGAGGGCAGGCGCCTCTTCGGCCAGACGACGCCGTCGGAGCTCCAGAACAAGTGGAACATGAGCATCCGCCAGCCCATCGGCGTCGTCGGCGCGATCACACCGTGGAACTTCCCGATTGCGATCCCGTCGTGGAAGCTCATCCCGGCGCTCATCTGCGGGAACACGGTCGTCCTCAAGCCATCCTCCGACACGCCGGCGCTCGCGAGCCGCTTCGTCGAGCTGATGAACGAGTCGGGAATCCCGGACGGCGTCGTCAACATCGTCTTCGGCGGCGGCGGCACGGTCGGCGACCGGCTCATCCGCCATCCCGACGTCCGCGTCGTCACGCTCACCGGCTCGCGCGAGACCGGCGTCGCAGTCCTGAAGGCCGCGGCCGACACGCTCACGCACGTCCATCTCGAGCTCGGCGGCAAGAACGCGATCATCGTCCTCGACGACGCCGACCTCGACCTCGCGGTGGACGGAATCGTCTGGTCCGCGTTCGGCACGTCGGGCCAGCGCTGCACCGCCGCCTCGCGCGTGATCGCGCAGCGCGGCATCTACGACGAGCTGCAGAAGCGCCTCGTCGAGCGCGTCGAGAAGCTGCGTCTCGGCCCGGGCTGGGAGGACGACAGCGACATCGGCCCCGTGATCAACGGGCGCGCTCTCGAGATGATCCACTCGTACACGGAGATCGGCACCGGCGAGGGCGCGAAGCTCCTCACCGGCGGCGAGGTCGCGTCCGACGGCGACCTCGGCAAGGGCTACTTCTACCGGCCGACGCTGTTCGCCGACGTCGACCCGCAGATGCGGATCGCGCAGGAAGAGATCTTCGGCCCGACGACCGCGATCATCCCGGTCGCCGACGCCGACGAGGCGATCCGCGTCTCGAACGGGATCAAGTACGGCCTCTCGTCGTCGATCTTCACGCGCGATGTGAACACGGCGTTCCGCGCGATGCGCGACCTCGAGGCCGGGATCACGTACATCAACGCCGGCACGATCGGCGCAGAGGTGCACCTTCCGTTCGGCGGAACGAAGGACACCGGCAACGGCCACCGCGAGGCGGGCCAGGCGGCGCTCGACGTCTTCACCGAGTGGAAGTCGATCTACGTCGACTACTCCGGCAAGCTCCAGCGCGCCCAAATCGACACGGAGGAGTAAGTGCAGCACAGGCAGCTGGGCGACAGCGACCTCCAGGTCTCGGAGATCTGCCTCGGGACGTGGACGACGTTCGGCGGCAGCCTCGCCGAGGCCGATGCGCTCGCCGTCGTCGATGCGGCGTTCGAGAACGGGATCAACTTCTTCGACACGGCGAACGTCTACAGCGAGGGTCGCGCCGAGGAGGTGCTCGGACGCGCGCTCGCGAGTCGGCCCCGCAGCGAGGTCGTCGTCGCGACGAAGGTGTTCGGAACGGCTCCCGACGGGGGCCGCGGGCTTTCGCGCGAGCAGATCCTCAAGCAGATCGACGCCTCGCTCGAGCGGCTCGGGATGGACTACGTCGACCTGTACCAGTGCCACGCGTTCGACGACGACGTGCCGGTGGAGGAGACGCTCGGCGCGCTCACAGAGGTCGTCGACGCCGGCAAGGCGCGGTACATCGGCGTCTCGAACTGGACCGGGGCGCAGATCCAGAACGCGGTCGACCTTGCGCGCGAGCACGGCTTCGCAAAGATCGTTTCCTCGCAGCCGGAGTACTCGCTGCTGCAACGTGAGCCGGAGGAGGACGTGATCCCGGCTTCGCGCGAGAACGGCGTCTCGCAGATCGTCTACTCGCCGCTCGCGCAGGGCGTCCTCACGGGTAAGTACGTGCCGGGTGCGGCGGCCGCCGAAGGAACCCGGGCCTCTGCGCGCCCGGAGTGGATGCAGCTTTACCGCGACGACGTCCTCGAGCGTGTCCAGCGCCTACGGCCGGTCGCCGAGGGGCTCGGTTGCTCCATGGCGCAGCTCGCGCTCGCATGGATTCTCCGGGAGCCGAACGTCGCGGCGGCGATCATCGGCGCGTCGCGCCCCGACCAGGTGCGCGACAACGCGGAAGCGTCCGGCGTACCGCTCGACGACGCGACGCTGCGCGCGATCGACGACGCGCTCGCGGCGTGAACCGGAAGCTCGTCGTCTTCGTCCCACGCGAGGCGCTCGACACCGTGCGCGACGCGCTCTTCGCCGCCGGCGCCGGGCGGATCGGCGACTACGAGCGCTGCTCCTTCTACACGGAGGGAACGGGAACGTTCCTCGGCGGCAAGGGCACGTCGCCCGACGTCGGCCAGGCTGGGCGGGAGGAGCGCGTCGCGGAGCTGCGGCTCGAGACGGTCTTCCCGGCGGAGCGGCAGGCGGCAGTCGTCGCGGCGCTCCGCGAAGCGCATCCGTACGAGGAGCCGGCATTCGACATCTACGACCTTGTTGCCGCGGGATGAAGGCGCGTCTCTTCACCGACGGCGGCGCGCGCGGCAATCCCGGCCCGGCGGCGTTCGCGTACGTCCTCGAAGCGGAGGACGGGACGGTGCTCGCGGCGCACGGCGAGGCGTTCGGCGTCGCGACGAACAACGTCGCCGAGTACCGGGCCCTCGTCGCCGGTCTCGCGAAGGCGGTCGAGCTGCAGGTGCCGGAGGTCGAGGTCGTCTCCGACTCCGAGCTCCTCGTGAAGCAGATGAGCGGCGTCTACCGCGTGAAGAACGAGGCGCTCCGGACACTGTCGCTGGAGGCGGCGCGACACGCACGCGCCGTCGGCAAGGTCACGTACACGGCCGTGCGGCGGGAGCAGAACACGCTCGCCGACAAGCTCGTCAACGAGGCGCTGGACGCCTCGGGCCTCGGCTAGACTTCCCCTCCCACGCGGATGTAGCTCAGTTGGCTAGAGCGTCTGCTTGCCATGCAGAAGGTCGTGGGTTCGAGTCCCATCATCCGCTCTGAATAAGCCCCGCTAGACGGGGCTTTTACTGCCCGAGCCGACCCCACTGGGCAGGGCCTCGGTCTCTAGCGGACGGTGATTGAGGGCGACGCTGCGAGGGGGGTTTGCGTTCCGGTGGCAGACGATCGTTCCTGCACTCGCCATTTCTGTGTCCCTCGGTGCTTCGGCGCCGTAGCTCCGCCGCCGCCGCCGCCGGCCTTCGAGCCGTACGTGATCTTCAGGGTTGCGCCACCTGCGAGGGTGAGACCGGAAACCTTGATCGTCCTACCGGAGAGCGAGAGCGCGCCTGCGCTCGCAGTGACATAGCCACGCGCCCGGTGGCGGAGCGAGGGCGCAGACCAGCCCGAGGGCACCCCCAGCGTCACAGTGCCGTTCGCGATCCCAACGCCCGCGGCGGTGTAGGTGAAAGCGATCGTGTGACGGGTGGACGCGTGCCGGACAGAGTGCGTCCGCGTCCTCATCGTCCCGACTCCGTCGGGCGGAGACCAGATTGGTAGCGATCCGTTGTCGCGGTCTTGATCGACCGGTGTCGAGATTCCGGGCACGGTGCCGTTGTCCGCGTACTGCCACAGCTCCCAGGTGCTCCAAGCGCTGGGAATGCTCGGACAGCTGACATTCCAGTTTGCGATCCATAGCGGCCAGCCGCCGAAGGCGGACGAGCCGACGATCGTGTTCCACTCGCTCGCGCTCGTGTAAACGAGCGGGTACACCCCGAGTTCCGTGTGGATCCGGTTTCCTGCACTCTCCAAGTCGGTGGCAACCGTCGACGCCGATTGACCATCGCTGACCTCGACGTCGAGCATCGGCACCAGATCTCCAGGCCCGAACCCGGCCTGCTCGAGTCCAGAAACGAGTGCGTTCGCCTGAGCCAACGGATCCTGATTGGGCTCGAAGAACAAGTAGCCGCCGGCCTTCAGCCCTGCGGCCTTCATGCCGGCGAAATTCGACGAGAAGTTGGGATCGACGACGGTCGTCCCGTCTGCAACCCGGGCGTACCCGAAAGCGATTCCGGACGCAGCAGCCTGAGACCAATCGATCGTCCCCTGAAACTCGCTCACGTCGACGCCGTACGAACTTGTGCCGGATGGGCATGAGTTCGTCTCCCGAATCGGCGCCGCCGCGGACGAGCCCATGGGAGCAACGCCAATCACCAGAGCGACCAGTACGCCCATGCCAAGCCCGACCACGGAGCGCTGCATCGGATCCCCCCTTCAGCGGAAGCAGCGTGGCCGAAGTATGGGACTGCACCTTCCCAGTGTCAACACTCCACGAACTCCCATCGGCACGCCGCTCTCCTGGCCCAGTGCGCTGGAATGTCCCCCGAGTAGTTCCCGACGTAGTGTGTCGGTGATGTTGCCCTCCGACGACAAGAACGGGCGGAGTGTGCGGGGGATGGCGATTTTGATGATCCTCGTCGCCTTGATCTTCGCCGCCGTTAGCTTCCTCGTGCTGTGGCTGAGCATCGTGGGCCGATAGCTACGTAGAACCGGTCCCCGGAGGGTCGAGCGAGAGCGAGACGGGCCTGGGCTAGTGCGCCCTCTCATTCGAGAGTGGAGTGGGGTGCACGGGCCGGAGAAATGTCAAAGCCCGCAAACCGCTTGCGCAGTCCACGGGCTTCGACCTCTCCACCTTCTCAGATCGCGCGCCTTTCGTCAAGCTGGAGCCCGCGCCCGGCTCGATTGCGAAGTAGCCGCCCGTCCGCTTTGACTGGCGTCGGATCTTCCGCGAGAGCACGCGGCGCAGCTGCGCGTCCGTCGCGCTGGTGGAGACGACGACCGAGGCCGGACTCGTTTGCCATGCAGAAGGTCGTGGGTTCGAGTCCCATCATCCGCTCGAGTTTGGGTTTGTGTGAAGCCTCGGTCCGTCTGGTGCACGATGGTTTGTGATCAGCGCTTTCCCCGATGCGGTCCTTGGGTTTGGTGGCCGATGGTTCGGGTCGGAGTCGCCGTATCGCAAACACCTGGCTGCTGAAGCGTTCGCCAGGGATGGGGGTGATGAGATGCTTCTCCGGTTCAAGGCTCCGCGCAGGCATCGGGTGCTCGGACTGCTTGGCGTGCTGGTGTTGGGGGGCGCGTTGGCAGGAGTTGCGTGGGCGTCGATCCCGGGACCTGACGGGACGATCACCGCGTGCGCGGCCAAGAACGGCACTATCCGGCTGATCGACACGGCCGTCACGACAGGCAAGGCCTGCAAGAAGGGCGAGATCGTTCTCACCTGGAACCAGAGCGGCCAGCAGGGCCTGCCAGGCGACCCCGGCCAGCCGGGGCCCACTGCGGGCTATACGCAGTTCCAGTCAGGTGAGGGCGGTGCGGGCGGGCTTCAGCTGCCCGAGGATCCCCAGGAGCCGGTTCGGGTCCTGACGCTCAACGTGCCCTCTGACTGGGTGGCCGCGCCCAACGAGCCCGGCGACGAGCCGATCTATCGAGACGGCATCACCGGGGTGGTGGCCACCGTGTCCGTCTTGCTCTGGAACAGGGGCCCGACGATGGCGCACCCCGGCTGCACGGTGCTCTCCGATCAGGGCGGCTTCGGCGACGGGCACATGTATCTCTCCGGAATGGACTCCAATGGCGTATCGCCGAATACCAGCTACCTGACGTTCCAGGCGACTTCGCCTGCGGGGCCACCGAGCGAGATCTACCTGACGTGCTCGGTCGCCGAGGACCACCCGCCGCTTCCGCCGAATACCTCGATGGACGTGGAGGTGCTAGCGGCACAGATGTCGGTCGTGCCGCGCGGCTTCTGAGGCGAGAGACGGACAGGAGCCGCGCGGAACGGCACGCGGCTCCTGTCAGGCCATAAGCGAACAGTCCAGGTCTTGCGGCGTGCCGTGCAGAAGGTCGTGGACTCGAGTCCCATCATCCGCCTTCATCCCGGCGAGTGACCGTAGAGCCGGCGGTAGAGCGCCTCCCAGTTCCTGGCGAAACCGCGCCGCGCGGCGCGCAGGGGCAGTTGGCCGTCGCACACAGCGGCCTTTGCGCGGTTCTCGAGCGAATCCTTGACGTGGTAGTTCGCGGTGCCGCTGCCGAGCTCCGGGAAGAGGTTCGCGAGCGCGTTCGAGCCGCCGAGCTCGAGCGGGACGATGTGGTCGATCTCGATCGTGTAGCCGTAGTACGAGGCGGCCATCCCGTACTCACGCTCGACGGTGAACTTCTCCGCCTGCGGGACGTTGCGGATCGTGCCCGTGTGGAAGCTCCCCGCGCAGATCACGCGCTTCGTGAGCCGCGAGTAGTACGCGCCGGGTGAGCAAGAACGGTCCGGCCGGGAGAAGCGCACGCACCGGCTCGACTGCGTCCTCCGTCCGAGCAGGACGGTGGGCCCGGTCTGGACGCCGCTCGAGGAGCCGCTCCCCTTCAGCCATTTCGCGACGCCGCCGTGGTGCGAGCACGTGCCGGAGTGGTGCTTCGAGTAGCTGTACGTCCCGTCCCGGCAGAGCGCCGTCGCTCCCGGCGGCGCGGCTGCGGCGGAGCCGGCCACGGTCACCGCCAGGACGCCGACAACTACGAGAAGGAGCCGCACGGGACAGGTCTATCGCAGACATGTCCCCATGACAAGGAAGAGGAAGGAGCAGATCCGTGAGTCCCCCGATGCCGGACCGCTCGTGCTCCGCGACTCTCGCGGTCCGGATGGACGACGAGAAGACGTGCCGGCTGGAGGCGATGGAAGGGCGTGTCGTCGTCTGTCCCGAGGGTGCATGCGTCTTCTGGGAACCGGGCGGCGCCGTGCTCGAGGGGCGTTGCGTGCTCGACGACATCGACTTCGCCCGCGAGCCCGGCCTCGCGCACTGGCTGCTGGGATTCCGAGAGTCGCTCTCGGCCCCGGAACCGGAGTAGAGCCGCGGCTCATCGTTAATTCACGGCCGCCGGGCAAGGTGAGAACGTGAGCACCGACCACTACGGGTGGAACGAGCGGGTCGACACGTGGGAGGAGGTCGCCGCGAGCGAGGCATTCCTCCGGCTTCGTGACCGGGTCGTCGAGCTCGCCGAGCCGCGCGAGGACGACCACGCCGTCGATCTCGGCGCCGGCACCGGCCTCCTTGCACGCGCACTCGCGCCTCGCGTCGCCGACGTCGTCGCCGTCGACTACTCGCCGGCGATGCTCGAGCGGCTGGATGCGCTGGCAGCGAGCGACGGCGTCCACAACCTGAGGACGGTCGAAGCCGACCTCCGCCGGCTGCCGCTCGAGGACGAGTGCGCGACGCTCCTCGTCTCGAACTACGCCTTCCATCATCTCGACGATCCCGGCAAGGAGCTCGCGCTGAGCGAGGCGCGCCGGGTCCTGCAGCCGGGTGGACGGCTGGTCGTCTGCGACATGATGTTCTCGCTGTCGCTCGAGGCGCGCGACCGGAAGGTCGTCATGCGGACGGTGCTGTCGATACTGCGCCGTGGGCCGGCCGGGGTGGTGCGGATCCTCAGGAACGCGGGCCGGCTCGTCGCCGGGCGCTGGGAGCAGCCCGCGCGGCCCGAGACGTGGGAGGAGATGCTCGTTGCGCGCGGCTTCGAGGACGTGCGCGTCGAGCTTCTCGCGAACGAAGCGGCGGTCGCGGTCGCCCGCCGCCCTCCTAGGAAAGCTCGAGCGCCCGGCGTCCGAGCAGCTGCCAGCGGTAGCTGAACAGCGACTCGCTCCACCGCTCGCGTGCGCCGCTCAGCGGGTTGTTCACGAGGACGTAGCCGGGGCCGGCACCGACGAGCACGATCGCGTGCTCGCCGGAGTTGAACGTGATCGTCCGTCCCGACGGCGCGATCCACTTCGAGTACGGGCCGGCCGTGAGACCGACCCACGCGAGGACGGGGTGGCCCGCGAGAACGGAAGCGCGCACCTTGCCGACGCTCGTGCCGTGCAGATCGGTGAGCCGGACGCCGTACCGCGCGGCGAGATGGCGAATCGGAGGCTCGTAGACGCCGTAGCCGCCGTACGGCCCGCCTCCGTCAGCGCGTCCGACGAAGCCCTGCTCCGGGTCGCCCCAGCGGAGAAGACTGCTCCCCGGGACCGGCTGCGGGTCGAGGGGCCCGCTGATCGGCAGTTCCGCCTGGAGCCGAAGCTGCCCGACGTGCACTCCCGCCGCCGTGAGGAGCATCGAGAGCGAAGTCGCCTCGCAGTTGTCGCGGAGCACCTGGAGCACCGGCCGGATCCGGATCGAGCTCGAGACGCCACGGAACGGGACGTCGATCCGCGTTCTGCGGGCGGCGCGCGCGCGCCGCACAACACGGCGAGCACGGCGGAGCGGGACTGCCACCACGATCCGGGCGCGGTCATGCACGATCACGAGCCGCGGCCGGAGCTTCGTCACCTTGACGCCGTCCACGTAGACCCTGAGCGCCCGGGCCGGCGGTGACGTCGATTGCCCCGCAGCGCCGCAGCCCGCGGCGACGAGGACGGCGACGGCGGCAAGGAGAACGCTCGCGGCGCGCATCCGCTGACCGTAGCTCCCGCGGATGAGAAACGGACTTGCCTACCGCTTGAGCACGCGATAGCCGCGAAGCCGCTTCCCCCCGACGTGCTTGAAGATCTTCGGATCGTTCTGCGCCTGGCGGCCGTAGTACGAGTCCTTCAACACCGCGACGTACGTCGCGTCGCGCGCTGCGAGCAAGGCACGCAGATTCCCGCGACGGGGCAGGGCGACGAGCCGGTTCTCGAACCGTCGGCCCGCGAGCGGCGAGAACATGTGGACCGAGAGCGGGTCGAGGGCGATCGTCTCGCCGTGGATCCGGTCGACCCAGCGGAAGTCGCTATTGAAGACCGTGCCGACCGTCCGTCGGCCGTCCACGATGTCGCGGAAGACCGTCCGCAGGCCGATGCTCCTGAAGTTGGCGGTGGGGATGACGGTACGCGTCGCAAGCCACCCGGCGCCGCCCGCGAGGAGGAGCGTCGCGACGCCGAGGGCGAGGCGTGCCCACGCCGGTCGCCAGGTCGCGGTCATTGCCCACGCGACGGCAATCGCGCCGAGTGCGGCGATGCCGATCGTGTAACGGGAGTACCAGTGGTCCGGCTGGGCGGCGAAGAGCACCGCGGTCGGGACGACGAAGAACCAGAACACCGGCCGGCAGCGCCGCCACGAATAGACCGCGAAGACGACCGTCAGCACTACGCCGAAGTAGCTCCACACCGGCCCGAGCCCGCCGGCGTTCATGCCGCCGAGCGTGTATCCCCGCTTCGTCCAGAAGTGGAGGTCGCTCGCCCACGAGACGAGCGGTTGGATGGGCGCGGGATATTGCGCGAGCGAGGGCGGTGCGCCGGTGAGGTGGTTCGCTCCCTGGAAGACCGTGACTCCCCCGAACTTGACTTCCATCGGGTAGTACGGACTGCCCTTCGCGAGCCAGGACCGGATGTACCAGGAGAGCCCGAAGACGGCGGCCGGCGCCGCGAAGAGCGCAGCGGCGAAGCCGGTCTCGCGCCAGGGCCGGCGTCTGCGGGCAAGGGCGCCGACGACGAGCGGCAACGCCAGGGTCGCGAAGAACTCGCTTCCCGTCGGCTTGACCCCGAGGCACAACCCGGCGGCCGTTCCCGCCGCGCCGAGGAGGAACCAGCGCCGGAGACCGGCGGACTCGAGCGCGCGGAGCACGAGGAAATACGCCGCCAGCCCGGTCGCGGTGAAGGTCACGTCCACATCGGACGTGTTCGCCTGCGCGAGGAGGACCGGGGTGAGCAGGAAGATCGACGCGGCGGCGACCATGCCCGCTTGCGGCAGGCGCGCGGCGCGCGCGATCCCCGCGACGGCTGCGGCACCGAGGAGCGCGGCCGCGACCTGGACGAGGTCGACGTACTCGATTCCTCCGCCGAGCACCGCCGGCCACGTGGCGAGCAGCTCTCCGTTCTCGGGGTAGTACGCGCAACAGGGGTTGAGCGGGCTCGTGGAGACGCGGTGGCTCTGGACCCAGCCGATCACGGTGGGAAGGTGGTAGTGGAGCGGGTCGTAGCCGTACGGTGGGAGGGCGAGCGCCAGGACGACGCGCCACGCGATAGCGAGCGCGGCGATCACGGCGAGCCCGGCTACGACCCGATGCTCGCGCGCGAACTCGACGACGAGGCGCAGTCGGGGACGCCGCCCGCGGGGCGCCTTGCGCACGAAGACGAGGAGCACGCCGCTGACGACGATGTTCGTGCCGAGGACTCCGGTGATGTCGAGCCGGCCGAGGATCGCGCCGGCGAAGACGAGCGTCGCGATGATCTGCGCCGCGGCGAGGACGGGCACCGTCACGAGCAGATCGAGGCGGTCGCGAACTCCCGCCGCCCGCGTCGCGCGGGTCGCACCGGCGAAGACGAGCGCCGTTCCCAGCAGCAGCCAGAGGAAGCCGAGGAGCGCGTGCGTCACGGGCGCGGAGACGGCAACGGGCGGTGGGCGAGCCAGGCGGCGCGGAAGAGATCGGCGGCCATCTGCACCGACGATCCGAGCAACCGGACCTTCGTGTCGCGGTTGTCGATCCACGCGACCGGCACCTCGGCGATCCGCAGACCGAGTCTCGAGGCGTTGATGCACAGCTCGGCGTCGAACGCGAACCCGTCGATCCGCTGCAGCTCGAAGAGGATCCGTGTCCGCGGCAGGTGGAAGAGCTTGAAGCCGCACTGCGTGTCGTGGATCCTCAGCCCCGTGAGCACGCGGAAGAGGAAATTGAACGTCTTGCCCATCAGCTCGCGGTGCGCGGGCTGGTGGACGATGACGTTCGAGCCGGGCAGGTCGCGCGAGCCGATCGCCATGTCGTTCCCCTCGCGGAGGGCCGACACGAGAGGGCCGAGCTCCGACATCGGCGTCGAGCCGTCCACGTCGGCGACGAGAGCGAGATCCGAGCCCGCCGACAGGACGCCTGCGCGGACGGCGGCGCCCTTGCCGCGATTCCGCTCGAAGGAGATGAGCCGGACCCGCGAGTCGTGCGCCGCGTGAGCCTCGACGAGCGCCGGCGTCTCGTCGGTCGAGCCGTCGTTCACGACGATCACCTCCACGAGCTCCAAGCCTGCCGCCCGGGCTTCCCGCTCGGCCTCGGTCTCGAGGACATCGAAGAGGATGGACAGGCGACCCGACTCGTTGTAGACCGGGACCACGAGCGAGAGCGTGCGGGGTTCGTCTGCCCGGGACTCCAACGGCGCCGACAATACCAACGCCTCCGAACGGCTCCTGCCGCCCGAGTCGCCACAATGCACGGGTGCTCGCGGAGTCGGTGAGAGGGCGAGGCTGGCTGCACACGCTCCAGGTGAGCCGCTTCGCCGTCGTCGGCGTCGCCAACACGGCCGTCGACTACGTCCTCTTCGTCGGGATCACCAAAGTCTTCCATCTCGCGCTCGACAGCGTCTGGATCGCGAAGGTGTGCTCGGGCACGGTCGCGATGAGCCTCAGCTTCTTCCTCAACCGGCGCTGGGTCTTCGGCGCGCGCGGGCACGCGCCGGTGCACCACCAGGCGGCGCGCTTCTTCGCGGCGACGGCGGTGGGCGTCTACGGGATCGGGGTGCCGGTCACGCAGCTGTTCGCGCGTGTGTACCAGGGGCCGGGCCGCTGGCTCTACGACGTGCTCCGGGACGTCGGGCTCACGGGTGCGGCTCCCAGCGTCTTCACCGAGGCGTTCGCGACGAAGACCGCGGCGTTCGCGATCGCGACGT
>Ga0307374_10011013_pt1 | contig 12961 bp, 10 predicted proteins | sample OX3MG_FD_202532 | JGI IMG/M metagenome (GOLD analysis project Ga0307374, IMG submission 202532) | Soil microbial communities from Risofladan, Vaasa, Finland - OX-3 | ecosystem: Environmental > Terrestrial > Soil > Coastal area > Acid sulfate soil | place: Finland: Risofladan, Vaasa | collected...
GTTGCAGGACGTCGTAGTAGAAGCCGTCCTGCTCGTCCCACAGGCCCTGATCAGATGTGGCCGCGGCTATGTAGGTGAAGTGTTCGAAGAATTTGGTGGCGACATCCTCGTAGACATCGTCGTGGGCGGCCAGGACCATGGACATCTCCAGCAGGTTCAGGCAGTACATCGCCATCCAGGCCGTGCCGTCGGACTGCTCCAGCCGACCGCCCGCGGGGAGGGTCGCTGACCGGTCGATGGGGCCGATGTTGTCCAGGCCCAGGAAGCCGCCCTCGAACACGTTGGAACCCTGGCTGTCCTTGCGGTTCACCCACCAGTTGAAGTTGAGCAGCAGCTTGTGCAGAACCCGTTCCAGGAACTCGAAGTCGGTCGAGCCGTCGATCTCGAAGACGCGGAGGGCCGCCCAGGCATGAACAGGAGGATTGACGTCCTCGAACTTCCACTCATAGGCGGGCAGCTGGCCGTTCGGATGCATGTACCACTCCCGACAGAGCAGCACCAGCTGCTCCTTGGCCAGCTCCGGATCCAGGTGGGCCAGCACCACGCAGTGAAAAGCCAGGTCCCAACTGGCATACCAGGGATACTCCCACTTGTCCGGCATGGAGATGACGTCCCGATTGTTGAGATGGCGCCACCTGGAGTTGCGCCCGGTGAGGCGCTCGACCGGTGGAGTCGGCTCGGTCGGATCCCCGTCCAGCCAGCGTTCCACGTCGTAGTGGAAGAACTGCTGGCCCCAGATCATGCCGGCGCAGGCCTGTCGAGCCACCGACGCCTCGGCCCCGGTGGCCCCGGCGGGGACGATGCCGGCGTAGAAAGCGTCGGCCTCCGAGCGCCGGGACGTCATGACCTCGTCCCAGTCCTTTCCCAACGGTTGGGAGGACACGGCCGGAGCCGGGGCCCCGGCGGACGGCGCGGTGGCGGGCGGCGCGGCGGCGGACGGCGCGGTGGCGGGCGGCGCGGCGGCGGGCGGCGCGGCGGCGGACGGCGCGGCGGCGGGCGGCGCGGCGGCGGGCGGCGCGGCGGCGGGCCGGTGGCACAACCGCAGCTTGAGCTCGACCGTCTCCCCCGGCCCGGCCACGAGGACGTGGTGGAGGGCGCCCTTGGTGCCGACCCCGGCCGGGTTGACAGCGGGAGCCCCGGCCAGGACGTAGTCACCGATGCCGTCCTTCGGCCACGGGGTGGCGGCCGGAGCGCCCCAGAGGCGGGCCAGGTTCGACTCGTTCTCGCACACCAGCACTTCGGGGGCGCCGGACCCCGACAGGCGAAAGCTGCCCAACTCGGCATGCGCGGCCGTCAGGCCGTCCGCTTCGGCCGTAATCGATGGACGGGCGGCACCGGACTGCCAGCTCCAGGTGTTGCGGAACCACAGGGTCGGCAGGACATGGAGGCGAGCCGGCTCCGGCCCGGCGTTCCTGGCTTGCAGCCGGATGCAGATGTCATCCGGGGAGGCCTTGGCGTATTCGACGGCAATGTCCCAGTAGCGCCCGTCATCGAACACACCGGTGTCGACCAATTCGTATTCGGGCTCATCCTTGGTCCTCGATGCGTTGACCCGCACCAGGTCGTCATAGGGAAACGGAGCCTGCGGGTACATGTAGCGCCATCGCAGCCAGGCGTGGGACGGGGTGGCGTCCTCGTACCACCAGTACTCCTTGGCGTCCTCCCCGTGGTTGCCCTGGGGACCGGACAGTCCGAAGATGCGCTCTTTGAGGATGGCGTCGCGCCCGTTCCAGAAAGCGAAGGCGAAACAGAGCAGCTGCTGGTCATCACTGATGCCGGCCAGGCCATCCTCGCTCCAGCGGTAGGCGCGGGAGCGGGCATGGTCATGGGGGAAGAACTCCCAGGCGTCGCCCCCGGCGCTGTAGTCCTCCCGGACCGTCCCCCACGCCCGCTCGCTCAGGTACGGGCCCCAGCGGCGCCACTGGCGCCGGGCCTGCAGTCGGGCCCGCTCGGCCGACACCGGCCCGTCCCGGTCAGGGGTCACCCGGAAGTGTTACCAAACGCCGGGACCGGTCACCGGTTGGGCAGATCCGGCAAGGCCCAGACCGAAACCATCCAGAAAGACCCCGGCTTCGGCGCTGCGCTCGTACCGGGCCGTGAGCCGCTGGAAAGCCGGCCCATGATCGGGCACCAGCAGGTGGGCCAACTCGTGAACCAGAACGGCATCGATGACCCACGGGGGCACCGGCCGAAGCCTTTCGGACAGGCGGATATCGCCTGCCGGGAGACTGCACGAACCCCAGCGCGACGACTGCCGGGCGCTCCAGGTGACCGACCGGGGCCTGACTCCCTCGACATACCTGTCGGCCAGCGCAGTGGCCCTTTGGGCCAGCCCGGTGTCTCCCATGGTCAAACCCGACCGCCTCTCCAGTAATCCCTCCACCAGCCGGCGGGTCAGGGCATCGGCACTGCGCCGGTCGATCGAGGCGGGCAGGTCGACCAGGATGCGGCCGTCCTCAAAGCGGGCGCTGGCCCGCCGCTTGCGGCGCGGGGAGTAGCGCACCTCCACAGCGGGCCCGGGGGTCGGGCCGGCGGGCTCAGGTTGGGGAGGGTGGCCCCGATGCAGGTCTTCGACCATGACGGCGACATTAGGAACGGCCTGTAACGGGCCGGGGGGCTGGTAGACACCCGGCGATGCCAGGAAAAAGGCGGCTGCCAAGGATCACCATCAGACGGCGCTACTTGGCGCCCGGATTGGCCGCGGCGGCGGTGATCCTGGCCGGTTCCGCCGCCGCTTCTGCCCTCTGGGCCGGGCCGCTGCACCCCTCTAGCCGCTCCGGCACCGACGGGCGACGCGCATCGACCGCTCCGGTGACAGCCCACCGACCGCCGCCGGCCCGGCCCACGGCGGTCACCGCCCCGACCAGCTCGACCACCTCGACCGTTCCCGTTCCGTCGGCATCCCTGGCCCTGGCCGGTTGCCCGCCGCCGCCCTACACCGGGCCGCCCCCGGGGCCGCCCTGGCATCCGGCCAGCCTGGTGCCCGACTCGGCCCTGCCGCCGACCCCGGCCGCACCGTCCCGGACGGCGTCCACGGCGGTGCTCAGCGGTAAGGGGGTGTGGATCTGGGAGTACGACCAGACCGATGGGGGCCGGGTCGACTCCATCATGGCTGCCGCCCGGGCGGCCCGGCTCCACCAGCTCTGGGTTCGGGTGGGCGACTCCCAGTCCGGCTTCTACGGCTCCGCCTTCCTGGACCAGCTGGTCCCGGCCGCCCATAAGGCGGGCATCGCGGTCATCGGCTGGGGCTTCCCGTACCTCTACGACCCGGCCGCTGACGCCCGCTGGACCGGGCAGGCCCTGACCTGGAGATCGGCGTCAGGCGCCGGCCTCGACGGCTTCAGCGCCGACATCGAGACCGCCTCGGAAGGAGTCGACCTGACCGCCCGCCGAGTGTCGCTCTATCTGGGCCTGGTCCGCCGGGCCGATCCGACCTCGCTCTTGGTAGCCACCGTGTTCCCCCCCACCGACCTCGAGTGGGGCAGCTACCCCTACAACGCCATCGCTCCCTGGGTCGATGCCCTGGCTCCGATGGTCTATTGGGGCTGCACCCAGCCCGTCGTGGAGGCCGATCAGGCCATCGAACGTCTCGCCCCGCTGGCTCCGCTGCATCTCATCGGCCAGGCCTTCAACATGGCCGGCGAGGAGTACGGCCGGACCAGTCCCCCGGCTCCGGCCGAGATCACCGCCTTCCTGGAGGCGGCGGAGCGGGGCGGGGCGCTGGGAGCCTCGTTCTGGAGTTGGCAGGCCATCGACCCGGCCGAGTGGCTGACCCTCGGGACTTATCCCTGGCCGGGCGTCGAAGGACCCCGATAGCGCCCGCTAGGCGTCCCCGGCCGGGCGGGACGCCCCGACGAAGTCGCTCCACAAATAGGACTCCACCCTCACATCGGCCCCGGCGTGGGGAGCATCCACCATCATTCCGTTGCCGATGTAGATGCCGTCATGGGTGATGGCGGTCGGTGTCCCGAAGAAGACGACGTCGCCCGGCTGCAACGGGGTCCCGGCGGCCAGTCGGGGCCCGAAGTTGTACTGGTTCTCGGCCACCCTGGGCAGGGTGACGCCGGCCGAGGCGTAGGCCTGCATCACCAGGCCCGAGCAGTCGAAGCCGGCCGGACCGGTGCCGCCGTAGACATAGGGCGTCCCGACCTGGGCCAGGGCGTAGGCCACGGCCCGGGCCGCCATGGGCGGAGGGCCGGGGGCGGCCACAGCCACCACGGGCGCATCAACCGGGGCGGAGGTGGTCACCGAGGCCGCCGTAGGAGCCGTGGTGATAGTGGTGGCGGACGTGGTGGCGGCGGACGTGGTGGCGGCGGACGTGGTGGCGGCGGACGTGGTGGTGGCAGGCGACGCCACGCCAAGGGATGCGTCACCGAAGCCGAGGACCCGACCCGTGGAGGTGGCCAGCCAGTAGCCGGCGCCGTCCGAGGTGGCGGCTATGCCAACGGTCGGGCCGGCCAGGGGCGGCCCGCTGAGGGCGTCCCCGTAGCGGCCGGCGTCCCCGTAGGCGAAGACCTGGCCGGCGGTGGTGACCAGCCAGTAGCCGTGCCCGTCCGGGGTCACGGCCATGCCCACTGCCGGGTGTCGGAGCCCGAGGCCGCCGGCGGATCCGTAGAACTGGGCGTCACCGAAGGAGAAGATTCCTCCGTCGGAGGCCAGCAGCCAGTAACCCCTGCCGTCGGGGGTTGCGGCCATACCGATAACCGGCTTGTTGAGACGGATGGCTCCAGTGGATCCGTAGAACTGGGAGTCTCCGAAGGTGAAGATGCCACCGTCCCCGGCCACCAGCCAGTAGCCCTTACCGTCAGACGTGGCCGTCATGCCCACCACGGGAGCGTTGAGGACGGCCGGCGGCGGCGGGCCGTCCACCGCGGCGTCCCCGGCGGCGGTCACGGTGGCGTCGGACCGGGCGACCCAATATCCGCCGCCGTCGGGCGTGGCGGCCAGGGCCACCGCCCGGGCGGCGTCGGTGGACACCGGGCTGGACGACCCGAACGGCGGTGCCCCGCCGGCTGTGACGGCTCCGCTCGAGTCCAGGACCCAATAACCGGGCGTGGAGGCGGCGACCGGGGCGGTGGGCGCTGCCGGGGCGGGTACAGGAGCCGCCGGGACGGTGGTAGCGGCGCGGGCGGGCCCCGACAGGCCGACGACAGAACAGCCGAAGGCGGCGGCGCCGAGGCCGGCGGCGGTCAACAGGCGTAGGGGGAAGTTTCTTCGGTTCATGAAAGGACCCGGTTGGCAGGGACGTCATCGGGGTCGACGTCCGGTCCCAGAGCTATCGGCCCGGCGGGACTTCTCCTTGAACCGCGTTCTGGTCGCGCCCGTGTGCGAGAGTTGTCCGGGAGAGCGTCAATCCGGGATGACGGGGAAATATGGCAGATGTCCCCTTTGGGTAAGAACACTCGAATCTGGGTACCATGACCCTGGCCAACGGGGGCTCAAAAGGATGGGATCCCACGGGACCTGCTCCAACCGTTTCGGTACGCCAGCGGGCGGTGAGGGTGGCCGTCGCCATTACCGCTCTGGTGGCCCTGGTCCTGTTCGCCTATCCGCTCCTGCCGGGCCATCCGAGCGTCTACTGGCCGCTCTATGGAGCCACGGCCGGGGCCGCCCTCCTGGGCGCCGGCGCCTTCGTCTTACTGTCCGTGGAACTGTCGCGCCGGGCCCGGGTCCAGCACGACCTGGCCGAAGGCTCGGCCCGCCGGGCGGTCCTCCTGGCCGGGGTGGCCCAACGGGCCCGGGTCATCAACACCCTGGACCGGGAGCAGATGCTGGACTCCGTGGTCGAGAGCGTGGGCGACCTCGGCTTCGACACGGCCCAGCTGTGCCTCTACGACCCTGAGGCCAGCCAGTGGAAGATGGTGGCCTCCTACGGCCTGCAGATGACCCACGGTGGACAGGCCCTGCGCTCCGGCATCGTCGGGCGGGTCTGGAACCAGCGCAGCACCGTGGTGGTCCAGGACTACCCGGCCGACCCCGACGCCCTGCCCGCCGCCCTGGAGGCGGGAATCCTGTCGGCGGCGGCGGTGCCGGTGTGGTGCGAGGGCAGTCTCCGGGCCGGCCTGGTGGCGGCCCGGAGCACCGGGGTCGGGATCCGGGCTGAAGAGGTCGAGTGCATCGAGATATTGGCCGCCCACGCCGGGATCGCCCTCGGCAACGTCGAGCGGCTGGACGAGAGGAACCGGTGGGAGGCGGAGCTGGCCTACCAGGCCACCCACGATGTCCTCACCGGGCTTCCCAACTGGACGCTCTTTGCCAAACTGCAGGAGCGGGCCCGGGCCCACTCCCGGCGCTCGGGCCGATCGGCGGCCGTCCTCTTGCTGGATCTCGACCGATTCAAGTCGGTCAACGACAGCCTGGGCCACGACCTCGGAGACGAACTTCTCCGAGAAGTGGCCGTGCGCCTCCGTGACACGGTGGGCGATGACGGCGCGGTGGCCCGTTATGGCGGGGATGAGTTTGTCGTGCTGGTCGAGGATCTGTTGGACGACACGGCCGCGGTGCTGATGGCCGATCGGCTGCTGGCCGCCCTTCAGCCCCCCGTGCCGGTGGGTCCCAACGACGTCTACACGACCGCCAGCATCGGCATCGCCTTCATCCGCAAGGACTCGAGCGCCGAACACAACCCGCTGCGCGAAGCCGACCTCGCCATGTACCGGGCCAAGGAGTCGGGCAAGGGCCGCTGGAAGATTTTCGAGGCCGGCATGGACGCCAGGGCCTTGAGACTCATGCAGATCGAGGCCCAGCTACGCAAGGCCGTCCCCGCCGGGGAGATGTATCTGGCCTATCAGCCCATCGTCGACCTGGTGGAAGGGCGGATGACCGGGGTGGAGGCGTTGCTGCGCTGGCGCCATCCCGAGCGCGGCCTGATGATGCCCGATGAGTTCATACCGGTAGCCGAAGAGTCCGGCCTCATCATCGACATCGGCCAGTGGGTGATGGAGGAGGCGTGTCAGCAGGTGCAGACATGGAACGGCATGGGTGGAGGGCTGCGGGTGTCGGTCAACCTGTCCGGGCGGCAATTCCACGACCCGAGACTGGTCAGCCGGGTCCGCTCCGTGCTCGCCCGCACCGGACTGGATCCCGGCCGCCTGGTGCTGGAGATAACCGAGACGATCGCCATGGAGGACCTGGGCACGACCATCGACATGGTCGGGGACCTCAGCGATCTGGGGGTCGGCATCGCCCTGGACGACTTCGGCCAGGGTTCCTCCTCTCTGGCCGCGCTGCGCCGCTTTCCCCTGGAATCGGTCAAGATCGACAAGGTTTTCGTGTCCGGTGTCACCGAGGAGGGCCCCGACCGGGCCATCGTCGGATCCGTCCTGACCCTGGCCGACAGCCTCGGCATCAACGTCACCGCCGAGGGGATCGAGACCGCTCCCCAGATGGAGGCGCTGATCGACATGGGTTGCCCCCAGGGCCAGGGCTATCTGTTGTCGCGGCCGGTCGGGGGGGACGAGGTGCCCGGCCTGGTGGCCGGGATGCACGACCGTCTGCGCACGGTCGAAGCGGCCGACTAGCGCTCCGCGCTCGGCGCCACCGGCCGTCTATCGGCTCAGGCCTTGGGGGCCAGGGCCCGGACCGCCTCACGGACGTCGATGCCGAAGGGGAGGATGTTGAGGGCGGGGGTGGTCACCCCGTTGGCCACGTAACGGCTGATGTGCTCACGACACTCCGCCGGGGAACCGTGGACGATCAGGTCGTCCACCACCTGGTCGGGGATGGCGGCCAGTGCCGCCTTGCGGTCACCGCCGTTCCAGGCCTCCCACATCCCCTTGAGCTGATCGCCGCGGCCCAGCCACTCGTGGAAGGCGGCGTACACGGGGACGTTCAGATAGGCGGCCACCGCCATCCTCCCCATGTTGCGCACCGTCTCCGCGTCTTCAGAAGGACAGACGAAGATGCGGGCGACAATCTCCTTGCCCTCACCCACCTCGGGCACAACCTGTTTGACGTCCTCGGCCGAGAGCCAGTTGATGATGGCCCCATCCCCGAGTCGGCCCGCCATGCGCAGCATTCCCGGGCGCAAGCCGGCTACCAGAATCGGCGGGGGCGTCTCGATGCGCCGGCCCAACCGGAAGCCCTTGACCGTGAAGGAGCGGCACTCCATGTCCACCTTCTCACCGGTCAGGGCCTGCCGTAGGAAGCGAACCATGTCGGCGGTGCGGTGGTAGGGGTCTTCGAAGGGAATCCCGTTCCAGCGCTCGACGATCACATTGGACGAGGTGCCGATACCCATGAGGAATCGTCCTGGCGCGGCCTCGGCCATGGCCGCCGCGCTCTGGGCCATGATGGCCGGGCCGCGGGTGAAGGCGGGGATGATGGCCACTCCCAGGCGCAGCGACGGCGTCCAGGCCGCGGCCATGGCCAGCGGCGTGAAACCGTCAGTGCCGTTCGCCTCACTCGACCAGACATCGGTGTACCCAAGCTCGACCAGTTCCTCCAGATACGGGCGGTGCTCATGGAGAGGAACGTGATCGAACGGGATGGTCATTCCGTAACGGGGCTCGGCCATGGGCCGAGACGCTAATGAACCGGTTCGAGCGGTGTGCGCCCGGCCCGGTAACCGGGTCCCGGCACCGCCCGCACCGACCGGGCGCCCAGGGCCTGCCCGCAGTGCTCGCAGACCAAGCGGCCCGTCGCCACCTGGCCGCAGTTCTTGTGGACGACCTCGATCGGTGGACCGTCCGGAGCGGCGTAGCGATCCCCCCACTGGCGCATGGCCGTCAATACCGGCCAGAGATCGACGCCTCTCTCGGTCAGGCGGTACTCGTGACGCAGGGGCCGCTCGGAATAGGGCACCTTCTGGAGCACACCGGCGTCGACCAGGCTGACCAGGCGGTGTTGGAGGATGTTGCGGGAGATCCCGAGCCGGCGCTGGAAGTCATCGAAGCGGGTGACTCCCAGGAAGGCGTCCCGGATGATGAGCATGCTCCACCATTCGCCAACCACCTCGAGGCACTGGGCCACCGAGCAGCTCATGTCCGAGAAACTCTTCCGCTCCATGTCTCCCAGGGTAAGTGGGTTGCATGATGAAATGCAAGGGGTTAGGGTGGGTTCCATGAACGAACTGACCGCCCGCCGGGCCCGCGCCGTCTTCGTCGTCACCGCCTTGGGCGCCTTCATGGCCTCACTCGACCTGTCCATCGTCAACGTGGCCTTCCCCGCCCTGGCCCGCTCGTTTCCCCACGTGCCCCGGGCCTCACTGGCCTGGGTCATCACGGCCTACAGCATCGTGTTCGGCTCCCTGCTGGTGACGGCCGGACGCACGGCCGACCGCCTGGGCCGGCGGCGGGTCTTCTTCCTCGGACTGGCCGTCTTCTGCGCCGGCTCGGCCCTCTGCGGCGTGGCCCCTTCAGTCCCACTGCTGGTGGCAGGCCGGGTCGCCCAGGGCTCGGGAGCGGCTGCCCTCTTGCCCGCCTCTCTCGGTCTCCTGCTGGGAGCGTTTCCGGCCGAGAAGCGGTCCCAGGTGGTGGCTCTCTGGGGCGGGGTCGGTGCCCTGGCCGTGGCCACCGGGCCGTCCCTGGGAGCGGCCCTCATCACGGCCGGCGGATGGCGCTCGGCCTTCTACGTCAACCTGCCGGTGGGCGCCCTGGCTTGGCTGTGGGGCCGCCGGATCCTGCAGGAGTCCACCGTTGAGACGGCCCACGGCACGCCTGACTTCCCCGGGGTCGCCCTCGTCAGCCTGTCCCTGGCCGGGCTGGTGCTCGGGATATCCGAGGGCCCGTCATGGGGCTGGGGCAGCGCCCGGGTGGTGGCCAGCCTGCTGGTGGCTGCGGTGCTGGGGACCGTCTTTCTGCGCCGCAGCGCCCGGCATTCGGCGCCCGTGCTCGATCTCAGCCTGTTCCGGGCCCGCTCCTTCAGCGTGGCCAACGCCTCCACCCTGGTCTACGCCATGGGCTTTTTCGCCATGCTGCTCGGCAACATCCTGTTCCTCACCGGGGTATGGCACTACACGATCCTCCGGGCCGGCCTGGCCGTGACCCCGGGCCCGCTGGTCGTGGCGGTGGTGTCCGGTCCGGCCGGACGAATGGCCGGCCGCTTCGGGTTCCGGGCCGTGCTGATGCCGGGCGCAGTCTGCTTTGCCGCGGCCCTGGCCTGGTACGCCTTCCGCGTTGGCGTACATCCCTCCTACCTGGCCGAGTGGCTGCCGGGGACCTTGGTGGCCGGCCTCGGCATCGGCCTGACCTTCCCGGTCTTCAGTGCGGCGGCGGTGGCCAGTCTGCCCCCGGAACGACTGGCTGTCGGAGGCGCCGTCAACCAGACCGCCCGCCAGATCGGTGGCGCCCTCGGGGTGGCCATGTTGGTGGTCCTAGTGGGCAACCCGTCCACCCCGGCCTCGGCCCTGGCGCATTTCGACCGGCTGTGGATCTACTGCGCGGTCATGGCCATCGGCTCGGGCCTCATCGGATCCCGGCTTCGCCGGCCCGGGACGGTCCAGGCCGAGGTGGTCGAGGAGTTGGCACCCGAGCTTCCCGCCGTGATGGCAGCCCTGCCCATCGCCCTTGAGGCGGGGGCGGAGTGAACCTCCCGGGTTTCAGCGCCGTGGAGCTCTCCGGAGGCGGCCGACCGGAAAGCTGCGCACGGCCGGCACCCGGGCGCCGGCCCGTCCGTCGAGGAGAGGGCCGAAGACCTCGGCGGTGGGAACGGCGCCGTCCAGGAAGAACGCCTTGCAACGGAACCGTCCCCTGAGACCATCCACTCTGACCTCGTCCCCCACCAGGAAGCCGTCGAGGCCATCAACCCGGTCGTGGACCGGCCCGGTGGCTACCGGGGCGGTCCCCTTCGACCGCCGTTTGGGCGGGCGGCCATCCCCGGAGAAGAGAGGCAGGCTGGGCTGCACACCGCCAGTGTGTCAGCCTCGGCCGGACCGCTGGTGACAAGGGAGCGAGGAGGACGAATAACCCGTCCCACCAGGGGGAACAGTGATTGTCACACCCTCCTGTCAAGGTGGAGCCATGAGTGATCAGCTCACCCTCATCAATCCGAACCCGGAACTGACCTGGCGGTTGGACGAGCCGACCCGGGAGGCGGGCCGGCGGGGCATCGAGGCCGCCCGGCTGGCCCTCCAGGAGGCATCCCGGCGCCGTATCCAGCGCCTCGAGCCCGAGTACCGGGCCGCCTGATCCCCTGGGCCGCCCCGTCAAGGTCGCCCCATTAGGCTCGGGCCATGAGCTCGCCTACCCTGGCCGAGCGCCTGGGCTATCCACCCGACGCCAAACTTCTCATCGTCAACTGTGACGACCTGGGTTCGAGCCACTCGGCCAACCTCGCCATCTACGAGGCGCTGAGGTCCGGCCTGGCCACCAGCGCCACGCTCATGGTTCCTTGCCCCTGGGCCCGGGAGGCGGCCGCCCAGTACCGGGGTGAGGACGTGGGTGTCCATCTCACCCTCAACGCCGAGTGGGACCTGTACCGCTGGGGCCCGATCACCCGGGCTCCTTCCCTCCTCGACGGGGACGGAGGCTTCCCCAGGACGGTGGTAGACGTGTGGGATCACGCCGACATGGACGAGGTCCGTAAGGAACTGAGGGCCCAGGTGGAGCGGGCCATCTTCTGGGGATTCGACGTGACCCACGTCGACTCGCACATGGGCTCGGTGCAACTCCGCCCCGAGTTCTTCGACGTGTACCTGGAACTGGCCGCCGACTTCCGCTTACCTATGCGTCTATCGGGAGCCTCCACCCAGAAGTCCATCGGCTTCCCCTTCAGGGATCTAGCCGCAGCCGAAGGAGTCGTCTTCCCCGACCACCTGATCGTCACCAGCGGCGTCGGATCCCGCCGTTCGATCGAAGCGGCCCTGGCCCGCCTGCCCGACGGGGTGACGGAGATGTATCTGCACCCCGCCGTTCGCAGCGGGGAACTGGAGGCCTCCCATCCCGACTGGGAGGGCCGGGTCGATGACCATCAGTTCCTCACTAATGAGGACACCCTGCGGGAGATGGCCGAGCGGACCGGCGCCGGCTTTATCGGCTACCGGGCTCTGCGCGACCTCATGAGGGACTGAACTCGGTTCGGACCTACCCGCCGGAGGGCGCGGCTCATTCGCCTGGGTACTCGGTCCCGGCGCCGATCCGCCGCTGCAGGTCCTTATAGGGGCCGGAGGCGATGAGGGCCAGGATGGACATGAGCTTGGCCAGATCGCCCGCCACCTTCACCCGCCCCTGCATGATGGCGGCGTTGGCGTCCATCCTGTCGGTCTGGATGTCAACGGCGTCGGCGTAGGTCTGGGTCAGGGTCACGTCGGCCCCGGACCCGCCGATCGGACCCGTGCCGGCCTGTTGGAGGCGTCCGTCCTCCAGCCTCCACCAGTAGGCGGCGTCGGGGACGGGTCCTCCGTTGACCATGAACTGGACGAGGACGGAGGGACCGGGCTCATCCATCTCCTCGGCCCACAGCCGGACGGTCAGATCCAGCCAGTCCTGGCTCAGGAATAAAACCATGACCCCGGTGGTCCCGGATGTTCGACGGGACGCCTGGTCAGCGGGACGCCTGGTCAGCGGGACGCCAGGTCGGCGACGCCGGCGAACAGATCCCTCTCCCGCTCCTCCGGCTCCTCGGCTCCGTCGGGAGAGGTGGCGTCCCTGGTGCCGGTGCCGGCGTCGGGAGCCACCGGGCCGCCCACCCGGCTGTAGGCCAGGATGAACTCCTCCACCGGATGGACCGTGCGGGCCACCTCCGGCGGCAGCCCGAACCAGAACTTGGAGGTGGGATCGACCTGGGTGGCGTGGGCGAGGAGAGCCTGACTGCGCACCTCGGTGTGGCCGGAAATGTCTATGACCGTGGTGATGCGGTGGTCATGGGACGGGCGTTCCAGCCAGCGCTCGTCATAGGGGCTCTCCAGGCCGAGCTCAAGAAACTTTTCGTGCATGGCCAGGGTCCGGGCCCGGGACCAGACGTTGTAGTACATCTTCGACGGGCTCCAGGCCTCGCCCAGTTCGGGATAGGCCTCAGGGTCACC
>Ga0307374_10011014_pt1 | contig 12960 bp, 13 predicted proteins | sample OX3MG_FD_202532 | JGI IMG/M metagenome (GOLD analysis project Ga0307374, IMG submission 202532) | Soil microbial communities from Risofladan, Vaasa, Finland - OX-3 | ecosystem: Environmental > Terrestrial > Soil > Coastal area > Acid sulfate soil | place: Finland: Risofladan, Vaasa | collected...
CTCGACCGCCGCGGCCAGCTCCGGATCGCCCGGGTAATCGAACGGATGGTCGTGGAGCATCTGCGGCAACTCTTCGGAGGTATAGACGCCGGAGAGCCGTTCGTGACCGTTGGCCACGTACTCGACGGTGGTGAACCAGTGCGTGTCGAACAGCACGAACGTATCGAAGCGCAGTGTTTGCAGCCGCTCGCGCTCGACCTGCTCCATCGCCTCGTAAAAGGTCGAGACGTTGCGGCCCATGTAGGCGCGGCGCGCCTCGGGATCGTGGATCATCAGGCGCGGCACGTGCGTGGTAAGAATCGCGGCGACTACTTCACCCATGGCGTTCCTCCCCGTAGGTCAGACAGACCATCCGCGGCTCGGTCCAGAACTCGAGGCTGTAGCGCCCGCCCTGGCGGCCGAGCCCGCTCTGACGCGCGCCGCCGAACGGTGTGCGCAGATCGCGCAGAAAGAAGCTGTTGACCCACACCATCCCGGTCTTGAGCTGGTTGGCGACCCGGAGCGCGCGCTCCATCCGCGTCGTCCAGACGTAGCCCGAAAGTCCGAAGCGGGTGGCGTTGGCCTTGGCGATCGCCTCGGCCTCATCCTCGAAGCGCTCGACCGTCAGCACCGGGCCGAAAATCTCCTCGCTGACGACCCGCGCGCTTTCGTCCACCGCGTCGAGCACGGTCGGCAGATAATAGTAGCCGCGCGCGGGTTTCGCGGGCGCGGTGCCGCCGCACAACAGTTTTGCGCCGCCGGCCACCGCCTCGGTGACGAAGCCGTGGACGCGCTCGCGATGGCTGGCCGAGATCAGCGGCCCGTAATCGGTCGCCTTATCGAGCGGGTCGCCGATCGTGAGCTTTTCGATCTCGCCGAGCAGCAGGCCGAGGAACTCCTGCGCGATGCGCCGGTCGACCAGCAGGCGCGAGCCGGCCACGCACGACTGGCCCTGGCTGCGGAAGATCGAGCGCGCCACGCCGGCCGCCGAGCGTTTGAGGTCGGCATCGGTAAACACCAGGTTCGGTGATTTGCCGCCGAGTTCGAGCGTCACGCGCTTGAGCGAGGCCGCCGCGGCCGCCATCACCTTGCGTCCCGTGCCGACCCCGCCGGTGAAGGCGATCGCGTCGACTCCGGGATGAGCAACCAGCGCGGCGCCGGTCGGACCGAGCCCGCTGACGACGTTGAGCACGCCGGGCGGCAGCCCCGCTTCGGCGGCGATCTCGCCCAACGCCAGCGAAGTCAGCGGCGCCAGTTCCGAGGGCTTCAGCACGCAGGCGTTGCCGGTGGCGAGGCAGGGGCCAAGATTCCACGTCGCCAGCATCAGCGGCGAGTTCCACGGGATGATAATCGCGCCGACGCCGAGCGGGCTGCGCGCCGTGACGCTCATCAGCTTGAGATCGTCGCCAAGAAACTTGGCGTCGCCGAACGAGGCCTCCTGCGTCCAGGTCTCGGCCGCGGCGGCGAAGAAGCGCAGGTTCCGCGCCGCGCGCGCGATATCGTGATTCACGCACTCGGCGATCGGCTTGCCGACGTCGCGCGCTTCCAGCCCGCCAAGCTCCTGCGCCCGCCGTTCGATCCCGTCCGCCATCCGGCTGAGAATCCGGCCGCGGGCCTCGGCGCTCAGCTTCGGCCACGGTCCATCGTCGATTGCCTGGCGCGCCGCAGCGACCGCCCGCGCGACGTCATCTTCGCCGGCCATCGCGACCGAGGCCAGCTCGCGTTCGGTGGCGGGCTCGATCACCGGAAAGCGCGCGGCTTTGGCAGGAGCTGTATAAGCACCGTTTATGAACAGATCGGTCTGCATTTTTCGTCGTCTACGTCCTGCGAGTTTTTACCGCCGCGTTCCGGGATCGCGCGTTACTTGCGCGTAACCGAGTATAGTCGGTCGACGTATTAGCGGACACAGTAGCGGATACGAAAACCATGGCGAAAACTGCCTGCTTGACGCCTGTGCTTGCCGCTCCTAACCTCAGGACCGGATCGAACCGGACCTTTGGAGCTTTCGACGCCGTGGCTGAACTGCCCAGGATAATTCCGCTCTTCCCATTGCCGAACCTGGTGATGTTTCCGGGCCTGCGAGTCCCGCTGCATATTTTCGAGCCGCGCTACCGCCAGATGATCGCCGATATCAAGGATAGCGACGGGATTATCGGGATGGTGCTGCTCAAGGGCGATTGGGAGGAGGACTACTACGCGCGTCCCGATATTTTCGCGATTGGATGCGCCGGCCGGGTCGACGAACTCGAAGAGCTGCCCGACGGCCGCTACAACCTGATTCTCGAGGGGCTCGGCGAGTTCCGGCTCGAGCGCGAGCTGCGCGATCGAATTTACCGGCGCGGCGAAATCGAATGGTGCCCGGTGGCGAACGCGGCGCTGGCGACCGATCCCGAGACCATGGAGACCCTGCGCGAGCTGCTGTTCAGTTACCTGGGCAGCGAGTCGGCCGAGCAGGCCTGGAATACGCTGGTCGAGGAGCGCGGCCTCAGCGGCGCGGCGCTGGTGAATTTCCTCTGCTTCCATCTGGATATCGCACCGATCGAAAAGCAGACCCTGCTCGAGGCCAGCATCGAGCGTATCACCTGCTTTCTGGATATCCTCACCTTCAAGATCGAGGAGCGGAAACTGGGGCCGCATGGTCCGGGCGGCGGCCGTACGATGCAATAGCACGATGCAATAGATCGTTCGGCGATAAAGCGACACGCGTCGCCACCGGATGACGCCCCGTTTCCCGCCGGCAGCATCCCGGAACCGTCGCTCCAGGTGGGACTCCTCGATGGGGTGGGTGGTGCAGATCTGCAACTACCCTGTAACTTTTACACCATAGTCGTCCCCTATTTTTCGGCTTAGCGGAGCTTTACCCAGCAGATTTCCCACCCCCTTGCGGCCCCTTTCGACCGCGATCGCATAGCTATGACCGGCTGTCAAAAACGCGCAGTTGGGGAGGGTTGAGAGAAGAAATGAACGCTAACTAAGCAAAGGCGCGACTGCCAGATAATAGACGGCATGAGTCGCCGCGTTTCCGGCTTAATCGTCGCAAAAGCGTCCAAAAAATCCCGCTTTCTCGCAGTTTACGCGCCGCTACAAACCGGCAACAGCTCTGCTGCGATGTCAATTTGTCACGCGGCGAATCGTTCTGCGCGCCACGAAGATAGGCAGGCGTCAAAAAAGCCCGCCCGCGTCCTGCACAATCCTGCGCTGCGTCAAAAAGCTGAGCTTGGGTGGGCCCCGATCGAAGTCGAGGTCGCCCAAGACCGACGTGCGGCATGAGCATTGCTTCAATCTGGCCCAAGGTTTGTATCCGTTTGACGAGGGGAGGACGGGCTTATCATGGATTGGGAAAGCGGAGTATTGGGATCGCTGTTTACGCCCGAAGTCATGACGCCGGAGCAGTACTACGACGAGCGTCGTGACGACAGTGCGATGCGGCCGGTCAAGCGCCTGATGATGGCGGTGCTCGAAGACGCGTTGCGATGCTTTCAGAACAATGCCGCGAGCCGCGGCGGGCCGCGCAAACGGCTCTACGCCGAGGCCGAGGAATGGTTGTGCGGGGACAACAGCGACGGACCCTTTTCGTTCAATACCGTCTGCGAGACCCTGGGGATCGAGCCGCGCTATCTACGTTCCGGCTTGCTGCAATGGCGTGAGGAGCAGCTGCGGGGAGTTGCGAACCGGCGCCTGGCGCGGCGCTCACCCGTCGTGCGCAACGGCAAGATCAGCATCCGTACGCGCCGCAACGGCAAGCACGCCCAACAGGCATAGAGTCACCCGCGGGACCGCTTCGAATCGAGGCCCCGCCCGGTCTTTGGGTCGCGGGAGGCGCGCCGTATCAGAGGAGGCGCGCCCCAGCCTGGTGCGCGGAAGATTCGGCGCGCGCCAATTTTCAGGCGCCTAGCCGAATCCGGTCGTGTACGTCTGTTCCGCTAGCCCTTGAGCCAGGCCGAGATCCGCTGATGTATCCCGACCGGATCGGCAGCCCAATAGCCGTGCCCCGCATCGGGTATCATCAATAGCTCCGCATTCTCCAGCCGCGCCTTCATAATCTGCGCGTTTTCCGCCGGTATCAGCAGGTCTTTCTCGCCGTGTACGATCAGTGTCGGGCATTTGATCTGCGGCAGCCGCTCGTAAGTATTGAACTGGATTAGCCCCGCTACCGTGCGATCCGCGGTCTCCGGCGGCGTCCCCGGCGCCATCTGCAGCCCCGCCAGCATCAGCGGCTTCAATTCGGGATGCTTCGCGATGAATTCGGGCGGATAGAGCAGCGGGATCAGCACGTCGAGCGCCTCTTCCGGCTTGCTCGCCATCAATCGGACGCTCGCGATCAACTTCTCCAGCACCTCGAACGGCGCCATCTTCGCCGTCGATCCTCCTGCCGCCGTGCATCCCAGCACCAGTTTCTCGACCCGATCGGGATGGCGCAGGGCGAGTTCCTGCGCGATCATCCCGCCCATCGAAATCCCGTAAACTTTCGCTTTCCCGATACCCAGCGCGTCGAGCAACCCCGCCGCATCCTCTGCCATGGTGTCTATCGAGTAGGCGCCCGCTGGACGATCCGAGTTGCCGGTGCCGCGGTTATCGTAATAGATGCACTTGAAGGTGCTCAGGAACGGCAGCATCGGCGTCCACGCGATCCCCGGCATCCCGAAGCCCATTATCAGCAGCAGCGGATCGCCGCTGCCGAAGGTCTCGTAGCTCAGGTTGATCGTTCCGGCTTTGACTTTAGGCATCGGCACTCCTTGCGGGTTGAAACGGGAAGCGCGGCTCTCGGGTTGCGCTCGATCTCATACGATCAAGATCGCGGCAAACCGGCAGCGTGAAAATCTATCGAGAAAAACGGGCCAGGGAAAACGTCCGCCGACGTCTCAGTGCATCGCCGGCTGAGACGAGGACGACGGCGGAGCCGGCGCCGGACGGATCTGCGGACTCGTCGGCGGTAGCCCGGTAGTCGCGGAGCGCGCCTCAGACGGGTCAGCCTCGTAGGGCTCGGGAGGGAACTTGTCGGGCGGCGGCAACTGGGCCATCTTCGGCGGCCCGTAGAACTGATCTTTGTCGGGATTCATGGCCGGCGCGAGTGGCGTCTCGTTGGCCAGGTAATTCAGCGGCCGCGCCACCGTCCACTCCAGCGCGAAGCCGATCGGCGCGACGAAATAGCTCACGATCTTGAGTGGCTGTGAGGCGTCCTCGTTGTATTCGCCCGGGTTCTGCTGATCCTCGTACTGCGCATGCACAGCCGGTGCGAGGCCCAGAACCAAGGCCAAACCGATGCCGATTGCCCATCGCCGCATAGGGCTATTCTTGGTGCGATGGCGTCGCGATGTCAATGGCGCGCGGCCTCGGCCGGTGGGAAAATAATACGGCGTTGACGGAGCTTGCTGTGAACCATGAATCGCTGCCGGCGGAGGAGGGTCAATCGTCGCGCCGGCCTCCGCGCCGCTATTTGATGCGGGACGCGAGCCGGGCGCTGACTCCCACCGGCGGCTTCCTGAAAGGCTTTGGCTTTTCGCTTAATCCTTACCTCGGATGCGCGTTCGGCGACCACGGCGGATGCCCGTTCTGCTACGTGCGGGCGCTGCCGGTGGCGCGCGCCGAGAGCGGTCCGTGGGGCGCGTGGGTGGTCGCCAAGCAGAATCTCGCCACGCTGCTGGGGCGCGAACTCACCGCGCTCGACCGCGCCGGGCGACTCGCCGCCGCGACCATCTTCATGTCGAGCGCAACCGACCCGTACCAGGGACTCGAGCGCCGGTTGAAGCTTACCCGCGCCGCCCTCGAAGCCTTCGTCAACCATCCGCCGCGGCGATTGCTGGTGCAGACTCGCAGCCCGATGGTCGAGCGCGACCTCGACCTGCTGCGCGCGCTCGGCGAGCGAGTCATCGTCTCGCTCACCATCGAGACCGACGACGATGCGGTCCGCCGTGCGCTGACGCCGACTTCGCCCTCGGTGGCGCGGCGCATTCAATGCGCGCAGCGGATCGGCGCGGCGGGGGTGTTCGTCCAGGTCACGGTTGCGCCGATGATGCCGAACCATCCGGCGCGGTTTGCCGCGATGCTCGACGAGGTCGCCCGGCGGGTGATCGTCGATACCTACTTCGACGGCGACGGCGCCCACGGCCGCCGCTCGCGCGCGCTCAATATCGGCGCGCTCTACCAGCGCCTGGGATACGAAGGATGGTTTCGGCCGGGCGCGGAGGCGGAGCTGATGGCGGCGTTGCGCGCGCGGCTCGGCGCCGATCGCGTGCTGTTCAGCGGCGCGGGCTTCAACGCCGTATGACTTGCCGATTCGGGGCAGCTTCAGCCGACGACACTGATGACGCTAGGAATGCATCACTGACTGCCGGGGGCCGTCGATGTGCCACAGCCGCCGCAGGATCGCGCAGGCCCGGCGCGCCTCCAATCCGAACGGGACGGTGATCATCAGGTAGCCGGCGACGATCATCGCGGCTACCACCCCAAGGCCCGCCGAACGGCTCTGCAAGCCATGGAACGCCGTCTGAGTCAGAATGAAGGTGGTGACGATCATCCCGATCGCCGCCACCACTCCAAACGCCGCCGACCATTGCAGGCGCATCCCGATCGCGATCCGCGTGCCGGTCCCGCCCGGCGCGACCCGGCCGATTATCAGCGGGCGCAGCGAGTTGCGATAGCCGATGATGCGGCTCACCGCGAAGCTGTCGTCCTCGACGGTACCCTCGAGGTCGCGCGCGTCCGATGACGGCAGCCGAAAGTAGCGGCGTTCTTCAGTGGCGTCCCGGACGGCGGCGATTACTTCGCCCGGCGAGCTGCGGGTGACGATCTCATAGCGCCGCCATGGCGGGGCTATGAGATCGAGCAACAGGGGATTGGGCGCATCGAAGCTCATGGCCTTCGGTCGGGACCGCTGGGGGCAGGGCTCAGGCCTGCAAATCGCTCCGCGTTGATCTCTCCGCTTCGCCGCGCTCCCGACGGTCGCGCGGCTTCGGTCGAGATGACAAACAGCACAGGCCTCCCTGGCAGAGTCGATAACCGTTGACGTCGAGCACGATCCCCCTGCGCGTCTTTAGCAGGCCTGCGGGCGCAGCCCTGCTGCTCCGGGTTGTTCGCTTCGCTGCGCCGTGCTCGCCGCTCGCGCTCGGTTCCGGTCGAGGTGACGGAAGAAACCACGCAAACAAAGCTGGCGCTTCGCAGAGTAGATAACGGTGAAGTCCACGAACAACCTCAGCGCGCCTTAGTGGGTGCAGGGCTCAGCCCTGCTACTTCTGCTGCATCGGAGCGCCGCAGCACTTGAGCGTGCCGCCGCCGGCCTTGGTCACGATCACCCGCGAGCCGCATTTCGCGCACTCGTACATCTTGCCGATCTGGTTCGCCATCTTTTTGTCGTCTACATCCTGGTTTTTTGTAGGTCCCGAAAGTGCCTTATCAGTCGTATACGTGGCCGACAGACTTTTTGTCGCCCACTCCCGAAAATTCCTGCTCTCCGTTCATCCGCCCTTGAACAGTGGCCGGCGCTTTTCCAGGAACGCCCGCACGCCCTCGCTTCGATCCGCAGTGGTCTGCAGCAGCGCGTAAAGATCCTCCTCCAGCCTTATACCTTGCGCGAGCGTCATATCGTAGCCCTTGAGCACCGCCTCCTTCGCCATCCGCATGGCGAGCGGCCCGCGGCTCAGCATCGATTCGACGCGCGCCGCGGCGATGCGCCGGAGGCTCGCGGGCGAGGCGGCAAGCTCGGTGATGAGGCCGGCGGCGAGCGCTGCGCGGCCGTCGATCGGCGCGCCGGTCAGAATCATCCGCAGCGCGCGCGGTGCGCCGACGATTCGCGGCAGGCGCTGAGTGGCGCCGAAATGGGGCAGGACGCCGCGTTGCGGCTGCGTAATCGCAAAGCGCGCGCGGGCCGTGGCGATTCTCAGGTCGAGTGCGAGGGCCAGCTCGAGGCCTTCGTCAAAGGCGTCGCCGTTGATAATCGCGAGCGTCGGCTTGGCGAGCGCGGCGAGCGTTTCGACCAGCCGCGGGTCGACCCCGGCGTCGAAGCCGGTGCAAAAGACCGTCCCCGCACCGCTCATCGTGAGCATCAGCAGGCGGTCGTCGTCCTCGACCCGCTCGGCGAGCGCCATCAGCTCGCGCGCCATCGCTGGGTTGATACGGTTTCCGCTACGCGGGCGATTGAGCGTGACGCTTAAGCATCGGTCGCGCGTTGCGACGATCAGCTCCGGGCCGCGCGGGCGCGGTTTGCGCCGGGCGGCCAAGCTTAAGGCGCCTGCTCGCGCAGGCGTTGGCGGAGGATTTTGCCGAGCGGATTTTTCGGCAGCTCGGGGACGAACTCGACGCGCTCGGGACGTTTGAAGCTCGCCAGGCGCTGGCGGCAAAAGTCGATCAGCTCCTCGGCGGCGATGCCGACTTCGGGCCTGATCACGACGAACGCCTTCACGGTCTGGCCCCATTCCAGCGACGGCACGCCGACCACCGCCGCCTCGTCGACCGCGGGATGGCTCATCAGCACCGCCTCGACCTCGGCGGGTGCGATATTCTCGCCGCCGCGGATAATCAGGTCGTCCTTGCGGCCGGCGAAAAAGATGTAACCGTCGTCGTCGATCCAGCCGAGGTCGCCGGTCGCGCGCCAGCCTTCGCCCAGCGCCGCATCGTCGGCGCGCCCGGCATAGCCCTTCATGATGCGCGCGGTGCGAATCACGATTTCGCCGACCGCGCCGCGCTCGAGCCAGTGGCCGGCGTCGTCGCGCACGCGCACCTCGACGTCGGGCAGCGGGCGGCCGATCGAGTTGAGCCGCTTGAGCTTGAGCTCGCGCTCGGCGGGGCTGCCGTCGAGGCGATGGTCGTCGGGGCCGAGCATCGTCAGCGAGGAGGTGGTCTCGGTCTGGCCGTAGGCGTTGACGAAGCCGACTTCGCGCGGGAAGGCGTCGATGGCGCGGCGAATCACCGTCGGCGGCATCGGCGCGCCACCATAAGCAAGGTTGCGCAGGCTCGAAAGATCGGTGCGCGGAAAATCCGGATGGTCGAGCAACTGCTTCATCATGGTCGGGACCACGAAGGCGTGCGTGACACGCTCGCGCGCGACCAGGCCCAGCCACTGGCCGGCCTCGAACTGCGGCATCACCACCATCCGGCGCCCGGTCCACGGATTGGTCATCAACGCGGTCATCCCGGCGATGTGGTAGAACGGCACGCACACCAGCGCGACGCCGCGATCGCTGACGCCGTCGGCCAGCTCGACGTTGGCGGTCACGTAGGCGGTGAAGTCGCGATAACTGAGCATCACGCCCTTGGGATTCGAGGTGGTGCCGCTGGTGTACATCAGCACCGAAGTCTCCTCGTCGTCGACCTCAGCCTCGGTCGCATCGGGCGCCGCCGCGGCGATCAGCGCGGCCAGGCTCGGCGCCTCACTGCTGCCGCGTCCGAAGGCCAGCAACGAATCGAGATGAAGCCGCGGGCGCAGCCGCGCGACCAGTTCGAGGTAGCGATCGCCGGCCATCAGCACGCGGGTCCCGGCGGTGTTGAGCATGTATTCGAGCTCGGGTTCGCGGGCCCGATAGTTGAGCGGCAGAAAGGTCAGCCCGGCGCGCGCGGCGGCATAGTAGCTCGCGACATAGAGATCGGAATTGGTGTCGAGGGCGGCGATCACCTCGCCCCGCTTGAGGCCGAGCCCGCGCAGGACCGTCGCCAGCCGTGCGATCAGATCGTCGAGGGCGGCGTAGGTGAGTCGCTGCTCGCCATACACCAGGATCTGATGGTCGGGGGCGATGGCGGCGGGAATCGTGATGAAGTTGACGGTGTTCAAGTGCGGCTAAGCTCTTTAGTTCGCGGTCCGTGCGGCGCGCCTGGCGAGGCGGCGCTCGAGCGCCAGACCATCAGTTAGACTGAGGTCGAGCCCCTCGTGGACGGCGCTCTTGACCAGTGCAATCATCGCCCGCGGCAGCGCTGCAAGGCTACGCGCCAGACGCGCCGCGGCGCGCTCCAACCCGGCCGCCGGCACCACCTCGTCGACCAGTCCTACAAGCATCGCCTCGCGGGCGTCAATCCAGCGTCCACTCAAGCACAGCTCGAGTCCGCGGCCCAGGCCGGCGCGGCGGGCCAGCGTCTGAGTGCCGGCGACGCCGGGAATCATGCCGAGCCCGGTTTCGGGCAGGCACAGGCGCGTGTCGTCAGCGGCGATCGCGATATCGCACAGCAGCGCCATCTCGAGTCCGCCGCCGACCGTGAAGCCGTGGACCGCCGCCACGGTCGGGATCTGCAGCGCGGCGAGCTTGCCCCATACGTCGCGCCGGAAGCGCACCCAGCGCGCCACGATCGGCGAAGGGGCGGAGCCGAATTCGCTCACGTCGCCACCGGTCGAGAAAGCCCGGCCGGCGCCGGCCAGCACCATCGCCCGCACTTCGGGATCGTCGTGCAGCGCGTCGAAGATTTGATCGAGATCGTCGCGCATCGCGAGGTTGTAGGCGTTGAGCTGGGCGGGCCGGTTGAGGGTCACCCACGCGATCGTGCCGCGCCGCTCGAAGCGGACGGTGGAAAATGATGATGACGCCACGTCAGACCGAATGAAGCTCGGCGCTGGCGCTGTTGGCAAACGCCGGGCGGCCGCGCTCATAAACCACGCGCCCGCCGATGACCGTGATATCGACCGGCAGGTTCAGGATTTCCGCCGGTGCAAGATCGAGCGGCGACTTCGGCAGCACGATCAAGTCGGCGAGCTGGCCGACCGCAATCGCGCCGGCCGCAAGGCGACCCAGGCGCGCACCGGCAGCGGTGAAAAGCGCCAGCGCGTCGGGCGCGGTCAACGCTTCATCGGCGCAAAGCTCGTAGCCTTCGAGCGAGGTGCGCGTGATCGCCGCGGCGACGGCGGCCAGCGGCCGCGCCGGCGTGACGGGCGCATCGGTCGCACCGGCCAGATTGATTCCCGCCGCCGCCAGGCTGCGCGCCCGGTAGAGCGAGGCCGCCAAGCCGGGCTCAGCGGCGTATTTTGCGCCGCGGTAGTAGACGAAGCCGGGATTGGTCACGACCCAGGCCCCGGCGGCCGCGAGGCGCTCGAGATAATCGGGCGGTATCAGGCCGCCGTGCTCGATGCGGCAGACCGCCGCGCCCGCGTCGCCGAAGTTCTTGCGCGCATCCTCGATCGCCGACAGCGCGCACTCCAGCTCCTCGACCTCGGTGACATGGAACGCGCAATCGAAACCGCGGGCGAGCGCAGTGGCGACGCGCCGCGCGATCGTGCCCGTGCCATGCGATCCGCCGGGCATGAACTTGATTCCCGCCAGGCGCATCCTGGCCTGAGCGGCCAGCGCCGCCAGCTGTTCGGCAGTCTCGAGATGACGCGCCCCGACCATCACACCGATGCGCTGGGCGATGGCCCCGCTTTCAGCGAAGCGGGCAAACAACCTGACCTCGTCGGGACCGTTCTTGACCGTCGCGTCGGTGAAGGCCGTGACTCCCGCCGCGGCCAGCTCGCGGCTGAAGATGCGGGCGCGCGACTCGAGCTCGGCAGCGGTCACCAGCGGCAGGCCCGCGCCGATCGCTTCTTCCATCCCGACCACCAGCCCGGTCAGCCGCCCCTCGGCATCGCGTTCGATTAACGCGCCGGGCGGGGCCTTGAAATCCGGACGATCGAGCCCGGCCTGTTTGAGAGCGCGCGAGTTGAGCCACGAGGCGTGGAGGGTCTGATGACGCAGGCGCAGCGGATTGCGCGGCACGGCCTGGTCGAGCTCCCGGAGCGTGGGGCCGCGCCGGTCGCGAAGCAGCGCCTCGTCGCAGCCGAAAGCGCGCAGCCAGTTGCCGGGCGGGGTCTTGCTGGCCGCCACCCGCAGGTCGGCGAGCAGGTCCGCAATCGTGCGGCAGCGCCACACCGAGGCCCCGGTCGTAGCCGCGGCCGCTTCTAGAAAATGCAGATGTGAATCGATCAGGCCCGGCGCGACGGTGCGTCCGGCGAGGCGAATCAGATGGGTCCGCGGTCCGACCGCAGCCTTCAAATCGTTGAACCGGCCGCAAGCCATGATCACCCCCCCGGCGACCGCGATCGAGTCGCTTTCGGGGCAGCCAAGAAGCGGTCCCTCATGCAGGACCAGGTCAGCCTTTTCCATCGTGCTGCGGTTGCTCAAGCTCGCCAAGCGGAACAGAACTTAAAGTGGAAGATGAAAATTAAAGATCAGTCGGACGAGGGCAGCGGCTTGACTTCCTTGAGCTTCATCGGTCCCTCGCAGCATTCGACGGCGCCGTCGCCGGCCTTGTTGCACAGCACCTCGGTGCCGCATTTTTCGCACACATAACGCTTGCCCAGCGCGTTCGACATTAACCTTCCTCCCCGGCAGCCGCCATCTGCAATTAAAGTTCTACTTGAAGGGTAGATCGCTGACCGTGGCCGGCCGTTCGCCTGCCGAATCCTTTATCACGACCGCGGTGCCCGGTGTCCAGGCGCTGTGATGGATTATCCCCAGGCCGAGCGCGCCCATGGCCGGCGAGTCGGCGGCGCTGGTGATAGTGCCGAGCTCGTGCCCGGCCAGCATCACGGCGGCGCCGATCGACGGCGGCGGCCCGGCGTCCATCCGCAGCCCGTAGAGTTTCTTCTTGAGCGAGCCATGGGCGGTGGCGCGTTCCAGCGTCTCCTGCCCGAGGTAGCAGCCCTTGCTGAGCGAAATCGCGCGTTCGAGGCGGGCTTCGAGCGCCAGCGTCTTGTCGCCGGTATCGACTCCGACCCGCGCGATCCCGCGCTCGATGCGCAGCGTCTCGCATGAGGCCGCGTCGGCTTGCGGAGCCTCCGGCGCCCGATCGCGCAGCGCATCGGCCAGGTTCGCCAGCTGGTCGCGCGCGCCGAGCACGGTGATGGCCGGCCAGTCATAGCGGGGCAGGGCGGCGATTGTGAGCGCCCCGGCGGCGACCCAGCGCCAGGCCTGAAGTCCGGCCGCCTCGGGAGCGACCCGCGCGATTACTTCGCCGGCGCGCGGACCCTCGATATCGAGTAGCGCCCAGTCCGCGAGCTCTTCGAACTCGACGTCATCGGCGACCAGG
>Ga0307374_10011016_pt1 | contig 12959 bp, 8 predicted proteins | sample OX3MG_FD_202532 | JGI IMG/M metagenome (GOLD analysis project Ga0307374, IMG submission 202532) | Soil microbial communities from Risofladan, Vaasa, Finland - OX-3 | ecosystem: Environmental > Terrestrial > Soil > Coastal area > Acid sulfate soil | place: Finland: Risofladan, Vaasa | collected...
CGGAGTCCATCTCCCCAACATGCAAATGTAGCCAGACACTCGCGTCCCCCAATAACTTGCCAACTGCTTCACCGAGAAATACTTACCACCCAATCCCTCCCCTCCCCAGCGGGGAAGATCCGTCCGACAGACTCCTAGCCTGGATTTCTCACCAGATTTTCCGTTGCGGCAGCAAACCGAGTGAGAAATGGGTTCTTAGGGTTCGTTCCAAACCTCGATCCTTTGTTTTCATACACTCTTAGGGTTCGTTCCGTAAATTTCGGTTGCGCTCGCCACTCCGGGAAGCCTTCTGCCGGTTCCAAACCGTCATGGAGTCCATACCATTTTAACCAAGGGCAGGGTGCATGGATGGGAAAAGTGCTTTGTATGGAAGCGATACACTGTATACAAGGGACAGGCGGCCCCTGCCTGGCATGGCAAGGCGTGTGCCGCTTGGTTGGGGTGGGAATGTGCCACCGCCATTTCCCCCTCACCCCAGCCCTCTCCCCGCTTGCGGGGAGAGGGAGGACCGCGCAGCGGTGGGTGAGGGGCTGACATTCAAAAGGTTTTCCGCCACACTCGGTACTCATAAGACGGTCTCCATTCTCTGGCGCAAGTTCTCCTCAACAAAATGCTGATGCCAGAAAAGACAGCCTTTTTCAATTTGTGAGTGAGAAATGCGGGCTGAGTGCAGCGTTTCGTAAGTTCGCTCACGTATTCTTGCACCCCCTCACCCGGCGCTGCGCGCCACCCTCTACTCCAAGGGGGCGAGGGCCGCAAAATTCTCATTCACCCTTCCCTCGCCGCTTGCGGGGAAAGGGGCTGAGGGGGTGTCGAAGACCGTTGCAAGAATACGTTACCGTAATTGCGAATGGTGGTACCAAGTGTTAGCCCCGGTCAAACCAATTCCTGTTTCTGCCTTCCCACACCATACCGGAATTCTCTCTTTTGTTGGTGCCCTCGAAGATAAAAGCCGGTATCATTGCCGCTCATGCTTGGACGGAACGGTGAGGCACGGAGCGCGGTTGCGTGTGATTCAGGACTATTTCGCAAGATTGAAAACCGGGATGATTAAAGGAGGCGATGGAATGAAACCCACGCGCAGACAGTTCTTACAGACCTCAGCCCTGGCCACGGTTGCGGGAAATCTTCCACTGCAGGGCGCGCCAGCACCGGCGCAACCACCGGCCGCCACAGCACCCGCAGCCTCGCCAGTGCAGCCGGCTACGGGGCCAAGCCACGGGTTGGATGCCCTTCAATTCGCCCGCCGTCACAGCATCACAAGAGACATTCCCGGGCCCAATTTTTTTGACGGAATGCTCCTGGGCAATGGAGACATTGGCGTGTGCGCGGTGGTGCGCCCGGACGGGCTGGGGCTTCACATCGGCAAGAGCGATTCCTGGGACATTCGGGTGAGCGAAGATATTGAAAAGGACGTTCTCACCTTCCAGGACCTCTTGAAGCTCTGGCAGCGCGCCAGTGAAGAAGCGAAGCGCCTGGGCAAGCCGGACCTGCTGTCTCTTGAAACCAACATTCCTTTCTTCCGCGATTACACTCACAAGGTTGAATCGTCTTACATCAAGCCGTGGCCGCGCCCCTGGCCCTGCGGCACGGTTTGGATCCATTGGGATCCGCGATGGGTCCATGCCGGCGCGCAACGGCTCGACCCCTCGCACGGCTTATTCACGCTTGAACTTGCGCTCAATGAGCCCGGCCAGCCTCCGCGCGCCGCCACGGTCTCGACTTTCGTGGATTGGGCCACAGGGCTGGTTTCCGTTTCCACCAATGGCCCTTTGCCCCTGCTTTCGGTCGATTATTACCCAGACTTGGATGAAGTCCACGCGTCGCCCATCGGCTTCGGGGGGTCCCAGACTTCGTGGGGCATGTTGCCGCGCCCGGAGATCGATGGCAGTGCCCATGAAGATTTTGCCGGCTTCTCCTGTTTCCAATACTTCCCCGCCCTGGGGCCTACGGAGTCCACGCCCTCGCCGCCGCGGTCGGATAAGGACCGGAATTTTTCGCTATATGGCCGCCTCACCGGAAAATGGTCACTCGAAGGGCTTGCGGAGAGCCAGGAACGGCTGAAGAACGTGGGCCGACCGGCGGGTGGATTCACCCACTATGCGCAGGCTCCCGGCGTCTATTTGGCGAGCAAAGGCTTGCAGCATTTTCGCCTCGACTTGATGGTGGCGACGCCCCGCGATGTGTTGCTCGATCGACTCGAGCGCCAGGCGGCTGCCTCCGGCGATCTCCATCCCTGGATCATCATTAGCCAGAATCACGCCTACAGCCCGGAAGAGCTGGACACCAAGACATACGCCCGCGGAGTAGTAGATCGCCTCGCGGAGCGGCCCGCCCCTGAGATCCACAAGGACTCCCAAGCCCGTTGGAAGGACTTCTGGTCGCGTTCGGCGGTGGAGTTTGAAGACAAAGACTTGGAACGTATCTGGTACCAAAACCAGTATTTTCTGGCCTGTTGCCTGCGGGAGCGCAAGATGGCGCCCGGCCTTTTCGGCAACTGGTCTACGGGCCGCATTGGCACGGCCTGGCACAGCGACTACCACATGAACTACAACTGCCAGCAGGTGTTCTGGGGAGTCTTCTCCAGCAATCACGCGGAGCAACACCTACCCTACGTCGAGCTTTGCCAGAACCTGATGGCCATGTCGGAAAAATATGCGAAAGAAAAATTTGGATTGCCGGGCGCTTACTTCCCGCACTCCGCTTATCCGGTTCCCAGCCAAATGGTGCCCTATCCCGTCCCGCCGTGGGGCTACCAGATCAGCGAGACGCCCTGGACGGTACAAAGCCTGTGGTGGCAATACCTCTACACTCAGGACGAGGATTACTTGCGCCAGGCGTATCCCATCCTGCGCGCCGCCGCGCAATTCATCGCCGCCTATGTGAAAAAGGGAGCGGATGGGAAGTATCACGTGATTCCAACTGTCTCCTCGGAAAACTGGGGCTTCACCGTGGATTATCGCCTTAACAAGGATTGCATTTTGGATCTGGCTCTAACCCAATTCCTGCTGGATGCGGTGATGGAAGGCTCTGCCGTGCTCCATGAGGATGAGGCGGAGCGCGCCCGGTGGAAGGAAATCCGCGACAACATGGCGCCTTACCCCACCGCTCACGGACCTTACGGCGAAGTGTGGCTGGACGTGGAGAATGCGCCGGTGGAGTACATCTACAACGTGCCCATCACGCTGGCGCCGGTATTCCCAGCGGAACAGGTGGGCATTGGGCGGAACGAAGATCAATGGGAGATCGCGCGGCGCACCGCCCGGTTGGTTCGCCTGGAAGGCGGCAATGATTTGGTGTATCAGCCGCTGATCCGCGCCCGGTTGGGAATGCTCGACCTCGATTGGTTCAAGAAGCAAGTGCGATATTGCGAGCTTCCTGACCGCATTGCCAGTGACCGCATCCGCCAAGTGGGCGGGCGATATGACGATTCCACCAATTTTGATTTCATGATGCGCATGGGCGTTTGGACGGAGAACCTTTCCCTGCCCGGCGTGCTGAACGAGTGTATGCTGCAAAGCTATACAGGAACCCTCCGGCTGTTTCCCAACACCCAAAATCTTGGTCCGGCGCGTTTCCAGAACTTGCGCGCGGCGGGCGCCTTCCTGGTTAGCGCCACCTACGATGGCAGGCAGGTCTCGAGCGTCTCCCTGCTCAGCGAAAAGGGGAAGACAGTCCGCCTGGCGAAACCGTGGGCTTCCGCTGCGGTTCGAGTGACAAGGGCAAGGGATGGCCAGCAAGTTCCAACCCGAATCGAAAAGGAACTTGTGACTTTTGACACTGACCCGGGCGAGCGTTATGGCATTGAGCCCGCGTGACCGGTTGGGCCTGCCCAACCGATGGCTGATGGATGCAGGGCCGGACCTGGACCTTACTCTGTTGCCGCAAGGGGCAGAGTTGGCCCCCATGCCGTTCACTTGGCCCCTTCACCCTTCAACCAGTAAGTAAACCACACACGCTGCACATTCTGGCGGAAGTAGGCGCTGGTTGCGCCGGCTCCCAGCCGACGCAAATGACGATAATTCCCGATCAAAGTGACGGCCTTTGAACAAATCGAGTCCTTGGGCATCCTGGCCATTATCTCCCATCAAGGGAGTTTTGCACCAGGACCCGTCGCTACAATTTGGCGTTTCGTCGCAAACGCATCAACGCCTCCCGATACTCATCAGAAATCAGGCCGTGCTCGTTCGGAGGCACGTCGAGCAGAAGATTCGCTCCTCGCCTTCGAGCCTGAACATACAGGTTCAATAACTCCTGGTCCGATAGCGGGTGATCTCCTTCAACATAGAACCAGTGCTTGCCAATCGGAGTATTAACCTCACCCGGCACATAGTAACACTTGCCATCAAACTCCCGCCATTTCATTAGACCCGACACCGGCGGCATGGACCGCTCAAAGCTGATCAAATCCGATGGCCATCCGTGGTTCAGCATGATGACGCTATCCGGCTGAAGACCAGCGATGTGATTATAGATATAAGTTCGATAGCCCTGACCCAAGAGCGATGGCCGGTCGACCCAACACTCCGTCAAAGGCCCATACTCTGTTAAGAGTTCATTCATTTGTGCTGTAACGAAGTCCTGGTAAAGCGACGTAGTGTAAGTGCCCTCGTCGCCGCCTCGAGGCTTGGGCATCTGGCAACCTCGCGGCGGACCGTTATGATTATCGCGCGAACCATAATAGAGACAAGGCAGGATACCTCTGCGCCCGCAGGCTAGGATGAAGGCCTTCACAACATCTGTTTTGTTCCCGCTATTCGTCACGTTATAGTCAGTATGCCGAGTTGGCCAGAGACAAAATCCGGAGGCGTGCTTGGCGGTGAGCACAATGTATTTCATTCCTGCGTCTCGGGCAATCTGGACCCATTGATCGACATCCAGCTTATCTGGATTGTATGTGGAAGCAGGTGCGTCGCCTTTCCCCCATTCCAAGCCGAAATAAGTGCCCATACCGAAGTGAATGAACATTCCATAGCCCATGTCCTCCCAGGCATGAAGCTTGGTGAGGCTAAGGCGCTGTGCACCTTCTCCTGGGCAACTTGCCTGGGTTCGTGAACCTAGTCCCTCTGGCCTCTCGTTCATGGAACCGAAGGCATTAGCGGCTAAAGGTCCACTTGCCATAAGCCCCGCCGCCGCTAAAGCGACACCTTGCGTGCCCCGAGTAAGGAAGCGACGCCGTGATATGTCCCGCTTGCGCATTTGGTCAAATCCTCCTCTTCACTTGACAAGTAAATCGTCCCTGTTCGCAACCCATATACTGGGCGTGCGCTTGAGGCCGATACATGAACCGTCAATCGACTTAGGTTACCTGATGTGTCTGCCCCTGCCTTTAGGACATCACTGGAGTAATTTTCCAGACATAGAACCTGAGCCCATTGGTTTTGAAGTTCCTTTCCTTATTCGAGGGTATAGTTAACCTCCCTGATCGTGGTACTAGTGGCTCGCCGTAAGCTTCTCACTGCCATGTGGGGTGGGCTCACTCACAAACCCAGGGAGTGGTACCCATGGTGAATAGCTACAGGGAAGAAGGACCAATTTCTGCGATTCTGCCTTCGCCACTTGGGGAACCGGGATCGCTAGCGGCGGGTTCGGAGACTGGCTGAAGTTAAAAGCATCGCTTAGATCGCTGGCATGGTGGTCCCGCGCAGTCAGGTGGGGCAGACTATACCGCTCCTCGATGAATTTGAGCATTGAGGTGAAATCACCCACTTGATGGGTAATGTACCCGGGCTTTGCATAGGGCGAAATGATGATCAAGGGCACGCGCGGTCCGTAGCCAAACGCGTCTACCTGCGGCGGAGGTACGTGGTCGTAAAATCCGCCGTAATCATCCCAGGTAAGAAAAACTACGCTATCTTTCCAGTAACTGCTCTTCATAAGAGCGTTCAGAACGCCTGTTACGTACCACATTCCCCGCGCAGGAGGAGCCGGTGGGTGCTCGCTATCCTGAAATGCAGGGATAATCCAGGAAACCTGCGGCAGGGCATGGCTGGCTACGTCCGTAAAATATTGATTCAGACTGACCAGTCGCGCCATCAGAGCCGGATTGTTACGGATCTGGGGAAAACCCGGAAGAGGATTCCATATCGAGAACTTCTTAGGATTTGGGAAGGTCTGGTTGAGTCCCTGGAGAATCCCCAGATTGATGTGACCGGGAGGTCTGGGTGGCGTCTCCTCGTAATATTTCCAGCTTATATCAGACTTGGCGAACAAATCTACCATCGAGGCAAAATTGAATCCCTCCGGATCGTCCACGACCTCTTCCAACTGTTTGAGTGTCCACACGTTCACCACGACTCCGCCCGACTGGGCTGCGACAGTATAAACGTGGTTTGGGAAGCTCGGCCCATTGAGGGAAGAAAAAAACCGGTCGTCTAGAGTAAAACGCTGCGCATAGGTCCAATAATTGGGGATGTCGCGCTGGTCATAGTATCCCATGGTGTATGTCGTTCCGTGGGCCCACACAAAGCCATCCATCTTGCCATTGTCCCAGCCCGCATGGGCTGTTTGCCAGCTATGACCCAGGTCGCAGGGCGGAGCGCCTTCGGGCATGTGGAAAGGCGCAATGCAGGCTCGTGAGCCGGGCATCTTGGGAAGGCAGGTGTCGGGAGGGATGCCATCGGCACCTGGAAACGTTCCGAAATAATTGTCGAACGACCGGTTTTCCTGGATAATCCAAATGATGTGATTGATCTTTTTAATCCCATCGGGCGCTGAAGGCGCGGGGGAGCTTGACGCTTGTCTAGTTCCTCGGGCGACGGGGGCTTTCCCCTTCCCGTATGCCAAGTTAAATGGGATGAACAACATCAAAAGGACTAAGAACGCTGGCTTCCTTACTGTTCTTATCGTTTTCATTTCTTCCTCGGTTTTTCTCATTCTCACGCACGGCCACCCCAAATCTCGTTAATTACTTTTCGCACGAGATCACGCTCACCCGGCATCTCTTGGGCAGGAACTACGGCAGGATCGACTTCCATATCGAAAAAACCGCGGTAGCCAACGTCGTGCAATGCAGCGAGCACCCCCCGAAGAGGAAGCTCGCCCTGGCCAATGCCAATGTGATCTCGCTTTGAGTTATAGTCGTTCAGATGCACGTGTCTGATCCGCTTGCCCCAGGCTTTTATGAATCCTTCAATCGAACCGTAGGGAGCGTAGCCGGGCTCGGCGCCGGGTGGATGAAACGAGATGTGGCCCGTGTCCATCGTCATTCCCAAAAAGTCACATTTTACAGAGTCAAAGACACGCACGTTTGATGTGTCTCGCAAAATATCTGCCGTCTCGACACATACCAGGAGCCTTCTTGTTTGCGCAATTTGGGCGAGCCTCTGCATGGAATCTTCGAGCAGCTTCAGGCGCACGCTTACGGAAACTGGCGATGACGTTTCTCCCGGGTGCGTGGTGAAAACCGAAGCGCCGATGAAAGCAGCGAAATCGATATGCCGCTTGAGTTCTTCCAGAGATGTGCGCCTGATGCCGGGATTAGGGCTGACGAGTGATACGTCCCAGTCAGAATAAGGGCCGTGGACTTCCACTTTTCGAAATCCCGAGAGTACGCTGCGAAGCCGCCTCGCTTCCTGCTGAGAAGCCGTAAAAGGATTGAAGGCCCGCAGGGGAGACAGCACCGGCTCAGCATGGAATCCAATTCCCAGAAAGCCGCGATCCCGCATTGCGGAGATCTGGTCCACAACATCCAGCCGACCAGAGCCGTAAACCATATAACCCACCACCGGCCGGGCCGAATCGTCCCGGCCGGCTGCGACTTTCCTACTGTTTCCTTCGACGCTGGAATTCCCCAGCACCCCCGGCCCGGCGATAGCAGATAAAGGTCCTAAAACAGTCATTTGAATTAATTCTCGCCGTGATACTGTCATGCCCTTAGAGCCTCCGTTGGTTCGCGCACTGCCCGCGGTTGGCGTTATGTGGGGACAGAAAGCACGTTTGGAGGCTTCCACCGTTCGCATCCCTCGAACGCTATCACTGTGTCCGGTGAAGGAACCGCGTTAGCATTGTGAACCCGGAGTCGGAGACCGAGCGGACTATAAGTCGGCCTGACCGGCTTCCCTGTTTCGAGGAAATAAGCCCTCCGCACATGACCGATGGGATGAAACCAGAAATCGCACATGGCTCCCGGCGGCCAGTCGAAGACGTGAAGGTAGATACGATCTCCCTTCCTTGTGGTATATACGTTGTCGTAATACACCGGGGCAAAGCTCTCGGCTCCGTAAATCGATTCTCCATTGCGTTTCAGCCACTCGCCTGCCTTGCGCAAGTTCGCCGTGGAAGTGGGATCGATCTTGCCGGTCGGCTCAGGCCCGACGTTGAGGAGAAGGTTTCCTCCTCCGGCGACGGTTCGGACTAACAACTGAATGATTTGATCCGGGTCCTTGTAACGTTGGCCACTGGAGTCGTACCCCCAGTGATCGTTCATGGTCATGCAACGCTCCCAGAGCCTGCCGGGCTTGGGAGGAAGGAAATGGCCGGCGGCTTCCTCGGGAGTGGAGAAGTCACCCGGAAGACCTGTCCGGTCGTCCACGAGAGCATCCGACTGGAGCTGCCGGATCATGGCAATGAGCTCGTGGGCGTGCCATTGTTCCGGAGTGTGGTCGCTTCCCCCGTCGAACCATACAGCTCCCAACGGACCGTAATTGCTGCACAGTTCGCGGACTTGTCCATGAACAAAGTCAACATACTCTTTCGAAAGAGGAGTTCCGGGTTTGAAGCTTTGACGGTAGGCAGGGTTGGTCCAGTCGCGGAGCTGATAATAAGCATTAAACGTGACCCCTTGCTGGTGGCACTCTTGGGCGACTTCCCCGAAAAGATCGCGGCCGAAGGGGGTGTGCATAATCGAAAAGTCGGAGAGCTTGGTGTCGTACATGGAAAAGCCGTCGCGATGTTTCGCGATGAGTGTGATATAGCGCTGTCCAGCGTCCTTCGCAATCTGCACCCAGTCGCGGGCACTGAACTCCGTGGGATTAAACTGCTGCATCAGCTTCTTGTATTGATGGACTGGGATTTGATTGAGATAAACGGCCCATGACCCTTGTCCCAGGATCGAATAAACGCTGTAAGAAATGAACATGCCAAAGCGAGCCTGCTTGAACCAAGAACCCCGGCTCTCCGTTCGCAGGGCCTGTCCATCCGGCACTCCGGAAACACCTCCCTGACCTTTGGCAAACGCCGGCCCTGCGCCCCCAGCAAGCCCTGGAATGGCAGCCGCTCCAAAGCCCAGTGCGGAGATTCGAGAAAATTCACGACGATTCATTGGATTGCACCTCGTTTTGCAGTAGCTTCTTTGCTATTAGAAATAAAACTTGAGCGCGAGTTGAATCTGCCTTGGTGTGTTAGCTACCCCGAGTACCTCACCAAACGTTGGGTTGGCGATCTGGTTGACCGGCGTGCCCCACACAACATTGTTGAACGCGTTGAAAAATTCCGCGCGTATCTCCAGGCTCTTACTCTCGGTGATCGGAATGTCGCGGAAAAGCGAGAGGTCAAAATTCTTAAACCAGTTCCTCCGCAAAGCGTTTCGTCCCAAATTGCCGAACGTAAACGGCGGGGGATCGGCAAAGGCGGATTTATTGAACCATGCGGCAGGCGTCGGATGGGACAAACTGGGATTCCCGACCACGTTCACGAATTCCGTCACATTACCCGTATTCGCTATGTCACCTGGGGCAAAGACACTATAGGGGCTTCCCGAAGTCAGGGTTGCAATGCCATTCACCTCCCAGCCGGCGATCAGGACGTTGACCGCATGGCTGGCGCTCCGGAACTTCTGCCCGCTTCCGAAAGGCAGGTCGTACACCCAACTGGCAGAGAACATATTCGGCAAGTCATAGCCGGCTACGCTATGAGCCGCGTTCAGGTCATAGGGGTTTTGTATCGCTGTTCCTTCTGCACCATACCAGCCGTCGGCCCCAAAATCGAGAGTCTTGGACCAGGTGTAAGAGAGCAGGTAAGTCAAGCCATGGGTGGTGTGGTGATTCAGCGTGAACTGAAAAGCGTTGTAGCTGGCGCGGCCGATGCTGTTGTCGTAGAAAGTTGGGCGGATATACGGGTAAGGGGCGCGGGATTGCGGATTGCCCGGACCGGGCGTGAGCGCCACATTATTAAACCCGCCAACGTCCGTCCGGATGCTTTCCGAACCCACATAGTTCGCGTTGAGTACTGTGTTGTTTCCAAATTGATGCTCGACGCCAAAATTCCACTGATCCGAGTACGGATCCTGCATGTTGGGATTCGCGAACCACTGGACCTGGTTGAAGGGCGTCGCTGCGGGTAGCGGAGGCGCGGTACCAAGGTGGAACGGATCCTGGGCGGTGGCCGTTGGAGTGGGTGAGCCCGGAACCGGGTTGTTCAGGTTTTGGCCTAGGAGTTGTCCGATGGTGGGCCAAGTCCCTTCATAGTTCTGTGCCGTTTGAGTAGCCGCGGCCCAGTTGTCAAAGAAGCGGCCGAAGGAACCCCGGATGACGGTGTTGGGTTTCAAACGGTAAGCGATGCCCAGGCGAGGCTGCCAATTGTCATAGGTGTTGTGGTAGATCGCGTGGTTTGAGAACGGCGTCGCCACTACATGCGCGGGTAGCGTGCCGCCAGGAATACAGGGCGCTCCCACCCCATTGCCGCAGGCAGCGGGAACGCGCGCCACAATGTAGGTTCCGTTTTGTAGGTTGAGGTCGCCCACGTATTGGTTGTTGGCTGCCAGGCTCCCGTAAATCGGCATTAGAGTGACGTCATACCGCATGCCGATATTCACGGTTAGCTTGCTCGAAGTCTGCCAAGTGTCCTGGAAGTAGAAGCCATCCACCCAGCCGCCGTGCACGGTTTCGTCAACATTCCTCCGCTGGGCGCTGGAGGGAACACCCAGCAGGTACGAAGCGAGAGCATTGCCAGTGCCCTTAAAACTCTCGGGATTGGCCGTGTTGAAAGCGCTGAAGCTGTCGGACACCGAAAGGCGGGGACCTGCGCCGTTGTTAGTCTCGAAGTCCATCCCATACCTTAGCGTGTGGCGGCCATAAATTTGAGATACGTCAGATCGCAACTGATAGGAGTTCGAGAATTGAATGTTCTGCACCTCGTTCCCGGTCGCGAAACTTAGGTAGCCGGGAATGCTGACTCCGGGGTTGAATGGCCCACCGCCGGCGAACCCACCGGCGAAATTCGGCGAAAATCCGGCTTGCTGCCAGAGAGTAGGGCTGGCGTTGGTGTAATCGATCACGCTGTTAGCTTGACCGCTGTTTCGCCCGAACTCAAAATCGGCCACGGCGTTCCCGCTGAACGTATGTGTATAGTTAACGCCGGCCTCGTAACCATGGAGAAAAGCCCTTGAGAGTACGCCGGGAATACCCCCCGAACTGCTGACGGGTTCCGTATATCCCGAGTACCGAAGCCAAGCCGTGTTTTTCTCGTTGAATTGGTGATCGAAGCGCAGTGAAGCTGAATCTTGGCGCGTAATGATAGGGGTGCTGTTGATGGCGTTGATGCCGGGGATGCCCGTCTGCACGGCGGACGGGAAAAGCGCCTTGGCGTAGGTGACCATACCCGGATTGAACAAGCTTGGAGGGATCTGATTATTCGGAAACGGCTGGCGGATAAACTCACCAGGGTGTAAGGGATCCGGCGCAGTGCTAAACGGATTGTAAATCGGTTGGGAGAAAGTACTGAAGTCGCCGTTGAGTTCGGCAGGGGTTGCTGTTGTCAGGAGACTCGTCGAATTCGTGTGATTGCGGAAGCCCTCGTAGGCGGCAAAAAACCACGTCCGGTCGTGCCCGTTGTAGCCCGGCAGCATCAGCGGCCCGCCGACTGTGCCGCCAAACATGTTTTGCTTGAAGGGAATGACGTTCGGAAAGAATGTGTTGCGAGCGTCAAACGCGTTGTTCCGCAGGAATTCCCAAGCGTCGCCGTGAAATTGATTGGTTCCCGGCTTCGTAATCACGCTGATAATCGAGCCAAGCGCTCCGCCGGCCTCGGCCGAGTCGTTGTGAGACTCCACTTTGAACTCCTGAATCTGATCCACGATGGGCGCAAAATTGTAATCGCCGCCGAACGATCCTTGGTCGTCTAGGCCATCCAACAGGAAGAAATTGCTGCGGTTGCTCTGGCCATTCACAGAGGGATAAGAAAAAGTTCCTATCGCGTGGCTGAACTGTGACGGACCCGCCCCGCTATTTTGCCCCACGCTGACTGGGCTCACTCCCGGGGTCAGGTCGAGCAGCTCAGTGAAATTGCGTCCATTGAGGGGAAGATCGTTCACTTGGCTTCTGGTGATCGTCGTGCCAAGGGTGGCCGATGAGGTTTGCAGTTTGGTACCGAGCGCATGGACCGTCACCGCCTGTATTGCCGATCCTACTTTGAGCGTGAAGTCGTAGGTTGCGGTCTGGTTTACATGGAGAGTCACTTCCGGCTGCTTTGCGGTGATAAATCCCTGTTTCGTCACCTGGAGGACGTAGTGACCGGGCAGGATATTGACGAAGACATAGTTTCCCGCCTCATTGGTGTTCACCCTCCGCCTGACGTTCGTGTCCACATTGGTTAAGGTCACAGCAGCCCCGGGGATCATTGCCCGTGAGGTATCGGTGATGATCCCATCGATCGAAGCGGTCGCCACTTGCGTCCATCCAGTTATTGGGACCATACCGAGATACACAAATAGGAAAGATAGCTTCGCGAGGATCCTGACCCGACTAGTATTACGTTTCATTGAAGAGCGGTGAATTCGAGCCATAAACCCAGCCTCGTCGGCACTAATTAATTTCTGAGTATGAAACTTACACATTGCAATTGGTGCGATGTTAAGAGGATTTTTATATATAAATTATTTGTTTCACATCTTGAATTTTGGTTCCTCCGCAGAATTTGTGGGTGGAGCGGGGATAGTTTTTGACCCTTCGCGGAGAAAAAGATAGCGCATCCCATCCCAATTCCTGTATGGGTAATTTGAGCGAGAAACCCTACACAGGAAC
>Ga0307374_10011017_pt1 | contig 12959 bp, 14 predicted proteins | sample OX3MG_FD_202532 | JGI IMG/M metagenome (GOLD analysis project Ga0307374, IMG submission 202532) | Soil microbial communities from Risofladan, Vaasa, Finland - OX-3 | ecosystem: Environmental > Terrestrial > Soil > Coastal area > Acid sulfate soil | place: Finland: Risofladan, Vaasa | collected...
CCATCCGCAGGCAGCTGGGAATCCGCACTTTTTTCAATTTACTGGGGCCCCTGGTGAATCCGGCCTTCCCTGCGTTTCAATTCATCGGAGTATACAGCCTGGAGCTGGCGCGGGTATATCACTATATTTATCAGCAGACCGACCGGAAGTATGTGATCCTCCACAGCCTGGACGGCTATGACGAAATATCCCTGACGGGGGACGCCCGAGTGATCACCAATCTGGGAGAACGCAACTGCACTCCGGAGGAGTTGGGCAAACGCAGTGTCCACCCGGAAGATATATACGGAGGTCAGGATGCAGCGCAGTCTGCCCAGATCTTCCTGAAAATCCTGAAAGGGGAGGGAACCTGGGCACAGCATGCGGTAGCCCTGGCTAATGCAGCCATGGGTATCCACTGCGCCGGTAAATTCCCTGCTTATGAGGATTGCTACCAGGCTGCCGTGGAATCCCTGGAAAGCGGCAGTGCATTGAAATCCTTTGAAGGGTTAATGGCCATGAACAAATAAAAGGTAATGAATATCCTGGAGGAAATAGTTGGGGTGAAAAGGCTGGAGATCACTGCGGCTAAACAGCTGGTTCCGGAGACTGAGCTGGAACGAAGGGTCCTTGCCTGCGGTAAGGTACGCTCCCTGAAAGCCAGTCTTCTGGATCCCCTCAGGACCGGCATCATTGCCGAATTTAAGCGGAGATCTCCTTCCAAAGGGATACTGAATGACTCGGCTGATCTGGGTATGGTAGCCCGGCAGTATGCTGCACATGGGGCATCCGCGGTGAGTGTGCTGACGGATAAAACCTTTTTCGGAGGAAGTAATGAGGATATTCAAAAAGCCAGGGATGCTTGTGAGATTCCCATCCTGAGAAAGGAATTTATCCTGGAGGAATACCAGGTGCTGCAATCCAGGACCCTGGGTGCCGATGCCATCCTGCTGATTGCTGCCTGCCTGAGACCCTCGGAAGTACTAAGGCTGGCGATCCTGGCCAGGGCCCTGGGCATGGAGACCTTGCTGGAAGTGCATTCAGCAAATGAACTGGACCGGATCTGTCCGGAAATAGACCTGGTGGGCGTAAATAACCGGGACCTGGGCAGCTTCCGGGTGGATATCGGATGCTCCCTTTCCCTGATCAGTAAAATCCCTGCAGATAAGGGGAAAGTGACAGAAAGCGGGATCAGTGATCCTGCTACCCTCCAGTCCCTGCGACAAGCAGGCTACCAGGGATTTCTGATCGGGGAGCGCTTCATGAAAGAGCGGGATCCGGGATTAGCTTTTGCCCGCTTCACCGCATTATTAAAGGAAACAACCATTTAGCATGCTTACCCCTTCCCCCATCCAGGTTAAAGTCTGCGGAATCACCAGTACGGCTGACCTGCAGGAGCTGTCCAAGGCGGGGGTGGAATATGCCGGGTTGATATTAGACGAACGCTCCCCCCGATTTGCGGGCAATAAAATTAAGGCTAGCTCAGCCAGGATATCTAAGGGAAGGGTAAAGACAGTGGGAGTCTTTGTCAATGCCCAGGCCGCCCGGATCGCCGGACTGGTGGAAGAGTACGGACTCAACCTGGTGCAGCTGCATGGGGAGGAGGATCCGGATTTCTGCCAGTCCATCCGCAAATTGGCCCCGGTCATCCGGGCCATCCGGGTAGGTGCAGAAACAGGGCTGGATGAAGCAGCAGCTCCATTTCTGGATTGCTGCGACTTCCTGTTATTCGACACCCGGGGACCGAAACAGGGGGGGAACGGGATCTTATTTGACTGGAAGCTCCTGGAAACCTACCGGGGTCGGATCCCTTTTTTCCTCAGCGGCGGGATAGGGCTTTCGGAAATTTCCAAGGTGAAAGCCCTGCATCATCCTGCCCTGTTCGCGGTGGATGTGAACAGCCGTTTTGAATCTGCCCCGGGCATCAAGAAGATGGACCTGGTCAGGGAATTTGCCCGCGACCTGAGGGCAGGCGGAATTAATGACTAATAAGGTTTATCATGGACAACCTGATGGAGAATCCGGAACCTTTATCCTCATCACCGGTATGGGAGGTGGATGAATCGGGGTACTATGGGGAGTTCGGGGGTGCCTTTATTCCTGAAATGCTATATCCCAATGTGGAGGAACTCCGCCTGAACTATCTCCGCATACTCGGGGAACCCGCCTTCCGGGAAGAGTTCAACAGGCTGCTCCGGGATTATGTAGGCCGGCCCTCTCCACTGTATAAGGCAGGGAGGCTCTCCGAAAAATACGGAGCGGAGATCTATCTGAAAAGGGAGGATCTCAATCACACGGGGGCGCATAAGATCAATAATACCATCGGACAGATCCTACTGGCCCGCCGCCTGGGCAAAACCCGCATCATTGCAGAAACTGGTGCCGGTCAGCATGGGGTGGCAACGGCTACCGTTTGTGCCCTGATGGGCATGGAATGCGTGGTCTTTATGGGTGAGGTGGATATCCGCCGTCAGGCTCCCAATGTGGCCAGGATGCAGATGCTGGGCGCCAGGGTTGTACCCGCCCTCAGCGGTAGCCGGACCTTGAAGGATGCCACCAATGAAGCGATCCGGGACTGGATCAATCATCCTCAGGACACCCATTATATCATCGGTTCGGTGGTGGGGCCTCATCCCTACCCCGATCTGGTAGCCCGGTTCCAGTCGGTGATCAGCTCAGAGATCCGGGTACAATTGCAGGAAAAGACGGGCAGCCCAGTTCCCGATTGGATCATTGCCTGCGTAGGGGGAGGCAGCAATGCAGCCGGCAGCTTTTATCATTTCCTGAATGAACCCGCGGTAAAGCTGGTGGCTGTCGAAGCAGCAGGCAAGGGGTTGGGCAGCGGTCATTCTGCAGCTACCACGGCCCTGGGAACTCCGGGGATCATCCATGGATCAAAGACGCTGCTGATGCAGACTTCCGATGGCCAGATCACCGAACCCTATTCGATTTCCGCCGGTCTGGATTACCCGGGTGTAGGTCCCCTGCATGCGGCCCTGTTTAAAAGCGGCCGGGCGACCTATCTGCAATCCACGGATGATGAAGCGCTGGCTGCAGCCTTTGAACTCACCCGGCTGGAGGGAATTATTCCGGCATTGGAGCCTGCGCACGCCCTGGCAAAACTGGGTCAACTTCCATTGAAACCGGGTGCCCGGGTCGTGGTCTGCCTCAGCGGCAGGGGAGACAAGGATATGGATGCCTATATCCGGAACCTGCCGGATAAAGCCTGATCTTTATTCCGGTATTCGGGAAATTTATGCGTTGACCATGAACAGAATAGACGAGTTATTCGCGAAGAAAAAGCAGCATATCCTCAGCATATACTGCACCGCCGGTTTTCCGAAACTGGAGGATACGATTCCCCTGCTGGAATCCCTGCAGGCGCATGGCGCTGACCTCGCAGAAATCGGCATGCCGTTTTCCGATCCGCTGGCTGACGGTCCGGTAATCCAGCAGAGCAGTGTGCGGGCATTGGAAAATGGCATGAACCTGGAGTTGCTTTTCCTCCAGCTCGCTCATGGCAGGAAAAACATCCGGATACCCCTCATCCTGATGGGGTACCTGAATCCGGTCCTTCAGTTCGGGATGGACCGATTTGTGCAATCCTGTGCCCGAACGGGAATTGATGGGGTCATCCTGCCAGACCTGCCCCCGATGGAATATACCCGGCATTACCAGGGCCTTTTTGAATCTTCCGGGGTGCACCTGATTTTCCTGGTTACTCCGGAAACCAATCTAGAAAGGATCCGCCAGATCGACCGGCTCAGCAAGGGGTTCGTTTACCTGGTATCCGCATCTTCCACGACTGGTGGCCAGCAGGACCGGGCAGCGGTAGAGCGGTTTTTGAGCCGGATCGGGGAAATGAACCTGAACAATCCGGTCCTCACCGGATTTGGGATCAGGGACAGGGATAGCTTTGAGCTGGCCTGCCGGTATGGCCGGGGTGCGATCATCGGGTCGGCCTATATCCGGGCAATCACTGATGCCCCGGATTTGGAAAAGGCCACTGCCCGTTTTATGGACGAGCTGATCGGCAATAAAATTGGGACTCCATAATCAAGACCTGACATGACCATTGCGATCATCAGATACAATGCGGGTAATATTCGGTCGGTGCTGTTCGCCCTGGAGCGTATGGGATGCAGCGCGCTGGTCACCGATCGACCTGAAGATATCCTGGCTGCGGACCGGGTTATTTTTCCTGGAGTAGGCGAAGCAAGCAGCGCGATGGCTTATCTGAAAGAAAGAAAATTGGATCAGCTGATCAGGGAGATCAGCTGTCCGGTTCTGGGCATCTGCCTGGGCATGCAGCTGATGTGCAGCCATTCCGAAGAAAACAATACGGATTGCCTGGGCATTTTCCCCGAATCAGTCCGGAAGTTCCCGGTAAAAGCGGGTTATAAGGTACCCCAGACTGGATGGAATTCTATTCAGGGTCCGCAGTCTCCGCTTTTCGAAGGCATACCCGACCAGGCCTTTATGTATTTTGTGCATAGCTTTTATGCCGAACTGAGCGGGAATACGATTGCCCGGGCTAATTATGGGTTTGAATACAGTGCAGGGCTTCGGCTTAATCATTTTTTCGGGGTGCAGTTCCACCCGGAGAAATCTGCAGGGCACGGCGAACGGTTGCTGCGGAATTTTCTGGATCTGAAGGTATAAGGCCTACTTAAAATCATATTATCAGGTTATGCAGATCATTCCGGCAATGGATATCATGGAAGGGAAATGTGTCCGGCTCACCCAGGGGGATTATGCGCGCAGAAAAGTATATCATGACCGTCCCCTGGAACTGGCCAAGCAATTTGAGGATTTCGGGATATGCAGGTTGCACCTGGTGGATCTCGACGGGGCCAGGCAGGGCAGGGTAATGAACTGGAAAGTGCTGGAAATGATTTCGAACAAAACCAAACTGGAAGTGGATTTCGGAGGAGGTATAAAAACAGACCGGGATATGGAAATGGTATTCTCCTGCGGAGCGGCCATTGCCGCTATCGGGAGCATGGCAGTCACCGGTCCGGAGTTGTTTTTAAGCTGGCTGGATCAGTATGGGCCGGCAAAAATATTGCTGGGAGCCGATGTCCGGGATGGCAGAATCGCCATCCATGGCTGGACCCAGCGGACGGAGATCCTTGTGCTGGATTTTATCCGCCAGCAGCTGGATAACGGGGTCAGCCAGTTTTTCTGTACGGATATCGGGAGGGATGGCCTGCTCCAGGGGCCCTCACTGGAATTATATGAAAGGATACTTGCCGGATTCCCGGGTTTGCAGCTGATTGCCAGTGGAGGGGTAAGCGGCATTCCCGATATCGAAAATCTCGCAGAAAAAGGCTGCAGCGGGGTGATCATTGGTAAGGCCCTGTATGAGGGGAAGATCATCCTGGAAGACCTGAAACCATTTTTATCCAGTTGAAACCAATCAGGATATGCTGACTAAAAGGATAATACCCTGCCTTGATATCCGGGACGGAAAAACGGTCAAAGGAATTCAATTTGAAAATATCCGTGAAGTTGGCGATCCGGTGGAACTCGGAACTTATTATGCCAGCCAGGGTGCTGATGAACTGGTTTTTCTAGACATTACCGCCACTCAGGAGGGCAGAAAGACTTTTTCGGAATTGGTAACCCGGATTGCCCTGCACCTGAACATTCCTTTTACCGTAGGAGGAGGAGTAAGTTCAGTCCGGGATGTTTCCGTACTCCTGCAGGCAGGCGCAGACAAGATCAGCGTGAATACGGCGGCCTTTAAAAAACCTTCACTCCTCGATGAACTTGCCCGTGAGTTCGGAAGTCAGTGTGTGGTCCTGGCCATCGATACCCGGTATGAGCAGGGGGACTGGTACGTATACCTGAACGGGGGAAGGGAAAAAACAGATCAAAAAGCTTCTGACTGGTCCAGGGAAGCCGTTAGCCGGGGAGCCGGGGAGATCCTGCTGACTTCCATGACCCATGACGGTACCCGCTCAGGCTTCGCCCTGGATATCACCGGAAGGCTCTCCGATGGGTTATCCGTGCCGGTAATTGCTTCCGGGGGTGCGGGGAATATGATTCATTTTGCAGAAGTTTTTGAACGCGCACATGCAGATGCTGCCCTTGCCGCAGGAATTTTTCATTCCCGGGAAATGAAGATCGCCTCCCTGAAACAGTTTCTTTCAGACAGGAATATCCCAATGCGGATTTAGACAGGGGCAGCCTGAAATTATTCGGTAATTTTACGCATCCGATCATCAATACGTATTATGACAGAACAGGATGATATATTGTTATCCATAACGGATTTTGCCAAATCCCCGGACGGACTGGTGCCGGCCATTGTACAGGATGCAGCTTCTGGAATTGTCCTGATGCTGGGATACATGAACCGGGAATCCCTGGAAAAAACCCTGGAATTGAAAAAACTGACTTTTTTCAGCAGGTCTCGTAAAAAGCTTTGGACCAAGGGGGAGGAAAGCGGGCATTTTCTGATCCTGGAAACCATACGGCTGGATTGTGATCAGGATACCTTACTGGTAAAAGCCCGACCGCAGGGTCCGGTTTGCCATACCGGAGCGGATACCTGTTTTTCAGAAGAAAACAAGGGGGGTGATTTTCTGACTACCCTGGAACAGATCATTCAGGATCGTAAAACCAATCTTTCAGCGGATTCCTATACATCCAGATTATTAGCCAAAGGCATTAACAAAATTGCCCAAAAGTTGGGCGAAGAAGCGGTGGAGCTCGTCATCGAATCCAAGGACGAAGACAAAACCTTATTTTTAAATGAAGCGGCTGACCTCCTGTATCATTATCTCGTATTGCTGGCTGCGAAAGGCTATCAGCTTAGCGAAGTGAAGCAGGTACTGGAAGACCGCCATAGGATCAGGAATGCGCCGCATTAATACCTCCTGCCTGCATTATCAATAGCTGGTTTAAAGGAATATCCGTATTAGTATGCAAATGATTCTCGTTATAAAATGCAGGAACCTGGAAGAATGGACACTTCCTTATATCCGGGGCCTGGCTTTAAACACAAATATCCAGAGGATTCTATTGAGGATCGGGTTGATGATTTGATTAATGATGAAGCAAAAATGCATCTTTCCATTTTGAGCGGAGGCTGAATGTTTGGTTGCATAGTAAATGTCCTGATTGAGGTGGTGGAAAGCTTATTCAGTATATATGTATGCAGGAGATTGGATATTTCAGTGCATGAAAATTCTCCTGTTCACCGGGAATCGGTTAATCAAATCGGGGGATGCAGGAATTTCATGCCACCAATCCTGATGGAAACCCACAGAGATTTGGCAAACTCCTTCCAATATTAGATAAATACGTTTCAATCCCAACATTTCCCATGAATGTCTCGGATTGAATAAATCACCATAGTTCACATTATTTTTTAATTAATTCATGACACACATACCCCTATGATTTTTCATTTTCTCGGAGATTGAAATTATAAGTTAATTTTGCATCATATTACCTTTAAAAAAATATAATTATGATTTTCAAAGTTTTAACTATTAAAAACTTTAGGGGAATTCGGAATTGTACAATAAGCAATTTAACCAGAGTGACCTTAATTCTCGGCAAGAATAATTCGGGGAAATCCAGCATACTTGAAGCCATTTTTCTATTAAGTGGGGCAGGTAATCCATTGTTTGCAGTGAACGTTGATAATTTTAGAGGGTTAATTCATAATGAGAATAATGATTTTCGTTTTATTTTCTATAATCTCAGTGAACATTCTAAAATTGAGATTAAAGGGGACCAATTTGATCATACAAATTTCATTAGCCTGGAAATTTCTCCTAAAATGAGAACTTCAAATTCTCAAATAAAGACGAGTACTCCAAATATAAATACGGGCCTTCCAAATGCTTTAACCATTGACGATAAAGAACCAATCAACGGTATAGATTATTCCTTGAAAATCAAAAATCATGAATTAATAAAAGAATATTCGGCTTCAATTATATCTGAAATAAACGCAAATGGTCTTTTTACTTTGAATTCAAAACAGGCTCTTGGTTATATCCAGCCCTTTAATTCACTTTTGCTATTCTCTTATTCAAGGGCCGGACTTGAGATTGCCAAGCTAATTGAAAAAATAATTATTGAAAAAAGAATGCCTGATGTTATCAAAATTTTAAAAGTAATTGACCCAAAAATAAATAACATCTTCCTTGGTGCAAATAATATGATTTATTTTGACAAATGCCTGGAACAACCTATTCCCTTTCAGCTGATGGGGGATGGCATGCTTAAACTGCTACAGATCATTGTAAATATTGAATATGCATCCGGGGGAATTCTCTTGATTGATGAAATTGAAAATGGTTTGCATTTTTCAGTAATTGAAACTTTATGGAATTTAATCTTTACTTCTGCAAAGATTTATGATTGCCAGATTTTTATCACTTCGCATAATAATGAAATATTAAAATCATTAAACCTTTTTTTAAGCAAGGAAACCGGGGAGGCATACAGGAATGAAATGGGATGTTATACGCTGATAAAAAAGGATAATGATGATGTGGAGGCTTTGAAATATGAATATGATCAGTTTGAATTTGTAATTGAAAACAAAATTGAAATCAGGGGGGGAAATTGAAATGGACAGTATTATTTTTTTTGTGGAAGGGGAAGACGATGCTAATTTTATAAAGGATTATTTAAATCATCTTGGCTTGTATTCAAAGGATAATCACTTTTTTATTCCTATAATGGGATGGAATAAGCTTGCGAGCGTGGACAATAAATTCAAAGAGAACACATTAAGCAATGGGACCAATGTAATATTATTTGATGCAGATGAGGATTTTAGTGGAAGACAGAGTCAGGTCAAAGAGATTATTGCGCAAAAAGGGATGGAAACTAAATTATTTTTATTTCCAAATAATCAGGAACCAGGCTCATTAGACGAACTGCTCTTGAATATGGTAAATTCACTAAAATCAGACATTCTAAAATGTTTTGACTCCTATTGCTTATGCTTAGAGCGTAATCCGGAGTATGGGATACCCGGAATAAAGGAAAAGATTTATGCATATTTACAGGCCAATAATGCTAAATGTAAAATAGGTAAACGGAATTATCAGGATTTGACAATTTGGAATCTTGATCATGATGTATTGAAGCCATTAAAGGATTTTTTAGTACGAATTTTTAATCCTTTTGTTGGCTGAATGTTCAAAACAAGATCATTTTGAATAATTCCTTAAATCTGAACCTGTGATTCTGTATGTTAATCAAAAGTAATTAATCATATGGGGTTTAATAATTTATGTGAGGGATATTTGGTAAAACCTAAAAAAGGGTAGTTACCGGTATTCCATGGGGCGTTTTTCTTTAGGCCTATTTAATCCTACCTTTACCAATTGATTCTTTCTAAATATGAGAAAATTTATTTTTGCCTTTCTGGGTATTTTGGTTTTGGCTTCCTGCAACCATTCCGGCAGATTGCCGGGCAGTTTCACCATCAGCGGTCATATTTCCGGTATGGATAGCGGCCAAATAGTGATTACCCACCATATCAATAGCCGGATGATTAAGCAAGATACCTTGCAGATGATGCAAGGGAACTTTCATTTCAGCGGCCAGGTTACCGAACCAACAGTATATTACCTCAGTGTATCAGACACGATTAATCCATTAATGGTTTTTGTGGATTCCGGGCAAATGACCATATATGGGGAAAGGGATTCCCTGGAAGATGCCCGGGTAACCGGTTCAACTACTGAAAATGCCTATCTTGACTATGAGCAGCAGATGAAACCATTCCGTGATCTGACCGACTCCCTGGACCTTTCCTATGAAACTGCGGAGAAAAAGGGCGAAACTAGACAATTGGATAGTCTGAATAATGTTTATGACACTATTGAACACAACCAGCAGAAGGCTATAATGACCTATGTGAAAGCCAATCCTGGTTCCCTGATCGGAGCCTGGGCGGTGACCCAGAATTTTCTATATAACCCGGATATTGGGATCCTGTCTGGTCTTTACCATTCGTTGGATTCTGCCATCCGCAGCACAAGCTATGGGAGGCTAATCGACAGATCCCTGATCATTGCCCGAAAAGTTGCTCTGGGACAGGTTGCCCCGGATTTCACGGAAAAGGATCCTCAGGGCAAACCGGTCAGTCTTTCCTCCCTGCGGGGGAAATATGTGCTGGTGGATTTCTGGGCCAGCTGGTGCGGACCATGCAGGGCCGAAAACCCAAATGTGGTTAAGGCATACCGGCAATTTAAGGACAAGGGGTTCACTATCCTGGGGGTATCCCTGGACAAAAACAAGGATTCCTGGGTCCAGGCCATTAAACAGGATCACCTGGACTGGAACCAGGTATCCGATCTGAAGTTCTGGAATAACCGGGTGGCAAAGCTATACGGTATCCGGGCCATTCCATCTAATTTCCTGCTGGACCGGGATGGAAAAATATTAGCCAGAAACCTCCGGGGCAAAAAGCTCGATCAGGAGCTGGCCATGCTGTTCAGATAAACTGCTCAATCACCACCACCAATAATAAAGAAAACATGAAATATGTATTTTTAGCCGCAGCGCTTATTATGCTGGCATCCTGCAAACACAGACCCTCAAATGGGTATACCCTTACCGGGGATCTCCAGGGAATAAAAGACGGGAAACTCATCCTTGCCTACCAAACAGACAGTGGCCTTCCGGTGATGGACACCCTTAATGTGCAGGCTGGACATTTTACATTCAGTGATACGGTTTCCCAGCCTATTTTCGCCCAGGTCGTGACCATGGATAAGTCCAATGGTTTCCCGGTTTTCCTGGAAGCTGGGGATATCAGCGCTAAGGGGAACCTGGATTCTGCTTCGGTGATCACTTCCGGAACTCCCAACAATGATGCTTTGTCAGCCCTGATGCATCAGGAAAAGCCCCTTATAGATCAAATGAAATCCTTCCAGGGCGGGTATCAAGCGGCAAAAATGGCAAACGATACAGTTAAGCTTGCTGCCATGCAATTGCAGTATCAGGGACTTGGTGATCAAATGGACACCCTGATGGTGCGGTTTATCGGTGCTCATCCGGCAGCGCTGGTGAGTGCAATGATGCTGAAAGATATGGCTCCCTCCCTTGATCCTCAGCAACTGGCCTTGATGTATAAAGCCCTGGATCCTTCGGTTAAACAGAGTGAATTCGGAAAATCCCTGAGTGATGAAGTCAACACTTTCAATAAAGTATCAGTTGGAGAAATAGCCCCGGATTTCACGGAAGATGATGTCCATGGCAAGCCGGTAAGCTTATCGAGCTTCCGCGGAAAATACGTACTGCTCGATTTCTGGGCCAGCTGGTGCGGACCCTGCAGAAGGGAGAACCCGAATGTGGTCAAAGCCTATAATACTTTCCGGGGAAAAAATTTCACCATATTGAGTGTTTCCCTGGACCAGGATAAAGGTTCCTGGCTTAAAGCCATCAAGGAAGATGGACTTGCCTGGAACCATGTTTCGGATCTCAAGTATTGGGATAATGCTGCGGCCAAGTTATATGGGGTTCAGGCCATACCGGCAAATTTTCTGCTGGATACCAGCGGCAGGATTATTGCCAGGAACCTGCGGGGAGATGACTTGCAAAAGGAGCTGGGAGAGGTATTGAAATGATACCTGAAAGCTTCTTAGAGCACCTGACAAATAGTTAACTTTTACTAATTGATCATGAATAGGAAAAGGATAATCTGTCTTGCAATTTGTCTGATACCGGCAACCCTTTTTGGTCAGACCAATTCAAGGGGAGGGACGTTTACCATCTCCGGGAAAGTAAGGGGGGGGGACGGAAGGCAAATATACCTGCTGAGCAGCCTGGAAACCAGTCCCAGAGATTCCATGGTCATCCAACATGAAAGTTTTCATTTTTCCATGAAGGGGGACACCACCCTGTATGCCATTATCCTGCAGGGAGCTCAGAGCCCGGTCCTGGTCATTGCACTGCCCGGCAAATTATTAATCAATACTGATACATCCGCATATCCCATCGGAGAAGTGCATGGCCAGCGTGAAAATGAGGCCATGCAATTATATCAAAAGGATTTCCGGGGGTTGTCCCAGCGGGCCATATCCCTGAACCGCGAAGCCCAGGGTATTTCCGAGGCGGATACGGAGATGATTAATTCTTTCCGGAAAAAAGCGGATATTTTCAATAATGAGGTAAAGAAAGCAGGAGAACAATTTCTGATCACACATCGGGCATATGTAGCCAGCCTGTTTGTCCTGATGAATGAATTGCGTACCCGGCTTTCGCCATCAGCAATGAAAAAGGAATTTTCCCTCCTGTCTCCAGCCGTGCGCCAGACAAAATTCGGGATCGCTGCCGGGGAATATATCAAAGAAGTGAATTTTGATGCTATTGGGGATCTGGCCCCTGATTTTACCCAAACGGATACTTCCGGGAAACAAATCAGCCTTTCTTCCTATCGGGGGAAATATGTATTGATTGATTTCTGGGCCAGCTGGTGCCACCCATGCAGGGAAGAAAACCCGAATGTGGTGGCCGCATTCCATCAGTTCAGCGGTAAAAACTTCGCAATTCTTAGCGTATCGTTGGATAACAAAAGAGCAAACTGGCTGGATGCTATCCGAAGTGATGGACTGGACTGGACCCAAGTCAGTGACCTTCAGGGCTGGAATAATGCAGTAGCAGTCCAGTACCGGATCACGTCAATTCCTTCCAACCTGCTGATTGGCCCTGATGGCCGGATTCTAGCCAAAAATATCCGGGGAGAAGTTCTTTTCAATACCCTGCAGTCCGTACTTAAATAATCCCTCAAGTTTGAATCTCTACAGGCAAGTATTCTTTGTTTTAGGGCATGATGTCGTTATAGATATGATGAAGAAACAAGGACCAAACAAGAAAGGACGCCTGCCATCCCCACGGGAATGCTGATGATTTTAGCGGTCATCTGCAGGCGGATGGCTTTGGGGTTTATGATCACCTCGATGTGCAGCATGGCCGACCATTCCATCAACAGGATAGAG
>Ga0307374_10011019_pt1 | contig 12958 bp, 11 predicted proteins | sample OX3MG_FD_202532 | JGI IMG/M metagenome (GOLD analysis project Ga0307374, IMG submission 202532) | Soil microbial communities from Risofladan, Vaasa, Finland - OX-3 | ecosystem: Environmental > Terrestrial > Soil > Coastal area > Acid sulfate soil | place: Finland: Risofladan, Vaasa | collected...
GCCCAGTTCGTGATAGGTGCGGATCAAAGCCCGCACCGGCGCGTCGTCGACGTCGCTCTTGCTCCACTTGTAGGCGTCCTCGACGTGGACCTCGATCTCGTCGAAGCCGTGACGGCGCAGGTGCGCCTGGACCCGCTCGATGGTCAGCGCCGGGTCCATGCGCGGCACCATGCGGACGTCGACCTTGGCCCGCGCCTCGTGGGGGATGATCGTCTTGGTCCCCGCGGCCGTGTGGCCCGAGATCAGGCCGTCGATGTTGAGCGTCGGCTGGTAGAGGTACTTCCGCAGCAGGTCGACGCCGGCCAGGTCGTACTTGAAGCGGTGCGTGTCGTTCGGCGCCAGCTGGTCGTCCGGGTCGACCGTTTCGGCCAGCCGCGTGAGCAGCTCCTCGTCGTGCGCGCTCGGCGGGGCGATCTCGTCGTAGAAGCCGTCGATCAGGATGTGCTTCTGGTCCTGGGTGACCATGCTCGCCAGCGCGTGCGTCAGCCGCCAGGTGGGGTTGTGGAACCAGACCGCGTTGCTGCCGTGGACGGCGCGGGTGGTCGGTCCGCCCCAATCGCCGCCGCGGCACACCAGCTCCATGAAGAGGATGCCCTTGACGCCGAGGTACATGAGCACCTTGCCGTCCTGGTTCTGGGACAGGAACGGGAAGAAGCACGCGTCTGCACGCAGCTCTTCCCGGTAAGCCTCGACGACCTCCGGCAGGTTGCGGCTGCCCAGCTCTTCCTCGCCCTCAATCAGGAACTTCACGTTGACCGGCAGCTCGCCGGTGGCCGCCTTCATCGCCTGCAGCACGTTCAGGAAGCTGCCGAGCGGCCCCTTCTGATTCATCGCGCCGCGGTTGACGATCGACGGTCCGACACCGGGGAGGTCCACGATCTCGCCGCCGAACGGATCGACCATCCAGTTCTCGCCGAGCACCGGCTGGACGTCGTACATGCCGTAGAAGAGCAGAGTAAAGGGCTTGCCGGCGTCGATCCCACCCACGACCACCGGATGCATGGGGGTGGTGACCGCTCGGGCCTCTCCGCCGAGCTCACTGATCCACCCGACCAGCAGCGCGGCCGTCTCCGCGATGCCCGTGCCGTCCGCGCTGATCGAGGGCTGCCGCAGGAGCGCCCGGGTCCGGTCCAGGTGCGCCTCGAAGTGCTCCTCGATGTAGCCCAGAACCCGCTCGACCATCGGCCCGCCCTCCCACCAACCCGGTTAGACCGTGAAGACCCGCGTCGCGACGCACCAGCCATGCTAGAGCCGCGTTCGTGGGGCGTCAACGCCAACCGGCAAACGCAACAGACCCGCGCGGGCGTCCCGCGCGGGTCGTCTGGACGTCGAGGATACCGGCACTCAGCCGCCGATCTGGCTCATCCCCCGCCCGACATTGCGGTCGCCCTCGGCCAGGCCGTGACCCCAGGGCTTGCGCCAGACGCCGTAGCGTATCTGCTCGATCAGGTCGTCCTCGGTCCCACCGCCGCGCAGGATGTCGCGCACGTCGACCTCGTCGTTGCGCAGCAGGCAGAGCCGCAGCTTGCCGTCCGCGGTGAGTCGGATACGATTGCAGAAGGCACAGAACGGCTGGCTCACCGGGCTGATGAAACCGATAGAGCCGGCCGCACCGGGGATGCGATAGACGCGAGCCGGGTCACCCGGCGGCGCATCGAGCTGCTCGAGCCGGCCGTGGGTTCGCTCGATCAGCTCCAGCGTCTCCGCGGTCGTCACCAAGCCCTCGTCGTGGACGTCTCCGACGCCCTCGAGCGGCATGACCTCGATGAAGCGCATCTGCCAGGGACGGGTCAGCGTCAGGGACGCCAGGTCGGCGACCTCGTCGTCGTTCTGGCCGCGCACCACGACCGCGTTCAGCTTGATCGGAGTCAGACCCGCATCCTCGGCGGCGGCGATCCCGGCCCACACCTTCTCGATCTTGCCGCCGCGGGTGATCTGGGTGAAGCGCTCTGCCTGCAGCGTGTCGATGCTGACGTTCACCCGGGTCAGTCCTGCCGCGCGGAGCCCCGGAGCCAGTCGTGCCAGCAGCAGGCCGTTGGTGGTCATGGCGATGTCGTCGACTCCGGGTGTCTCGCGGATGGCGCGCACGATGTCGACCAGGTGCGGCCGAATGGTCGGCTCTCCGCCGGTCAGTCGGATCTTGGCAAAGCCGATCCGGGCCGCGGCGCGCACGACCGCGAGTATCTCGTCATCGGTGAGCAGTTCATTTCGTGGGGCGAACTTCGCCCCGAGCGCCGGCATGCAGTAGACGCAGCGGAGGTTGCACCGGTCGGTCAGGGAGATGCGCAGGTAGGTGATCGGGCGACCGTAGGCATCGCGCGTCTTCCGCTCTCCGGAGCGCGGAATCGCTCGCTCGTCGCTGATCGTGGGTTGCAGGATCTGAACTGCCAAGCCTGTCACCTCTCCGCGGCGGTCCCGCCTCTGGCAATGCTCCGCGCGGCACCGGCTCGCTCCGGCCTTCCACCCATTCTACCGCAGGACTCCGCGACATTCACAACTCAATGGTTGAGAATATCCTGGCAGTCGGCTCAGCGCCGCATCTTGATGACCTTGAAGGCCTCCGCCAACTCCATGCTCTGTGGTGCACCAACCTCTTTCGCGCGCTCCCGCAGACGTTCCTCGAGCGTCAGCGCCTCGCCTACCTGGCTGGCATGCGCCTTGAGCGCGTTGATCTTGTCGGCGAAAGTTTCCGTTATGTCGATGTAGGTGTCCGGAAACTCCGCGCCGTAGAGCCAGAGCTCGGCTACCTTGTGTGGTTCGAGGCCGGCCGCCAGGTGCTCCGGGAAGTACAGCGGGTCGCGCGCGGTGGGGTACACCGAATCCACGGCGGTGATCCCGACCGCCCGGTGGTCGGGGTGCAACGAGTAAGGACGGAACGGATCGTGGGTAATGACGATATCCGGCCGGTAGGCGCGTATCTGGCGCACCACTCGCTCGCGGAAGTTCACGTCGGGCATTAGCTCGCCGTCGCCCAGGCGCAGGAATTCGATGTGCTGCACGCCCAGCCGCCGGCACGCTTCGCGCTCCTCGCCCTCGCGTAGCTGCGCGAGGTCCGGCGAGCTGATGTCGCGCCGCGACGTCCCCTTGTCGCCGGAGGTGCACTGCACCAGGACGACTTCGCGGCCTTCCTTGACGAACCGGGCGACGGTGCCGGCGCTGCTGAACTCCATATCGTCGGGATGCGCCACGACGACCATGACGCGCTTGAACTCCTCAACGCTCATACGTGTCTCCCGCAGACCTTTCACTGTACGCCGTCTGGACATCGTGCAGACTATCCGGGCTCGTGCACCTGCCGTCAAGGCAACGCGTTGACGGGGTCGCGATATTCCGTCGTGCCCGACGGATCCGGCCGCCAGGCCAAAATTGAGCGTACAATCCGGCGCAAGGAGGGGCGACGCGCTTCGTGCCGGTCGAACTGGTGAGACTCGATCAGCCGCTCAAAGTGCTGATGATCGCGCCCACGTCGTTCTTCGCGGACTACGGATGTCACGTCCGGATCCTCGAGGAGGTGCGGGCGCTCGAGGCGCTGGGCCATCGGGTCACGATCTGCACCTACCACAACGGCGCCGACGTGCCCGGGCTCGACATTCGCCGCTCGGTCGACGTGCCCTGGCGCAAACGCGTGGTCGTCGGTTCGTCGCGCCACAAGCTGTACCTCGACGGCGTGCTGTCGCTCCAGGTGCTGCGCACAGCGCTGCGACTGCGTCCGGACCTGATCCACGCCCACCTGCACGAGGGCGCGCTGATCGGCGGGCTGCTCGCGCGCCTCATCGGTTGCCCGCTCGTCTTCGATTACCAGGGCAGCCTGACCGAGGAGATGCTCGATCACGGGTTCATGCGACGTAACGGGCGGCGGGAGTCCGTCCTGCGCCGGATCGAGCACGCGATCGAGCGGCTGCCACGGCGGGTCGTGACCAGCAGTGAGAACGCCCGTGAGCGACTGCTGTGCGCGGGATTCCCGGCGTCTCGACTGACTACCGTGCCGGACGGCGTGGACACCGGCCGCTTCTCGCCCGAGTCCGTCTCCGAGGCCGACCGAGCCGATCTGCGGCGTCGACTCGGGATCCCGGCCGACGCGCCGGTCGTGACCTACCTGGGGCTGCTCGCGCCGTATCAGGGATCGGACCTGCTCCTCGACGCCGCCGTGCGCATCCACGCCGCGGTGCCAAACGCCTTCTTCCTGGTGATGGGCTTCCCCGGCAACGAGCGCTACCGGCTGATGGCCGAGCGTCTGGGACTCGGCGGGTGTTCGAGCTTCCCGGGTCGCATCCCCTACCACGAGGCACACCGCTACCTCGCCCTGGGCGACGTCGCCGTCGCTCCGAAGATGTCGCTGACCGAGGGGAACGGAAAGCTCTACAACTACATGGCCATGGGGCTGCCGGTCGTCGCCTTTGACGCCCCGGCCAATCGCGAGATCCTGGGCGACCTGGGCGTCTACGCACGCCACGGGGACACGGTCGATTTCGCCGGGCGGGTGGTTCACCTGCTAAAAGACCCCGCGACGTCCGTCGCGCTCGGCGATGGCCTCCGCCGCCGGGCGGCGGACAGATTCACCTGGGAGCGGCGGATCGAGGATCTGCTCGCGACCTACGCCGCGGTGATCGCCCCGGCGTCGGGGCGCACGATCACGAACCCCTCCCGTACGAGCAACCTGGGGACGCCCCGATCAGAGACCGGACCGGCGGCTGAGCAGTCAACGGAGCCTGAGGCGCGGGCGCCGGTCTCTGACTGAACGTGCCTCAGGCGTCGATAGCCGTCCGCATCGCGTTGCCGGCCACGCGGTAGCTCTCACCCAACAGGTCCCAGGGGTCCCCGAGCCGCGCCGCGCAGCGCCAGCGGATCTCCATGGTCACCGAGGGCAGCGGGCCAACGGCTGCGAGCGCCCCGAGCTGCTCCGCGAACGGGACGCGGCCACACACCAGCGGGTAGTGCGCCTCGCCTTCGGCATCCAGGTCGTGCAGGTGGAGGTGGGACACGCGCCGCAGAAACGGCCCCGGCGGGATCGGCGTCCATTCCGGCTCGCGGTCGGCGTTCTCCAGGTCGTGCGCCACGTCCCAGCAGATCCCCACCCGCGGCGAGCCGACCTCGTCCACCAGCTCCAGCACGTCGTCGCGTGACCGGCCCACGGCGGTCGGGCGGCGGGACTTGGCGGCGCCCAGCTCGAGCGCCACCCGAACGTCACCTGACAGGCGCTCGGACTCGTCGGCCAACCAGCGGAGCAGTCCGACGGTCGTCTCCCGATTCGTCCGGTAGCTCCGGTCCGGGTCACCCGCCCCGTGGAGGACCAGCACGGTCCGGCCCTGCTCGGCCGAGAGCTCACCCGCGACGCTCAGCAGCGGCTGGTATTCCTCGCGCAGCCCGTCCGCATCGTCGGCCCAGCGATCGGTAGCGAAGCGGGGATCCAGCGAGACGTGGAACTGGATAGCGAGACCGGCCTCGCGGTAGCGCCGGATCATCGGCTCCCAGTCCGGCCGGAGCACGTGCACCCGTGCGGTGCGCTCGTCGGCGGGGCCGTGGTGCAGCACCATCTCCGTCGACGTGGCGCCCCACGCGCTCAGGTTGTCGAGGTATCGGTCGAGCCGCTCCGGGTCTCCCATATACCAGCGGGGCGACCCGCTATTGCCCAGTAGCACCGTCACCCGGTTGCTCCCGAACCCGCAGGCGTTCGACCGTGGCGCCGGCCTCGCCGGTCGGGACCGTCACCTGCTCACCGCTCGCCATCTGGCGCAGGTTGACCGCGTTGCGGGCGATCTCGTCCGGCCCGACAATCGCGACCACCGGGATGCCCTTCTTGTTGGCGTACTGCAGCTGCCGACGTAGGTCTCGCCGCTCCCCAAGGTACACCTCGGCGTGGACACCAGCCCCGCGCAGCCGGCTGACGAGCTGGAGCGACGCGGCCAGACTTGGCTCGCTCTCGTCGAACATCGTGACCAGCACGTCGGCCACGGTTGGCGGCATTGGCAGCAGGTGCAGCTCCTCGATCACGTCGATGATCCGCTCGAGACCCAACGACGTGCCGGTCGCCGGGATGTCCTCCCCGAGGAACATGCCGATCAGGTGGTCATAGCGCCCGGCACCCCCGAGCGAGCCGATGCTCGGCTCCGTGACCATGGCCTCGAAGACCGGTCCGGTGTAGTAGTCGAGCCCGCGCGCCAGCGACAGGTCGAGCTCGTAGTGCTGGGGATCCGCGTTCATCTCGCCGAGATAGCGGAAGAGCGACTCGAGGTCGGCGATCCCCTGCTCTGCCAGCCGGTTGCCCGACAGGCGCCTCCTGAGCTCATCGAGGACCTCTGCGGCCGGCCCGCGCAGCTCGACGAGGTCGAGCACACGCTCGGCCGCGTCCGCCGGCACGCCGTGCGCCACCATCTCCTGACGGACGCCGTCGCGGCCGATCTTCCCGAGCTTGTCGATGCCCCGGTGGATGGTCGTCGCCTGAGACTCCGGCACCCCCGCGACCTGAGCCAGGCTCTGCAGCAGCTGCCGGTGATTGATGTGCACGACGAAGTTCGGCATGTTCACCGCCGACAGCGCGTCGATCCAGACCATGATCACCTCGGCGTCGGCCATCATCGACGCCGTGCCGACGATGTCCGCGTCGCACTGCCAGAACTGGCGGTAGCGCCCGCGCTGGGGTCGGTCCGCACGGAACACCGGCTCGATGTGGTAGCGCTTGAAGGGGAAGGTCAGCTCGGCGCGGTGGCTGGCCACGAAGCGCGCCAGCGGCACGGTCAGGTCGTAGCGCAGGCCGACCTCGCGCCCGCCACGGTCCTCGAAGTGGTAGATCAGGCGCTCGTCCTCGCCGTACTTACCGGTCAGGACGTCGAGGTACTCCAGCACCGGCGTCTCGATCGGCTCGAAGCCGTAGCGCTCGAACACGCCGCGGAAGGTGCCGATGACGTGCTGCCGCAGAAGCATCTGCTGTGGCAGCAAGTCCCGCATCCCCTTGAGGACCTGCGGCGTGCGTGTTCGTCGCTCGTCGGCCGGCGCCATGGCGTCGATCCCTCCACCAGTCCCTCGGGCTCACGGTTTCTGCCAGCGTTGATGATACCAGTCGTGGCGCGCCGACCCGGCCACTCACGGCCACCGCCGTGGTTTCGCGGCGGACGCGCGCCTACTTGCGGATCTCGAACACCAGGTGACCGAGCTCGGGCAGGATCAGCCGGTCCATCGCCAGCGCCACGGCATTGCTCGAGCCCGGCATCAGCAGGACCAGCGTGCCGCGGTAGACGCCGCCGGTCGCGCGGGAGAGCATCGCCGCCGCACCGATCTCCGCGTAGCTGAGGGAGCGGAACAGCTCGCCGAACCCGTCGAGGCGCTTGTCGAGGCGCGCGGCCACGACGTCGTAGGTCGTGTCGCGGCGGGCGATCCCGGTGCCGCCGTCGATCAAAACCGCGTCGCAGTCCTCACGCGCCACCAGCTCGTCGAGCAGCGGGCCGATCTCAACCGCCTCGTCGCGGACGATCCGGTAGTCGACCACCTCGTGGCCGGCTTCGGCGAGCCGCTCGCGGATCAGCAGTCCGCTGCGGTCGGTCTCCGGCGTGCGGGTATCGCTGACCGTGACGACCGCGCAGCGGATCGACCGCGGCGCCTGGGCGCGGTGCTCCTCGGACGACGCGCTCACGTACCCCTCCCATCGTCGCGGTCGCTGAGCGAGACAGCGAGCGCCGCGTTGCCGACCACCGCCTGCGCCATCTTCGCCAGGCTCACCTGGTCCTGCACCGTATGCGGGTACTGCTCCTCGCACGGGGAAAAGCCGATCGTCGGCACGCCGTGCCGGGCCAGGATGCCGCCGTCGGTCGTGAAGTGCCAGACGTCGACCGGTATCGGTCGCTCGAGCGCCGACTCGAGGGTGCGCTGCGCGGCCAGCAGCTTCGGGTGGTCCACCGGCAGTTCATAGCCGACCTTCGGTGGCATGGTCGCCTCGACGCCGGTATACGTCCGTACCGTCCAGCCTTCGGCCCGTACCGTGGCACTGACGTGGCCCCCACAGCTGGCCACGGCAAGCTCTCGCAGGCGGTCTACGGTCGCGCTGACGTCCTCGGACGGCAGGCTGCGGTAGTCCAGCAGCAGCCTGAGCGTCCCCGGGGTGACGTTGGCGCTCTCCTGGTCGGACCCTATCACGGTGGGCGCGAGCGACGACCCGCCGAACACCGAGTCCGATGGCAACCGCAGCCCGTCCAGGCGCTCGATGAAGCGAGCCAGCGCGAAGTGAGGGTTGCCGTCACGGTTTGGGACGCTGGCGTGGACGGACCGGCCGGCAAAGCTGACTGCAATGACCGCCCTGCCACGATGTCCGCGCCGCAGCTCGTTCCCGGTTGGCTCGCCCAGCACGCAGACGTCGCACGGCAGTGTCCGGCAGAGCCACTCGGTGCCGAACCCGCCGACCTCCTCGAGCACGACGGCGGCCACGAACACGTCGCCGTCCGGTCGTAGTCCCGCCCCGAGCAGAGCAGCTGCGAGGTACACCTGCGCCGCCAGCGCACCCTTGACGTCGCTGGCGCCGCGTCCGTAAAGCACTCCGTCAACGATCTCGGCGCCGAAGGGTGGATGGGACCACCGCGCCGGGTCGCCCTCCGCCACCTGATCGAGATGGCTGTTGAACAGCACCCGCCGGCCGCCGCCGGTTCCGCGCACGACGCCGACCACGTTGCCGACGTCGTCCACCCAGACGTCGTCGAAGCTGACCCGTTCCATCTCCCGGCGGACCAGGTCCGCCATCGCCCCCTCCTGCCCGGAGGGGCTGGGCGTCTTAACGGCACGGCGGGCGAAGCCGATCAGTGCGTCTCGCTGGGACGCGGCAGCGGCGTGGATCCGGTTGAGCGCGTCGTGATCGAGCACCGGGCAACTCCCGTGCGACGGCAATCGCGGTCCCAAAAGACTACCCGGACTCCACCGCGCTGACGATATGGCTGACCCGCTCGATCGCGCCGGACGAGCCGAGTGTGATCGCGAGAAGGTCCACCCGCCACAGCCGGTCCTCGAGCGCGGGATGCGCCGCCAGGTACTCGGTCCCGAGGCGCAAGAGCCGAGCCGCCTTGGCCGGGCCGATCGCCTCCTCGGCCGTGCCGCGAGAGTCGCCCCGCCGTGTCTTCACCTCGACGAACACGAGCACCTCGTCGTCCAGCGCGATGAGGTCGAGCTCGCCGCGCTCCCCGCGCCATTTGCGGTCGAGGACGCGCCAGCCACGCGCCTTCAGGTGACGCTCGGCCAGCCGCTCGCCGGAGTCGCCCAGGCGTATTCGCGCCGTCACGCGTCGCCCACCGCGCTCGCGTCCGGCGTCGTCCTGGAGGGGCCCAGCAGGTCGCGAACCGGGGCGAACGTGAGGCGATGATGCGGTGTGACGCCGTGCGCCCGGAGTGCCGCGAGGTGCTCCTCGGTGCCGTAGCCGGCGTTGTGATCCCAGCCGTATTCAGGGTGGCGCGCGGCCAACCGGCCCATCAGCGCATCCCGGGTAACCTTCGCCAGGATCGAGGCGCAGGCGATGGAGAGCGAGAGGGCGTCGCCGTGGACGACGGCGGTTGTCAGCTCCGGATCGAGCTCGCGGGCCATCAAACCGTCGTAGAGGGCGTGATCCCAGGCGGGCAGCCTGGCGAGCGCGCGGCGCATGGCCAGAGCCGAGGCGGCACGAACGTTCAGGTGGTCGACCTCGCGCCGGGAAGCCGCCCCGATAGCACACGCGATCGAGCAGCGGCGTATCTCGTCGGCGAGGCGCAGTCGTTGGCCCCGAGTGAGTGCCTTGGAGTCGAGGACGCCGGAGATGCCGCGGACCTCAGGCGGGAGCACGCAGGCCGCCGCGACCACCGGCCCGGCGACCGACCCGCGTCCGACCTCGTCGACCCCTGCCACCAGGCGGTGCCCGAGGGACCGGAGCGCGCTCTCACGCTCCAGCGTCGGCTCGCTCACGGTGAGCCGCTCGCCGTCCGCGTCCGACGAAAAGGCGGTGCCGCGGCACCGCCTCCCGGAACGCTCGACGCTCATCTCATCTGCCGACTAGCGCAGCACGCTGCCCGCGGGACGGCGCCGCTCCTTGATGCGCGCGGCCCGACCGGTCAAGCCGCGCAGGTAGTAGAGCTTCGCCCGCCGGACCTTACCGTGCCGGAGAACTTCGATCCGGTCGATGCGTGGCGCATGCAGTGGGAACGTCCGCTCGACCCCGATGCCGTGAGACGCGATGCGCCGGACGGTGAAGTTCTCGTTCACCCCGCCGGCGCGGCGGCTGATCACGAGTCCCTCGAACGGCTGGACTCGCTCGCGGGTGCCCTCGACGACCTTCACGTGGACTCGCACCGTGTCGCCGGGGCCGAAATCGGGGATGTCCTGGCGGAGGTACTCCTGCTCGATACTCCTGATCACATCCATGCGCTCAACTCCAAGGCGACACTCGATCGATCGAAGGCAAGGCGAATAAGTCCCGCCGGCGGCGGGCGCGACGCAGTATAGCACCGGCCGGTCAGCGCGGCAACGCGGCGACCAGGCGCCGGTCTGTGAGTGCTGACACGACCTCGACCGCGACCTCGTAGCGTCCGAACGATGGCATGACGTAGATGCCGTGCACGCGGTCCCGGGCCTCCAGAATCAGCTCCTGCGCCAGCCGCACCCCCTCGCGCCGGCCGTCACTCCCGGCGCGGCGCATGCGCTCCCGCGCCTCCTCGCTGAGCCGGATGCCGGGCACCTCGTTATGGAGGAACTCGGCGTGGCGGTGGCTCTGCAGAGGCAGCACCCCAAGCAGCACCGGCACGGGGATTGGACCGTGCCGGCTCTCGTAGAGCGTGCGGAAACGATCCCACGTGTCGATGGCGAACACCGGCTGAGTCATCACCAGGTCTGCCCCGCCGGCCAGCTTGCGACTCAGCCGGTCGGCCTCCTCGTCGAGGTCGGCGCGGGTCGGGTCACAGGCTACCGCCACGGTGAAGCTCGCCATCTGCCCGATAGACGCGCCGGCCGCGTCGGTGCCGGCGTTGAACGACTTGATCACCCTGACGAGCCCAATCGAGTCGACGTCGTACACCGGTGTAGCGTCCGGGTAGTCGCCGAGGCTCGGCGGGTCGCCGGTCAGCGCGATGATGTTGCGGATGCCGAGCGCGTGGGCGCCGATCAGGTCGGACTGCAGTCCCATGAGGTTGCGGTCGCGAGTGGTGAAGTGCAGCAGCGTCTCGACCCCGGCCTGCTGCTGGATCAGATAGCAGAGCGACAGAGCGCTCATCCGGACGCGCGCCATTGGGCTGTCGGCGACGTTGATGAACTCGACCCCTGCCTCCCGCAGGAGCTGCGCGCCAGCGAGTGTCTTGCGCGGGTTGAGCCCCCTCGGCGGGTCGATCTCGACGCTCACGACGAACTCCTTGCCCAGCTTCTGAGCGAGGAGCGTCGGGCCCTCCGGCGCCAGCATCTCGCGCCGGCGCGGTGACGGCTCGGCTGCCACCGGCTGTGAGACCGCGCTCGGCGCGCCGTCCAGTCCGTCCATGGCCTGGCGCATGGCGTGAATGTGCACCGGCGTCGTGCCGCAGCACCCACCGACGATGGACAGCCCGAGCCGCACGGCTTCCCGGGCGTACCCCGCGAAGTACTCTGGCGACGATGGGTAGATGACGCGACCGCCGACCTGCATCGGCCAGCCGGCGTTCGGCTGTCCCGAGTAGCGTGCGCCGCTCCCGGCCAGGCGTACCATCCGCCGCAGCACGTCCATCGTGTGTCGCGGCCCCACGCTGCAGTTGGCCCCGAAAACCTCGACGTCCAGGTCGCGAAGCGCGTCTACGACCTCCTCGACCGTGCTCCCGGCGACCGTCCGGCCGTCCTCGGCGAATGTCATCTGCGCCACAATCGGCAGATCGCAGACCTCGCGGGCCGCCGCGATCGCCGACCGCATCTCGTCAAGCGCCGGGATAGTCTCGATCATCAGCAGGTCGACGCCGCCCTCGAGCAGACTGCCGATCTGCTCCCGAAAGGCCTCCTGTACGGCATCCGCCGGGGTAGTGCCAATGGGCATCATGGTGCGTCCGGTCGGTCCGATCGAGCCGGCGATCAGCACCGGCTGGCCCGAGATCTCGCGCGCTTCACGGGCATTGCGGGCGGCGCGCCGGTTGATCTCCCGCACGCGCTCTACCAGGCCGTGCGGCTCGAGCTTGAAGCGGTTGGCGCCGAACGAGTGCGTCTCGATGATCTCGGCCCCGGCGGCGATGTACTCCCGGTGGATATCGACGATCAGGTCGGGCCGGGTCAGGTTCAGCTCGTCGAAACAGGAGTCGAGCGGGATGCCTCGTTCATAGAGCAGCGTGCCCATGCCACCGTCGCAGAGGATGGGCCCCTCGTTGAGCCGCTCGAGAAACGGGTGCGCCATCCTCCACCCCCTTTAGTACCAAAATCCTGTTGCGAAACTGACCCAGCCGGCCAGAATTGTAGCATCGGACAATCGAAAGCCGAGCGGCGCAAATACGCGCCATCGGCGCAGGCGTCGAGGGGTATTGCAGAGCGGTGAACGGATCCGGTATCTTGTACCGTACATAGAACTGAGCGTCGGAAGCGCCTCGGTGTACCCAGCGGCCGGCAGTCTTGGTGTGCATGCCACAACCACGACGGCGCGAGTTCGTTAGAGAAGGCGGAGGACCTCGTATGGATGGCTACGCGGTGGTCACAGCAGACGAGGCCAGATGGGTTGACCGCGCGAAGGAAGGCGACGCGGCGGCCTTCGAGGCGATCTTCCAGCGGTACGAGCGGCAGATCTACGGCTTCATCTACCGCATGATGGGCAATCCCGACGACGCCAACGACCTCACCCAGGAGTGCTTCATCCGCGCCTACCGCGCCCTGCCGCAGACCTCGGCCGACCTCAACGTCTCGGCCTGGCTGCACCGCATCGCCTCCAACGCCTGCCTCGACGTGCTGCGCCGCCGCCAGCGCATCCGCTGGCTGCCCTGGGAGGCGCCCAAGCACGAGCACCTGCTGCACGGCACGCCCC
>Ga0307374_10011020_pt1 | contig 12957 bp, 12 predicted proteins | sample OX3MG_FD_202532 | JGI IMG/M metagenome (GOLD analysis project Ga0307374, IMG submission 202532) | Soil microbial communities from Risofladan, Vaasa, Finland - OX-3 | ecosystem: Environmental > Terrestrial > Soil > Coastal area > Acid sulfate soil | place: Finland: Risofladan, Vaasa | collected...
GCAATCACCGCTCAAGTACAATAGACCCCGCGCAAATCGTTGATTCTGCGCGGGGTCTATCCTTTTTTGCGGCCTAAAACAACAGCAGTTGCGGCTGCGGTTTTTCCGGCGGGCGGGGTTTTCTGCCGAAGAAGACCTCCATTTTGCCGAACTGGTAGTCGGTGACGGCGATCAGCCTGACCTCGCCCAGCGGGGGGATGGCTTGGCGGACGATTTTGCGGTGAGCCTCGGCGGCCTCCTCGCTACGTAGGTAGCGGGCGTAGACGGAGTACTGGAGCATCATGAACCCGTCCTTCAGCAGGGCCTTGCGGAAGCGGTTGTAGTTGCGGCGTTGGTCCGGCTCAAGCACCGGGAGATCGAACATGGCGACCAGCCACATGGGTCGGAAAGCCGAGAGGGCCGGCATGGCTAAACCTCGGCCAGCTCCAGCTCCCGGCCTTTTGCGGTGATGGCGGCGACCAGGCTGCTGGCCGACCGGGCAACCCAGTCGAACAGGGATCGGGTCTCGCCTTGCCAGGTGTAGGCGGCCAGCATAGGCGCCACGAGGAAGGCCTTGGCCTGTTTCTCAAGAGTCGCGGACGGGTCGTGGTCCTGGACCCAGGCATAGACGGCGCGGTCGACGAGCGGACGGAAGGGCTCCATCAGGTCATTGGCCAGGCAAAAGGGATCGTAGCGGTTGTGGTGCTGGAGGCCGAGCGAGGGGTGCAGGCCCGCGCCGCAGAGGGCGCGGGCGGTGAGCGCCCGCAGCACGGCGTACCCGTAGTTTAGATGGGCGTTCTGGTCGGGCCCCTCGCGCCCCCGGCGGAATCCGGGGTCGGCGAAGAGCAGCGGCCAGTAGCGCTGCGCCGCCCGACCCTCGAGGTTTCCGCTGTCGCCTGGCGCCACGCGTTGGGAGAGTGCGACCAGGCCGCCGTCATCCTGGTGCAAGTCGGCCAGGAGCCGCCCCTGCGCCCGGATCTTGGCGGCCACGATCTGGCGCCAGAGCCGCTTGCGCAGCGGGAGCGGCATGCGGGCCTGGCAGGCGAAGCGCTCGGTCTGGGTGACGTGGGCCTGGATGGGGAGCATCATGGCCGCCGGGAGGTGCCTGGCGTCGCAGATCACCACGGCGCCGCCGCTGTCCGCCACTCCGGCGATCACCGCCTGGGTCATCACCACGTGGGCGCCGGAGATCACCACGGCTGCCAGCTCGGCCAACGGGGTCGTCACTTCGCCCCCTTCAGCCAGGCCGATCACGAGCTGAGAGTCGCGGACGCGGAGGCCGGCGGCGCCGTCGCCAATATCCAGGATGCGGCCCATGCTACCCACCGGCCCCGCGGATGCGCCCGAGCAGGTCAACTTCGATCTTGCGGCACCCCCGCTTACGCAAGTCGTTCATATCGGTTATGCGCAGCAGCTGGCCTGCGGCGCGCACGTCGGCCACCCTCGCGGCATTGGTGGCGGCGACCAGGGCCATCTCGACCCGCCCGTCGGCGTAGGCGCTGATCGTCCTCACCACAAATCGACTAGCGGCGCCGCCCGATTCCGACATCTCGATCATGTCACCGCCCATCAGGGAGAACAGAAAGCCGTAGCCCTCCTCGCGCTCGAATTTGCGGGTGACCACGCAATCGCAGGAGCGCCCTCGCCCGCAACGGCACCGGGCACGGCGGGCGTTCGCCTCCAGACGCGTCACAACCTGGCCCTTCCAGGCGTCCCGGCCCCGGCGGTCCCTGCCCTCGAAGAGCTCGAGGTGGTGGTTGCCGGCGAGCAGGACCTGGCGCTGGCGATCGCTGGTCCCGATGCTCCGGCTCGAAGCTGCTTTCTCAGCGCGGATGCGGACGCTGCGGATGGGCACGCTGCGGCCGGCGCGCGTAAGCAACACCGGGGAGTCATGCTCCAGGCGCTTGGGCTCGCCCCCGAGCGCCGCCAACTTGGCCTGCACCGCCTGCCGCACGGCCGCGTCCACGATCTTGTCGCCCGCGTTGATCTGGGCGACGGAGAGGCGGTGGACTGGCTTGCGGATGTGGACGAATCCCACGGCGCCAAGCATGTGGGGCCGGCTGTAGTTGGACTCTTGGTGGAGTTCGCCGGCGAGCTTGCGCTGCGGGCGGTGGGAGACGTTGATGGCGTCGATGGCGGGCCGCACCCGGTCCACGAAGTCGGGCCAGGGGCCCTGCAGGGTGCGGGAGGAAATCCGTTCGACGCCGGTGGCGCTGGCGCTGGCAGCGGCGGCGCGGCTGAGCTGTTGGATCGTAGCGTTCGAGCTGAGCGCCACGACGACAGCATCCACGGCGTGGTGGCGGTGGTCGTCGCGGTTCTTGCCGGGGCTGCGGCCGTTGTCGGACGCGTCCGGCTGGCGCAAAACCCCCTCCAGGCCCCAGCCGCGGCGCAGGGTCGCCGTGACCAGGCCGGTGGAAGCGAAAACGACCCGGCGCAGGCTTCCATCCGGGCGCGCTTCATCCCGGCCCCCGTAGAGCTGGCCGAGGTAGCGCGCGGCCAGCGTGGTGGTGTAACGGGTATCGTTGAGGCGGCGCGCGGCGAAGGAGCCCTCGCGGTCGGGGTCGAGCTCGTCGGCGCCGGCCTGGAAGGCCTTGAGCTTGCCTGCGTCGTTCCACCTGCGAACCCTCTCCAGGATCTGCGCCCAGCGCTCCGGATCGCCGGAAAATGCCTCGAAGGGCGTCCTCCCGCCCTTCTCCGTGTTGCAACCGCGGTGGGCAATGCACTTGTTGCCGAAAGAGTCGTCGGGGAAGCGGCTGCGGGGCAGGATGTGCTCAACGTCGGCGGCGCCGCCGAACAGCTCGGAGAAGCCGATCACCCCGCCGCAGTAGGGGCAGGCCTTGCCGCACCGCTCCCAAAGCAGGCGCCTGGTGATGTCGGCGGCGGAGGGTGCCGGGATGTTGACCTCGGTGAGATCCTCGATCGCCTTTTTGGCCGCCTTGCGCTCGCTCTCGCGCTGCCGCATGCCCTTGGCGAGCGCAGCCCTTTGCTGGGCGTTGCGCTTGAGGTCTCGCGCCAGCTCGATGCGGATCTCGCCGGGTTTGCCGTACTCGCGGACCAGGGCGTTGATCAGCTTGCGCAGCTCGGTGAGCGAGCGCATGACGGCCGGGTTGGCCACTTCCGGCAGCGCGTCGGCCACCGGGCGGAGGCGGTCGTAGGCAGTTCCACCCGAATTCCCGGAGCCGTAGATCTCTTTCTCCGCCGTCTTGAAGGGAACGCCTTGCTCCATCAGGGGGAGGAGGCGGGCCAAGGCGCGCGCCGAGAGCTTGGCGTAGCCAGCCTCGGGCTCGGATTGCGCCCAGGCATTGGCCGCGGCGTCGTCGAGGCCGTATTGCTCGCGACCGATGCGGGCCAGCTCGTCATCTTCGATCTCAGCGGCCAGCCAGAGCGCGACCACGCTTTCCCGCTGGCCGTCGGCCAGCGCGTCCCAACGCTCGCCGAAGATTAGTCGCAAGGCGGCCGCGGTGCGGTTGCCGGGAATCTTGGTCTCGCCCCCCGATTCGAGATTGAAGTGGGCGCCCCTTGGGCAGTCCACCAACCGCCGGCGGCGGATCTCGGTGAACTTGAGGTCGCCCTCCCCCTCCAGGGCGAGCAGCAGGTTCTGCCGCTCGTCGGCGGCGAGGGGCCGATAGTCGAGGTTGGGCAGGACCACGGCAAGGTCGTTGACCTTTTGGAGCAGGCGGAAGCGCTGCGCGACGAGCGCAGCGGCCGGGGCGCGCAGGTGATCGTGCTCGAGCTCGCATTTGCCGGGCTTAGCGGGCAGGAGCTTGCGCTGAAAGAAGAGCAGACGTTCAAGCCTCTCTTTCAATTCCGGGGTCAGCCGGGCCTCGGTGGCGGCCTGGCGCTCCCAGATCAGAGCGAACTCGCTGCGGTACATGTCGCGATGCGTCCAGCGGCGGCGCAGGGGCAAGGCGAAGGGGTCGATGCGGGAGTAATACTCGCCCAGCGAGCGGGCCCCGGTCGCGGTAATCTCGTGCTGAAGCGTGGCTATGCCCTGTTTGACAGTGCTTTTCTCGTCGGCGGCGGCCTGCTTGGAGGTGGCGCCGCCCGCCGCTTCACGGCGGTTGCTCTTGAAGCCGCGCCTCTGCGCCAGTTGGTAGAGCACACGCCCCAGGGCAAAGGGTGGGAGCGGCTGATCGAGCGCCCAGGCCCGCATGAAATACGGCCATACCTGTTCGGGGGCCGGGACGCCGGCGGCGGCGGCACGCTCGACCCATTCGGCTCGTAGCGCGTCATCGAGCCGAGAGAGGACGGCGTGACGGGCGGCGCTCCCCCCGGTGCGCCCCCCTTCCTCGGCCGCCGGGAGCAGGCCCGCCCGCTGCAACTCAAGAAACAGTTCCCGATGGCGGCCCGCACGTCGCCGTAGTTGCCGCCGATGCAGACGGGCGGCGCGGCGGGCGGTATTGTTCGACGAGCCTTCCTTGCCCTCGGCAAAGCCGCGTTCGTCGGCCCCGGCCTCGAATATGCGAACGCCCGCGGCAGCAACGCGCTGGCCTGCCGGGTCAATCAGCGCCCAGCCGATCGAAGCGGAGCCGATATCCAGGCCGAGCACCCAGTCCTTGGCGGCATGCGGCAGAGCGCGGGAATGAGGAGACATGACTAACCCCCGGCGTGACGTGGTGTCACTTTGTTCTCGGTTGACAGCGCCAGTATACGTGATATATCCTGCGTTCGTACTTGAGCGGCGATTGCCGGCTGTATTCCAGTAAGCTTTCGCTGTAGGGCGCCGCTCCGCGGAGCGACCCGCAACGCCCCCGCTTCGGCGGGGGCGTTCATTTTCCCGGGGTGGGATCCGCTATGGCCTACCTGCGCTATTTTCGGCGGGTGCGGATTGCGCCGGGGGTGCGGCTCAATCTCACTGGACGCGGGGCCTCGGTGAGCCTGGGTGTGCGCGGGGCGCATGTGACTTTGGGGCGCAGCGGGGTGCGGCGGACGGTGGGGCTGCCGGGCAGCGGGTTGTTCTACACCTCGCGCTCGGGCTACCACAGCGGGCTGCACTCGGCCGCGGCCTTTGGCGGCGCGCGCGCGGGCGGCTCGGGCTGCGTTGGTGCCCTACTGTTGATCGGGGGCCTCGCCGCTCTCCTGGCCCTCCTGCGCCATCACTGAACCCGCCGCCGGTCCCCTGTCCCCTGTCCCCCGATTTGCGATACTCAAGGAGTGCGCGGGCACAAGCGCCATGTCGTCTACAAACACCTCTGCTAAGGACCCGGTCTGCGGGATGACGGTGGACCCGGCGCGCGCCGCTGGGCACTTCGAATACCGCGGGCAGACCTATTTCTTTTGTGGGGCGAGCTGCCTGCGCAAGTTCACGGCCGAGCCGGAGCGCTACCTGCAAGCGCAAGCACCGGCGGCGCCCGCGGCGGCGGGCGACGCGCGCATCTACACCTGCCCGATGCACCCCGAGGTGCGGCAAGTGGGGCCGGGGGCTTGTCCGATCTGTGGCATGGCGCTGGAGCCGGTGGAGGCCTCGGCCGGGGAAGAGGACAACCCCGAGCTGCGCGACATGACGCGGCGCTTCTGGATCGCGGTGGCGCTGTCACTGCCGCTGCTGGGGCTGGGCATGGCGGGGCGCTGGGTGTGGGCGCAGGCGGCGCTGGCCACGCCGGTGGTGCTGTGGTGCGGCTGGCCGTTTTTTGTGCGCGGCTGGCGCTCGCTGCTCACCCGCAACCTCAACATGTTCACCCTGATCGCCATGGGGGTAGGGGCGGCCTACGCCTTCAGCCTGGTGGCCCTGGTGGCGACCACGCGCGGGCTGTCCGTCTACTTCGAGCCGGCGGCGGTGATCGTGGCGCTGGTGCTGCTGGGGCAGGTGCTGGAGCTGCGGGCGCGCAGCCGCACCGGGGCGGCCATCCGGGCGCTGCTGGGACTGGCGCCCAAGACGGCGCGCTGGGTGCGCGACGGCCAGGAGGACGCCGAGATCCCCTTGCAGCAGGTGCAGCCGGGCTACCGCCTGCGCATCCGGCCAGGGGAGAAGATTCCGGTGGACGGGGTGGTGGAGGCGGGCGCGAGCCATGTGGACGAGAGCATGATCTCGGGCGAGCCCATGCCGGTGGCCAAGGCGGCGGGCGATGCGTTGATCGGCGCCACGGTCAATGGCAACGGCGGGCTGGTGATGCGGGCCGAGCGGGTGGGTGCCGACACCCTGCTGGCCCAGATCGTACGCATGGTGGCGGAGGCGCAGCGCACCCGCGCCCCGATCCAGAAGCTCGCCGACCAGGTCGCGGGCATCTTCGTGCCGGTGGTGGTGGCGGTGGCGGCGGCGACCTTTTTCGCCTGGCTGACGCTGGGGCCCCAGCCCCGGCTGGCGCACGCGCTGGTGAATGCGGTGGCGGTGCTCATCATCGCCTGCCCGTGCGCGCTGGGGCTGGCCACGCCGATGGCGATCATGGTGGCGAGCGGCAAGGGGGCGCGCGCCGGGGTGCTGTTCCGCAACGCCGAGGCGATCGAGACGCTGCGACAGGTGGACACGCTGGTGGTGGACAAGACCGGGACGCTGACCGAGGGCAAGCCGGCGGTGGCGGCGATCGTCCCCGCCGCGGGCTGGAGCGAGGAGCGGCTGCTGCGCGCCGCCGCCAGCCTGGAGCGGGCGAGCGAACATCCGCTGGGGGCGGCGATCGTGGCGGCCGCGCTGGCCCGCGGCCTGGCGTTGGCGCCGGTCGAGGGCTTCGCCGCCACACCCGGCCGCGGCGCCACGGCCCGGGTGGAGGGCGCGATGGTGGCGGTGGGCAACCTCGCCCACCTGCAAGCCGCCCAGGTGCCGGCGGCCGAACTGGACCGCCTGGCGGCGGAGGTTGAGCGGCTGCGGGGCGAGGGGCAGACGACGGTATATTGCGCCGTCGGCGGCCATCTGGCGGGCGTGCTGGGCGTGGCCGACCCGCTGCGGCCCAGCGCCGCCGCTGCCGTGGCCGAGCTGCAGCGCCAGGGCCTGCGGGTGGTGATGCTCACCGGCGACAGCCGCGCCACCGCCGCGGCGGTCGCCCGCCGGCTGGGCATCGCCGAGGTGGTGGCGGAGGTGTTGCCGGGCGAGAAGCGGGAGCAGATTCAGCGGCTGCAGCGCGAGGGCCGCATCGTCGCCATGGCGGGCGACGGCATCAATGACGCCCCGGCGCTGGCGCAGGCCCAGGTCGGCATTGCGCTCGGCACCGGCACCGATGTGGCCATGGAGAGCGCCGGCGTCACGCTGGTGAAGGGCGACCTGGGCGGCATCCTGCGCGCCCGCCGGCTCAGCCGCGCCACCATGGCCAACATCCGCCAGAACCTGTTCTTTGCCTTCGTCTACAACACCCTGGGGGTGCCGCTGGCGGCCGGCGCGCTCTACCCGGCGTTTGGCCTGCTGCTCAGCCCCATCTTCGCCGCCGCCGCCATGAGCCTGAGCTCGGTCTCGGTGGTGGGCAACGCCCTGCGGCTCAACCGGCTCAAGCTCTAGCCTCGCCCCACCCGTCCGGCTCCTCACGTGTTTTCGTGCAACAATGGGCCCGTGGCGGGGCGCCAAAACATTACCTTGAGCCTGCCGCTCGCACTGCTGCGGCGGGTCAAGCGCCTGGCGGCCGAGCGCGAGATCTCGGTCTCAGCACTCATGGCCGAGGCCCTTGAACAACTGAGCGACCAGGGGGACCGCTTGGCAGCGGCGCGCCGCCGCAGCCTGGCGGCGATGGCCGCACCAGCCTCGCTGGGAAGCCGGGGACGCGCCGCCGCCTCGCGCGAGTCGCTGCATGAGCGTTGAGCCGGCGCGCGAGTTCGTGGACGCCCATGTGCTGGTCTATGCCCTGGACCGAACGGCGGCGGGCAAGCAAACGGCAGCCCGCGCGCTGTTGGAACGGCTTTGGGACAGCGGCACCGGGTGTTTGAGCGTGCAGGTGCTGCAGGAATTCTATGTCACCACCACGCGCAGGCTGCCTCGGCCCGTGGCGATCGAAGAAGCTGCGGAACGGGTGCGGGAATTTGCCCTGTGGCGCACCTTCGCTCCCACGGCCGGCGACGTGCTGGAGGCGATTGCGCTCCAGCAGCAGGCGAAGATCAACTTCTGGGACGCGATGATCGTGCACGCCGCCGCGGAGTTGGGCTGCAGCACGCTGTGGAGCGAGGATCTCAACGCCAGCCAAGTTCTGCGCGGGGTGGTGGTTCGCAACCCGTTCGCTCCGGGCGTCGCGCGATAGAGCGAAACACGATACGCTCTCACCTCGCAGGCCACGAGGCTGTTTTTGCTCCTAATCGGGACCGATGGGGGGGAGCACCGCCTCCACGTCGGTGCGGGCGAAGTCGCGGCCCTTGAACAAGAGCGGCTCGTCGCTGGCCTTGGCCAGGGCGTAGGCAAAGCAGTCGCCGAAGTTCAGGCCAGCCGCGTGGCCGCTGCCGCGGCCATAGTCACGATAGGCCGCGCGCGCCATCTCTGCCTGTTCCGGCGTGAATGGCTCCACGGCGATGCCGGCATCCCGCATCAGGGCGTCCAGCCGATGTCCGCCCCGCGCGCCGGTCTGCGCCTCCACCACAATGGCGGTCTCGAGATAGCTGCCGGCCGAGATGCGTGGTCGCTCCGCCCGGCCGATGAGGCGCGCGAAGCGTCCGGCTTCAGGTTCATCAAACAGAACGGCGAGCAGCGCGGAGGTGTCGAGGATCACTTGGGCAGTCCCCGTTCGTCATAGAGAAGCTCGGCGTGATCGATCGGCGGCCCTTGGAGCAAGCGCGCACAGTCCCGCCCAATCGCCAACAGCCGCTCCGCCACCCGGTCCGCCTGGCGCTCGCGCCGCACCCGCTCCAGCCGCTCGCGCACCGCCAGCGTCACCGCGGCGGTCACGCTTTCGCCGGTTTCGGCTGCCAGCTCGCGCGCCAGCCGGTGGGCCTCCGCGCTTTTGATGTTCATGCCCATGGTCCGCCTCTTGAGCCATTCTACCACCTCCTTCTACCTTTCTACCTAATCGGCGGCGAGGTTGCGGGCCTGCAGGCGGGCGAACAGCGCGGCCAGGGGCTGGTGGGGCGTGGTGGGGAGGGCGGGGGCGAAGAGGTCGCCATAGCGGTCGAGGCGGCGGCGGACGGTTTGCAGGTTGAAGCGGGCTGGGTCGAGGCTGGGGCGCAGTTCGCGCCAGTGCAGGGGGCAGGAGACGGGGGCGCCGGGCAGGGGGCGGGGGGAGTAGGGCGGCGGAATGGTTTTGCCGTGGGCGTTCTGGCGGTAGTCGAGGTAGACGCGGTCGGGGGGGCGCTGGGCGAGCGGCCAGACCTCGGTGACGAGCTCGGGCTGGCGCGCGGCGGCGAGGCGCAGCAGCCGGGCGGCGAATTGCTGGCTCTGCTGGAAGGTGGCGCCGCCGGCGATGGGGATCCAGACGTGGAGCCCGGTGGCGCCGGAGGTTTTCAGGCATCCGACGATCTCGAACTCCTCGAGCAGGCGGCCGATGGCCTGCGCCAGCCGCACCACCGAACCGAACGCAGTCGCCGGGCCGGGGTCGAGATCGAGCAGCACGACGTCGGGCTCGAACGGCGAGGAGGCGCGGCTCAGCCAGACATTGTGGTCGATGCAGCCGGCATTGACCACGTAGAGCAACGTGGGCAGGTCGTTGCAGAGGATGTAGTTGACCTTCTCTTTTTCATTTCCACTTGGCATGGCGACGGTGCGGACCCAGGCGGGGGTGGCGGCGCCGGCGTTCTTTTGGAAGAAGGGCGGCGCGGCGATGCCCTCGGGGTAGCGCTTCATGGTGTAGGGGCGGTCGCGCAGGTGGGGCAGCAGGAATTCGGCGACGTCGTGGCTGTAGTCGAGCAGGTCGCGTTTGCGGGTGCCGTCGGGGAAGTAGATCTTGTCGAGGTGGGTGAGGTTGACGGCGGTCTCCTCGACCACAATCAACGCCTGTTGGGCGCGCGGCGGCAGATCGAGCGGGCCGCGGCGTTGGGGAGGCGGGGGGGCCTTAGCGGGCATCGCTGCGCTCCCGCACGCACTCGCGCGGCGGCTTGTCGGTGCGCAGGCCGAGGAAGACAGGCGCGCGCATGACGCCGTCGGGAGTCCACTGGGCGAATTTGATCTCGGCGACCAGTTCCGGGCGCACCGTGTGGAAGCGCCCCGGGGCGCCGCCGACCGCGGAGCGGGGGGCGGCGCGGAGGCGGCGCAGAATGGCGGCGCGGGTGGCGGTGTCGAAGCCGGTGCCGACGCGGCCGACGTAGGCGAAGCGCTTGGCTTCGGGCTCATAGACGGCGAGCAGCAGCGCCCCGAAGCTGGTGCGCGCGCCCTGGGGATCGGTGTAGCCGACGATCACGGCCTCCTGCCGCTGCTGGGTCTTGAACTTCAGCCAGAGGCGCGAGCGGCCCGCCTGATAGACGGAGTCGGCGCGCTTGGCGACCATGCCCTCGAGGCCGCGCTGGGCGGCCTGGCCGAACATCCCGATGCCGTCGCCGACCACGTGGTCGGAGTAGCGCCACGGCCCTCCCCAGGGGAGCGCGGCCAGTTGGCGCTTGCGCTCGAGAAGCGGCTGCGGGCGCAGGTCGCGGCCGCCGAGCGCAAGCAGGTCGAAGGCGTAAAACACCACCGGCAGCTCGCGGGCGGCGCGGGCGATGGCGCCGCGGTCGGCGAGGTTCATGCGCTGCTGCAGGCGATGGAAGCTGGAGATGCCCTGGGAGTCGAGCACGACGATCTCGCCATCGAGCGCGGCATCCTGCGGCGCGGGAAAGTGGGCCAGCTCGGGATACTGGGCGGTAATATCGCGCCCGGTGCGGGAGATGAGCTGCACCTGGCCGCGGCGGCAGCGGGCGCAGGCGCGCACGCCGTCCCACTTGATCTCGAACCACCAGTGGTCGTCGGAGAAGGGCTGGTCGGCGAGGGTGGCCAGCATGGGTCGGTATGCGGCAGGCGGGGGAGATACCAGGCGCGGGCCCGGGCGATCCGCCGTCGGCTTGGACGACGGCAGCACCGAGCCCGGGTGGCGCTCGGCGCGGTCGCCGAAGGCGGCGTCCTCGTCGCGCTTCTTAATGAGCAGCCACTGGTTGGCGGCGGCCTCGCCCTCCTCGGTTTTATCCCGCGCCGGGCGGGCGGCGATGTGGGTAAGGGCAAACTCACCGCGCAGCTTCTGGCCACGCAGCCGGAACTTGATGTGGCCCTGCTCCCACTGCCGCAGCGGCGGGGTCTCGCCCAGCGGCTCGTAGTCGCCGAGGTCCCAGACGATGACCTCGCCGGCGCCGTAGTTGCCCTCCGGAATCTGCCCCTCGAAGGTGAGGTAGTCGAGGGGATGGTCTTCGGTGGCGACGGCCAAGCGCTTGACCTCCGGGTCCAGACTCGGGCCTTTGGGCACCGCCCAGGATTTCAGGACGCCGTTCATCTCCAGGCGCAGGTCATAGTGCAACTGCCGGGCATGATGCTCCTGGACGCAGAAGCGGCAGCCGGCGGTGGCGGGGGGCGGCACCACCACGAGCTGCGGGAGCGGCTCCGGCGTGGGCGCTGGCGACGACGGGTCCCAGCGCCGCTTGCGGCGGTACTCGCGCAACGGAGTGGCAGCTTTCACAGTGGATACTGCTTTCATAGTAGTTGAGATGCATCCCAACCACCATGGCGGGGGTGTGGTCGGGCTACCTGAGCTTCGGGCTGGTGACGCTGCCGGTGCGCCTGCACTCGGGGGCGCGGGGCGAGCGCGTCAGTTTCCACCTATTGCACGCCACCGACCACGCGCGGCTGAAGCAGCAGATGGTCTGCAGCGCAGAGGACGTGGTGGTGCCGCGCGACCAGACGGTGCGTGGCTACGAGTACGGCAAGGGGGAGTACGTGGTGATCTCCGAGGCCGAGATCAAGGCGGCCGCGCCCGCCACCGAGCGCCAACTCGCCATCCTGGAGTTTTGCCGCGCCGACGAGATTGATCCGCTCTGGTTTGAGAGCTCCTACTACCTGCTGCCGGAGCCCGCCGGCCGCCGCCCCTACGCCCTACTGCTGCGGGCGATGCAGGAGGCGGGGGTGTGGGCGGTGGCGCAATTGAGCATGCACAACCGCGAATATCTTAGCTTGGTGCGGCCCACGGCGCTGGCGGGCGTGCCCGCCTCGCACCGCGGCGAGGGCACAAACGGGCTGCTCTTGCACACGCTGTACTATCTCGACGAGATGCGGGTGGCCGAGGGCTTCGGCGCGGTCGCGGCCGAGACGCCGGCCGCCGAGCTGAAGCTGGCGCGGCAGTTGATCGAGGGCCTCACCCAGCGGTTCGACCCCAGCCGCTTCGAGGACCATTACCGCAAGAACCTGGAGGCGCTGGTGCAGGCGGCGCTGCGGGGCCAGCCCGCGCCCACGGTGGCGAAGGCGCCGCGCCCGCAGCCGGTCGCCGACCTGATGCAGGCGCTGAAAGCCAGCTTGGAAGAGAAAAAGCCTCGCGGCGCGAAGGGCGCAGCGCCCGCCGCCAAAGCCAAACCGGCCAAGCGCCGCGCCGCCTGAGCCTCTGGCAGGCGCGGGCCCCTGCGCGGCTGCCCGGCCCGGCTGTAGCAGCGCCAGGCCGGTGCGGCGCGCGTCCCACTTGTGAGCCGCCCCGCTGTAGCGGCGCGGGACGGCATGCTCACGCCGGCTTGGGGGGCCCTGCGGGCGGCCTTTCGCGCCGATTCTGCCCGCAGGCAAAGCGGCGCGACCCCCGCGAAAGGGGGGATTCTTGATAAGAGCACTTGACGAGCGGGAAAGGGGGGGTAGGGTCCTCGGTATGACACTGCGTTTCGCTTTTACCTTTCGTTGCCTGCGTCTTGATCGCCCCTTCAGCACGCGTGGAGGTGCAGGCGCAAGGTGGAGCCTGTAGCTTGGTCAACATAAGCTGCGGGGAAGGGCGCGTGGGGCAGGTCGGTTTTTACTCGGCAATTGCGACCGCTATCAGATTTTGGAGTCGCCAATATGAAAAGGACAAGGTGGATGCTTGGTAAGCGTCAAGCAAAACCACTCTTCCCTGGCGGGCGCGGGCGTGTTCCAGTAGCGGGATGAGGCCAAGGAGTTGGGCGCGGCGCAGCCGCGAATCGGTGCTGGAATTGGCGCGATCTTTTGAAGCG
>Ga0307374_10011021_pt1 | contig 12957 bp, 11 predicted proteins | sample OX3MG_FD_202532 | JGI IMG/M metagenome (GOLD analysis project Ga0307374, IMG submission 202532) | Soil microbial communities from Risofladan, Vaasa, Finland - OX-3 | ecosystem: Environmental > Terrestrial > Soil > Coastal area > Acid sulfate soil | place: Finland: Risofladan, Vaasa | collected...
CCGGCGGGCGTCTCATCCAAATCCAGATGCAGCCTGGGGAAGCGGCGCAGCCGGTACTTCGTCCGGTACTTCTCATATCGGAACCAGGGTCGAAGACCCAACCGCTCCAAAAGCGTCTCGATCCGGTCGGCATTCCCGATCCGGCACTCAATCTCCTGGCGGATTTTGTACCTTTCCGCGCCTCCCGGCTCGACGTTCGACTTTCCGTAGCGCTTGTCGTTTCCCCTGCTGGGGGCCGGGCCTTTGAATGTGAGCAGCCCCGCACACCCTTTGTCGCGTTTCTGCGGCGCTCGAGGCCTCCCCGCCGGAGCTGACGGCGTCTCCCGGCGCAGCCTTAGAACAGCGCGCATCTGCTGAAACTCGCGATCGCTCGTGTCAAAAAGGGTATTTTCCTCGTGCACCGAATCGACCTGCTCGGCGCGAAGCTCCCGCAGGCGCTCGAGCAGCGCCGCCAAATTGTCCACGCGCAGTTTAATTTCGACTTCCCGATTCGTCTTCATGGACACCAGAGTATACCCGGGGGCGGTTTCGTACCTCACAGTACGGACCAAATTCCTTTCCGGTACTAGGCGCTAAGCTGCCGGTTTCGACTTACTGTGTTGGCCAACCGTTTTTCCTTGATATTAGAGAAGCAGCCGCAATACACTTAACTTAAGTTCAGGAGAAGCCGTATGGGCACCTCCGCCTGTCCTCATTGCGGTCAGTTATTGTCGACTCTCTCTCTGCTCGACATGCAAGGTTGGTCAAGCCTCGCCTGTCCCGCTTGCAAGAAAAAACTGAAATTGCACTGCCCGCGGCGATTGAACTCCTTGCTTCCCTTCGGAATTGCGCTCACTTTGCTCGCTCAGTCCCGCCTCAACCCGCGATGGCTCAATTTGCTCCTGCTTGCCGTCGGCTTGATATTTTCCTTCAGTGCTCTCGTATTCCTGATCCTGGAACCCCGACGCCCTAAACTTCGGCTCAAAGCGTTGCCCCGTCCCGAGGTCGTTTTAAATCTGCACAATCCTCGTTAAGATATTTCCGGGCACCACCGCATAGACGCGCTCCCGCAACCTGTCGACCTCCCTCCACTTGCTGTTGCCAAAGGGCGGTGCACCCGCGATAATCATTTCGTTTCCAGCCGCAAAATGATCCGAAAAATGACCCGAGCATGACCGAACCGACCACGCCGCTGATGCAGCAGTATCATTCCATTAAGCGGCAGCATCCGCATGCCCTGCTGCTTTTCCGCCTCGGGGATTTTTACGAGCTTTTCTTCGAGGACGCGGTCACCGCCTCGCGCGAACTCCAAATCACGCTCACCTCGCGCAATCGCGAGAAGGGCGCGGCGGTTCCCATGTGCGGCGTTCCCTATCACGCCGCGGAAAATTACATCGCGCGCCTGATCCGCGCGGGCCACAAAGTCGCCATCTGCGAGCAAATGGAAGACCCTTCGCGCACGAAGAAACTGGTCCGCCGCGAAGTCGTCCGCGTTCTCACGCCGGGCACTGCCGCCGATTTGCCCGCCCTCGAGACGCGCGAAAATCATTTCCTTGCCGCAATTGCGCGCAACGGCGGCGGGAAATCCGTCGGACTCGCCTTCGTCGATTTTTCGACGGGCGAATTTCGCGCCACGGAGTTCACCGGAGCCGCCGCCGAAACGCGCCTGCGCGACGAACTCGAAATTCTGCGCCCGCGCGAAGTTCTGTTCGCGCAGCCCGAGACTCTTTTTCCGCAAGCTGCCGCGCCTATGCTCGACGGACTCGGCGCCACCGAAACGCGCCTCGATGAATGGGTGTTCGAGTCATCCCATTCCGAGCGCATCCTCGCCGAGCATTTCCGCGTCGCGACGCTCGACGGCTTTGGTTTGTCCGGTCACTCGCAGGCCATTTCCGCCGCGGGCGGCCTTCTGTATTATTTGCGCGAAACGTCGGCCATTGCAGCTACGGATTCCGGCAACGGCACCGCCGCAATGCAGCTTCGCCCGGCGGGCCGCGGCCTCGAGCACCTGGACCGCATCGTTTACTACGAGCAGCAGGACGCGCTCGTCCTCGACAACGTGACCGTTCGCAATCTGGAACTCGTCGCGCCCAGCGCCGGCGACGACGATTCCGCGACGCTGCTCGCCTCGCTCGACGGCACGGCCACCGGCATGGGCGCGCGCCTTCTGCGCTCCTGGATTTTGCGTCCGTGCATTTCGCTCGAGGAAATCTCCGCGCGCCACGATGCTGTCGCGGAACTGAAATCCGCTACTGTCGTCCGCGAGGAAATTCGCCGCGACCTCGATCAGATTTTCGATCTCGAACGCCTCACGAGCCGCGTCACGCTCGGCAACGCCACGCCGCGCGATTTGCTAGCCCTGCGGCGCTCGCTTGCCGCGGTTCCCTTGCTGCGCGGATTTCTCTCGCGCTTCGCGTCCGCGCGTCTCACCGCTCTTCACGCGCAGCTCGACGAACTCGCGGACGTTCGCGACATGATCGCGAGCGCCATCGCCGACGATCCTCCCGCGCAACCGACCGAGCCTGGCATCATCCGCCGGGGCTACCATGCCGAACTCGACGAACTCCGCGACCTGAGCAAATCCTCAAAGCAAATCATCGCCGCGATGGAAGAGCGCGAACGCAAACGCACGGGCATCGGCTCACTCAAAATTCGTTTCAATTCCGTTTTCGGCTACTACGTCGAAATTTCAAAGACGAATCTTCATCTTGCGCCGCCGGATTATGACCGCAGGCAAACGCTCGTCAACGCGGAGCGTTTCACGTCGCCCGAGCTGAAAGATTACGAACGCAAGGTTCTCGACGCCGACGAGCGCATCCTCGAAATCGAGCGCCGCCTCTATCGCGAGATTCGTGAATCCATCGCCGCGCAGGCTTCGCGCCTTCGGCAGACTTCTTTCGCAATTGCGCAGCTCGACGTCCTCGCGAATTTCGCGCGTCTGGCCGCCGAGCGAAATTATTCGCGTCCGGCATTTACGGAATCCGAGCCGGGCCGCGCGTGCAACGGCACCGGGCGCGGCGAATTGCTCATCGCTGGCGGTCGTCACACCGTCATCGAAGCGCTCCTCGAAACTCGCGGCGAACGATTCGTGTCCAACGATCTGTATCTTGACGACACCAGCCAGCCGATTCTCATCATCACCGGCCCGAACATGGGCGGCAAATCCACTTATCTTCGCCAGGCCGCCCTGATTGTGGTGATGGCGCAGATCGGCGCGTTCGTTCCCGCCACCGAATCGCGCCTGCCGCTCGTCGACCGCATCTTCACGCGCATCGGCGCTTCCGATAATCTCGCGCGCGGCCGTTCGACTTTCCTCGTCGAGATGAGCGAAGTCGCCGCCATTCTCAACACGGCCACTCGTGCGAGCCTCGTCTTGCTCGACGAAGTCGGTCGCGGCACTGCGACATTCGACGGCCTCTCCATCGCCTGGGCCGTCGTTGAATACCTCCACGAAAACGCACGCCCGCGCACTCTCTTCGCCACGCACTATCACGAGCTTACCGAACTCGAACGCTTGCTCCCAGGCGTGAAAAACGTGCACGTCTCGGTGCGCGAAGCGGGAAGCGAAATTATTTTTCTTCGTCGCGTCGAGCCGGGCGCCGCCGACAAAAGTTATGGCATCGAAGTTGCGCGTCTCGCCGGCCTGCCCGCTCCGGTCATCGAGCGCGCCCGCGAGATTCTCGCGGAGCACGAAAAGAGCGAGCGCAAACTCACAGAAGAGCTTTCGCCCGGCGCCGCGCCGCCGCCCCAGCCCGTGATGTTTGCCGCCGTCGATCAGGAAGTTCTGGACGCGCTGCGCCGCGCCGATCTCGATAATTTGAAACCACTCGAAGCGCTGAATCTCCTCGACGCGCTGAAGAAGCAACTCTCGTGAAAACGCCGGCGCGTGGAATGCTCGTTCTTGGCCTGATGTCCGGCACCTCCGCCGACGGAATTGACGTCGCGCTCGTTCGTATTAAAGGCTCGCGCGAAGGCTCGTTTTCCGTTCCGCGCGCGCGCCTCGAGAATTTCGCCGCGTTTCCGTATCCTCCCGTGGTTAGCGAAGCTGTTCTTCGCCTCGCGAATGGTGCGGCGACCACCACGCGCGAAGCCAGCCAATTGAATTGTCGACTCGGTGAATTATTCGCCCACGCCGCGCTGCGCGCCTGCCATAAATTTCGCATTTCGCCGCGACGCATTTCGCTGATTGGCTCGCACGGCCAGACGCTCTACCATCAAGGCGCGGCAACCGCATTTCTCGGCGCGCGCGTCTCCTCCACTCTCCAACTGGCCGAGCCTGCCATCATTGCCGCGCGCACCGGCATCACAACGATTGCAGATTTTCGTCCCGCCGATATGGCTGCAGAAGGCCAGGGCGCGCCGCTCGTGCCTTTCGTCGACTATCTGCTCTACCGCGATTCGCGCCGTGGCCGCGTCGCGCTCAATATCGGCGGCATCGCCAACGTCACCGTGATTCCCGCAGGGGCGCCGAGCAAAAATGTTTTCGCCTTCGACACTGGCCCCGGCAACATGATCATCGACGCTCTCGCCTCCCATTTCACTCGAGGCCGCCTCCGCTACGACCGCGATGCGCGGATGGCGCGCCAGGGCCGTCTTGTGCCTGAGCTTTTGAACGAGCTTCTCGCGCACCCTTTCTTCCGCAAAGCTCCGCCGAAAACGGCGGGCCGCGAGGAATTCGGCACGCCGTATGTCGCGCATCTTCTCGCCGCGGCAAAACGCCGCCACGTGCGTCCCAACGATTTGATTCGCACGGTCACCGCATTCACCTCCGTATCCATCGCTCGCGCATTCAAGGATTTCATCTTCCCGCGCGCTCGCGTGAACGAACTCATTATTTCCGGCGGCGGCGCGCGCAATCCATTGCTCGTCGCCTACCTCGTCGCGCTACTGCCTTCACTGGAAATTATTTCCGCGGATGAATTGGGCGTTCCCGGCGACGCAAAAGAAGCCTTCGCTTTCGCCGTGCTTGCCTACGAAGCCTGGCATCAGCGCGCAAATAATCTTCCGAGCGCCACCGGCGCGCGCCATCCCGTCGTCATGGGGAAAATCTGCTATGCCAAGCCTCGCTAACCAGCGGGTAGCGCAGAGTCTCGCTTTTGGAGACTCTGCCGTTGTCTTAGCGGGTCGCAGCTTTAACTGCGACATAACCCGCCACCCCTTTCAGGGGTTTCAACCGCTGAAGCCCCGAGGCATCCCTCTCACCGTAATCGCGCTCATCATTTCTGTTTTTTTTATCTCCGGCTGCTCACACCGCAACTCGAACGATGCGAATACCGTGAATTTCCTCCTCGAATCCATGCCCACCAATCTCGATCCGCGCATTGGCACCGACGCTTTCTCCGAGCACATCGATTTCTTGCTCTTCGACAGCCTGCTGCAGCGCGATGACCATCTCGATCTCGCGCCCGACCTCGCCGAAAAATGGGAAATGCCCGACGCACAAACGTACGTCTTTCATCTCCGCCACGATGTGAAATTCTCCAATGGCCAGCCGCTCACCTCCGCCGACGTGAAATTCACATTTGACTCGATCATCTCCGGCACGATCCGAACGCCCAAGCGCGGAGCGTTCCAACTCGTCGATTCCATCACCACGCCCGATCCCTGGACCGTTATCTTTCACCTTCGCGCGCCCTACGCCTCTTTTCCCCTGAACCTCACGCGCCAGGCCGTCGGCATTGTCCCACAAAATGCCGGACCGGATTTCGCGCAGCATCCCATCGGCACGGGTCCCTTTCGCTTCGTCAGCATGGCAACGGACGAGAAAATCGTCGTCGAGCGCAACCCGAATTATTTTGGCGGCTCGGCCACGCTCGAACGCATCCGCTTCCGCATCGTTCCCGACGCGCTAGTTCGCGCGCTCGAACTTCGCAAAGGAACAGGCGACCTCGAACTGAATTCCCTTCCGCCGGACACGGTTGCGGCGCTGGCTCGCGACCCGAATCTCGAAGTCACCCAGACGCCCGGCACGGCGCTCGCCTACATCTCATTCAATTTTGACGATCCCATTCTCGCGCATCGGCGCGTTCGACAGGCGCTCGCGTATGCCACCGACCGTCCGGCACTCATTCGCTATCTTCTGCGCGGCCAGGCGCGGCCCGCCGACAGTTTGCTGCCTCCGAATCACTGGGCCTATGACGGGAACGTCGCCCACTATGATTTCGATCCCGCGCGCGCCAATTTCCTTCTCGGCGCCGCTGGCTTCCCTCGCGGCCCAGACGGCATTCGTTTCCATCTCGAGCTGAAAACTTCCACCGACGAATCCACGCGCCTTCTCGCCGCCGCTCTGCAAGACCAATGGCATCGCGTCGGCGTCCAGCTCGATTTGCGCTCCCTCGAATTCGCCACGTTTTACTCCGACATCACGCGCGGCAGCTTTCAGCTTTATACGCTGCGCTGGCTCGGCGCGAATCTCGACCCTGACATTTTCGAATATGTTTTCAGCAGCAAGAAAATGCCGCCTGCGGGCGCGAATCGCGGCCATTATCGCAATCCGCAACTGGACGTTTTACTCAACGAGGCGCGCGTCACAACGGATCGCGCGAAACGGAAGGAAATTCTCTCGCAAATTCAGCAGCTCGTCGCCACCGACGAGCCGTACATCAACCTCTGGTATTACGACAACATCTGCGTCCATCGCCGCCGCATCACCAACATCCACCTCTCCCCCGGCGGCGACTTCGACTTCCTCCAACACGCTATCCTTCGCTAGCGCTTGATCCCGTCGGGCAAGACAGGTTGGCCGAAAGGGGACTCATCCGGCCGAACCTACCTCGATTTCCCTGCGAACCTCGCTCCAACGCCGTCCCTCGAAGACAGAATTCAGTAGTCCCATTGGATATTGTTTTCTTTGTTGATGAAGCGAAGCGCGTACGTGGTGGCATCGCGCTTTTCACTCTGAAGGATAGGTTTCCAAGACTTAAGGTCAATTCGCGCCACGTCGTAATAGCATTCAACACGTGTTTCCGTCCTTGGTTGCTTTACGAGGGCAACTAAGTTAATTTCCGAGTCTGCTCGGACACGCCATCGCCCTTTCCCGTCGGGTTCGACAAAGAATGTAGTGGAACTGCGATTTCCCTCTATCGCATAAGCAATGACGTTGACCTTTCCGCGCCGTCGGCCAACCCAGTGACTCCAAACAAACTCTTTCACGTCCGCGCTGACCTTCGCTTCCTGAGTTGGCGTCAGATCATTACCGATTTCGAACGGGCCGGCCGTGTCATATTGAGAAGCCTTACTCCCTGTTGACACCTTCGGAGGTTTTCTCTGTGCTGAAGCAGTGAGACCCATTAGACAGCACAATATAACTGTTCCCCATCTCCAAATCATCGCCACATGCTCCCCGCACCCTCAAGCAGCAGGCTTACCCCTCGATCGCCTTGCGAATTTCGACTTCCGGCACAGCGCCTTCGCGAATGATCGACCAATCCGCTCCGCGCAGCGCCACAATCGTCGACGCCAACGTCGCGCCCGTCGCGCCGCCGTCGAGAATCAGCGGCAAGCGGTCGCCAAGCTGCTTCAGTAGCGATCCCGCGTCGCTGCATGCTGGGAATCCCGAAAGATTCGCGCTGGTGCCCGTGATCGGCCCACCCGTCGCTTCAATCAACGCGCACGCCACAGCCGACTTCGGCCAGCGCAGCGCGACGCGCCCGCTGTTGCCCGTCACCTTCAGCGGCAGGCGGTGCGTCGCCTCGACGACAATCGTCAGCGCTCCCGGCCAGAATTTCTGCGCCAGATCCAGAAAGCTCTCCGGCAAATCCCGCGCGAGAGTCGTCGCCTGCTCGATCGAATTGACGAGAATCGGCAGCGCCTTCGTTTCCGCGCGCCCTTTCACGCGAAACACGCGCTCAATCGACGCCAAATTATACGGATCGGCCGAAAGGCCGTAAAACGTGTCGGTAGGAATGCCGACCACGCGTCCGCGCAAGATCAGGCTCGCGGCGTATTCGATGGCGTGCGGCTCGGGGGCTTCGGTTGAGACTTTCAGGACTTCCGCTGGCAATGGGATCGCTCGTGCGGCGCCGCGCTCCACCGCATTCTGCTGGCAAACTACCACACCCGCCCGAACTCGCGCAAGCGTACTCGCAAGCTGATCGATTCAGTTTGGAAGTGAGGTTCGCGGCCCGCTACCGCATCTTCCACAAAAGGTAGAGCAACCCTAGCATCAAGCCAAAGAAAAGCACGGTTTTTATAACGGATTCGGTTCGCGTTATTTTCCTGCGCCCTGATGACTCAATCGATTTCCACAGCCAGAGGCCCCAAAAAATGCCCATGGTCATGAAAACCGTGAATCGAATAACAATCAAAAGGGCCGAGTCAAAATGGCCAGCCCTGTACCAATCCCAAAGTGTGGTGAGTAAAGCAGTACTACCACCCCAGAGGAGGGATCCCCGCACGAAGACAAACCGCGCCTTTCTCGAATGCCATATTTGTTTTATTGACCGAGATGCTATCCCAGTCGCTTTCTCCGAGCAAGTCCCCCACAGGCGAAATTGTAGTTGGAAGACCGCCGCCCGCTGCGAAACGAGCCCTTGCCTTTTCGCGCCAAAACAGGACAATAAGACTCATGCTTCCAGAACAAAGTTGCCCGAAATGCGGACGCCGTATGCTGCTCTATCACTGCTCGCACAACAATTGCCCAACTGAACGTCGCCTCTGCGTCGTTTGCGAATACGGCGGCATCCGTCCGCCCATCCCGTTCGCGCAGACCAGCGTCTTCCCCACCTGCCACTCCGACGGCATGCTCTTAGCCGACGAAAACCGCAACTACCTCTAACGGTGTTCTGGAATCTCGTCGTTTCTCTTTAGGGGGTCGGAGCTTTAGCTCCGACATAATCAGCCGCGATAAATGGGGGCTTTAGCCCCCAAGGACAGTGTGCCTCCATCGAAAGCAGATTGGACATCGCGCCGCCGTATCTCCTCCGTGCGGGCCTTCTGCGCGTCGCCCCCAGCCGGACTAGACAATCCCGATTTTCTGTCTCAAGATCACAGCCGTGACGAATGATGACATCACCGCGGGCCTAGATGGCTTCGACGCTGTCGTCCGATGGTTCGGAGATTGGCCAAGCTTTCACGACGCGGAGATTATCAGCCCGCACTTGGCGCGTAGCGGAGAATCGTTACTCCGCGTTTACCCGTACTACCCCGAAAAACCGGCGGCTGCTGATTTCGTGCTCGAAGGAGTCACCGATTTGGAACTGTGGGACTTTAGTTCGCAGATCGTAATTTTTTCTCTGGACTTAGAATCCGTCGTTGACCAAACAAAGGAGAAGGCCATCCGATTGACGCTGAGTCCCTGCTACGGATTGGCGGGCCACATTGACGCTAGGGGCTTGCGAGTCAAACGCGTGCCCGGCGAATCATCAGACGGCGTGAACCCGCAATAAAAATGCAATCGCGCTTTTCATCTGCTAAGTCTTCCGCCGCGCGTGCTCCGCAGAACGCTCCCATAACTTCGCGCGAGAATCAATGGCTGAAACTCTTTCGCGCGGTTTTGCAATCTTCGCGTCCCGAAGGCCAGCGCATCGGCCTCGAAGGCGTTCGCCTCGTCTACGAAGCGGTTCGCTCCGGCCTCGAGCTCGAAGCCATCCTCGCCAGCGCCTCCGCCGAAAAATCCCTGGCCGCGCTTCTCGCGGAACTCGACCGCCCCACTCTCGTCCTCCGCACCACCGACAAACTTTTGGCCTCCATCGCCGCCACAGAAACACCCCAGGGCATCGCCGCTCTTGTGCGAGCGCCGCAATTCGCTTTCGAAGATCTTCTGCCCGGCGGCGATCCTCTTGTCGTGGTTCTCGCCGGCGTGCAAGATCCCGGCAACGTTGGCACGATTCTCCGCTCCGCCGAAGCCCTCGGCGCAACTGGCGCGATCGCTCTTCGCGGCACCGCGCATCCGTATTCGCCAAAATCTCTACGCGCCTCCGCCGGCTCCGCTTTGCGCCTTCCTATCCTCTCCGAACTCGCCGCTCCCGTCGCCCTCACGCAGCTTCGCATCTCCGGCCTGAAAATCGTTGCCGCCTCTTCGGCGAAAAATCCCGTCGCGCGCGACCCCGGCACATTCGATTTTCGCCAGCCCGTCGCCCTTTTCATCGGTAACGAAGGTGCGGGCCTCGCCCCGGAAATAGAACGCAGCGCCGACGCGCTCATTCGCATCCAACTTGCGGAGCCGGTAGATTCCTTGAACGCAGCCGTCGCAGCATCGCTTATTCTGTACGAAGCCGCGCGCCAGCGTCGCGGCTCGAAATGAGCTGCAAGCCATCACCATGAGCCTTTTTCGCGCCATCGACCCCGAGGGATCCGAAAGCGAACAGTCGCGCGCCGCGCGCCCTCTCGCCGACCGCATGCGCCCGCGCACGCTTGACGAAGTTGTCGGCCAGGACGAACTCCTCGCTCCCGGGAAACCTCTGCGGACGCAAATCGAGCGCGACGACATGGTCTCCATGCTTTTCTGGGGACCTCCCGGCTGCGGCAAGACAACCCTCGCGCGCCTGATCGCCAAGAAAACCCGCTCCGAATTCGTTCCCTTCAGTGCCGTGATGTCCGGCATAAAGGAAATCAAGCAAGTGATGGCCGACGCGGAAGGCGCGCGCCATTACGGCCGCCGCACCGTGGTCTTCGTCGACGAAATCCACCGCTTCAACAAAGCGCAGCAGGACGCGTTCCTGCCCGCCGTTGAAGCCGGCACGATTTTGCTGATCGGCGCGACCACCGAAAATCCTTCGTTCGAAGTCATTGCGCCGCTTCTCTCGCGCATGAAGGTCTACATTCTCCGCGCGCTCTCCTCCGGACAAATCATCGATCTTCTACATCGCGCGCTCGCCGACAAACAGCGCGGCCTCGGCAACGAGCAAGTCGAAATCCCCGATGACGTGCTCGATCGCATCGCGCAGCTCGCCAATGGCGACGGCCGCGCCGCCTACAACACCCTCGAAGCCGTTGTCCTCGGCACTGCGCCGGATTCCGCGGGTAGCCGCGTCGTTTCTCGCGAGCGTCTCGAAGACGTCCTCCAGCATAAGCTTCTGCTTTACGACACATCCGGCGAGGAGCATTTCAACCTCATCTCCGCGCTGCACAAGTCCGTGCGCAACTCCGATCCCGACGCCGCGCTGTATTGGCTCGCACGCATGCTCGAATCCGGCGAAGACGCGCTCTATCTCGCGCGCCGGCTGATGCGCATGGCCAGCGAAGATATCGGCCTCGCGGACCCCAACGCACTGAACGTCACGCTTGCCGCGATGAACGCCTTCGATTTTCTCGGCATTCCCGAAGGCCATCTCGCTCTCGCGGAAGCCGCCGTCTATCTCGCGCTCGCGCCGAAATCCAATGCCGTTTACACCGCGTATAATTCCGTGCACGAAGATTTGCAGCACACGATTGCCGAACCAGTCCCGCTACACTTGCGCAACGCCGTCACCGGCCTGATGAAAAACGTCGGCTACGGCAAGGGCTACCAATACGCGCACAACACGGAGGAAAAAGTCACGGACATGACTTGCCTACCCGACAGCCTTCGCGATCGCGTTTACTATCGCCCGACCGATCAGGGCGCGGAAGCACGCATTCGCCAGCGCCTCGAAGAGATTCGCCGCATCAAATCAAAGCCGAGCGAATCCAAGCCACAGCGCGAGACAAATCCGGAACCAGAACGCAGAACGAAAAAAGAGGAAACGGAACAATGATCAGATTTAGGACGCAAAGCGCGCCATTCCGCGTAAATCGCACGGCCCGGCGCGCGCTGGCCTGCGGCGCAATCCTTGCTTTTTTCGCTACCGCGCCGCGCCTTCACGCGCAGGCGCAAAAGCCTCTCGCCAGTTTCAAGCTCGCGTGCCGCGCGTTCGCTGTTTCTTCCGACGGCCGCGTCGCCTGCGCCACTTTTCGCCAATTGAAATTCGGGCACTACACCATCGAGCGCGACAATGTTTGGATGCTAACGCGCAATGGCAAAAAAAGGGAAATCGTCGACGGCGAAAAGCTGGTCAGCTCGCCCTCGCCATTCAGTTTTGCCATCAATCGCCTCGCTTTTTCTCCCGATGGCCATCGCCTAACGGTGCAAATGATCACCGACCAGGTGACCAACGCGCAAGGCGACACGCATGAAAGCAAACTCGTCGATCTGATGTCCGATGACGGCAAGGAAATTCCCGTGAAGGGCACGAAAACCAGCGTCATCGAAGGTGGCATTCAGGCAAATTGGCTCGCCGACGGAGCCACCGTGGCGTACCTTCTTCGCGACGAGGATTCAGAATTACTTTATCGCGTCGGCATCGTTCATCCCGCAATCGGCGCGGGCAGCGCCATTTTCAACGGACATTTTTTCACCGCTGTCGCGTGGGACGCCGTGCATAATTCCGCCGTCGCCATCGAACGCGACGAAGCGCTTTCCGGCCCGATCAAGCTGGTCCATCTCGACCTTCTTCACGGAACCGATCAAACGCTTGCGATTCTCGATGGCTACATCGGCCAGCTTTCCATCTCGCCCAGCGGCGACAAAGTCGCCTACTTTAGTGATGGCGACACACTCGAAGTCCGTTCCGTCACGAATCCCAAAATTGCCACCACCGTCCATTGCGCGTACGGCACGTTCGCCTGGGGCGCCAATGAGCAGCGCGTCCTGCTGAAACGCGGCCCTGAAAAACAATTGAGCGATCTCGTTTGGGTTTCGATTCCCGGCGGCAATCTCACTCCCATTCTTCACGACCTCGTTTACCACAGCTTCGGCGTCTCGCCGGATGGGCACACCCTCGCCGTCACCGAGCCGGGTAACAACAAAATCTCCATTTACTCGCTGCCCTAGCCACCCGCCTGCATTCGGATGAAAAAACTTACGAGGTTAAACACTGCCGCAAGCGTCAGCGAGTTTTCGCGTGCGCTTTGGCAGCCGGCTTCACCGCTTCGCTTAGGGGGATTTCCTTACCGGCGCTGTCCACGTAATGAATATCGAACGCGCCGCTCGAATGCAGGAACAAGCTGCACGGAACCGTC
>Ga0307374_10011024_pt1 | contig 12955 bp, 10 predicted proteins | sample OX3MG_FD_202532 | JGI IMG/M metagenome (GOLD analysis project Ga0307374, IMG submission 202532) | Soil microbial communities from Risofladan, Vaasa, Finland - OX-3 | ecosystem: Environmental > Terrestrial > Soil > Coastal area > Acid sulfate soil | place: Finland: Risofladan, Vaasa | collected...
GAGAATGAGCAACCTGCTCATACACGCGGGACAGCTCGCAGCGTGATCGATACGCGGATCGGCTATGTCAATCGCTTTAGAGCGCCGAGCCAGCCCGCGCAGAAAGGCCTCATCAGGGCAAGGACCCGTGGGTGACGGGCGACAATTAGAAGTACCGTTCAGCGACAAACAAAATTCCCGATCCAACGACAATTAGGCCAAGCGTATTCCGGTTGATCGGAACGGAGGCGGATTGGTCACGGACAAGCAGGTTCGGAGGTTGTTTGCGTTGATAAAGACAGAGGAACACCGGCGAGCAGGTCAACCACAAGCGCGTCCATCGGGTGTATCGCGAAGCAGGACTGGCGCTGAAGCGGAAGAAGAAGAAGCACTGCGTGAGACAGAGTGCGCCACTGGGCGAGTACACGGCGGCCAATCAGGAATGGGCTCTGGACTTCGCTCATGATGCGGTCGCCTCTGGCCGGACGATTCGCGTGCTGAGCGTGGTGGATGCTTATACGCTGGAGTGCCTCGCCCTGGAAGTGGACACCAGCTTCGCCGGGCTGCGCGTGACGCGCGTACTCGACCAGATCATCGCGGAGCGCGGACAACCGCGGGCGATTCGCTGTGACAACGGCCCAGAACTGACCAGCCGTCATTTTTTGGCATGGGGCATCGAACGCAAGATCGAAGTGGTGCATATCAAGGCAAGCCCACACAGAACGCGTACGTGGAAAGATTCCATGGAAGGCTGCGGGAGGAGTGCCTGCAGGTGAGTTGGTTCCAGAGTCTATTCGACGCCAGAAGAAAGATCACGGCCTGGCGTCACGACTACAACGAGCAACGGCCTCACAGCAGCTTGAAGTATCTGCCGCCAGAAGAGTTCGCGGCCAAAACCAGCTATGCAAAAGTGGAAAACGCCTGCCGCGTTTCCCACTTTCACACAGTTACGGCGGATGCGGGATAATTCATATCATTCACCGTGCGGAAAATGGGGGCAGGTCAAAACGACAAGGAGCGGCGCACGCAGGCCGGCGTACCCCAGGAAATCAGCTTTCAGACCAAGCCGGATATTGCGCTCGGGCAGATCCGATCGCTGCTCAACGAGGATGTACCGCGTGGCGTTGTGTTGGCCGACGCGGCCTACTGCGATGATAGTGGCTTCAGGGAGGGGCTTGTATCGCTGGAACTTTGCTATGCGGTCGGCATCAAGTCTACGACCACACTTTGGCCCCCGGGCATCGCGCCCCTGCCACCTCAACCGAAGGGCAAAATGGGCCGGCCGCCGCGGCTGCTGCGCAGGGATGAACAACATCAGCCGCTGACCGCCAAAGAACTTGCCTTGTGCCTGGGAGCAGTAGACTTGCGCAGAGTGAGCTGGCGCGAGGGAACAAGCGGAATCATGCACTCACGATTTGCCGCCCTGCGTGTTCGCGCGGCCCACCGCGACTACTGGCGCAAGGAACCGAATCCTGAGCAATGGCTATTAATCGAGTGGCAGAAAACGGAAGAGGAACCAACCAAATACTGGTTGTCGAATCTATCCTCGTCGATCGCTCTGCGCAAGCTCGTTGCCATTACCAAACTCCGCTGGCGCATCGAGCGCGACTACGAAGAACTCAAACAGGAACTTGGCCTGGGGCATTTCGAAGGCCGGAACTGGCGCGGGTTCCATCATCATGCAACTCTGTCGATCGCAGCTTACGGATTCCTGGTACTGGAACGATGCCTCTTTCCCCCCTCGGCCGACTCCCCGCCGCGGCTGGTCAAAGACATCCGCTTTCCCTTACCCCGTCTGCAAGGCGGCTACACGCCCCGAGGCGCTGCCGGCAAGGACCGAAAGGCATAATCCCTGCTCCATCTCCACCCTGCGCCATCAAATCGCAACTCATCTGGCCAGATATCTGCCCCGTTGCCCATGCTGTCTACTCGGCCTTTTATGACACAGTAGTATTAGACGTCGAGATTTTATACTTATCATCTTCAGGGTCTCCCCCGGTACAAGAAGCTACTCCTTGGACCCGCTTTTTCCCTCGAGAATGCGCAAAGCCTTGACAATCTCTGAATCATTAGGATCGAGCTTTAGAGCTTCTTTTAGCTCCTTCGTTCCCTCAGCTATCTGGCCATTTTTGCAAAGCGTGAGCCCGAGGTTCTTACGTAGGCCCACTTCAATAGAACAGCCGTTACACTCTGCCAGTGCCTTACGAAATAATTTAACTGCGTTTGTCCAGTCCCCTTTTGCGGAATCATGAACAGCCACAAAGCCAAGCGCTTCTATATGAGATAAGCCGGTCTGCTGCTCTCGAAGCTTCTGAAAGCGTCTCATCAGTTCCTTCGCCGCCTCAGGATCCTTCCTTCTCATATCCATTGCAAGCAAATATATGGCCTCGCTCGCGCGCGGATTAAGCTTGATGGCCGTTTTCAAGGCCGCAATTGCTGCATCGATTCTGCCTTGTGACGACAGACTTTTCCCGAGCAAGTAGAAGGCTATGAAACTATGTGGCCCCAACTGGGTGAGAGTCCGCAGAAGCTGGGTCTCCTTACGCAGGTTTCCCTGGTCTCGCTCCAATAAAGCCCAATAAAAATAAACGCGTGGATCTCGCGAATCCAAGCTCTTTGCAGCAGCAAACTCACGCGCTGCTTCCGCTGGGTGGTTCATCTGCGCAAGCATTCGTCCACGATGCAAATGAGTTCGTTCGCTCTTTGGCTGTAGCTTCTCGGCAACCAAAATTTGCTTGAGCGCTTCCGGCAACTGCCCAGCACCTGCCAGTGCAAGTGCTAGATCAAAGTGAACCTCTGCGTCCTCCGGCTCGATCGCCGCGGCTTTGCGCAGCAACCGTATCCCCTGAACTAACTCCCCAAGACTTGCGTCCACCTTCCCCAGTGTGAATAGTACGTTGAAATTCGTAGGGGCATCGGCAAGAGCTTTCTTAAGAGGTATTTGTGCTTCTGCAAATCTCCTCTTCTCTGCTAGTCTTGTGCCGTCTTGGAGTAGCGTCGAAATGTCCTTTGAACTCCTGAGGTTTAGGCCCGAAGGACTCGAACCACGCTGGCCAAGGAGCGTCGCCGCAGACAGACTCACTACAAGGCATACCCCTGCACCCACCCTCAAGTGTCGCGCTATCCTCACGCCCAATTCCTGCATCGCCGTTCTCGGTGGTTCCTTGTATGAATCATGGCTCTGGACGATCAGCCTGATCGCGTCGAATTATGCCAGTCTGCCTCTCCATACTTATTTGGCGTTCACTCACCTGTTTCCCGCCATGACGGGCCGTATTAGTAGAACGTCCGCGTCCGAACCCGTGCTACGCCCCTAATCAAAAGACGAGAAACACCTCCTGCGATCAATCGTTTCGGATCCCGGACTCCATGGTCACTTTCCTTCTTCCGTAGCCCTCAATCTTGAATATCACGTAGCCGTGACCCTTCAATGATGTTGTAAGCTTCTCACCCACTGTTTGTGTTCGCTGCCTCGTAAATAGATCTATGAACTCATTGCCATGAATTGCGCCAAGATCGATCGTCGCATGCACCGGCACATCACTGAAATTGAATACAAGGAGGAGTCGCTCTGAATTATCAGCCGCATAACGCTCAATCGCGTAAATATGCGCATCATCATTCGTGGGAATACGCCGGCGCAGGCTGTTCTGGTAAAGCGCTGGATTCTCCGGCTTGAGCTTGAGCAGCTGCGAAATCCCCTCGGCCGGCACTGTGACTTTACCAACCGGATCACAATAACAGGGCAAATCGCCGGAGGTTGCGATCAGAGCCTCCGCAAACCGTTGATCGCCTGGGGCGTCCAATTGCGGAACGGGGAAATACAGCGTCCCACCCGCGGCTACAACTCGATCGTGATAACTCCGAAGTGCCTTCTCAAGAATCGCCGGATCGCTCTGCTCAACGCTCGTCACCAGAGGGCGGTCCGTTTTCTTCCACCAGATGCCCAAGCCGTAGTCATAGATGTTAGTGAAGTTGCCTTCCGTCACCCAGCCCCCAGGATCCTCGCCAAATCCGCCGCCGCCTTCCGGCTGGCTGAATTCATTTCCGTAGCTCGCAATGACGTCTGTAATGCTGTGATCAATCTTTTGCCAGTCAGCGCCCACATACCAATTGACCGCATCCAGAACCATACCGTCGATTCCGGTATTCATCCAGAAGTGCACAACCTTCGAAGACTCCTCGGGCCATACGCTACCGCTCCAGTTGTATTGCGGAAGGTGCAGCGTGTTTCCAGACGCATCCTTTCCCGGCCATCGGGTCCAGTAGTACGCCTTGGCACGCGGGCTCCATTGCCAAAACTCTGATTTGGTTGGGTTATAGCCGGGAAGCTTGGGCCGACAGAAGAAGTTGCTATTCGAGGCAGCAGGCTTCGGCGCATTCGCCGATTGACTCCAGAAAAACATCTTCGTGTAGCGATTCACCTCTCCCTTGCGGACTGCATCTTCCGCCTTCTCGAACTGAACGCCATCCACGGCGCTGTATCCAAGGTTCTCGAATACTGTTACCCTCACGCCGAGGGAATGAGCGAGAGCCACCAGGCGCCTGAAGTCCGCCATTGATCCGAGTCCTGGATCAAGGCGGTACCGGTTTTTCGCATCGAGCCCGTCGTAGCTGTCGCCGCCGTCCTCCGGTGCGAAGATCTCCAGCGCCGTGATGCCTTCTGACTTCCATTTCAGAATTTGCTGTCTAGCCACATCCGGATTCAGAGAGAGATGTTGGAAGCGCCAATACTTCGTCGTCGGCTTCAGAGTCACGCGCCTCACCGCTCCAGCGCTGACATACCATCCTTGGTCCTTCGCACTGACCTGTTTCTGGGCAATCATAACCTGTGAGATCGCGATTCCCAGCACAATCAGCAGACAGCTCCATAGCGGTAAGCGGCGTATCATGGCCTCACCTCCTCATGGCCTTCCACTTCTTCGCGAGAAGGCATTGACGGTTGTGCTCCCCTCCGCGTAACGGAAATCGCAGCCGCGCTACATGCAAATGCAGCCGCGTTCTCAGGACTTGTGCCCAGCATCAGTCCCGTCGCAAATGCACCGTTGAATGCGTCGCCGGCAGCCGTGGTATCGACAACGTCCACTACCTGGGCGGGCAGCATGGTTGCGCTCCCGTCGCGGAGCGCAATCAGCACACCTTTCCCACCGAGTTTGAGCGCCACGGCTCCCACCCCCGTCTGCAGGAGCACCTTTGCAACGCGTTCCGGCTCTGCGATGCTGAGTCCGGGATCGATGCTTTTGGCGAAGAAGTTGGCCTCTGTCTCATTGGGAGTAAACCAAGCCAGCTTTGGCAGTAAGTCAGGAGGCAGAGGTTGCGCTGGGGCCGGGTCCAAAATCAGCGGCACACGATACCGCTCGCACAAATCGGCGAGGCTGACCACGGTTTCCATCGGAATCTCTAATTGTGAGAGCACGGCACCGGCATTCTTGATCATTTCCTCGTACTTGTAGAGGTAGGCTGGAGTCAGCAATGCATTGGCGCCGGGAGAAATGACAATCGTGTTTTGGCCGTCACAAGCAACGGTAATGATCGCAACCCCTGACGAACCCTCGGCCACCTCCACGGCTTCGACATTCACGCCATGGCTGCGTAGACTCTCCCTAGCCTGTTCCCCCAACGCATCCGAACCAACCCTTCCGATCAACTCAACCGGATAGCCCAGCCTAGCCACGGCAACCGCCTGATTAGCGCCTTTGCCTCCGAAGTGCTGCTGAAAATCTTTCCCCTGGATGGTTTCACCTGCGATCGGAATGCGTTGTGCCGTAACGACGAAATCAACATTAATGCTGCCGACAACAACGATTGGTTTCTTTCTGCTCTGCATCGGTACTCCCACATTAGAAAAAACAGCGATCTAAAAAATTGGCGCCATTGCCACGGCGGCAAGACCACCCATAAAGAAAATAAACATCCAGGTCAGCAGCACTTTGGATTTGCGCGGAGCTGCCGAGAATTCCCGCCAGATGAAAACCCCCCAGGCGGCAGAAATCATTGTTGCTCCCTGCCCGATTGAGTACGAGACCGCAGGACCAACGATATGGGCACGCGCTGCCACAAAGTTCAGGATCGCGCCCGTGCACCAGATCGCACCACCAAGGATTCCCCACGCGTGCCAAGAAAAACGTGCCTCTCGATAAGAGCCAAAAGACACGGGCTCCTTCCCATCAAGCGGCTTACGCATCAGAATCGTGTTGGCAACCAGACAGCAAACATCCACGCCCAGGATAAAGTAGAAGGCGGCGGCATAGGGCCCAATTGCGTGCTTGCCGTTCATTGCCTTTGCTACAAAGGGGTAAAAGCCCCCCATCAGCACTCCAGAGACAACGCAAAGCACAACACCTCGCGTGGTAATGCTTTTCTGGCGTTCACGCGCATAGTAAGCTGCGGCGTCAAGAACGATGGCAATCACAACGATCACAATTCCGCCGAAGAGCAGCACGGGATTTCCGGCTGGCGCCACAACGTAGTTTCCTACCGCACCTACGACGAGAGCGAGGCCTATACCCACTGGAAACGCCACTGCCAGGCCAGCGATATCTATTGCGGCTACAAGAAGGAGATTTGCAACATTGAAGATTATCCCTCCGACAAATGCCAACCACAGTTGATGACTGTTTGCGTGCGCGATGTCTGCGAAGAATGGAAGTCCGCGTGTCCCGGCGCTTCCCATGGTTACTCCCCACGCGACAACACCAACAAGTAAACCAATCGCGTAGTCCCAGTAAAAGAGCTGAAATCGGTAACCGGGGCAGAGCTTCATTGTGTTGGCCCATGACCCCCAGCAAAGCATGCTGAACACCATGAACAGCATGGCTATGGCATATGTCTCAGGCTGATACACTTTCGTCTCCAAGCGGGAGGATTGTCACAGGCGCATCGTCCGCAATTACGCTGCACACGCTGACTCATTTCTAGTACTTCTAATTCGTGTTGTTCTGAACGACCAGAGTGAGCCTTCATTTGACTGCCCTGCAACCGCTTGCAAGTGGCAAGGGGAGTGGTTGCCCCCCTTGCTGACTTGCAAGGCCTTCTTCCGGAGTCGAACAACGGTTTGGGAAGGGCGAAACGCTCTCTCACTAAAAGAGTATTTTCGCAGTCAACTGGCCGATGCGAGCTTCGCGTGCTCCGTTAACGCTTCCAAATGGAAACTCCGGGTTGCCACTCGGGAATTGCGTCACCACGCTGTTCCACTGCGTGTGATTAAGCGCATTGAAGGCATCCCCGCGGAGTTCTATGTGCACGTTCTCATATATCTGGAATGTCTTTGCCAGCGACATATCCAGGTTAGTCTGGCCCGGGCCGCGAACTGTGCCAAGACCGGAATTTCCACGGACATTCATCGCAGGAATCGAGAATACCGAGGTATTGAATTGCCGAAATGGAGTCTTTTGGAAATGGCCGATATTTGGATTTCCGTTGACGTTGAGTTCATCGAAACCAGCATGGTCCTGCGCACTCGATCCGAATCCGGTTGGGCACTGCGCAACGCTGGTATTCGACGAACAGGCAGTGCCTGGTCCTCCGTTTGTGACGGTGAGGGAATTGCCAGACTCCATGGTGTAAATGCCACTTACCCTCCACCCCGTCGCAATGACCTTCGCAGCCCTCGGCCAGGTTCTGCCGTACTGAGGAGACCAGATTCCGCTAAAGACGAATCGATTGGGATGCGAGAAAGTCGCTTGCCCTCGGTCATATAGATTTGGGTATTGAAAACCACTGCCTCCTGAACCCGCAGAACCGTTAATACCAAGCGTATTTACAGTCGGGTAGTCCGACATTGTCTTGCCCCACGTGTAGTTGGACAGAAACTCGAGCCCCTTGCTGTAAACATGCTTCCATTGCACGACCATTGCATTGTACGACGAGTTTAGTTCTGGCCGTAGCACATAGATGTCTCCGAACCGGCCAGCGTTATTAGGCCGAGCAGCATCAAAATTCGTAACCGCACCACTCCCCGCGATCCATCCCGTCTGATATGAAGGTAGATTAATATTATGTTCGTTCCATCCCTTTCTGCCGAGCACGCCGTTATAGGAAATTTCAAACACGTCATGCGGGCTGAACTGATGCTGAATATCGAGGGTGAATTTCTGGTAATAGGGTAGCGGCATAGATTTCTGATCATAGTAAATAACCGCAGACCATTGATCGTTCCCTTCGTAGCCTTGACCAACACCGGTGGATACCGGAAAAGTTCCGACACTTACCGTAAGTGGTTGCGGGAATATATCGGCAAGCGTCAGGTAAGGGATATCCTGCGGTTTACCTAAAGTAATATTGTTATAATTAGTGTTGGTTCCGGACGCCCCGTAACCAGCGTTTCCAAGGTTCGTGGATATTTGCGACGATCCCGTGTCATAGTATATTCCGTACCCCGCGCGAACTACGGTCTGCGGGTTGTAGTTGTAAATCACGCTGAAGCGTGGTGCAAAGTCCAGCTTCGGGGCACTCAGGTAGTGCTCTGGTAGACCAGAGGCAATTCCGGGTAACTCGAGCACGCCGCCGTCAGACGTCGGCTTATACACAGCGCAGCAGGGCGCTGATTTCGGGTCTGGCGTATACCAGGGAATACTCAGGTCGTAACGAAGACCCGCTGAGATGGTAAATTTATCTGTCGCACGGTAGCGATCATTTGCATAGAAGCCCCAGCTTGGGAAAACGGTATTCCCATTTGGGGCTGTAGGGCCTCCACCCTGAACGTTGTTCCTCAGCCACATGTTGGATGGAATCCCCATCACTAGGTCAGCGATGGGATCGCCTCCTTGATAGCCTACCTCACTGCCACTCGCACTAAAAGCTGGCAGTGTAGCACTTCCAAAGCCGTAGTCAAAAGATTGACCGAAGAAAACCTGTCGGGTGAGATCCCAGCCAGTTTCGCTCTTGCGAAAGAAGTCAAATCCGAACGCAGCTGTATGTTTGCCGTGAACCCAGTCTAGATTGTCGGATACCTGCCATGAGTGATTTGCGGTATCGAATGCTTCCGGCGCACCGGGGACCGCATAGGTGTATGGGCCAGCAAAGACCCCCATGATCCCCTTATTGAGACCACTGCCTGTGTTCTGGAAAAGATTATTAAAGGGGTTTGAACTGCCATTATACCAACTTACTAGACCGTTCGGCATAGTCGAAAGGTCACCCCCGCTTTGACCGAAGGTAAATTCATTGGTCAGGTTTTGGTTGAAGACGTGTACATAGTTCGCAGTCACAAGATATGCGGTATCTTGAACCGGAATATCGTAGAGGTTTGCGGGCGGGATACCTCCGCTGATGGACTGTGTGCCGAGGTTCTTCGACCAGGTAACAAACATCGTGTCATTTGGTGTAAATCTCACGTCGAAACGCGTATCCAGGTTTCCATCAGTGATCCCCAGATGCTGATAGGCGATGTAATTAGTCTCATTGCTCGGTGTGTTAGGCACATTGGGTAACGGCCATAGGGCCTTGAGGATGGCCGCGGATGCGGGGTCGATGATAGGAGATCCGTCAGGCTTCGTCGCAAGATCTAGACGGTCGTCGGGTATCGCTGGTCGGCTGGTGCTGCCGTCAGAGAGATAAGTAGTATCAAACGGGTTATACAGCTGTACTGGGTTGGGATTGCTTCCCAGCAGCTCGCTGAAATCTCCGGTGCGCTCAGCAGCCGATGGAACCGACCATGCGATCAGCTGATTGCCGTCATGCTCGATCATCTTCTGATAATTGACAAAAAAGAATGCACGCTTTCTGAACCATGGCAAGACCTTCGGAATGTAAACCGGACCGCCGAGATTCCATCCGAACTGATTTCGAATAATGGATGGCTTCGTAGCTGGGGTGCTTGTAATTCCCTGCACCAATTTGTTGTACGGGTTCGTCGCATTCAGATCGGTATTTTCCAAAAAATCAAAGGCTTCCCCGTGAAAGTGGCTCGCGCCTGCTTTGGTTTGCATTTGCACTGAGGACATGTTGCCGCCTACCGCTGGGGAAAAGTTTGACACTTGAATACTGCCGGTGCCAAGCGCCTGGGACGAAGGTTCGTAGCTGATGCTGCTTTCGTAGTTGTCATCGATATTGACGCCGTTTACGTAATAGCCATTGTCACGAGATCCTTCGAACGACCCGCCGGTCGTGAAGGCGATACCGCCCATGGCAAACATCGCGCCTACCGAGTAGGTGCCTCCCGGATTAATGTTCGCTTCCGGAAAAGTCGAAATGCCCGGAGCCAACGCAGCTATCGAGGTAAAGTTCTGGCCGTTGAGAGGGAGTTGCTCCAATTGCCGCGCTGAAATATTCGTCGTTGTTCCTGTTGATTCTGTCACCAGGCCGCCCTCTTCACCGGACACCGTCACCGTCTGCGTCACGGCTTTTGTGCTGAGATGAAAATCGTAGTGTGACATCTGACCGATGTTCACTGTTACGATCTGCGTGGTGTTTGCCGCGAAACCGGGCGCAGTGGCAACAAGCTGATATTGTCCAGGAGTAAGGCTATTGAACTCATAGTGCCCGGTTTTGTCTGAGACATACGTGTTGGATGAATTCTGGTTGACGTTTGTGAGAACGACCTTCGTCCCTGGCACAACTGCCCCTGTTGGATCAAAGACGGTCCCCGAGACCCCCCCCCGCTGGGTGAACTGCGCAAACGCTGGAACTGCTAGCAGTAGAAAGATTAGCAGCGTCACAAGGATGAATATTTGAGTATGGATTTTCCGTCTCACTGGCTAACTCCTTGAAAGTTTGATTGCCACATTGAAAGGTTTCAAACAACGCCGTGAGTTTACTCACTGTCGCGAATAGTTGTCAATGTTTTTTGGATCTCCAAATGTTCGCGTGGCGACGATACATTTAACAGCCCGTGGTTAAAGTCGGTGGTTGATGCAGGACAAGTATGGAGGGAAAGCGTCCAGTACTACCTGAATTATGCATAGTTTGAGCACACGGCAGATGCCTGAGCTGTTGAGCGGCGGTATTGTGCCAGTAGCTTGAGCCTCTGAATTTCCCCTTGTTTTCGATTTCCCGTCAGCAGCGCGGTAAGTGTTTGAAACGGTTGAGTTGCGTATGCATAAAAAGCTATGCGCGGTTCTCGATGTCGAATCAGGCACGTAGCGGCGCAGACAGGACGGGAGCAAATCCATCCGGTCCGCGAGCGACTTTGCGCAAACGTTCCATGAGTTGCTGGAACGCGCCTTTCTCCTGGTAGTGATCGCTGAAGCTGACGCCCACACGCCCAGCGTGGCGCCAGATGCGCGCGGCCAGAAACAGAAAGCGCAGCCGCGCTGTGGCCAGTGTGGTGTGCTTCATGGTTTCGATGGTGGCATTCTCCTCGCGCTGAAACATCTGCAGCCAGCAGTTCAGGTTGTAGGCCAGCATGGCGATCTGGAACCAGTTGGCGTTCATCATCCAGCGATTCGAGGGATGCGCTGTCAAGCCGGCATCGTTGTTGGCTTCCTTAATGAGGTTCTCGGCTCCGGCGCGCTGGTTGTAGAACCAGACCAGCAGATCCGATGGTTTGTCCATGTCGGTCACGAAGACGCGATAGATGTACTCCGGTGTATCGAAGAGCTGGTATTGCTCGGGCTTTTCGTCCTCTTTCGCCCGCGCATAGTGCAGCGCCAGGAAGCGGTGCGCCCTGGCCCAGCCATCGGGCTGATAGAGAAACTCGCACTGTTCATCGGCGTCGGTTTTGGGTGAAGGCTTCCAGTCTGCCGCCCGCAACTGATCGATCAGCCGCGTCGTCTTGCGCGCCACGACGATATAGTGCCACCCCTTCTTCTCGTAGGCTTCGATTGCCTCGCGACAGTAGAAGCCGGAATCGGCGCGAGCGTAAACGTGTTTCACGCCTGCGGGCAGGCCCTGCTCCACCGCGTCCAGATGCGTGGCGATCTCACGACCGTCGGGCCGGTCGCCAGTGCGCAACGCGCCCGCCGCGTACTCCCGCGTCTCGGCGATAAAACTCAAGATGGGCTGGTAGCTCTTCTTCCCCTTGTTCTTCGGGTTATAGCCCTTGCGCCCGCCCATCTGGTTGCCAAACAGCGTATGCACTGTGGTGTCGGTATCCACGGTGACCGAATTGAGTTGCACGTTCGCTGCCGCCCAGACCCGTTCGCGCATGCGCCACTGCACCGTCAGCAGTTGCCGCGCCACGCCCAGATGCAACGAAGCAAGAAAGCGCCAGAAGGTGCATTGCGGAGGCAGTTCGGCCACCCGCAGAATGCCCGTCAACATCGGTTCGCGCTTCAGGAATCGCAGGTGATTCAGGCGCGAGAACCCCACATAGCAGGCCAGCACCATCCCCAGGATGAACCTGAACATCGGCATGGAGCGCGTCTGCCGCTTGATGGTGAGATTTTCCTCGATCAGTTGCTGGAACCCGAGCTTCTCCAGCATGGTGGCCACCGGAAGCAGCCCGCCATAGGCGGTCAGGTTGTGCGCTTCAAAGTCAAAGGGCGTGGAAGCCCCAATTTTATTAGGCTCCGGAGTAACTGCCGAAAACCCTTGATCCACGGCCCTGCGGCCGTTATGCTGGTTTGCATTCTTCACCATTTGGGTGACTCCTGGAAACTGGTTCGCGAAGCTCGCAACCTCGCGTCCCTACTGTTGTAAAACAGAGTTCTCAGGGGTCGCCAAATGGCTCCCTTGCATTATTCAGGTGTAACGCTCCAGCTCCAGCTTTACGCGAATCAGTTCGACCTGCAACTGCTCTTTCTGCTGGCGCTGTTCATCGACGCGACGTTGCTGCTCATCCGCATGACGCTTCTGTTCATCGCGCTCCAACAGCAGTTGCTGCACAAGCGGGCGTAGCGATGCGCTGTCTTCTGGAAGCTCGAACGAGTTATAGCTGATCTCCGCCACTTAGAGCATTTTACCTATAGGTGTTCAGTTTTTAGAGGCAATCTGAACCAGGCGCGTGCATCTTGCGGGGTGATGGATGGGAGCAGATCGGCGACGGCTTGTTGGAGCGTTTCTGCGGATCGTGCGCCGATGGCGCGGAGTCCTTGCT